>ENA-ORND01001838-ORND01001838.1-human-gut-metagenome-genome-assembly--contig:-NODE-1838-length-13654-cov-3.534157_pt1 | contig 13654 bp, 10 predicted proteins | sample MGYA00242111_ERZ509014 | MGnify/ENA primary metagenome ERZ509014 (study PRJEB26280, sample SAMEA2338694) | human gut metagenome | biome: human gut; feature: human-associated habitat; material: faeces... | reverse complement strand
ACTGTAGTCCAAGGCCAGCACATTTTCTCCTTCCTGATCGTCCGGGAACAGGGGAAGGCACTTTACCAGCTCCAGGACATGGATTCCGTCTGTGAGTCCCAGCACTCTGATCCCAGCGGCAGGCAGGGAATGATAGCGGGCCAGAGCCTCCTCCAGTGTGGAATACTGCTCCACGCTCCGGCCCTTTCGCAGAGACCGCTTGGTGGGCAGGCGCAGATCGTCAATGGTGTAATAGGAAATGTTCATGTCTATCAATCACCTCATTCCATGGTCATCCCACCCATCGCGGGGGAGTCGTTGTTCTGTTCCTGCCCTTTCAGCTCCATCGTCTGCGTCCGGACAATACGCGCCAGCGTCAGCCAGCCCAAAGCGCCGATGGCGATGAACAGGGGAATCAGCCCAGTCATGGGGCTCACCATTTCCACAGACCAACCCGTCATGCCGGAAACCCACTGCGTCAGCCTCTGGGCCGGCTCCTCCACGGACAAGGAAAAAATAATCACCAGCACAATGAACGGCAGAGCAAAAAGCACATCCACCAGGCGCATCATCAGGGCATCCAGCCTGCCTCCGGCATAACCGGAAACCAGTCCGTACGCCACGCCAATCACCAGGGAAACGCCCGTAGCGACCACTCCCACCAGCAGGGAAATGCGGCCGCCGTACAGGACACGCGCCAGCAGGTCCCTCCCAAGCTGGTCCGTGCCGAACCAATGGTCCCAGGAAGGGCTTTCCGCAATCCGGGACAAATCCTGCACATTAGGATGAGGCAGCCACGGCAGCAGGGGACCCAGAAAACAGGCCGCCGCAATCAGCACCAGCGCCAGCAGGGAAAACATGGCCGCCCGGTTGCGGGAAAGACGCAGAAAAGCGTCCTTCCACAGGGAGGAACCCTGTTCCTCCGTCCTGTTCCATCCTCTTTTTCTCATGATTCCTTTCTCAATCTCGGGTTGACGGCCATTTGCACCAGATCCACACCCAGGTTGGCCGCGACGATCAGAATGCCGTAAAACAGGACAAGCCCCTGGATGAGGAAATAATCCCGGTCCGTGGTTGCGTTCACGAAATGCTGCCCCATGCCGGGAACCTGGAAACAGGTCTCCACCACAAAAGAACCGGTAATCATGGCGGCAAAAGCTGGCCCCAGATAGGAAAGAGCCGGAATCAGGCCGCCTCGCAAAGCGTGCTTCCAAACCGTACGGAAAGGCCCCGCCCCCTTGGCTCGAGCCGTCCGGATGAAATCCTGCCCCAGCACTTCAATCATGCCGCCGCGCGTCAGGCGCGCCAGATATGCGGCATTCACCAGCCCCAGCGTCAGCGCCGGAAGCACCACACAACCGGGAGAATCCCATCCGGCCACGCTCAAGCCGGGCACATGCATGCCCAACGCCACGCCAAGCAGCGGAGCCACGACGAAAGCGGGAATGCAAATGCCGGCCATGGAAACGAGCATCACCCACCAGTCCATCCACCGGTTCTTGTATAGTGCCGCCACAATTCCGGCGGGAATCCCCGCCAGAATGGAAATAGCCATGCCTATGACTCCAAGCTGGAGGGAAACAGGGAATGACTGGCCGATCATATCCGCCACGCTGACGCCTTCCTTCACCAAAGACGGCCCCAGGTCGCCATGAACCAGCATGTTCCACCAGTAACGCCCGTACTGGACCAGGGGAGCCTGATCCAGCCCGTAACTGGCCTGGAGCTGCTGGAGGACATGCTCCGGAAGTTTCTTTTCCCCCATGAAGGGGTGCCCCGGCAACAGGCGTATCAGGAAAAACGTCACAGTTTCCAGCACCAGCAGGACCAGAAGCCCCTGCCCCAGGCGTTTCAGAATCATCCTGGTCAAGGCGCGGCCTCCTTCCCATGTTCCCGGGCGTCGTCCAGGCTGATATCCTCAAACAAATGATTGTCCAGCAGCAGGGGGTGCCATCCCCGCACCTCCGGCCTCTTCAAATAGGACCGTTTGGCCCAATACAGGGGAATCACCGGGGATTCGGAAAGCATCAGCGCTTCCGCACGGGCCAGCAGGGCCATGCGCTTCTCCTGGTCTCCCGTGGCGCGGCTCTCCGCCAGCAGGCGTTCATACTCCGGATGAAACCAGCCCGTATTATTGTTCCCGGAGGCGGAACCCCACAAATCCAGAAAACTGGAAGGGTCCAGATAATCACCGGACCATGAGGAGGAACTAAAATCATACTGCATGGAATTCTGCGCGAACTTGTAGGCCGTCCACTCACAGGAACGGATATCCACATGAATCCCCAGATGCTTTTTCCACATGCCCTGGATGGCTTCCGCCATCGTCTTCTGAACTTCGCGGGATGTAGTCATCAGCTCCAGCCGTGGAAAACCCTTCCCGCCGGGAAAACCGGCCTGGGCCAGCAGGGAACGCGCTTTCTCCGGATTGAACTCCACCCCATGCGGCGTCTTGTATCCGGCGCCGTCCGGCGTAAAGCCGAAGCACGGCTGGCCGCCGCCGCACACCACGTCCCGCACCAGGGCCTCCCGGTCTACCGCCAGGGAAAGAGCCCGCCTGACCCGGGCGTCATTCAGCGGCGCACGCGACGTATTCAAACGGTAAAAAATAGTCACGTAATAATCATCCTGGCAAAAATCATCGCCGCCGCGCTCCCGGGCGTAAGCCGTCATCTCGGGAGGCACGTTGTTGGTGACATGAAGCTTGCCGTTGAAAAACATGCGGGTTTCCGTAAAGCCGTTCACGGTGGGAAGAAAACGGACTCCATTCAGCCGAACGGCGGAAGCGTTCCGGTACCGGGGATTGCGGCGCACCTCCACATAATCATTGAAACGGTGCTCCGCCATGAGAAAAGGTCCGTTCCCTACGGCCGCTCCGGGCCGCGTCCATTTCCCCGTCCTGTCCAGCATGCCGCCGTGAGCTTCCACGGCATGGCGGGGAACCGGAAACCAGGTGCAGTGAAGCAACAGCAGGGGAAGCTGGGGCATCGGAGAACGTAGCTCCATCTCCAGGGTATAATCATCCGCGGCGCGCACGCCCACGCGGGCTTCCTCCCATAAATCCGGCTTTCCGGCCCGGACATCCTCCAACATCCGGGCCGCAATCTTCCGCGCTCCTTCCTCCGGCATCCCGTCCGGCCACTCCATCAGGGTAGGATCATCCCGCAGAGCCTCCAGCTCACCGGCTCCCATACCATCCAGCCTCTCCCAATCCACCCGGGCCAGAACCCTCTCTTCCAGCCCCTCTTCCCCAGCCAGCCGGGAACCGGGACCGCACAGCAGCAGGCTGCGCCTGTTCCGGTTATAGGCTTCCGCATTCTTCAGCGGATAAAGCATGTCCGCGTACCTCCCTCCAAACCCCGGATGAAGCAGGCGGTGATAGGCATACACGAAATCATGGGCCGTCACAGGAACGCCGTCGCTCCACACGGCGTCCTTCCGCAGGGAAAAACGCCACTTATCCGCCTCCGGACTGTGCGTCCACGACTCCGCCACAGCGGGATGAAAAACGGCGTCATCCCTGGAATCCCCGCGCAGCAGCCCCTCCATAACGGCATTGATCATCTTGAAATCGGAAACGGAAGTGGCGATGTGGGGGTCAAAACTCTGGGGCTCCGCATTATTGCCCACGATGAGCACTCCTGCCTCCTGCGCCCGTTCCACGCTCGTGCGCGTATCGCATCCGGCGAGCAAAAGCATCACACAGAACATCATGAACAGGCGCATGGCGGGATTTTGTCAGGTTTCCTTCCCGTACGCAAGGCTTCACGTCAAGAAATACGGCGGCAGAACCACAACGACCTGAGCGCCCGCCCAGAAGCGGAAGGCTCCTCCCAGAACCTTTATCCCACCCGGCTCCCAGTTCTGCGGCTTAACAATATATTTTCCTTCGTACGCTCATGATACATATAAAATTTCATAGAAAAAAAACGCCCCTCTTCCTTACTGGTCTTTTACAAAACGGAGGGGGTTTATCCTGTTCTCCCGGTTATTCCTCCTCTAAATTTTTCCCATGTTTAAATTCAAACACCGGACATCCTGTATCTTGACCGTACTCGCGGGGATAATCTCCATTCAGGTAGGGAATGCCATCACCGTCCCGTGGCTCAGACCTTATATTAACGGTGAAGAAGTGGTCGGAACTACGCTGGAAAGCCGTTACAGCACACCTGACGGAGAATCCGCCAATCCTGTGATCCGGTGGGAAAAAGCAGATGTCCGAAACGGAAAAACCGTAGTGGTTCAGCAGGGCCGTGATGCGAAATCCTACACCCTGACGGACAAGGATGCAGGAAAATATTTCCGGATTATTGTAGGCTGCGGAACCAAAGACGAAGCTGCCAGCCAGTGGATCGGCCCGGTCATCACGGAAAAACAGGCGGAAAGCATCAATAACCGTTTCCATCCCGGCAGGAGCTACCAGGAAAATGTGAACGAACTTCAAAAGGAACTATCTGAAAAACTTCGAAACACCGTGTACTTTACCGTAGATACGGACAAGCTGCATGGCGCACCCTGCGCGATGGCCAGAAATAAACGAATCCCTCTGCCCGAAGATATCAGACCTTTCCGGGAAAACGGAAAAATCTATATCAGCCAACCCTTTGTACAGGCCATTTTCAACAGGGAACTGCCTGATGAAATCATGGAGGAAGCAGCCGGACAGAAAGCTTATGAAATAAGCAATGTGGCCAGGGTTCTGCAACTCAACCTCTGGCAGGGAGACAAGGAAAAATCTCCCGTACCGAACTTTCGCATGCAACCCATGGCGGAAGGACTGGTGATTCTCTCTCCTGAAAAAGACATCTTCTCTCCAGTAGAAGACCGTGACCTGATTAATGAAGCCGTCAACGGGCTCTTCGATTTCAAGGCCGATAATAAACAGTTAAAATGGTTTCGGGATGCCAAATTCGGCTTGTTTGTTCACTGGAACCCTTCTTCCCTGCTGGAACGGGAAATAAGCTGGGAACGCAATGCGGCGCGTCCCAAAGACAGCGCGAGCGGTCATAAGAATACCGTAGACTTTGAGTACGACTCCGCCCACCGCCGCTTCAACCCCAAGCAATATGACCCCAGAAAATGGATGTCCGTCGCCAAAAAAAGCGGTATGAAATACGCCGTGCTGACCACCAAGCATCACGACGGCTTCTCTAACTTCCCCTCCAACTACGACACCTTCACCATTGCTGCCACCCCCTACGGCAAAGACATCGTGGAACAATTCGCGGCGGCAGTTCATGCAGCCGGGCTCAGACTGGGATTTTATTATTCTGGAAGAGACTGGTACAACCCCTACTACCTGACCGACCAGCACTACCGTTATCTGGAATACTACTTCGGCCAAGTCAGCGAACTGCTCACCCGCTACGGCCAGGTGGATGTGCTCTGGTTCGACAGCCTGGGCAATAGCTCCCTCAACCAGTGGGATCCCCGCACCATGATACGCCGCATCAAGCAATACCAGCCGGACATTCTGATCAACAACCGCATGAACAGCACCCGCGGAGGCAATAAGGAACCGCTGCCCGATGATCTGAAAGGGGATTTTCTGACGCCGGAATGCAAGCTAGGCCCCTTCAACACTCAAACGCCTTGGGAAAGCTGCATGACCGTGGCGGATATCCCCGGCACCCGCTGGACGGGCAACTGGTCCTACACATCCAACGCAACAACCAAGCCCGTCGAAACCTCCGTCGGATTCCTGATCAATAACATTGTCAAGGACGGCAACCTGCTTTACAACATCGGTCCCACTCCACTGGGAACATTTGATCCGAAACAGGCTGAAACTTTTCTGTCCATGGGAAAATGGATTGCTCTCTACAAGGAGGCCATTTACAACACTCGCGGAGGCCCCTACAGGGATCAGCCATGGGGCGGCAGTTGCTACAGAGCGGATCACAACGGCAAAAAAACCGTTTACCTGCACGTCAGCCCGCTGATTGCCCGACAGGGAAAAGAGCTGAAAGGAAATACCCCCCTGTTCATCAAAGATATCGGGGAAAAATTCACGAGAGCGACCCTCATTGTGAACGGTACCGGGAACGGAAAATTCGTCAGGCTTGAAAAGGAAGGAGACCAGTACAAAATCACTTTGCCCGAGGGTGTCACCTGGGACAGGCTGGATACCGTCATCAAACTTCAATAACCCGTTCTTCCAAGAAAACAGCATGCCTTTCCCGCACTCTCTCCTAGACCGGATTTTTATTACCGGAGAATAGTGTTGCCGCCACACGGTACTCTTGCCTATCCCATATACCCGGCCTGACGGAACCGGCATCAAATCCTGCCTTTCGCCACTCCCGCAGCAGAACGCGCCGAAAACACGCCCCGCAGTAGAACAGCGCCCCTCATAAGCCACAGTGCCTCCTTTCCATCATCCCTTTTAAGTAACCGGAGAAACAGGGGGAAAGCAAAACCCCGCAACGGCAGAAAACCGTTGCGGGGCTGTTTTCCCAAATCAAGGGAAAAGAAAAGCAGCTTTAATTATTTACCCTGCGCCTTTTTGGCAGCGTCAATCTGGGCCTTGATCTTATCCTTGTTGGCAAGAATGCCGGCCTTGATTCGGGGGGCCTGCATTCCGGCTTCCGTTCCCGGCTTCAACTCGGCCACCTTATCCAGAATCAGAACGGCGCCGTCCACGTCACCGGTGGAATTCAGGTAGGTCCCGAACTCCATCATCAGCAATTCCTGCTGTGTTTCCGGCAGAAGCTTGTCGCGGTCGGGATATGCCTTAACCACCTGAAGGGCTTCCGCAGGCGTAGTCTTGTCCGTCAGCTTGCCGGCAAGATAATTTTGAACATCCTTACGTTCCTTTTTAAGCTGGTCGGAGAGGGCGTCTGCAGCTTTCAGGCCGGACTTGTCATCCTTGTCCAGCTTCTTGATTTCCGCTTTCACGTCACCATAAAAATTGTCCACATATTCCTGAGGAGCCAGCTTGAGTACTTCCATCAGAGCGGCAACTTTCGCTTCATCCGTAGCAGCCTTGGCAACATTCGCTTCCGCGGCATTAAGAGCTTCCTTGTTCTTCAGGGCATCCTGCATGGCTTTCATGACATCATCCCCGGAGCGCCCTCCAACAAATCCCCCAAAAGGCTTGCCGGAAGCGTCCGCAAACACAACGGTCGGGAATCCCCGCACGCCGTACTGCTGGGCAAGCTTTTCATTGGCGGCTTTCATTTCCTTGGACTGTTCCTTGCCGCGCGGATAATCCAGCTCCACCAGCACGAAATTTTTCTGCGCTTCCTTCTGGAAGTCAGGCTTGCTGAATACGTTGGCGCGGAGCTGCATGCAAGGAGGGCACCAGTCGGAACCGGTGAACTCAATCATTAAATCCTTTTTCTGTTCGGCGGCCTGTTTTTTGGCGGCATCCATATCGGTAATCCACCCTTCCGCGGCAAAGCAGGGAGCGACGCAGGCGGCAACAACAATTGGCAGAATTTGTTTAATCATATCTATAATTCAATATTGTAAAATCGGACAGCCCGCGTCAATCCCCTGTTCAATCATTTTTAGAAAATCTCCAAAAGGGTGCGTCTTCCGCAGGGAAGCCCGCATACGGCTGATGCCGGAAAAACTGATGCCCCATAGGAAGACGGTGTCATTATTGAAGCAAATCGGGAGTTGCCTTTCAGCCTGTTTTCACTTATGTACAGAACCTATCATGAACACGGTTTTAATCATTGGAGCAGGCGGCGTTGGGCATGTGGTAGCCAACAAATGCGCCCAGCTGCCGGATATTTTTCAAAACATTCATCTGGCCTCCCGCACGAAGAGCAAATGCGATGCCGTTGCGGAGGACGTACGCTCCAGAACGGGCGTCAGCATCACTACCCATTCCGTAGATGCGGACGACGTGTCCGCCACCGTAGCCCTCATCCGGGAAATCAAGCCGCAGCTGCTGATCAACGTAGCCCTGCCCTACCAGGATCTCACCCTGATGGAAGCCTGCCTGGAAACCGGAGTCAACTACCTGGATACCGCCAACTATGAACCCCGTGACGTAGCCAAATTCGAATACTCCTGGCAATGGGCGTATCAGGAGCAATTCCGCAAAGCCGGGCTTTTTGCCCTGCTGGGTTCCGGCTTTGACCCAGGCGTCACCAATGTATTCACGGCATGGGCTCTCAAGCATCACTTTGACGAAATCCATACGCTGGACATCATTGACGTCAATGGCGGCAATCATGGCAAGGCTTTCGCCACCAACTTCAACCCGGAAATCAACATCCGGGAAGTAACGGCGCCCTGCCGCCACTGGGAAGACGGAGCCTTCCGGGAAACCGCTCCCATGAGCATGCACCAAAGTTTCACCTGCCCGCAGGAAGTGGGCACCTATGAAATCTACCGCATGTACCATGAAGAAATGGAAAGCCTGGTCAAGCACATCCCCACCATCCGCCGGGCTCAATTCTGGATGTCCTTCTCACCGAACTACCTCAAGCACCTGGAAGTGCTTCAGAACGTGGGTATGACCCGCATTGACCCGGTCATGTACAACGGAGTTGAAATCATCCCGCTGCAATTCCTCAAGGCCGTTCTGCCGGACCCCGGGGACCTGGGCAAGACGACCAGGGGAAAAACCTGCATCGGCAACGTCATCACCGGAATCAAGGACGGCCAATTCAAGGCTGTGTACATTTACAACATTTGCGACCATGAACAATGCTTTAAAGAAGTAGGTTCCCAGGCCATTTCCTATACCACAGGGGTTCCGGCCATGATCGGCGCGGAAATGATCCTTACGGGCAAATGGACTGGCGCAGGAGTCTTCAATATGGAACAAAATGATCCGGATCCCTTCATGGACGAGCTCAACAGGCGCGGCCTACCCTGGCACTGCGTGGAACTCACGGAAGAACAGGCCAAAACCCTGAAGGTCAACCAGCAATAAATTTCAGCAAGCGCTGTCGGCATCATCAAAGCCGGACATTGAATTTCCAATGTCCGGCTTTTCCGTTTTCAGCGGGGAACAGAATTCCCCAGGACAGCACGTCAACGCCTGCCTCCGGGAAAAAGAAAAAGCCCCGGACGGCTTCTTTCCGCCTCAGTCATAATTTTCTGGCGGGAAGAGCAGGCAGGTTGTAAAAACTCAGTGCCATGAAATATCTTGCGTTATTTCTCATGTTCCTGCTTCAGCCGGCACTGGCGGAAGATACAGCCCCATGGAAAATAGCGATCATCGGCGATACGCACGACTCCCCCAAGCGTATGGAAGGAAGCGAGGGAGTAGCAGTCAACTTCATCAAAACCCTCTATGGGGAAATCCTGAAACACAACGTGGACATGGTCGTCCAGGTAGGGGACATGGCGGATATTGAAGGAAGCGCCCCCGTCAAGGGACTCGCCAAACGCAAGGAACTCAACAAAATTCTGAGAGAAAAAGGCATCCCCTTTTATGCCGTGCGCGGCAATCACGAATCCCTTCCTTTCCGGGCGGAACAATTCCGGGAACTCTTCCTGCCTACGCGGAAGCAGGGCGCCAAAGGGCTGGCTACCAGAAAGTTGAACTACGGCATCCGCCATAAAAACGCTTCCCTGTATTTCATGGATATTGACCTCACCCCCGACCAGCTCGTGGACTTCAGTGCGTGGGTCAAACGCAACAGAAGCAAGGCCAACACCGTTCCGAGGCACTGCCTGGTCTTCACCCACCGCACCCTGCAGACGCCCATGCAATTCCGGGAATGCCTGTGGGGCCGTTACAACGACAGCGCGGCGGAACAGCAAAACATCTTTTACCGCAACCTCCGGGATGCCGGAGTGCGCTTCGTCGTCACCGGACACCTGCACGCCCATGACCTGTATATGATTACCTCCCCGGACGGACAAAACACCCTTACCTCCCTGATCTGCGCCCCTGCGGGGAACAAGGTTCTTCCCATCCCTTTTCTGCTGCCTGCAAAATCCCGGGTAAAAACCCTGCAATACCGCTCCGGCATTACGGCCTACTATATCCTGACCATTTACCCGGATTCCATGACCCTGGATACCTACGCCGCCCCCAATAACGGCACTACTGACGAAGGCCCCCAAAGCGGAGAGTTCAACAAATTGAACTCCTACGCAATTCCGATGGATTAGAACATACTGCGGCCCCCGTTTCTTCCATAACGCAGCATCCCGGAATCTGCCTGCTCCCGTCCGCTATTCACCTTGGCGTCCCTGGCGGAACAATGAAATTTCCGGAAATTTCCCAATCCCCCATGTTATTTCATATGCCCGGAGCCACGGGACTTTATCTTTCTATCGTGCTGGCGCCCCCGGTCGCCCTTATATAAAAACTCCGTTCTTCCATCGCGGCCTACAGTACGGTCAATCAGGTCTCCGATTTCCTGGTCAGCGTACCCGGCCTTCTTAAGATACTTAACCACTTCACCAGCCTGCCCCGGATAAAAACGGACCAGCATCTCCACAAACGCAGGTTCCAATCTCTTTTCCAAATGATACTTACAATTTTTATTTCTGTCTTCATTAGACAGCAGCTTATTGTTGTAATAAATTGATCGGGGATCAGCCCCGCGAAATAAACTCAGTTTTCGTTCCTGAACCAGTCTCAAGGTTCTTTCGGCACTCATTTTATCGTATTCCTCCTTCATCCTGGCCTGTTTCTGCTTTAATTCCGGATCATACTGAGTCCTGAATGTTTTCAATACGGCCGCTCCATATTCTGCCCAGATTCTGCACAGCTCCTTTCTTTTTACGCCGCATCGGGAAACGATTCCGGATATATCCCAGGATAAACTGCTCATCCACCTCACAACTCCGGTCTTCAATTCATAATCCATGTTTCCATAGAGGCCGTCTTTGGGGGTATTTTCATCGTAATCCCATGAAAATGCATCCGCCGAAACTACAACATAAAAAATCCAGGACAACACCCTGACGTCTTCTGCGTTCACATCTCCAGCTCCCTTGGAACTAAAGGCGCCAAGTTTCTTCCGCGCCTCCCGGTAACAATCCGGCAGCTCTTTTTCATGCAACAGGGAAAGAAACTCCTTCTTTTCCTGAGGAGACGTTTTGAATGCGGAGATGCTGTCGGGCAACGGAAGCCGGAGCTGGGCAGGCTTTCCTTCACCGCGCAGAATGCCGGTGAAACAAACGGTTAACCATACTATTTTAACGAACAGACTCATGATTATAGTAATATTTGTTGCTATAGGTTACGGTATCCCGATCCACACAACAGCCGAATTTGGAAATTGTCACAAGATGATATCGCTGCGGCCCCCAGATTTCCTGCCTGTAAAATTCCGAAAAACTGAAATGGCACCGAACTTCCATGATTTCGCAGCCGTCAAGATGTTCCGTTCCCGCCCCCCCTTCTCCATCATGGATGCGCCACAAACACACCCAATCCCACGACTGGGGGAAATGGGAATGTTCCACGTCTGCGGCAAAAATCCCTCCCGTGACATTATCTTCCAATTGATTTGTTTCAGAAACCTTCGCCGCTTCATTCGCACCATTCCTGAAATGCCCTGGATCGAAATCCGTACCGGGAGGCACCGATCCCTTGTCCCTCTCAATAATTCTGACATTTTTGAAATTGACGCTGGTCGGGTACAGCGTCAGCTTCAGAACAGCGGAAGCTCCGATCACGGCGGTCGATCCTTCCGGCAGACTCTCCGTTGCTGTTCCTCCATTTTTATGTTCGGCTCTGATTTCCGACGGAATCACCACATTCAGTGTCGTCTTTACCTTTCTTCCCTCACTGGTAATAGCCTGAATGACCGCAGAACCACCCTGTCGAAGACGTTTTCTTGCGGTCACCGTAATAGACAACTCTCCCCTTGTTTTCTGAGGCATTTCTAGGTATTCCTCCCCATTTTCTTCCGCTTTCCATTCAATTTCTTTTACATTTCCCAACGGTTTTCCCGTCAGGGTCAATGTTATCCGTTCCCCCACACCTATCGTCTTTCTTTCCCTGTCAGCCTTCCGGTCAGCAGTATTTCCCAAATATATATCAGCGGAATATTCATCCGTTTCCGTTTCAATCCTCAACGCGCCGGAATCCTCTTCCTCCACGTCCGCAAAGGAAAAACCGCATAGGGAAACAGCGCAACCTATTAAAAGGATTCTTATATTTTTAACAACAACCGCCATCAGACGCAGATGGTATCTTATTGCCATTTCCCATTATTTCATAGCAAAAAATTCTAACATTCCGCAGTTTTTTCCTGCTAAAAGATTCTGATGCTCTTCACGCCATAATACATCGCCGCGCCTCTGTTGACGTAGTCTTCCGGGTTTTGCGACAGGTCTACCCAGAAAATGAAAGAACACCAGGGGGAGGGAGGAGAGAGGGGAGGAACAACGATTTCCTGAATACCGGCCTTTTTCTGCTCCAGAACCAGGCGGACGCGCTTTTCATGCTGCCGGAACAGAAGCAGATGATCATGAAGGGTTGAAAAAACGCATATTCCGGACAACGCCAGAAAAACGGCCACAGTTATCTGCGGACGGGGCACGGCACTGGGGATGCCGTACCACATACGAAGAAGAACCAGCACGCCGACGCCGAACAGCAGGGTGGCGGAGAACATGGCATGGTCCGCCGGAATGACGGCGGCGGCGAAAGAAAGAGCCATGACATAAGACGCCAGAATATATGCCGCCGCTATTCCAAGGGAAATTTCCCATGCCCGGAAAGAGTTCCGGTCCTTGCGAAAACTTTTCCAGAGAACCCAGGCAGCCGCCACGCCCAGCAACACCGGAAAAGCCAGGTATTCATGCATCCGGAGCAGGAGCGAAGGAAGAGCTTCCCATCTGCTCCAAAAACCGGAAAGGGGTTCCGCGCAGCCGGGAGTGGCGGAATGCATTCGCGCGGAAATGCCGGGCGCAAGCAGCATGCACAGGGAACCTGCCACCTGGAACACAAGGCCCGCATAAAACCACAGGGGAAGTTTTTCCTTCCGCACCAGGCGGACAAAAACAAACAAGGCTCCCAGCAAAAGCCAGGTTCCCGGAATATTGTTTTCATTGGTCATGCCTGCCGGAAATCCCAAAACAGCCGCAGCGGCAAACTTTCCCCAGCCACTGTTTCTTCCGGAATCTTCCTTTCTCCCGGATTCCGCGTCGTCCAGCAAACCGCGGTACAAACACAGAAAGCCCAGCCAGACGGCGGCGCCCCAAGAATAGTTGGTGGCGCCGGAGAGCCAGTAAATCGTGACGCCGGGCCGGGCCGTGCACGTGAACAGCAGGAGAAGCCCCAATCCGAACAGACGCACGTCCGGCCAGGAACGGGGATCCACCCTGCGCCCGGAAGCCAGATAAAACATCATCAGCGCAAGACCGACCTGTACAAAGGGGTTAAGCAGCATGAAGAGCCATTTTCCCGCCGTCGCTACGGCAAAGGCCAGGTATTCCCCGATTCTGGGATTCCAGGTCATGTAGGAGGCTACGCAGCGCTCCCAGACCAAACTGAAAGAGAAGCAGTGCTCCATGCCCGTCAGGGCATGATGGTACGTATCGGAAGTGAGAGGACTCCACCAGCTGAGCAGCGCCGTATACAATAAGGCGGCTGCGGTCAGCGCCCAAAACCACACCCTGGACGTGCGGGGGGACATCATCAGCTCGGATCCGGTTTCCTTTTCCGCAGTGCGGGAGGCAGATCCAGGTCTTCCCCATCCAGAATAAGGGGGCGCACACGGGCAAAAAGGCCGTGGCCCGCACG
>ENA-ORND01001833-ORND01001833.1-human-gut-metagenome-genome-assembly--contig:-NODE-1833-length-13708-cov-13.190215_pt1 | contig 13708 bp, 10 predicted proteins | sample MGYA00242111_ERZ509014 | MGnify/ENA primary metagenome ERZ509014 (study PRJEB26280, sample SAMEA2338694) | human gut metagenome | biome: human gut; feature: human-associated habitat; material: faeces... | reverse complement strand
GCGCCCGCCGGTGGCGGTCGGGGACAGTCAGCACACAGGAGCTGGCAGAAGCACACGCCACAGCCGCCGACCTCGCACGTCTCCCGATACACGTAGATGACAGTACATCGGTCAACATGGAACACATCCGTTGCAGCGCCCGGCTGCTACAAAGCCGGAATGAGTGCAACATGATTATCATCGATTACCTGCAACTATGCGACATGACGACGGGACAAAACAACCGTAACCGAGAGCAGGAAGTGGCGCAAGCCACCCGCAAGGCCAAGCTGCTTGCCAAAGAACTGAATGTGCCTGTGGTGTTGCTCAGCCAGTTGAACCGCGTGTCGGAGGGCCGTCCCGCCGGTCGCCCCGAACTGTCACAACTCCGCGAGAGCGGAGCGATCGAGCAGGATGCGGACGTCGTGTTACTACTCTACCGCCCTGCCCTCGCACGCATACCGACCGACCGCGAAAGCGGTTATCCCACCGAAGGGCTCGGCATTATAATCGTAGCCAAACAACGCAACGGGGAAACCGGGAACGCTTATTTCGGGCATAATCCGGAAATGACAAAAATTACGGACTATGTACCGCCATTGGAGTTTCTGCTGAAACATGCAAAGTAAAAGTGATTCCAGTGTGAGACAGATTCAATTTTATACAACAATAATTTTCAATCATCCGTGCCTTGTTTTATTTCAAAAATCAGTATAAAATAAATGGCAAAATACTTGACTTCTCCTTTCAGATTTTGTATATTTGTAATGTCAATAATGACAGAAAATATTATTACTTAAACCTTAACTTTTTTCAATTATGAACGTATTAGTGGAGCGCTATCAGCGCAGAAAGTATGTGAATCAGGAAGATTCGCAGGTGTTGTATTATGTACGCCAGAAATCGGGTACTGTGAGAGTTATGGACGTCAATAAGCTGGCGAATGCGATCGAGGCGAATTCTTCGCTCACAGCGGGAGATGTGAAGCACGCTATCGAGGCTTTTGTAGAGCAGTTGCGTCTGTCGCTCACGCAGGGCGATAAAGTGAAGATCGACGGATTGGGCACGTTCCACATCACGTTGAGCAGCGAGGGCACGGAGAAGGAGAAAGATTGCACGGTGCGCAGTATCCGCCGGGTGAATGTCCGTTTCGTGGCGGACAAGGCGCTGCACCTGGTGAATACCAGCCACACTGCCACCCGAAGTGAGAATAATGTAGATTTCGTCCTTGCGGGGAAGGGCGAAGGTGAAACCGACGGCTCCGATGACGGAAACGGCGGAAATGATAAACCGGGCGGCGGTGGTGTCACTCCCGACCCGTCTGTTTAAAGGTATTCTTCATTAATAAATCACATTCATGTTAGATAAGATTATAGAAATCATTATGACGGTGCTGCCCTTTCTGGGCAGCAGCCGCAAGAAGCGCAAAGTCATGGCGCAGGAGGTAAAAGAGTTCAGCGAACTGGTGAAAGACCAATATACTTTTCTGATGCAGCAATTGGAGAAGGTGTTGAAGGATTATTTTGACCTTAGTTCGAGGGTGAAGGAAATGCATACGGAGATCTTTTCACTGCGGGGACAACTTGCACAGGCGGCAGCCCTGCAATGCAGCAATAAAGATTGTACGCAACGGGCGCTGTGAAAGAGAACGTATGCGACCTATAAAGTTGATAGTAATCCACTGTTCCGCTACACGTGAGGACAGGGAGTTTACGGAATATGACTTGGATATCTGCCACCGCAGGCGGGGATTCAACGGGACGGGATACCATTTTTATATCCGCAAAAATGGGGATATCAAATCGACCCGACCTCTCGAACGCATCGGCGCACACACCCGTGGCTTCAACAAAGAAAGTATCGGTATCTGCTACGAAGGCGGGCTGGATGCCCGGGGAAATCCGAAGGATACCCGTACGCCGGAGCAGCGTTCGGCCCTGCACCTGCTGGTGTACCAGCTGCTACAACAGTTCCGGAACGCCCGTGTATGCGGCCACCGCGACCTCAGTCCCGATTTGGACGGTGACGGGAAGGTGGAGCCGTGGGAGTGGGTGAAGCAGTGTCCGTGCTTCGAGGTAAGTAAAGAATTTTAGAACAATCATCTTTAAAACATGGAATTATGAAAATAAGCAAAGAAACCTGGAAAGATATCTTGAAAATTGTGGGTACCATCATTGCCACCATAGCCAGTGTGCTGGGCGTGCAGGCGATGCCACTGTAAAAACAGTATTACAAAACTAAAAAAGTGTGCCGGAAGCCGAAATACCTACTTCAGGCGCACTTATTTAAGAAATATATAAATTTCATTGAATATGAAAAATAGAATAAAAGTATTGTTAGCTCTTCTTATGTTATGTGGTACAACGCAGTCGGTACGTGCACAGGACGGTGGAGATATGAATAATCATCTTCTGCGGATAAATGATTATGTACCTGCTATTCCCGAAGCGGCAGGTATGCAATTGTATGGAAACATTCCTGTAAGTGAATACACAGGAACGCCTGATATCTCTATACCGCTATATACCCTTAAATGTGGGCGTATAGAACTACCCATTACGTTGTCTTATCATGCGAGCGGAGTCAAGGTGGCTCAAGAAGCTACGTGGGTAGGTCTTGGTTGGAATCTTTTGGCAGGAGGGTGCGTCAACCTTAATGCTGTGGGCAAGGTAGACGCGACCTCCGGTACATTTGCTACTTGGGCTGAATGGGAGAAAATAAAATATCACTGGAAAGTACAGAGTGCTGATACGTTGAACTACCGTTCGGGTACCGAGGAACTGATGAATTTGTGGGGAAATTTAATGTTCGACCCCAATACGAGTAATACGACCAATGGAATTATTAATGAAGGCCTTATAGGGCAAGGTGAAAGAGATATATTTGAAGTTGCATTGCCCGGAGGAAGATCATTCAAATACTTCTTGCACCCCAAAAATCAGACTCCTGTCATTATCGGTTCCAGGATGAATTGCAAAGTGTGGCATAGTGTTGAAAAAGTGATCATTACAGATGAAGCAGGCACATCTTATGCCTTCAGGCCTTATGCATTTGTAACTTCCAATGCTCCCTTGACTTATATGCTGACAAGTATGACGGATGTGACGGGACATAATATCACTCTAACCTATGTTACCGCCAGTTGCTATTCGGTGCCTGTTATGTCGGAGTATTATACCGTAGGTACTCCTCCGGACAATGACTATATAAAACGGGACTTTACTGCCGGCATTTCACAGACTTGCTATTTAAGCAAGATAGAAACCGATACGGAAGAAGTGATTTTCGAGATGGGAAGTCGTGAAGACCGCTATCCGGGAACTACCGGAAAACTGACAAACATGAAAATAAAGAGTAAGTTGGACGGGAAGGATGTGTATTTTTACCAGTTCAATTATGATTACTTCATTTGTCCCGAACAATCAGTCGGCGGTAATTACTTGTCATCGGACGATTATGGGTCGTCGTCTACCATACCCACCAGCGTACTTCGTAAACGTCTGAAACTGCTTTCTGTACTTCGAAAAAATGGCACTTCGCAGGGTGAAAAGCATACATTCACTTATAATGAAGCTGTGAACTTGCCTTATAAGACTTCTTTTGCCATAGACTATTGGGGATATTACAATGGACAGCAGAATACTTCCACGCTTACAAACCGTGTTCATACATTGATTCCCTCCCTGGAAGGTTTGACGAATGTTCCTTTATCCGGTTCTACCGCTGTCAGAAATTGTAGCCGGGAGTATATTACGGCCAATATGCTGAAGAAAATCACATATCCTACGGGCGGCAGTGTGGAGTTTGAGTTTGAACCTCACACTTTTGTAGGAGACAATCGTTTCATTTCTGCAGAGGATTTGAATAAGTATGACGCACAAGTCAAAGGTGTCAATACTGTCAACAACAACGACCTGATAGTGACGCCTTCCGCTACTTTCACTCTGCCCACCACGCAGGTAGTGACGGTGGATGCTCAAGTCAATTTTCCCGATTATGAAGTCAATCAAGTCATCGGCTCCGGAACCACTTTGCGGAAACTCGGTGCCGGAGGAAGTGTCATTAAATCGTACAAAGTGACTTCACAAAATACCAGTGGGCATGTGTATCATGTCAACGAGTCGTTCACATTGGAAGCGGGAGATTATGTCCTGACAAGTACATTGAGTTCTGCAGTTACCAATCAAGGTTATTCTACCCGCAATGCCAGTTCTGCTACTTTGACCTATAGAGGCGGTGGAACTGCAGTAAACAAAGACACATTGCAGAAAGTTGGCGGAGGAGTGAGAATCAAGACCATTACTAAAAAGAATAATACAGGTGAAGTGTTGGAACGTACCGGTTACTTGTATGAAAGCGAGAATCACAAGACCTCTGGCATTCTGATGTTCTCAGTCAAGTCCTATGATGATTTTAATGTCCGGCGCGGAAGCTATACCACAACTCCTGAAGGAGTGATACGCCCTTCTACCAGTTACCACACTTTCCGCCGTTTTTATGCTCAGGCGCAAACTCCACCAGCTTCTGCGCCCAATGCCAATCCTGTAGGTTACAGCCGTGTCGTCAAGCAGCGCGATTTTCTGGATGCGGGGAGAGAGGAACTCGTATTCAGTAACATAGCCGGCCAGGATTATGATGCTACCTTGGCTTATATGCCTGCCAACTATAATGGGCGACTACTGAAAAAGAGCATCTATGATGCCGGTAATATCTTGGTATGGGAAGACACCTATGAATATGAGATTGCAAACAAGTGGCAAGAATTGACCAACATCCGTGTAAGGGACAACTATGTGGGTCCGGTTAATTGCTATTCCGGCAGTATCACCTATAATGAAAACATCGGAGGACAGACGGTGAGCTTTAGAAATCCATTGGCTTATCACGGACGTTTTGAGATAACTTTATATCCGCATCTTACCTATGATATACGGTTAAAACGGGAAGTTTCGACGGAATATGCCCATGGTGTACCGGTGACGCAGGAAAAACTGTATACCTACAACAGTCGTAACCAGATAGCTACTTGCCGCACAAGTACCAGCCGTTCGGGCTATGTAATGGAAAGCTATGCTTATGCAGCGGATGTTTCTTCCTACAAAGATGAATTCAAGGCTAATAACGTGCTTGATGCTGTACAGAACTACCAACGAACATCGGGAGGAGCGACGCTGTATCTGAATAATACGTACGGGGACGTCTTTTCTAAATTCACCTTGCAGTCCAGTGAAGAATATAGTAGTTTGTATCCTGAGAAAAGAACTGTTTCTTATAGGTATGATAGTAAATGGAATCCGGTGGAAGTTACTACTCCCGACAACATGTCTGTGGTCTATTTGTGGGGCTATAAATATTCTTTGCCGATTGCCCGTCTCAAAGGTATCACTTATGCGGAAGTAGTGTCTCGGCTCGGAACAACAGGTTTGGATGCTTTGTGTTCTGCCGGTTCACCCAATACGACGGCCCTCTATGCACTGAAAACGTCCTTCCCGGAATGCGAGGTCACAACCTGGCTTCACAATCCTTCTTATGGGCTGAAGGAGATAAGAAAAGCAACTGGTTTTAAGGATTTCTATCTCTATAATGCTTTGGGTGGTTTATCTGATGTGCAGGATCATAACCAAAATCCTATTGCCTCGTACTTCTATCAGTGGTCTCCTGACGGCACTTCGCAGAATTACGTTCGCACTCATGCTATGACTGCAGCAGCAGGTAGCAAGTATATGGCAAGTTATGATTATTATGACGGTTTGGGGCGTCTCTTCCAGAAGGTACAAAAGGGAATTACTCCCACCGGAAGTAATTTGATATCGTTACAAGAATATGATGGCGCAGGACGTCGTTCGGAGAGTTGGCTCCCAATTGTTTCCTCCTCTGTTTATATGTCTCCTTCGGCTATCAAAAGTGCGGCTCCGGGCAACTATTCAAGTGATTCCCGTCCCTACAGCAAGCCTGTTTACAGTGTTTCCCCATTAGACCGCATTCTGAAGCGATACTCTCCGGGAGCGGCATGGGCATCAAAACCTGTAACTATGGATTATCTGGCTAATTCTTCCGATGTGAATTGCATTAACTATTCGGTAAGTTCGTCTGGGGCACTTGTCAACAACGGTACTTATGCAGCCGGACAGTTGCGCGTGGTGAAACGTATTGACGAAGACCAACATGTTTCTTATACTTTCACAGACAAACAAGGCCATATATTGCTGGAACGCCAGATGCAGGGTAGCGAGCAGCATGATACTTATTATGTGTATAACGATTTGGATAACCTTTGCTTCGTATTACAACCGATGTATCAGAGTGTGTCAAACCTGGATCAATATGCTTTCCAGTACAAATATGACAACCGTAACCGTTGTAATTGGAAAAAGCTTCCAGGTGCTTCTGCCGTGAGCTATGTGTACGATGAGGCAGACAATATGATCTTTTCCCAGGATGGCAAGCAGTATGCCTCTAAGCAGTGGAGTTTCTATCTGTATGATAAGTTCCATCGTCTGGCAGTGCAGGGCGTTTGTTCCAATACGAATACGGCTGCAGTTTCGAATGTTATTGTATCATGTACACGGGTGAATAGCAACAGCGGTTTGGGTAACAGTGGATATACATCAAGCTTTGCCTTGGTGTCGCCCGAAGTCCATAGAGTAAACTATTATGACGACTATGCCTTCCGTAGTCTGACCGGTTTCGATAATGCCGGCTTTCCTGCGGCAACAATCGATGCCAAAGGATATGTCACCGGTAGTGTGATTACTGTTCTTGGCAGCAGTACAAAACTTTATTCGGCTAATTATTATGACTTTGAGGGACGCATCACAAAAACGGTTCAAGGCAATTTGCTGGAGGGTTATGATACGACGAACACTGTTTATACTTTTACCGGCAAGCCGAACACTGTGACACATACACATACTGCCAGCGGAAAGACCACGCGCACGGAAGTATATACCTATACCTACGACCATGCGGACAGAATAAGCAAAGTGCAGCATAGTCTTGGCAGCACTGCGATTACTCTGTACGATGCGACTTATGACAACTTCGGTCGTTTACTGACCAAGCAGTATCACGGTACGAGCACCAACAAGCTGACTTATGCCTACAACCTGCGCAGCTGGCTGACGGGCATCAGCGGTACATGCTTCACACAGAACCTGTACTACAACACGGGTGTGGGTACTGCGAAGTACAACGGCAGCATCAGCAGCATGACTTGGAAGTCCGGGAACGAAAGTACAGTCCGTGGTTACAAATTCACTTACGACGGTCTTGACAGAGTACTGAACGCTACCTATGGAGAGACAGCAAGTATCAGCACGAATGCGAACCGCTTCTCGGAGAACGTTACGGGTTATGACAAGAACGGTAACATCAAGAGTTTGCAACGTTACGGCCAGACTGGTGCCAGTGCCTACGGCCTGATAGACAACCTGACTTTTACCTTGAACGGCAATCAGTTGAGCCGTGTGGACGATGCCGTGATGGCTTCTGCTTACGGTGGAGGCTTCGAGTTCAAGGACGGCGTGAAGCAGGTCGGAGAGTACACCTACGATGCGAACGGCAATTTAACCAAAGATTTGAACAAGGGAATCACCGATATTCAATATAATTGTTTAAATTTGCCAAGTGCAGTAACGTTCAGCGACGGAAGTACGATTACCTATGTTTATGCAGCCGACGGCACAAAGCTAAGAACGGTTCATAAGATAGGTGGCGCTACCACCACAACGGACTATTGCGGGAATGTGGTCTATGAAAACGGAGCCCAGAAGCTTCTGATTACCGAAGAGGGCTATATTACTTTGAGCGACAACAAGTATTACTATTACTTGAAGGACCATCAGGGGAACAACCGTGTAGTCATAAACCAGAGCGGAGCGGTAGAGGAGACAAACCATTACTATCTGTTTGGAGGAGTATTCGCTTCATCAACAAGCACTCAGCCTTACAAGTACAATAGCAAGGAATATGACACGAAGAAAGGCTTGAACTGGTATGATTACGGGGCACGGCATTATGATGCAGTGTTGGGACGGTTTATGACGGTGGATCCGTTGGCAGAGAAGTATTATTCAGAAAGTTTGTATACTTATTGTTATAGTAATCCTATAAATTGTATAGACCCTAACGGGAAGGATGGTATTTATATTGCCTTCCCTGATTATAAAATATCAACTCCTATTGGTAAAATTGGGAATTTAGGTCATGCTGGAGTATTATTGATTGATAATAAAACAGGAGTGACTAAATATTATGAATATGGCAGATATGACAAAGAGGGTAAAGGAGTTGTCAGAACATTCGCTGTTCCAAATGTAAAAATAGGACAAGATAAAAAGCCTACATTGGAATCATTGAATAAAACTTTATCAATAATATCTGAACAAGCGGGACATGCCGGAAGAATAGAAGGAGCATATATTGAAAGTGATAAGTTTAAAGAAATGAAAAACTATGCAGAATCAAAAATAGCGGAGAATGCTAATTCAAAGAGGAAAGAGTATTCATTAAGGAATAATAATTGTGGAACTTTTGCGGCTGATGTTTTGAAACAAGACCCATCTGTAAAAGATAAGGCACCAGTAATTATAGATCCAAGGCCCAATAGTATAGTTAAAGAGTATCAAGATAATTTTAAGTCACTAAATTATGATCCTAAAAAGAGACAAGTTAAAATTGAATAGATATGGAAAGTCAAAGTATATCATTAGGAGATTTATTTTCAGTTGAATTATTTGTAGGATCAATAACGTTTGTTTTAGGAACGGTTTTGTTCTTCTTATTATTATTATTGAATTTGAGGCTTAATCTTAAAACGACATTATTATATTGTTGCCTGCAATTGATACTTGTTGTCTCTCTTTCTACTATTTTCTTTATATTTTGGCGTTTTAATTTTGATATAATGATAGGGTTTCTATATTTACCAGGTGTATTATCTGAGGTTTTTATTATGCTCTTATTCTATTTTATATTAAAAATAAAAAACAAATAATTGAATAATATTTTTATAACAATTCTATTACAGCGGGTGGAAACATCCGCTGTTTCTTTTTATAGGGTACCCACTATAATAGAAATATTAGCAGTCTAACTTGCCAAGTGGAGTAATGAAGGCCCAATGGCAAAATTTATTCAATGAGCTTTAAAGCAAATGTTAACGCCGCCTATGATAATACTACAATCATTGGTACAGACACTAACCGTTTCCGCGAGAACGCGACAGCTTTCGTCTACAATAACAGCTTCGAGTTCAAGGACAGCATGAAGCAGGCGAACGAGTACACCTACGATGCCAACGGCAATTTAACTAAAGATTTAAACAAGAATATTACCGGTATATCATATAATTGTTTAAATTTGCCAAATACAGTAACGTTCAGTGACGGAAGTACTATCACCTATATTTATGGAGCCGATGGCACAAAGCTGAGAACAGTCCATAAGATAGGCAGTACAACCACAACGACTGACTATTGCGGCAATGTGATCTATGAAAACGGAGTCCAGAAGCTGCTTCTTACCGAAGAGGGTTATATTACTTTGAGCGACAGCAAGTATCACTACTACTTGAAAGACCATCAGGGGAATAACCGGGTAGTCATCAGCCAGAGCGGCACGGTAGAAGAGACGAGCCATTACTATCCTTTCGGCGGTACATTTGCAAGTGCAGGTAATGTTCAGCCTTACAAGTACAACGGCAAGGAGTATGACTCGAAGAAAGGGCTGAACTGGTATGACTACGGGGCACGGCATTATGATGCGGCGTTGGGGAGGTTTGAGACGGTGGACCCTTCTGCTGAAAACTACTTCAAAACAAGTCTCTATGCTTATTGTGGTAACAGCCCTATCAGCAGAATAGACCCAACAGGAGCTGACTGGTATGAAGATAAACAAGGGAATTTACGTTGGCAGGAAGGCAGTGAAGCCTTAAAAGGCTATACTAATATCGGTTCATCTGCCTCTATTGCGTTAGGTAATGACAACTATCTGAACTTCTATCAGAATGGAGGTATCTTAGCCAATCAGGCTGTTAATGCTTTTGACTTGATAGCTTCCTGCGGTAAACTTCAGAATCAGTTCTTAGGTAAAACCAGTCCTTTATCTGAAGACTCTAAGTCTGCCCTTTTCAATTCTCTGAACAGTCGTTCTATAGATGCTATTGCGCGACCTATAGGCGAAGCTGCCTTTGGCTTTGGTGCCGGAAAGTTTGGCGGTATGTTGTTGGGGAAGGCAATAGGATGGGCTGTAGGAAAGGTGGCAGGAAGAGGTACTCAAAATGCAATACAATCAACTGCTCACGGAGTGCAACGGATTGCTGGAACAACGGCAACGAGAGGAGGGGTACTTTCTGTGAATGAAGTAAGAGTAACAAAGTCTGTAGGAAAGGCTTTTACTCAGGCTGATGGAGCTACAGTTTATCTTCATGAAATTACTCCCGGTAGATTTAATGCTGTTGTAGAAGGGAGGAAAGGTATAATAACAACAATGGGAAATTGGTCTCAAAAATCTATTAATAGAATAGCGAAAAATTATGGATGGAATATTAAATAAAGAAATGGTTGTTTGCTGTTTCTGCGGGAAGAGTTTACCCTTAGAAGCGGCTGTAGTTTTGAAAGTTTGGGCAAATGAGAAGAGTGAGGAGTATCAAGTATTATATTCCCATAAATCTCATTTTGTTAGAGCATTAGATAAATCAGTAATACTACATCCAGATTTATTAGAGCCTGATGCTTTAGGTTAATTCGTCGTAACGAACTACTGTCTTCCTCTGATATAGGTTGATTAAAAACCAATCTATCTAATTACTATCCTAACATCAGATATTCCATATCTTGTATGTTAGGATAGTTTTTGTTATTCTATCAGCGAGACGTAGGATACCTATTGTGTGTATGACGACCACCGTAATCTCTGCACTTGGAAGAAGCTTCCGGATGCGCAGCTCGCGGAGTATGTGTATGACAACGGTGGACGGCTGACGCAACAGGGGGAGTGCACGAACAAGACGGTTTCTTCCGATCAGGTGGTGCATGTGCAGAACTGGGCGGTACGGGTTTCCCGACGAGCCAGTTCACGAACGACACTTCGGGCTACAGTAAAGGCTCCCTGACAGGAAGCGCGGTGACTGTATCCGGCAGCAGTACTAAAATTTACAAAGGCTATTACTATGACGTCAAGGGGCGTGTAACTAAAGTCGTACAGAACAATCTTTTGGGCGGTTATGACGTGACTAATACGGTCTATACCTTTACGGGACAGCCCGCCACGGTGACGCATAGCCATACCGCAAGCGGCAAGTCCACACGTACGGAAGTCTATACCTATAGCTATGACCATGCAGACCGTGTAAGCAAGGTGGAGCATACTTTGGGAGGAACCAAAATAACTCTGGCAGACTATACGTACGATAGTTTCGGCCGTCTGAGTACCAAGTCCCTGCACGGCTCTGCGGCGAACAAGCTGACGTATGCCTATAACCTCCGCAGCTGGCTGACGGGCATCACAAGTACGCGCTTCACCCAGAACCTGTACTACAATACGGGTGTGGGTACCGCCCGCTACAACGGTAACATCAGCAGCATGACCTGGAAGTCCGGGAATGAAAGCACCGTCCGCGGTTACAAGTTCACCTACGACGGACTGGACCGCATGCTGAATGCCACCTACGGCGAGACAGCAGGTATCAGCACGAACGCGAACCGTTTCAGTGAGAACGTGACGGGCTACGACAAAAACGGTAACATCAAGGGATTGCAGCGTTACGGGCAACTCTCTTCAACCGCCTACGGCATGATAGACAACCTGACTCTCACCTTGAACGGCAATCAGTTGAACCGTGTGGATGATGCCGTGACGGCTTCCGCCTACAATGGCGGCTTCGAGTTCAAAAACGGTGCCAATGCTGCCGATGAGTACTCTTATGATGCCAACGGCAATTTAACTAAAGATTTGAACAAAGGTATTAGCGGCATTACATATAATTTCTTAAATTTGCCGAATGTGGTGACTTTCAGTGACGGAAGTACCATCACCTACACTTATGGAGCCGACGGCACAAAGCTGAGAACAGTCCATAAGATAGGCAGTACTACCACCACTACCGATTACTGCGGAAACGTGGTCTATGAAAACGGAGTCCAGAAGCTGCTTCTTACCGAAGAGGGTTATGTTACTTTGAGCGACAGCAAGTATCACTATTACTTGAAAGACCATCAAGGGAATAACCGGGTAGTCATCAGCCAGAGCGGTACGGTAGAAGAGACGAACCATTACTATCCCTTCGGCGGGGCGTTTGCAAGTACAAGTAATGTTCAGCCTTACAAGTACAACGGTAAGGAGCTTGACTCAAAGAAAGGGTTGAACTGGTATGACTACGGGGCAAGGCATTATGATGCGGCGCTGGGAAGGTTTACGACGAATGACAGATTTGCCGAGAAGTATTATTCGATGTCTCCGTATCAGTATGGGGCGAATAATCCGGTGAATAACATAGATGTGAATGGAGATACAATTGTTGTAAATCCTAATCCTAATGGCTTGATAGATAATGTGAGAATATTTTTTGGATTTGATACCAAGTATCAAAAGGACGTGAAAGCAGATTTGCAGCAACTTAAGAAGGATGATAAGGAAATTGGTGAGATGATTATTGAACTGGAGAAAAGTAAGAATGTTCATTCAATAACAAGGACTAAACGAGGAAAGTCTAATTCTTCAGGATTTGATAGAGAAAAAGCTAAAAAAGACATTCCGCAAGGAAGCATTATAAATTATGACCCTGATGTTAAAACGGATATTAATGGAAATCATCGGACACCAAGAATTGGTTTAAGCCATGAGTTACAGCATTCGTCGGATGTAGATAAAGGTATTATGTCTTATGAAAATATAGGAAATGGAATACCCATGAGAGAAATTCGTGCTATTAATACTGAGAATAAAATTAGAAAAAGAACAGGAGATGCAAAAAGAACGGAATATCGTGGAAGGAAAATACCCCAAAAACTGTTGGAATAAGATTATCCTTATGTTGGGTATTAATCTCTTATTTGTAATGTGTGTACATAAAACAAGTGAGAGGTATGAAGATATGTTTGTTGATTCTACTTGGCAAAGTCCTTTTGTTGCAATGAATATAGAATACAAAGATAGTGTATATTCGATAGTTCCAAGAGAAGGAGATATGTACCTATTTCTGAATGATGGGGTAGCTAATAAGAAATATCGATATGAACTTTTTCCAATTTTATTAGAACAGACATTGGGTATAGACAGCATTACATTTTGTTCACTAAAGGAAATGGACTGTATGGTAACTCCACAGCCATACATAGATTCAATTTATAAAGGAAAAGTAGAAAATCTTATTTCTTTGCTTTTTAATGAGAAAGGTGTACTTTCTGTTGGTTTGTCATATCCAGAAGAAAAATATTTGATTTATTTGTTATTTCATCATGGAGTTTATCTTAATACAGATTGCGAAACTGGAGTTTTGTATATCTTAAATAAATAAGTATTTTATATTCTTGAAATAATCTATTTAATTGCTATCCTAACATCAGATATTACTATATCTTGCATGTTAGGATAGTTTTTTATTTACTTCCCGCTTCCGGAAAGACTACAAGAGAGGAAGTATACACTTACAGCTACGACTATGCTGACAGGGTGAGCAAGGTGGAGCATACTTTGGGAGGAACCAAAATAACTCTGGCAGACTATACGT
>ENA-ORND01001831-ORND01001831.1-human-gut-metagenome-genome-assembly--contig:-NODE-1831-length-13723-cov-2.898961_pt1 | contig 13723 bp, 9 predicted proteins | sample MGYA00242111_ERZ509014 | MGnify/ENA primary metagenome ERZ509014 (study PRJEB26280, sample SAMEA2338694) | human gut metagenome | biome: human gut; feature: human-associated habitat; material: faeces... | reverse complement strand
CGGCTTGGTGGCCGAAACGTGGCTAGCTGTTGCGTTGGCATGCTGCGGCGACATCCGTACGGTTGCGGACATGTGAATAATATTGTCCCGTCGGACGTCGGGCTTATGTGAATTTCGGGTAGCGCAGATAGCTGGAAACGTTGCTATCACTTGGTTTCGAGGCTATTTCATACCCCCGAATCTCCCGCGCTTAGGGTGTATGTATCCATTTCCTTTTCCTTTTACTGTTCATGACTAGAGTACCGGAAGTGTATCCGTGTCGGCTGGATGCGTGACTGGTGATGAAGATGTGAATCGTGCACATGCGCACGGTGTGTAAGGGGAGGTAGCAGATGAGGCATGCACGAATACGACAGGCAAAGCCCGAGAGGAGCTTTGCTGAACGAATAGTCGCCGTCATCGTTGCGATCGCCATGCTCGGCGGCATGGGCTACGCCACCACTTCCGCCGCGATGGCGGATGGTGCCGGACAGACCTTGGAGCAGCAGGCCGGTATCAGCCTGGGATTGCATGATTACGATCGTAATGCCATCAATAGTAAGCATACGTTGAAATTCAAGAACGTTGGCAATCCAGGAACGTATAACAGATATGTCGGTAATGGCAAGGGCGCATACACCGGTATTGTGAAGACAACCCTGACAAATGGCTATCCGGCCATGGCGGCTGATAAGGGATCAGAATCATTGGACTATCTCTTTGGCGGGAAGTCTGATAGCGCCGTCACCAACTACACGCCGGCTGGCGGACTGCTGACATTGGACAAGGATGGGTATTACGGTTTCGACGCCGATTCCCAGTATGGTGCATATGACAAGACATCGAAAAAGTTCAATCTGAGTCCGCAGAATTATTGTGCGAACCGGCCTTGTACGAACCAGTCTGATACTCCTTGCTTCGCTCCATTTGGAAACGATACTAATGATAATAAATATTCTTTCGGCATGAATCTTGGCGCCGATTTCTACATGCCGAAAGACGGCAAGGTCAACAATCAGGACATGGTGTTCGACTTTACCGGCGACGATGATGTGTGGGTGTTCATCGATGGTGTGCTGGTGCTTGATTTGGGTGGTATCCATCAGGCGTTGGATGGCAGCATCAATTTCGCCACCGGCAAGATCACCTATGACAAGACGCAGCGTTATGGAAACCCTCAGGCGGATTTCCTGCCGCAACAATCACCCAGGCATTTACCAATGCGGGAAAGACGTGGGATTCCACGGCGTATAAGACACATCATCTGAGCTTCTTCTATCTGGAACGCGGCGACGGCGGCTCCAACTGCAAGATCAGCTTCAATCTGCCGGTGAAGCCATCCAAGGCCATCGATATCGAGAAGGAAACCCTAGGCACCATCGACGCGGACAAACAGTTCCAATTCCAGCTGTTCGTCGGCAGTTCCTCAACCCCGTACCAGGGCAAATACAGCGTGTACAATGCGTACACCAATCAGGTCGTTCAATCCGATAAGTCGACCGGAGACAACGGTGTGATAACGCTGGCCAAGGGTCAATTCGCCCGCGTGCAATCCGACACTTTCACCGACGACACCACGTATAAGGTGCGGGAGTTGAACTCTAGCGACTACACCGTGTCCGCGAACGGTTCCCCGATGACGCAGCAGGGCAGCAATGATAATGCATACGCCGAAACCGGCTCGTTCACCGTGGGCACGACGGGTCATGTAACCATCGTGAATTCCAATGTGAAGCCGTCGAACAACAAAAGCATCGTGAAAACCGATGGCGGCGACGGTGATCAGTACACGTTGAATCTGACCGCATCCGGCGATAGCACCTCATCCACGGTCACCACTGCCACTCCGGCCGACATTGTGCTGGTTATGGACAAGTCCGGCAGCATGAATGAAAACAACCGCGACGCCAATGCGCAGAAAGCGGCCAAGGATCTCGCCAAGAAACTGCTGACTGGCACGAATTCGAAGTTGCCGCCTGAGCAGCAGGTCCAAATGGCGGTGGTGACATTCAGCACTGAAGCTTCTCTCAAGCAGAAGTTCACCACAAACGTCTCGGAAATCAACAACGCCGTGAGGGGTAACCCCGATGGCGGCACCAACTGGGAGGCCGCGCTCAAGCAGGCAAACGATCTGCAAGGCCGCTTTGGTGTGAAGAAACACATCATCTTCCTCTCGGATGGCAATCCGACATACCGTACGACTTCGTACAGCGGATGTTATTCGTATTCGTTGTGGGGGTGGACTGCTCATCCGGAATATACGACCCCGGAGTCCTGCCGAGCACAACGGTACACGTGGGGTGAAAATCCTGATGGTGGTTCCGATGGCGCGTACGGTGCAGGAAGTAGCGGTGACTACGGCTTCAACTATGCTGCCGCCCTGGCTGAGGCTAACAGGCGTGGAGATGCCGCCCTGTATGTGGTGAAGACTTCCACTGATGCTAATAAAATGGCCGATCTCGCCGAACAAGCCAATGCAGTGAACGGCAAGGAATTTGACGGCACGAATGCCGCAAATCTGACGAAAGCATTCGACCAGATCTATTCCAGCATCACCTCGTCCGCGAAGATCAGGGTCTTCTCCATCACCGACACCTTGTCCCAGTGGGTGGATCCGGTCGAGTTCGCAGGTGTCGTCAACGGCACCGACATCACGCAATATGTGACGGTGAAGAACGGCAGTATCAAGCTGACGAGCGGATATGCGGCCACATACAGTGTCGACAGTTCCGGCAATCGCACCGTGACGGTGACGTTCAACGATACTGATGGCATTGTCGCAGAAAAGACTGATGTCATCGACGTTTCCTTCAAAGTCAAGCCAAGCGATGCCGCATATACCAACTATGCGAGCGGCAACAACTATCCGGATACGGGAGACGTACAGACCGGAGCAGCATCCGCTGGGCAGCAAGGCTACTATTCCAACGCGGATGCGAAGCTGAACTATTGCGTGCTCACCGAGGTCAACGGCGCGACATCCTGCGAAAGGACCGAAGCCGAATATCCGCATCCGGTGGTGCAGGTGAAGCTCGGCAAGATCAACATCACCAAGCAATGGTCGGACGGTGCCGACAAGCATGCCAACGATTCCGTGACGGTGCAATTGCAGCGCAAGGCGATTGGTGCTGCCGATAGCACCGCGGAGAATGTTGGTGATCCAATCACGCTGAACGCCGACAACAAGTGGACCACAACGGTCGATAATCTGGTGCCCGGCTACACGTATTCCGTGGTGGAAACCCCCGGTAATGACCGATATGACGTCACCTATACGGGTAACAATACCGAATTGACCAAGAAGATGGTGTGGTCTTCCAATGCCGATGCGGGCACGTTGAAAGCGACCATCACCAACACGCTGAAGACGGTATCACTGCAGCACCTAATCTCGGTACGGAAGAATCTGACCGGTCGTGAGTGGAAGGATTCCGATCAGTTCGGCTTCACGTTGGAGGCGGAAGACAACGCCCCGTTGCCGGCCAGCTGCAAGGATCAGCAGCCATGCACGGTCACGGTGAATCGTGATTCGACCGAACATTCCGCGGCGTTTGACGACATTACCTACAACGCCGGTGGCGCCACCTACACGTACTACGTGACGGAAAACAGCGGCTCGATTAGCGCATTGCACTATTCGCAGGCGAAATACAAAGTCGTGGTGACCGTCGCCAAGAACAATGACGGTGCGTGGACGGCTTCCGTAACGTCCGTGACCAAGGTGCAGGACGACAACGGTCAGAAGGTTTCCGAATCGCAGAGCGTCAGTACGCCGGTCGCCTTCACCAACCACTACATCGCAGTGTCGGCGCTGCCGTTGACGGGCGGGATGACGGATCGTCAGTGGCTGTTCGTTGGCGGTGTGATCGGCGGACTCGCGGTGCTGCTTATCGGCGCTGCCGAAATTTGGAATAACAAGAAGCGACTCGTCTGAGTTGCTGTGTGAGGCCGGAATGCCTACCAACTTGAGGGCATTCCGGCCGGCAAATCAAAATTTGCGGATCGCGGGAGCAAGTTGGGTTCCCGCCTCCCGCGATTGCAAAAACAAGTAATCAAACAATAAGGAAGAGAGGATTCTCATGAAGATGAGGAAACTTTTCGCAGGCATCGCCGCCGCTGCGACGCTGCTGGGTGGCATGGCCCTGGGCGCAACCAGCGCACAGGCCGATGACGCTGCTGGTACTCCGGTAACGGGCGAAGCAACGTTCACGTTCACCGCTGAAACCGCTGAACAGTTGACCAACGCCAAACTGAAAGCATACAAGATTGGCGATTATGTTCAGTATGGTTCCGGCGAGAACGTTGCTTACGGTGTGGTGACGAATTCTAGCAATAAGACTGCCGTTGACTTCGCGTTGAAGGCTGCCGGTGTGGATACTACGGATTCTGAGGTGGACCATCTGGCCGCAGCCCTGAATGCCGGCACTCTGGATGTTTCTGCTGCTCGTCCGTGGGCTTCTCCTGAGAAGACCCGTAAGTTTGCTAATGCTCTGGAGAGTGAAGGCAAACTAACTGCTGTGACGTCGTTCACTCTGGGCAGGCCAGTTCCTGCTACGAATGGTAGTGCGGATGCTAAATACACTGCTACCGCGACCCTGCTTGCAGGTATCTATGTGTTCATTGATTCCGCGGCTGCCACTGGTTCTGTGACCAAGGCAATCCCGATGATTGTCGCTTCCGGCACCGTTAACGCTGAGAAGAAGGTTCTAACCGATCCGACTGCCGCTGCCACCGTGAACATGAAGAACACCAACAACCCCGAAAAGACAAAGGAAGTCAATAAGACTTCTGCTGCCATCGGTGACACTCTGACCTACACCCTTACCGGCGTTGTCGCGAACCCGGCTCCGACCGCGTTCAAGTTCACCGATACTCCGAGCAAGGGTCTGACCATCAAGGCTAACAGCTTCCAGTTCTTTACGGAGGAGGCTAATGCGGAGCGCCAAGCTGAACCTGCGAGCAACTTCAGTGTTACCCCGACTGGTGATTTCACGGGTAATGGTACCGCATCTTTCGATGTCGAGGTGGAGAATCCGTCCGCTTATGCAGGCAAGAAGATTGTGGTCACCTTTGAAGCAGTGATCAATGACGAAGCTGACGTCGAGAATGGTGTCGTCAACAAGCTTGACAACTATGGCACCTCGGTTCAGGTCCCGACTACGTTTGGCAAATTCGAATTCACCAAGGTGGATCCTGATGGCAAAGGCATTGAGAACGTTACCTTCCAGGTAAAGGACGGTGACACCACGCTGTACTTCGTGAAGCAGAAGGACGGTTCCTACAAGAAGGCTGCTTCTGCTGCCACTTCGGGCGCAACTGCTGATGTCAAGACTGGTGCTGATGGCAAGCTGTCTTTCACCGGTCTTGATAAGACCAAGATCTACACCGTCACGGAAACTGTGCGCGCCAGCGATGCCTACCTCAACATCATGCCGAGCTTTACTGTGTCTTTCAGCAAGGAGGACGGTTCAGCTGTTCTGACCGCCACTTCCGATCCGTGGGGCCTGGTCGACACGTCTGCTAAGACCGTGAAGAACATCAAGTCCATCACCCAGCTGCCGCTCACCGGCGCTGCGGGAACCATGCTGTTCACCGTTGTGGCTCTGCTCGTGGCTGGCGCTGGCGTGACCATCGCCATCAAGTCTCGTCAGAACGCCGAGGCCTGATCGCCCATCTCTGACGGTATTCGATAAGAACACCAATTCGGAGTGATTTAAGGTCGACCCATTATGGGTCGGCCTTTTTGTATTGCTCTGTATTTCATGTGGGATTGCTTGGATTGCGCCATATTACGTTGCTTTGGACGTGCCGCCCGATGTGGGTGGGCATTGCATTTTTCGAGGGTATAAGGAGTTTCGGTGGGATGTGTTGCAACAAACGGAATCTGGAAACGTGAACCGTTATGGGGGCTGTTAGTCAGGGGAGTGAAGTGGGGGTATTGCACGGAAGGAGAGCCATAGAATCGCAGGCACATCCGCAAAAGAAAGCAACGAAGCATCAATGGGAGGTATTGCGATGCGCAGTGGGGGAGCATTCAGTGACGAGGAGATTCAGCTGTTGCGTGGATTGCCGGCTGTTTCCAATGTGACTCGTGATCGTATCACCTATTCCGACACATTCAGACAGGTGTGCACCATCCGATATCTTGCGGGGGAATCGCCAACCAAAATCTTTCGTGAAGCGGGTTTACCGCCGGAACTTGTCGGATACAAGCGTATCGAACGTAGCGTGGCGCGCTGGAAGGAAGCTGCCATCAAATCCGTGAACGGCAGCAACACCATGACCGATGGTGAGATCATAGCGCAGCTTGCGGCGCGGTATAAGCGTGCGTTGGCGACGAGGCGGAGTCTTGAAGACATCGCCAATACGGCCACTGAGCCGAAGCCTGCCGCAACGGCTGCGTCGAATGACGTTCATCCGTTGTCTCTCGGACTGTTCGACGGTGATACGGCCGGCATTATTATCAGGCAGCAGGCTCGTCGTATCGACGAGCTCGAGCGCGATGTGGTGAGGTTGCGCAACAAGCTGGACAAGGAAGTCGGGCCCAATCCTGCCTCCGCTGAGGCCTGACTTATGCTATCTAGCTTATAGATGGCGGGTGGTTCGCCCCATTTGCCAGTTCAGGGGTACAAAACATGCCCCCGAACTGTCTATTCCCGTCCAACACTCGCCATCTATAAGCCAGACGGGCCCGGGGGTCGGTCCGATCAGGAGATCAAAGCCTCGAGACTGTCGAAGTCCAGCACTTTGCCGTGCCGTGTGGGGAAGGATTCGCTGCCGCCATAGACGACGAACCGATGGTCTGTGTCCACTCCCATGATCGGCGCGAGATCCTCCAGATTCTCGAAGGCGCTTGTTCGGTACGTGGCGGACGATTTGACCTCGACTGCGTACAGTGACCTGTCGCCCTTCCGATGTCCAGCAGATTGGCCGCCAAGCCAGTGTCATAGAAGTATAGTTTTAGAAAATCGCTCATGCTTAAGCGCACTAGGTAGGGTGCAAAGTCCGTCCGGAACGCCATATAATGTCCCTGTACTAGGTGGTTCAAGGGGGCTTAGACTGATGGCAGGCATTTTGCGAGGGGGCACGTGCGGCGGGTCGCAAGATACGCGCACCTACGTTCCGCCGACGTTCGCCGAGGCGGCCGATGTGTCCGAAGAGATTCGCGAGCGTCGCGCGGATCGCAACAAGTCCATTGCCATGCGCGTGCTTGCGGCGGTGCTGATTTTCTCCGCAATCGGCATTGGTCTTTTCCCGAAAGTGCTGCAATACCAGTCCGCGCAAAAGCTGGCGAGCACGTCCGCCCGTTCCGAGCAGAGCGTCGCGGGCTGGCCGTATCCGCAGGCCGACGAGGCATTCGCCGCGGCTAGGGCGTACAACAAGCGTCTCGCCGAATCGGGGCAGCCGGTGATTGGCGAGGCTGAGGATCCGCTCGCCGAGTTGTACAACAACAATCAGTCCGACTCCGGCGACGGTTCCGGTTCCAGCTCGACGGGCGCAGGCGCCACTGGCGATGGTAACAAGGATTCCGCTAGCTCCAAAGACGCGGAATACCAGCGTTTGCTGGATACTGGCGATGGCGTGATGGGTTCCATCCGCATTCCAAAGATTTCTGTGGATTTGCCGATCTACCATGGCACGTCGGAGCAGACGCTTGCGTCCGGTGCGGGGCATTTGTATGGCAGTAGTCTGCCGGTGGGTGGCAAGGATACGCATGCGGTGATTACCGGACATCGGGGTTTGGTTGAAGCCTCAATGTTTACGCGTTTGGATGAGATGCGGGTTGGTGATTACTTCTATATCGATGTGATGGGCCATACTCTTGGCTATATGGTGGATCGTATTACCGAAATCGAACCTAACGACACATCGCAATTGAAGATTACCTCTGGCGAGGATCGGGTCACGTTGATGACATGCACTCCGTACGGTGTGAATACGCATCGTCTGTTGGTTTCGGCATTACGTTCCGCCATTCCCGAAGAGATTCCCGCGGAGGATGATGCGGCAAAAGATGTGCGTGTGATTGCGGGCGTGGTGTCAGCTGCCACGTTGCTGGTCGGTTTGTTGTTGGTTTGGCTGCTCCGCTGTCCGTGGTATGTCCGTAGGCATGCCGCTTGGTGGCCAAAGCGCAACTAGGGGTTGATGGCGTTAATGTTGCACTTGACAGATGCTTTTTTGTCGGGGAAAATTCTGAAAGAGGCATGACAACGTTTGCTTATAGTTTTTGCATCGCGATTTACGGGGGCAAGAATACTCTAGAATCGCGATGATATGTGCGATTTCAAGGAAAGTATATCCCCTTGATTACCTCGTTGGGAGGGTATGTATCCCTCTGTTTTTCTCCTTAAGGTTTAGGCAACGAAGCGATTGTCGGACGGTATGTGAAGCGAAGACGCATCAAATATACCGGTCGAAGGAGGAAGGTATTTCCCCGATCGCTTAACGGTACAAGGGGGTAGGCGTATGAGACACGTCTTTGAGCGAAACAGGGCGAGGGGCACAGGTCTGTTCACGCGTCGTGTCATTGCGGCCGTCGCGACGGTCGCAATGCTCGCCGGCGTGGGGTGCGTCACTGCTTCGTCAGCGGCGGCGGAAGATGCCACGGGAGCCTTGGAACAACAAATCGAGCAGCCGGTATTGCAAGAATCTGGGCAAGAGGATTCACAGCCGGTGGAACAAAATTTGATGGTGGGAGAAGAACAGCCGTCAGAGCAAGAGCAGCCGTCAGATCAAGAGGCTTACCAGCAAGTCGAACAAGAAACGGAACAAGAAACGAAAGAAGAGACTGAGCAGTGGGTTGAGCAGGAGGTTGAACAACAATCTGAACAACCTGATGAGCAGCCAGTTACGTTGTCCGCTCAACCGATTGCGCGAGCAAATCGGGCGCAGTCGGTTGCGCAGAACGAGACCGGTTCCCAGTTGGGCGCTCCGGAGAAGCATAAGCGCATCAAGAAGAACGATAATGGCAGTTACACCGTGAACGTGGATGTGAAGGGCGCTTCCAGCACCACCACGGTCACCACCACCCAGCCGATCGACTTCACGCTGGTGCTGGATGTGTCCGGTTCGATGGACGATCCGATGAGTAAGACGGATCGGACCAAGCGGTTAGACGCACTGAAAGAAGCGGTTAAAGCATTTCTTGATGAAGCTGCGAATACTAATACGGAGGCCGGTTCCGAACTGGTTCACGTTGGACTGGTGAAGTTCGCCGGCAACGAAAAGGACAAAATCGGGGATGACACGTACCGAAGTGGTGGGTACACCTACAACTACTCCCAAATCGTTAGCGATCTGACTGCGGATATGAACGGTCTGAAGAACAAAGTCAGCAAACTCAAAGCCGCTGGCGCCACCCGAGCCGACAATGGATTCAATCTTGCGGCCAAGATGATGGGCAGTGCTCGAACCGATGCGAAGAAGGTCGTTATCTTTTTCACGGATGGTTCGCCTACATCGTCTAGTGGCTTCGAGGGTAAAGTGGCAAATAAGGCCGTCGAAGCTGCCAAGGAATTGAAAGATGGTGGCGCCACGGTGTATTCCATCGGTGTTTTTTCCGGTGCTGATCCCTCCTCGATCCAAGGTAACGAGAACCAGTTCATGCACGCGGTGTCCAGCAATTTCCCAAAGGCAACGAAATACAACCAGCGCGGTGAAGGGAATATCAAAGCCGGCTATTATAAAAGCGCGACGAACGCTTCGGAGCTGAATGCCATCTTCGACGAGATTGAGAAGAGCGAGACCACCACATCCGCATACACCAAGGTGACCATGGAGGACACGCTCTCCGGCTATGTTGAGCTTGCGGATAGCAACTACAAGGTCGTTGCCAAGGATGCTTCCGGCAAGGTGGTCTCCTTGACTAAGAATGTCGATTACACCTTGACGTATGACGCGAGCACGAAGAAATTCACGGTCGCATTCCTGAAGCCTCTGGTCAACAACGTGACATACACGCTGGAATACAACGTGAAACCCACGCAGAAAGCGTATGACGAGTATGCCGCCAACCTGAACGCCGGTAAGGATGGATATGACGGCGTAAAGGGTGACGCGAACACCGATCTGCCGGGAAACGCCACGTCCTCGAACCAGCCGGGTTTCCATGCGAACGATTCCGCGTGCCTGGCGTACTCGGCCGATGGCGTGGATCATGCATGCGGCGGCAATCCGTATCCGCATCCGGTGATCCAGGTGGTTTCCTCGACGCTGCATATCGAAAAGCAGTGGAGTGGAGACGGTGACAAGCCGGAAAGCATCACGGTGGATATCAAGCAAGGTGGCAATAGCTACAAGACAGTCACGTTGAAGTCGGATGCGAATGGAAACTGGTCCACGGATGTGATCATTCCGGCCGGTGCCGCGAAAACGTACACGGTGACGGAAACCGAACCGGAGAACCATCAGTGGAAGGCCTCCTACCAGCACAAAGTCGGCAATGGTGCTCTCGCTGACGGCAATGTGGTGACGGTGCCGGAATCCACGGCATCGCAGGAAGCCACGGTGATCATCACCAACACGTTGAAGCAGACCATGCTGACGCATGCGATTGGCGTGCAGAAGGAGCTGAAGGGCCGCGATTGGAAGGATTCCGACGAGTTCACTTTCAAGCTGAAGGCAGACGATTCCAATCCAGACGCGCCGATGCCAGCTTCCTGCAAGAACCAGTCGGCGTGCACGGTGACGGTGAAACGCGATTCGTCTGACGATCACGTTGCTTACTTCGGCGACATCACGTATGACGCAGGTGAAGCCGAGTACACATATCTTGTGACGGAGAACGCTGGTAATGCTTCCGCAATGTATTACTCGCAGGCGGAATACCGGGTGGTCGTGTCCGTGATGAAAGACGGAACGTCCGGTGAATGGAAGGCCGTTGTCGAATCCGTGACCCAGCTGAAAACCGATTATGGTGCCGCTGGTTCGAATTGGGACAAGACCCAGCCAATGCTGTTCACCAACAAATACATTTCGGCATCGTCACTGCCATTGACGGGCCGCATGGGTGCGGAACGATGGTGGCAGATTGCGGCCGGCGGAGTTGGCGTGCTGGCATTGCTCGCCGTCGCTGCGGCCGACCAGTGGAGACGCAAGAAGCGGCTCGGCTGAACAACACAGGATTTGCGGATCGCGGGGGCGCGTTGGGTTCCCGCTTCCCGCGATTGCAGAAAACAGTAACCAACAATCAAGGAAGAGGAGATTCTCATGAAGATGGGAAAGCTTTTCGCCGGCATCGCCGCCGCGGCAACGTTGCTGAGCGGCATGGCCATCGGCGTCGCCGCCGCACAGGCTGATGATGCTCCATTGCTGCAAGTTAACCACGCACAGGAAGGCCATACGTACACGCCATACAAGTTTGCCATGTTTGAGAATCCTGGCGATGGCTCGGTCGAAGTGAAAACGGTTGACGCATGGAAGGGAGCTGTGACCACCGCTGCTGACGTGGCTGATGGAAGCCACAACGGCATCCCGACAGAGTACAAGGATAATCCAGCCGCCTATGTGGCGACGTTCACTGCGGATCAGCTCCGTGTCTTCGCCAAGACCTTGGCTGGGATTACTCCGCCGGCAGGACCTGATGGTACTGGCCTGACCGTAGCCAAGGATCAGGCAAATACGAGCCAGGTGGTCAATGTGAACGGAGAAGGCTGGTATCTGGTGAAGGATACGTTCACCAAGGCTGGCGAAACGACTGTGACGTCGGGGACTCCGGCTGTGGTGGCCACCACCGTCAATGGACTGTCCAATCTGAGGATTGCGGCCGATACGACGACCGGTCAGGGCAACATCACGACTGAAGGCCAGTTCAACGCGAAGAACGCGAATCCGACCGACGAGCCGCTCAAGTTCGCCCGGATGAATGACGTGGATGTGAACGGTAAGAGCGTAAAGGTGGGCGACACCGTGGACTTCACTGTGGCCGCGGACGTTCCTCATGCTGCGGCTGGCTGGGATGCGTACCCCTTTACCATTACCGATACCGCGTCCAAAGGTTTGCGGATTGCGGCAAAGAGTGCCTTCACGGTCCAGTTCGGAGATCATACTACTGTGGATCCCGATCTGTACACGATAACGCAGGAAGGCAATGCTCAATCCGGCACCACCACGACCATCTATTTTGCCGATGCCACAACGCTGGCCGGTAGGACGATCGTCGTGTCGTACCAGGGCACCGTCACCAAGGATGCGTTGGATGGCTTGAGCGGCAGTGTGGACAACAAGGCCACAATCACCACCAAGGATGGTACCAGCGGTGAAGGCAAGACTGTCCTTAAGACCTACGGTTTCCAGTTCACGAAGATTGGCAAGGAAGGGAATGAGGCCAAGCCTCTAGCCGGCGCCAAGTTCGTTGTCAAGAATGCGGAGGGCAAGTTCCTTAAGCAGGCTGAGGACGGTGCGTGGTCGTTTGTTTCCGATCAGAATGATGCCAAGACGTTCACTACTGAGAATGATGGTTTGGTGAAGGTCGCGGGTCTTGCGGCGGGAACCTACACGGTTGTGGAGACTCAGGCTCCGACCGGCTACGCCCAGAACTTCAGGGTCACTTTCAATGTGGAGATCACAGATGAAGGTCTCGTCACCTTCGAGCCGGATGCCCTTCGTCAGGTCCAACCGGTCGATAACACCACTGCGAATGCCACCGCTACCGTGCTGAACGTCAAGTCTGTCACTCAGCTGCCGCTGACCGGTGCCGCGGGAACCGTGTTGTTCACCGTCGTGGCGCTGCTGGTGGGTGGCGCTGGCGTGGCTGTGGCGGTCAAGAGTCGTCGCCGCACGTACTGAGCGCATGCGTTCGGTGTGAGTGAGTTGTGAATTGACTCACTCACAATAAAAGTCAATGCGGGCGGTTGTGGGTATTCCATAATCGCCCGCATTGATGTGTGACCGACCGGTTGAAGCAATATACGGTCAGCAATATTTGAAAAGCTGCTTGTGAGAAGTCGGATATACACTTGCTTCATCACGGGGTATAGCAAAGGGGGTAAAACGATGCGCGGTGGAGGATCATTCAGCATGGACGAGCTCCAAATGTTGCGGGATCTGCCGGCGGTGGCTAACGTGTCGAAAGACCGCATCACGTACTCCAACGCCTTCAAACAGGTGTGTGTCATACGGTATCTTGCGGGGGAATCGCCGACCAAAATCTTCCGCGAGGCGGGATTGCCGCCGGAACTGATTGGGTATAAACGTATAGAACGAAGTGTGGCGCGTTGGAAGGCTGCCGTCCTCAAATCCGTGAGTGGTAGCAGTGACATGAGTAACGGCGAAATCATTACGGAGCTCGTCAACCTGTATGTTCATGCGGTGACGCGCAAGGAGAAACTCGACGGCATCGCAGGAATCGCCAATTCCGATAAGGCGAACATTGGAAATGCTCCGCATCCGCTGGACAGGGCGAACGTGTCGGGGGGGGGTATATCCGCTGACGTGCCCGTCCCATCCGATGCGGCTGCCATCGCCGTGCCGCCTGCACCTCTCAGCGCGAGCAGCGGCCTTGACAGCGAGACGGCGCTTGTCATCATCAAACAACAGGCTCGGCGCATCGACGAGCTGGAACGCGAAAACGAATCGCTCCGTGGCAAGCTGAAAACCTTGGCAAGCTGACTCCACCCGTCGCAAAGCGTTTTTTGGAAAAGATGCGAATCTGCCACATATAGCGCATTTCGCGGTGCGAACAACGGCGGAGATTGTGTGGTTGGCGCGGTAGGGTGTGAACATTATGACTTTTGGGAATACGAAA
>ENA-ORND01001824-ORND01001824.1-human-gut-metagenome-genome-assembly--contig:-NODE-1824-length-13750-cov-5.119022_pt1 | contig 13750 bp, 14 predicted proteins | sample MGYA00242111_ERZ509014 | MGnify/ENA primary metagenome ERZ509014 (study PRJEB26280, sample SAMEA2338694) | human gut metagenome | biome: human gut; feature: human-associated habitat; material: faeces... | reverse complement strand
AATTCCTCGTTTGCGGTTGCAAAAGTAGGTCTTTTATTTTATTTGACCAAACAATCATGCAGCTTTTTTACTATCTTTTTTTCGTCTTTATTCGAACACATAAAGCTCGGAAGGCGTATTTCGCTTTAAAGCAAGTAGTTGCACATCTTTGCCTACAATAACACCTTTGTTCTTTAATTTCCATTCCACCGTTTTATAAGCCAGCTCCGGGTGATTATTGTCTTTACTTAAATGGCATAACCAGATATATCGCAAATGTTCAGTGATATTTTCCGCCAGAAACTCTGCAGTATCAGAGTTACTCATGTGTCCGGTTTTACTTGCAATCCGTTCTTTCAGATATTGAGGATAAGGCCCCATTTTGAGCATTTCCTCATCGTAGTTGGCTTCAAGTATCAAATAATGGGCTTTACTGATATAATGAGCAGCTGTAGGAGTAATCTCTCCAAGGTCGGTTAAGAAAGAAAAGACTTTGCCATCAATTTCAATGCAATACCCCACATTGTCCGTTCCATCGTGTGGCACTTCAAAAGATTCGATGTGAAAATCTTCCAGCGTCATAGGCTCTTGCTTTTCCAGATAACGAACTGACGAGCTAAGTTTCTCCGTCATACAATAGCTACGATTAATTCCAGCATGAATACGTGCGGTTGTATAAACAGGAATATTCATTTTTTCTCCCAGATTACCTACTGCTTTAATATGGTCAGCATGATCGTGCGTTATAAATACCGCACGAATACTATCCATCAAGATATTATAATCTTTCAGTGTTTTTTTGATAGTACGTATGCCGATTCCGGCATCTATCAGTATTCCATAGGTTTCAGTGCCCAGATAATAACAGTTCCCGCTACTGCCACTCGCCAGGCTTATAAATTTTACTTTCATGTTTTATCCTCTTTATTAAAATGCAAAATGCCGTCAACTTTTACAGCAAAGTGACGGCAAATATACATAAAAAAGCAGAGAATTACCGAGAAGCCTCCTTCTTTTTGTCGATGGATTCGGTGATTTTTGCAAATAAGAGTAGCGCTACAGCGGCAATCAGGCCTATAGCAGCAAAGTAATACCATATATAATGGGCATTTCCACTAGCTGCCTCCCATGCTTCCCGCGTCTCGAACAAAGCCGGATCCGGACAATATTTAGTGAGCAGAATTCCCGCCAGACCAAAACCGAAAATGGAAGAAAGGAATGAATGCAAATGACTGAATCCTAAATACATTCCTTCTTCTCCTTTAGGAGCCTGTAAAGAGAAATATTCCAGATAACGCGGTGAAATGAAACATTCGGCAAGCGCCTGCACAACTATACCCGCAATCATCATCAGAGTAATATTGCTCATACCTGTAATAAGATCATTACCCAACAAATTTCCACATGCCATCAGTAATGCCGAAATAGGAATCAAAAACATTCCCACATTCATCGAAGTAATCGCACTGCGTTTGGCCATCAAACGGGTGATAAAACTAACGCAGCAAACCACCACAAACGGATTCACATTGGCAATCCAACCCGGTTTTGCCGTCTCGCCAGCCATACGAATCACATATTTAGGCATAGTGGCATAAAGCTGCTGCTGCACCATCCAGAAACCAGTAACAATCAAAATAAGAATCAATAAACGCCAGTTTGTGATGATTCGCATAAATCCCTGTCCAATCTCATGGAGACTTTTTCCTTCACCTGCCGTATGCGTCGATTTATAAAGAAGAATAACAGCAAGTAAAGCAACTATTGTCATCGCACCGGAGAAATAATTAATATAGATATACGCTTGTTCACCAATGACATTACGCAAAGGATCGATAATCGTTTTACCGGTGAAAGCACCCACATTTACCATCATATAAAATATGGAATAACCACGGGCACGGGTTGCTTCCGTTGTTTCTTTAGCCACAGAAGCGGAGATAATGGACTTAATGAAAGAACCTCCCACCATAAGTACAAACAAAACCGGCACGATGATCCACCGGGTATAGCTATCAGGCAAACCATTAAATTGAGTAGTGGCACCATAACTAACCAAACCGGCAGCTTCCAGTAAAGTGGGCAGTACACCCAACCCTAAATATCCGATGGATAATAAGGAAAATGCTATAATCATTGATTTCCGGAAACCGATCTTGTCAGCATAAGCACCGGAAAAAATAGGAAGCAGATACAATCCACCGGAAAAAAGCCCGGAAATCATACTTGCTTCGAAATCATTAAAACCTAAAATGGAAGATAGATAAATAGTGAGAACGATAAAAACGGCATAATATGCCATACGCTCAAACAGTTCGACTGTGTTGCTGACCCAAAATGCTCTCGTAAAGCCTTTAGCAGCACGCTGAGGGGAATTGTTCATATATTTATATTTTTATTAAAATGTTAATTTGAGACAAAGATACGTTTTTTTGGCTTACTGTCCGTATCTTTGTTCCAAATTAGGTAATTAAAAACTATGATTATAGCTGTTGATTTTGACGGAACGATTGTAGAACATCGTTATCCACGCATTGGTGAAGAGATTCCATTCGCTGTTGACACATTGAAGTTATTGCAACAAGAAAAGCATCGTTTAATACTGTGGAGTGTGCGTGAAGGAGCACTTCTGGACGAAGCTGTCGAATGGTGTAAAGCCAGAGGTTTAGAATTTTATGCCGTTAATAAGGATTATCCTGAAGAGCAGAAAGGCCATCAGGGATTCTCTCGAAAGTTGAAAGCCGACATGTTCATTGACGATCGAAATCTGGGTGGTTTACCAGACTGGGGAGTCATTTACGAAATGATTAAAGAGAAAAAGACGTTTGCAGATATCTATAGCCAAAACGGAGAAGAAGAAAAAACATCCCTGAAAAAGAAGAAAAGATGGCTGCCTTTTTAGGAAGCTGATAAATATCAAACTAATAAAATAGAAATGCACTCTAATCATGTCAGATAAGAGTGCATTTCTATATTCATAAATGATTTATCATTCAACATTGAATCGCAATTTGCTACGCTTCTTTATTTTCCCACTTTTCCCTAAACTCCCATAATTGCTCAATAGTGGGATGAAAAGTCGGATTCTCCCAGTTTCTGGAAATCATTGCAATCAAAGACTCCAAATACGATTTACCATCAATAATGGTAGTACATTTATTGACCTGATATCTTTCTGTTGGATAATTCTTTGTCTCAATCATCTTTTTTGCCCAGTTCAATAATTCCTGAACAGCTTCATTGTCATAAGTATGTTGTGCCATATCTTTAGAATTTTCCGCAAAGATACAAAGTTTATTTATTCATAAATAAAGTTGTTCGTTTCTTTTTACTATAAAGATTCCATTTTAAATTTATACCTTTACGTCCAATATACTCAATTAGGCTAACTAATAGAAACAATAATAATGAAGAAAATTTTCATTTTAGTATGTTCATGTGCTCTTTTGGCAGCATGCAACAATAGCGCGAAAACAAACAAGAGTGCCGGTGCAGACAGTACTTCAATCGAAGTAACCGATATCCATAATGCGGAAAATTCACTTGATTACGAAGGAACTTATAAAGGAGTTTTCCCCGCTGCCGATTGTCCGGGTATTGAAACAACCCTGACATTAAATCCGGACAAAACATTCAGCCTCCATTCCGTATATATCGATAGAGACAGCTCATTTGACGAAAAAGGTACATATACTTTAAAAGACAACCTATTGACTCTTAATGAAGAAGGCGGAGAACTTTCTTATTATAAAGTAGAAGAAAATCATTTACGCAAACTAACAATGGATAAACAAGAAATAACCGGAGAACTTGCAGACCATTATGTTTTAAATAAGAAATAAGGTCCAAACAAATTTTGCTATCAATAGAGAACAAATTCAATATTTTTTATGTTTATATAAATAGATATAAACTTAAAAATAGAACAACTTATGATTTATAGTTTTTTATTTCCCACAAAATCGAATACAACGAAAGTATCTTTGTTGCTATTGGCTGTCCGGATCATCTTCGGTATATTATTAATGAACCATGGTATCCAAAAATGGAGTAGTTTCCAAGAGTTGTCAACTGTATTTCCTGATCCGCTTGGAATAGGAAGTCCCCTATCTCTCGGATTAGCAATTTTTGGCGAACTCGTATGTTCGATGGCATTTATCATCGGATTCCTGTATCGCTTGGCAATGATCCCGATGATTTTCACAATGATAGTAGCCTTCTTTGTTGTTCATGCTAATGACGTATTTGCGGTTAAAGAGCTAGCTTTCATCTATTTAGTTGTATTTATATTGATGTATATTGCCGGTCCCGGTAAATTTTCAATAGACCATATCATAGGAAACGAATTGTCACGGCGGAAGTCAAGAGTATACAAAAATTAGAAATAATAGCCCCGATTAATTAAAAAATATTATATTTGCATACACATAAGAGAGAAATTATCAATATTTTTTATTAATCAAAAACATTTTAACATGAAAAGAGGAAAACTGACTTTAGTCGCAGTAGTACTTAGTGCTAGCTTATTATTCAGTTCTTGTGTAGGATCATTTGGTTTATTCAACCGCCTGTCTTCCTGGAATCAATCAGTTGGAAACAAGTTTGTAAACGAACTCGTATTCCTTGCTTTCAACATTGTTCCGGTTTATGGTGTAGCTTACCTGGCTGATGCTTTAGTTATCAACTCAATCGAATTCTGGAGTGGCTCCAATCCGATGGCTAATGTAGGTGACGTAAAGAAAGTAAAAGGAGAAAACGGCAACTACATGGTGAAAACTCTTGAGAATGGATATTCCATTACTAAAGAGGGCGAAACTGCTTCAATGGACCTGATCTACAACAAAGAAGCCAACACATGGAATGTCGTTGCAAACGGTGAAAGCGCTGAATTAGTAAAAATGAACAATGATGGCACTGCTGATTTGTTCTTGCCAAATGGCGAAAAGATGAATGTAACGCTGGATGCTCAAGGCATGCTGGCAGCACGCCAGGCTACAATGAGCAATTTTATGTTTGCCGCCCGCTAAAAATAAAAACAAATACGAAGGAGATGAAACATCATATAGGAGTTTCATCTCCTTTTTCAATCTTATCTTCTTCTATCAAGAATCTTTTGTACTATGAATAAACTACATACGCTTATCTATTCTGTTCTAATCTTCACCTGTCTATCTTGTCAGCAACAAACTCCTCAAACTCAAATAGAACAGACAGCCATCGATTTCTGCGAAGCCTTTTATAATTTCAATTATCCGGTCGCCAAAGAATGGAGCACGCCTTCTTCTCAATCTTATCTTAGTTTCTTAGCATCTAATGTCGGGCAAACCCATCTGGAGCAACTTAAGACACGAGGCGCTGCAAAAGTTTCTGTTATTTCAAGTGAGATAGATGCTAATTTAGAAGAAGCGTCGGTTGTCTGCCAAATCAAAAATGCATTCGTCATTCATCCCATCGGAGGAAAAATGGAATACGTAAGTTCCCTGCAAGATACGCTCGAATTAGTAAGAGTAAATAATAAATGGCTGATTAGAAAGGATATCCCACAGCAAAATGGAAAGCAAAGTCACGACTGAATTTAGGATGAATGATGGGGAAATGCTCTTTCCTCGTTTCATAGGCAGGATTGACAGCTTTCATACCTCCGTCAAAACGCAAAATAAAGAAATCCAAATCCAGGCGGAGACCTAATCCGTAGGCCACTGCTATTTGCTTATAAAACCTATCAAACTTGAAAACCCCTCCCGGTTGATTGGCATAACTCCGGATGGTCCAGATATTACCAGCATCAATAAATACCGCCCCCTGAAACTTCCAGAATAACTTGCTTCGGTATTCAATACTGGCATCCAGTTTAATATCTCCGGATTGATCGAGCAAATTCCCATTTCCTGCAAAAGAGCCCGGTCCCAAATCGCGAACACTCCATCCGCGGACACTATTGGCTCCACCAGAGAAATATTGTTTCTCAAACGGAATAGTCTTCGCATTTCCATAAGGTACAGCTATTCCCACACCAGCATGAAACGCAAAAGAGTTACGATAATCGATTCTGATATTCTTAGCAAAATCAAACTCCCCTTTCAGATATTGAGCATAAGGAATTCCCAGAATAGCGTATTCACCATTACTGTTCTTCCGAATGTTTGCAGCCTTTGACAGAGCATACATTATATTTCCCGCCGATTCGAAATTAAAACGGATGGAGTATGAATTAGAAGCAATCGTATTATTGATAATCGATCCTCCCACGCTATTATAATTATAGCTATATCCCATATTTATAATCAGTCGATCCTGATAATTATACTGGAATATATGGTTCTGTCCTTTATTTATATAGTCTTCTTTAAATCTTTCAGAGATACGGGGCAAATAAAGGAAAGCAATATTTATCAAATCAATACGGTGTTGTATCTTCTGACGTTGTGTCCACTTGTAACTCCAGTTAGCAGAAGCCATCGTACGCAAGAACTCCGGTCGCAACTGATAATTATACTGTAAACCAAACTCTGTTGTAGCCCTGATTTTCCGTTTAAAATCAGAGGAAATGAATGGGAACAGGAAATTAGGAAAGTTGATACTCGTTTCCACTCCATACTCCGTATAGTTATTATTTGAATAGCCTGCCTGAAGCCCGGAAATAACCTCATACGCTCCACGGAATTTTATCATAAACGTTTCCGACCCGCGAAAGAGATTCCTATTCTGGAAAGAAACGGAAGCTGCCGCTCCCAAGTCACCGGCAGAATTGGTTCCCTCTACCTCAAAGGATACCGATTTATGCTTGCTCTTAGTCAACATCACGTAACAATCGAGCATTGTTGAATCTCCAACTTGAGTCTCGATAAAACGGATATTCGTATATTTCAATGCAGACAAACGCCCGAAACTGGAATAAGTTTGCTGCACATCACGCTCATTAAACAAATCGCCGGAAGCAAACCGGAGGTTATCCGTAAGCACTTTAGGACGTAAATAGAGCTTATCCTTATAGTAAATCGGATATCCCTTATAATGAACCGAATCATTGATGTCCACACTGCTCATTGCCGAGGACTGCAAAACATCATAATCCGTAATAAAATTAATCTTATTGATCCAATATTGCTGATGTGCCCTTGCTGAATCACTCGCATGCGCTTTATACATCTGCAAATGTTGAGTCAGATCTACATTATAAGTATTACGAACGGTGTCGGCAGTATATCCGATATAATCCTTATTAAATTTATAGTAACCATTCCGAAGTAACTTATTTGTGATACGTTGCCTGTCCGCATCCAATACATTCACATCAAAATACATTCCTTCCTTCAGCAAACTTCTGGCAGAATCCTGTTTGAGAAGAGAGGCTATTTTAGGATCATAAATATCATATTTGATAGATTGAACAACGTATGGCTTGCCTGCCGTTACGTCATAATAGACTTTGATCTTTTTCTTTTTTACTTTGGTCGAACGTTTCACTGTTGCCGCCATATATCCCATATTATGCACAGCCTTAGTGATCTCTTCTTCAGAGCGTTGTGCTTCGTCCTCGCTATATATTACGGGAGCATCCCCTATTCTTCTCAAGAACTTATTCCCCCATTTGGTCGAATCACGCCCCGATAGATTATATACATAAAGTTGGGTCTTTATCAGACTGAACCACTTGGCATTAGGATTTTGGCGAACATACATGCGCAAGGAAGAAGGCCGTATATTTTTTTGGTCCGTACGAATTTTAACTTCATCCAGCAGATAAGATCCATCCGGCACAAACTTAGTGGTAGTACACGAAGCAAGTGACAAGACAGCAGCAGAAGCAAGCAAACAAAGAAAATTTCTCCTCATACGGTTTTACATCGATAGCATGAAAAATGCGCCTACAAAGATAAATTATATTTTCTGACGGGGAAAATAATTTAAGAAAAAGAGAGGAAAGTAAGGATAGATTGGAAATATCTTTATAGCTTTGCAAAAGAATATCAAATCTATGGCATCATTAAGTAAAAACAAAATAAAGTATATCCACTCGCTGGAACTGAAGAAAATACGTAAAGAAGAGCGGGTATTCCTGGCTGAAGGTCCTAAATTGGTAGGTGATTTACTCGGACATTTTCCCTGTCGTTTTTTAGCAGCCACTCCCTCCTGGTTTCAGGAGCATCCGGGTATTGACGCAAGTGAACTGGTAGAAGTTTCACAGGAAGATCTTTCACGAGCCAGTTTATTGAAAACTCCCCAACAGGTACTTGCTATTTTCGAACAACCACAATATACTTTGGATCCGGAGGCAGTTCGTTCATCACTTTGCCTTGCATTGGACGATGTACAAGATCCCGGAAATCTGGGTACCATTATCCGTTTGGCCGACTGGTTTGGCATCGAACATATTATCTGCTCGCAGAATACGGTAGATGTATATAACCCTAAGACCATACAAGCCACTATGGGTGGAATTGCCCGGGTGAAAGTACATTATACTTCCCTCCCCGATTTTATCCGGTCGCTCGGAGATACTCCTGTGTTCGGTACGTTCCTGGATGGAAAAAACATGTATGAACAACCATTGTCGGCCAATGGCTTGATCGTAATGGGAAATGAAGGAAATAGCCACATTAATCAACCGAAAATTATATATCCCCAATTACCCGGCAGGCCAAGAGACATCCGAGTCTCTGAATGTAGCCATTGCTACCGCAGTAATCTGTGCCGAGTTCCGTCGACAGGCTGCATGGAAGTAAAATCAAAAGGATAAAACAAATAAGGAAATAAAGCTTCCCCCTTCTTTTCTGCTTCCTGCAGATACTCATTAAAACATTGGGAAGATTGATTCGAAACACTGGAATGTTTTTTAAAATCATCCCAGTGTTTTTTATTTCTTCCACCTGACTTTCAGAAAGCAGCACAATCACTCCCGGCATCCATTCAACCGATTCAATCTCTTCGGTCAATGGGAACACACCTCGGACAACTCCTTCGTCAGTGATCTCCACTACCTGCTGCTTCATATATCCGACGGCAGGTATCAGCAAATAATGAGAAGCAAAACGTTTCATTACAATCAGTTGTTTGAACGTCTTTGTTGTTGCTTCCTGCGTTGATTCATCTGGCGTTCTTTTCTTTGCTCTATCCGTTCCTTTTGGATATGCTGTTCCACCTGAATCTGCTCCGGCTTCTTCTCACGATGAGTTCCCGTACGACGACGGTTCATCTCTTCCGGTGTCAGACGCTGAATGTCATCTTTATTCTTGTCTATGACCTTATGTAAAGAGTCGGCATTTTCTTTAGTAGCTATCTTCTTCAAAGAATCCGCTTTCAATGCTTCTATCTTATTCAAAGAATCGCGTACAGCAAATGCGAGCGTATCCGTACAATGATAACGAGTCATCATGAAACGGTCGGCCAATACTGCCCCGCCTTTTTCCTGGCTATCCATCGGATAATAAATGAAACCTTTTATTTCTTTCATCGAACCTAATGTGTCTGCAAACAAACGAATTTGTTGCACACCCGGTTCAGTCACCGTTTTCCAATGATTGATCGTATCTTTTTCATAAATCACCTGCATAGCCATAGTGACACCTCTTAAAGAGTCGGCAAGCATCGGCTCCAGGAAACGATACCGCACTTCCCATACCAGTGTATCCCGGTCTTTGTAGTTAGAGTCGGTCGGCAAAGTAAATACATATTGATTATCCATCATTTCACCGGTCAGACGTACCATACGCTGCCACGGCCAGACATCGATGCTATCACCTTGCTTGGTCATTTTCGGTTTCTTATCACGCTTGGCTATCAGGTCGCCAACAAGTTCCTGTTCGTCTTTCAAGCGTTTTTTCACCTTATCATAAATTTTCGATAAAATCTCTGTGTTACGGGTATACCAAACCATGGATGAGTCAAATGCAGCTTGTGTAGTCCCGTATTTCTTGAAAACGGCGTCGATATATAATGCTTTCTTATAGTTCTCACTATAAGGCAAATTATCTCCCATAGACTTTGCCACATGATAATCATACAGCAAATTCTCCATCTTCGATTCCGAGATTACATCACTGGGTCTTTTCACTTTACACCCGGCTACCGCAAACACGAACATGCAGATGAGACACAGATGAAACCGAAATTTATTTTTCATGATCCGTAGCTTCCTTTTTATCTTTATCCAGTGAATGATAAGACTCATTCAAATATTTACTATAAAAGAGTAACAAGGCAATGATACCGCAACTGATAGCGGAATCCGCAAAATTAAAGATCGGACTAAAGAATATAAAATGCTCTCCACCCACAAACGGCATCCATGTAGGCCAGTTTGTATCTATAATCGGAAAGTAAAACATATCCACCACTTTTCCGTAAAACCAGGTAGAATATCCACCACCTTCGGGCATGAAACTGGCAATCTGCGAATGAGTGCTTTCATTGAAAATAACTCCATAGAACACACTATCTATGATGTTTCCCAAAGCACCGGTCAGAATAAGAGCCACACAGACGATATAACCTGTTTTGAACCCTTTCTTTATGATTTTATAGAGATACCACCCTATCAATGCTACCGCAACAATGCGGAATATTGTCAGGAATAACTTACCGAAGATTTCCATACCGAAAGCCATCCCGTTGTTTTCGGTGAAATAGATATAAAACCAATCGGTCACACGTATACTTTCGTGCCAGTACATGTGAGTTTTAATCCAGACCTTGATGATCTGGTCAATAATCAATACGGAAAAGATAACGAGAAGGGCAATTCTCCCCTTCGTGAATAGTTTCTTCATGTGTTTATTATAAGTTAAACATAACGAGCTACAAGTGCCGTGCGTAAACTTTGCGCAGCTACTTGTAGCTCGTTACCTGTAGCCTACTTGCTATCTGTTATTTTTTACCACTGTTCTTTGCTTCAATGCTTAATGTAGCATGAGGAACAGCACGCAGACGCTCTGCCGGAATCAACTTTCCGGTTTCACGGCAAATGCCGTACGTTTTATTCTCAATACGTACCAAAGCAGCTTGTAATCCTTGGATAAACTTCAGCTGACGTTGTGCCAGTCGGGTCGTTTCTTCCTTGGAGAGCGTATTAGCTCCTTCTTCCAATACTTTATACGTAGGAGATGTATCGTCGGTATCATTACCGTCCAGTCCCATCAAACTTTTCTTCAACTGTTCATAGTCACGTTGTGCCAATTCCAGTTTCTCCATAATAATGGCACGGAATTCCTCGAGTTCCGCATCCGAATATCTAGTCTTTTCTGCCATAACTTTACAATTTTAAAAGGTTAATCAATATAGTATTAGTCTTTTATCACGTTCACAAACAATGAGAAATCGTCAAACTCCAACATTGTTCCGTCTTTCACTTCATCTACAAGTTCAAGAGATGTGCCTAAAACCTGGTTACAAATATAAGTATTATATTCATTTACCGCATCATCTGTTTGCGTATTTTTCGAGATTGTTATTTTTATTTTGTCTGTAATCTCGAAGCCGCTTGACTTACGTATATTCTGAATACGGTTCACCAGTTCACGGGCAATACCCTCGCGACGCAGTTCTTCGGTAATGGTCACTTCAAGCGCTACTGTCAGTTTGCCTTCATTGGCAACCAACCATCCCGGAATATCTTCACTAAAGATCTCGACATCCGATGCTTCAATAACAGCTTCCGCACCATCCAGATTTAATGTATACTTTCCGTTTTTCTCCAATTCACCGATGGCTTCCTGTGACATTTCTGCAACAGCAGCAGCTACTGCTTTCATTTGCTTGCCAAATTTCGGGCCTAGCTTTTTAAAGTCACATTTCACTTTTTTCACCAATACACCGGCTGCACCATCAACGAATCTGACTTCTTTTACGTTCACTTCATTCATAATCAGGTTCTTCACAGCTTCGATATGAGCTTTCTGCTCTTCATCTACCACCGGAACCATGATACATTGCAGCGGTTGGCGTACCTTGATATTCACCTTGCGGCGCAATGCCAACACCATAGATGTAACATCCTGTGCCATTTGCATGCGGGCTTCCAGTTCCTTGTCTATCATTTCTTCCTGATATTTCGGGAATTCGGCAAGATGGACAGAAACTACATTGTCGCGTCCTGTTGCTGTAATCAAGTCAGTATACAATCGGTCTGCATAGAACGGAGATACAGGAGCCATCAGTTTGGCAACTGTCTCGAGACAAGTGTACAATGTCTGATAAGCAGACAATTTATCCTGTGTAAATTCACCACCCCAGAAACGTTTACGATTCAGGCGAACATACCAGTTGGACAAATTATCATTCACAAAATCAGAAATCAAACGTCCTGCCTTTGTCGGTTCATATTCATTATAGCATGTATCTACCTCCTTTATTAATGTATTCAATACAGACAAGATCCAGCGGTCGATCTCCGGACGTTCTGCCATCGGTACATCCGCTTCTTTATACTCAAATCCGTCTACATTCGCATAAAGCGCAAAGAATGAATACGTATTATATAAGGTACCGAAGAATTTACGGCGAACCTCTTCCACTCCTTCAACGTCAAATTTCAGGTTATCCCATGGAGAAGAATTGGTAATCATGTACCAACGCAACGGGTCGGAACCATACTTTTCAATCGTAGTAAACGGATCGACAGCGTTATTCAAACGCTTGGACATCTTGTTACCGTTCTTATCGAGTACCAAACCGTTAGAGATAACAGCTTTGTAGGACACGCTGTCAAATACCATGGTAGCGATAGCATGCAAGGTAAAGAACCAACCACGAGTCTGGTCTACTCCTTCTGCGATAAAGTCAGCCGGATATACCTGACGGTTATCCAACAGTTCTTTATTTTCGAACGGATAATGGATCTGCGCGTATGGCATAGCACCCGAATCGAACCATACATCAATCAAGTCTGATTCACGCTTCATCGGTTTGCCGTCTTTCGATACCAATATGACGTCGTCTACATAAGGACGGTGAAGATCAATCTTATCATAATTTTCTTCCGAATATTGACCCGGCACGAAACCTTTATCCTTGTATGGATTGGATTTCATAAATCCGGCAGCTACCGATTTCTCGATTTCATTATAAAGTTCTTCTACAGATTCGATGCATATCTCATCCGTATTATCTTCTGTACGCCAAATAGGTAATGGAGTACCCCAATAACGAGAACGGCTAAGGTTCCAGTCATTCAGATTTTCCAGCCACTTGCCGAAACGGCCGGTTCCGGTAGATTCCGGTTTCCAGTTGATGGTTTTATTCAATTCCATCATTCGCTCCTTGCAAGCGGTAGAACGGATAAACCAGCTATCCAATGGATAATAAAGCACCGGTTTGTCTGTACGCCAGCAGTGCGGATAGTTGTGGACATGCTTTTCTATCTTGAAAGCCTTGTTGTCTGCTTTCATCATCATGGCAATGACAATATCCAAAGATTCGGCAGCTTGCGCAGCTTTCTCATCGTATTTGCCATCCACCATAAATTGAGGATCATAAGCATTTTTCACCCATGCACCCTGATATTCTTTGTATTTATCTACATCAACACATTCTTTTACGAAATTCTCATCCAGCTCATTCAACAGATAGAATTTACCAGTCAGATCCACCATCGGACGAGTTTCGCCTTTCTTATTAATCATGAAAAGTGACGGGATTCCTGCAGCACGTGCCACATTCGCATCGTCTGCACCAAATGTAGGTGCAATGTGAACGATACCTGTACCATCTTCTGTAGTAACATAATCACCCGGTATCACACGGAAAGCCTTATCACTAGGCTTCCAGTTGCCAT
>ENA-ORND01001822-ORND01001822.1-human-gut-metagenome-genome-assembly--contig:-NODE-1822-length-13767-cov-4.525963_pt1 | contig 13767 bp, 10 predicted proteins | sample MGYA00242111_ERZ509014 | MGnify/ENA primary metagenome ERZ509014 (study PRJEB26280, sample SAMEA2338694) | human gut metagenome | biome: human gut; feature: human-associated habitat; material: faeces... | reverse complement strand
TCAATATAGGGTACATGCTGTCTCCGTTGACGTAGACCGCCCCGTCGCAGACGGAAATATTGGGAATCCATATCTTCCCCAGTGCATATTGCTGTTTGTTGGTGAATAATGTTTTCAGGTTCGCCGCCGCCGTAATATCGTATAATGTCACGCTACGGTCGTCTATTGGTTCGGGCGTTTTCGGATTGTGTATAATTTCGACTTCTCCCTGTACCAGCTCGCTTTGGCAAAATCTCGGCTGATGTTTCGGATTTCCTTTTCCCAATAATAGCCAGTTATAGTCCACCTTGTCTCCGAATTTGTCAAGCAGCAGACGGAAATCAATACTGTTTCGTGCTCCCCAATTGGTAACTGTTGCTCTCGAAACTTCCAGGTATTCAGCTAGTTCGCTGTCTCTCTTTAAGTTCAATACCTGTTTGGCACGCTTGATGATACCTAATACATCCAAATTTGTATCCATTCTGTTTTTTTTATTTAAAAGACTAATCTCGGATTTACAAATGGCAGCTATAAAAATGGCTGCCTCAAAAATATGTTTACTATATGTTTATAATCAATGATTTGTGAAATAGTTGAGGTTTAATATTGAAAATTGATATTTTATTTATGAAAAATATTCTATCTTTGTCCCATTGATTAATAGAAAACGTTTCAAAAATATAAATTAAAAACGGATATGCCATGCAATACTTCAAGAAAAACACAAAAAACTTGAAATTTTCTCATCCGCCACCTGCGGAAAGCTTACTGATGCCTGTTAACAGCTATTCTCTCAAGTATTAATAGCTATTTCTCTAACCATTAATATCTGAAACGCCAGATGTTAATACCTGGCAATAGGATAACAAAAGGATAACATATTGTATACGAATACTCCGTATTTGAATGATTACAGACCTGACTGATAAAAACTAGCATTTATAATTTATAATTGGATAACAAAATGAAAAGCTCAAAAGTACAAACACTGTGCGTTTGCGGATGTTGCAAACGCTCTCTTCCGGCAAGTGCCTTTTATATCAATAAGAAAACCGGCCTTCCCGGCAACTACTGTAAGGAATGTCGTAAAACTGTCAGCCGGAACCATCGGAAGAACGAGAAACGCTCCCTTGCATGCGACAGGGAAAGCAATTATCCGGTAATAACCTCTACGGAAAATCCCACGTTGCGACGGGAACTTATTCTGCATGCCCTTGAAACCGTAGCTGCCAGCATTGAACGGAAAAGGCGGAAAGTCCGTGAATCGGAATTTGAATCCGAATCAGGTTCTGAATTCCAATCCGAATCAGTCTTTGAATTGGAATTAGAATTAAAATCAGGATCAAAATTAGAATTGGCAGACTGATTTATAAAAACAATTTATATCATGGGACGAATAAAACAAGGGCTTGACTATTTCCCTTTGAATACCGATTTTATGCACGACCGTGTCGTACGCCGTGTGATGAAGCGTGAAGGCGATTCCGCCTTCACGATCCTGCTCTATACCCTGTCTTATCTATATTCGGGCGAGGGTTATTATATTCATGTCGATGATGACTTCTATGACGAACTCTCCGACCAGCTCTTCAGCACGGATAACGATAGTGTCCGCCGGGTGCTTCGTCTGTTTGTGGAGTACGGTTTCTTCGATTCCTCTCTCTACGAACGTTACGGCATCCTGACTTCCGCCGACATTCAGCGGCAGTTCCTTTTTATCACTAAACGCCGCAGCCGCCGTCATATTTCTCCGGACTACTGTCTGCTGCCGGATGAGGAAACCGTACACTCCACCCTTCCGGATGCTGTTGCAGAAACCCCGGATATTGTAACGCAAACCCTCGATACTGTAACAGAATCCCCGGGTACTGCAACAAAAAGCACCTTCATAAAAAGAAAAGAAAAAGAAAGGAAAGAAAACATCCTCCCTAACCCTCCTTTGCCCAAAGGAGGGGATGAGGGAGAAGAAGGAGGAGATTTTTCTAACAGAAAACCGGCGAAGAAGAAACACGAACTGACACAGTCGGATATTGACCGGATGCAAGCTCCTGCTGACGGACACCCGCGCAACCTTTCCGGACTATTGGATAACCTTCGCCTTTATCATATTCCTCCCTCCGAACAGTATGCAATCGTGCTGAAAAGTAATTACGGAGAAATCGGTGGTAAGGTTTGGAAGGGTTTCGGTGTCATTCGGGCAAGTGCCGGAAAGATCAAACTGCCCGGCCATTATTTGTTGAGTGTCCTGAATAACTGAATTAATGAAGGTTATGATGCTGTTGCATTGTGTAATATGTTGTAAATTAGTAATATAACAGCAAGTTCCTATATTAACGAATTTATTAACGCACACTTTTAAAATCTCTTGCACAGACAGAAATAAGGTCTTATATTTGCATTGTCGATAAGCTTAAAGACACAGACAAACTAGAATTATTAACGACTAAAAACTATTACAATTATGCCAGTATTGTACAAACCCTTCCAGTCAACTCTGGAAGACAAAAAAAGCGGTAAAAAACTCTTCTACCCCCGAGTTGTACGTTCGGGAAACGTAGATTCCGCACAACTTTCGAAAGAGATAGCAGCCTACTCTTCCCTCTCTCCGGGTGACGTAAAAAACACACTCGACAACCTGGTGACGGTGATGGGTCAACACTTGCAATCTTCGGAAAGCGTAAGCGTGGACGGTCTTGGTACCTTCCGTATGGTGATGGTGGCTCGTGGCAAAGGTGTGGAAACCTCTGACGAAGTGTCGGCTGCACAGGCTACGCTTACCGTCCGTTTCCAACCGGCGACTACCAGGAACCTTGACCGCACTACCGCTACCCGTTCGATGGTGACCGGTGCGAAGTGTGCCCGTTATGATAAACTTGTTTCCGATGCGGGTAGTGCGGAAGGCGGCAACTCCGGTGGAAGCGACAAGCCCGGTGGAGGCGGTAATGAAGGAGGCGGAGAAGCGCCCGATCCGGCTGCATAAATGGCGTCACAGCAGTGAAGAGTACACAAAATGTAAACGACAAACTTCGTAGGCTTAACTAAACATTTGACTTTTAACTAAACTAGAAATCATCCACTAACATGAGGATTATCAACTTGATTGTGGTGCATTGCAGCGCCACGAGGGAGGATTGTACACTTTCTCCGGAAGATTTGGACTGGTTGCACCGGCGTCGCGGATTCAATGGAACAGGCTATCACTATTATATCCGCAAGGATGGAACAGTGCACCTTACCCGGCCCGTGGAACGCATCGGAGCACACGCCAAAGGTTTCAACGCTCACTCGATAGGTATCTGCTATGAAGGTGGTCTGGACTGCCGGGGACGCCCGACAGATACCCGGACTCCGGCACAACGGGCTACGCTCCGGCAACTCGTTGGGCAACTACAGGAGAAATTCCCTGGCTGCCGGGTATGCGGACACCGGGATCTTTCACCGGACTTGAACGGAAACGGTGAGATAGAGCCGGAAGAATGGATTAAACAGTGCCCGTGCTTTGAGGTGGCAAAGGAATTCAATGAGTTCGGAGCATTTGCCGATAGAACTGATGAGACTGGAAGTACGGAGAAACACAGAGTAACACAACACATTAAAGAACAGAAAGGAGGTAAATGATGGCAATGAAGAAATCAGTATGGGATATGATCCTGAAGGTGGTTATCGCAGTGGCTTCGGCTTTGGCAGGCGTTTTGGGCGCTAATGCGATGAATTTGTAAAGCAGAAAATTAAGTAGTAGTCCTTCCATAGATCATGATTGTGTGAAATGGAAGGACTCTGCTAATTCATTTTGTATTGACTAAACTATTTTATTGATAAATAATAGAAAAAACGAGTTATGAATAATCTATATACGAATAAAAAAATAATACTAAAGAGGCTGTTTCTTATATTATCAGCCTTTTTCGCGGTTTTATCTGCTAAGGGGCAGAGTGAAGATGGAATAAAGCTGGATGTTCCACGACTTGTACCACTTTCCCCAACGGCTACGGCTATGGTGAAATATCAGTCTTATCCTATAGATCATTGCACAGGAGTGCCTGACATAACAATTCCCTTGTATGATATAGTTGCAGGGGAGGTTACCATACCTGTTACTTTGTCTTATCATGCTTCGGGGCTTAAGCCCAAAGAAGGAAGCGGATATGCGGGAGCAGGATGGACATTGAATCTCGAACCGTCTATAGCCCGCCAGGTGATCGGGGTAGCAGACAATGACTATTATGGATGGTTTGATCGATATTTTTCTCAAAATACAGTCCCCGGTGATGAAAGAGACCGATTGATTTATTATGGGGAGATGGTAGATAATAAACGGGATACGCGTCCGGATAAGTTTACTTATAAGTTGCCGGGTGGCGGTGGAAGCGGATATTTTTCAGACAGGTCTTCCCCTCTTATTACTGTGCCTCATAACAGCGATGTGGTAAGGTATGCTGAAAGTGATATGAATATAACAGATGGAAATGGAGTCAAATATCTGTTCAATGGCGTACACGAGACGATGAATGATATTATTACCCGCTGGATGTGTACCTCTATTTGTTCAGCCCGTTATCCACATCCTACATTGGTTAGTTTTCAGTATCAAACCCTTCAGAATCAATGGGAACCTAGTGCTTATTATAATTTGAATGACAGGCTGGTCTTTGATGAAAGGGATAAAGACGGGAGTCCCAAATTGTATCTGATGGAACAAAAAAGCGGTGGCAATAACTATTATCAAATTACGGCAGGCAGATCGTCAGGTTCTTCCTCCTTGCCCAATGCCAATAAAGAGAGCGTTTCGAGCTATGTAGCGAATATGAGTTACCCGTCAGGTAGTTACTGTGCGGAGGGTAGGATGAGTACTACCCGATTGGCACAGGTGAATTTTATGGGAAACAGATTGTCTGTCAGTTATAAAGCAGTAGGTGAAGTGCCTAACAATACAAGTGTATTAGATAAAATGCAAGTGACGGATGAGAATGGAGAACTGGTGCGTACCATTAACTTTTATGTAACTCCCTATAATGGAAAAACCTCTTTGACTAAACTTGATTCTGTACGTATCTCCGCTCCCGGTGTAGAATCGCAAACTTATTCATTCAGGTATGTGGGTGTAAACAGCGTTCCTTCCATCTATACGAAGGCTGTAGATCATTGGGGATTTATGAACGGTTCGGAAGCGAGTGCTAATGGTAGTAAGTTGACAGTGCCGAACTTTTCGAAAAGAATACCTTTACCGGATACCAATAACACGGGAAGAAAAGACACTGTATTATTTGAGAATGCAGTCGGAATAGACCGTGAAGCGTCTGGTAACATTGTGGGTATTCTTGACCGGATAACAGATCCGCAAGGTATTGAAACCTCTTTCTCTTACGAAGGCAATTACGGCGCGTTTCGTGACAATAGCCAACAGCCGGAGTATCGAGACTACCTCTATCCGGTTGGCGGATTGCGGGTGAAGAGTATAGAAACCTATGATCCGAAGACAAGGAAAAGGCTCTGTAAGAATTATAGATATGGCCTGACGGTTATCAATAATGAGAAGTATGAATCCGTTTGGGGCGGCGGTGCTATTAAACACATAGTTACAGAGCGTGATTATTGTTCTACGGTAACGCAAGTAATGGACGACGGGCAAAGCCTTTGGAACGAATATTTGACAGTCTATCATTCGATGCCTGTCTCTAATATTACCTTTCGTAACGGAAGTCCGGTAATGTACAATATTGTCAGTGAAGAGATATTGGGAGGAGGCATTTCACAAAAGACCGTCTATTACTATGATGTGGATGCACATGCTTTTGAGGACGTTCTGCATTGGGAAAGTGGGGAGAATACATCCGCTTCTGTCCGGGAGTTTATGTTGAATCAACCGGAAAGCGTATTGAATCGACTTGGGCGGATGCTTCCCGGACATCCTTATGAACCTTCTGATGATTTTGTTACAGGCTATTTTGAGACCAATCAGAGAAATGGGGCTCTTATGGGTATAGACCGTTTCGACGGGCAAGAGCTAGTGTCATCTACCCGATACGAATATAAAAAAGTAATCGCGGGCCCGTATAATATTCCTGTGGATCTTCCTGTCCGGAAGCTGATAGTGGATGTTGATTTGTACATGAAAAAACCGAATAGCCTGCTTGGCAAGCCGGTATTTGTGGCTGACAATGACAATACCCATTCTGCTACGAATATGAGGACTACTTATTATTTGGATTGTGAAACGTATTGGGCACTTGATAAAGAAACGACACAATATTATTGCAAAGTGAACGGGAGACAACGGGTAATGTCGACGGAAAAGCAATATGCGTATGACGACCGCCATCTCTCCAATCCAGGTTCTTCGTTGAAGCCACGTAGGGTGGACTTTACAAACAGTGACGGCGTACAATTCTCGGATCATTATACTTATCTGGATGGTTATCCTGCCATACTCTCTTTGCATAAACACGTCGAAGACGAGCAATGCACGGAAAAGAGGATCTTGTTTAAGTCCGGCACCTGCCTCCCGGTGAGGGTGCAATTTAAAACTGACCGAATGGCGGACTTTCGTGATGAAGTCGTTTACCAATCGTATGACAGTAATAGTAATGTATGCGAAATTATGGCAAAAGACGATACGCCTGTTCTCTTCATTTGGGGATATCGCAACCGCTATCCTATAGCCAAGATAGAGAATGCTACCCGGCAGCAGGTGAGTGTGGCGCTTGGTTATGATGGAGACATCGAAGACGTTTTCGGTGATTGGGCCTCACTTGCCGTACCTACTGAAGAGATATGGGATAAGATAAACTCTCTTCGTGAGAGACTTCCCGGTAATACGCGGGTTACCACCTATGAATATGTCCCTTTGCAGGGAGTTGTTTCCATTACCGATCCCAATAATGTCATAACGAAATTTGAATATGATAATTATAGTCGGCTGACAGATAGTTATTATCTGGATGCGGACGCCCGTAAGGTAATGCTTCAACAGTATATTTATCATTTTGGTAAATGATAAGTAATTCAATGAATGGTTTAACTTGATAATGAAATTGATTTTTTATGAAAACTTATATATGTTTATTTTTCTTGTTATTCTGCTCTGTCTATTCGTGGGGACAGTCTTTGGAAGAACGAATGGCAACAGCTATTGACATTGGTACCTATTCGGAACCGTTTACTTATGAAGATACCCAAAGTACAGCTAATTTTAACTGTGGATTTATACCTCCGACCGATATGGATGATACGAGGGTGTTTATATCCAAGGATATTTTTTACAAACTAACAGTGACGCAGCCTATGAAGATTAGAGCCAGTGCAAAACCCAGTATCACTGATAGTGGTACTGTTTTCTTGCTCAATTCTTCGGGCATCCTCTTGAGTCGTACGATTTATGTGGAGGAAGCATGGGGAGATTATGGATATGGTTTGCTGCCTGGCGTGTACTATCTGGTTGCTAAACCTAACATCTATGAAGGGTATAAACCGGTGGATGCGGAAGATGTTACTATTTATGTAAAGACAACCCCTCGTGAATTGGGTGAAGATTTTTACAATCCGTTTGAGTTAGGGACATTTGGTGAGAATTTTGCATTGGCTGATTCTGCAAATACGATAGATTATCAATGTGATTATAATGCCAGTGATAACTATTGGGATAATTATTCTCGGCATGATGTAGTTTATCGCTTCACCCTGACAGAACCGATGGAGATTTGCCTGGATGATGATGGAACTGAATGTCCTTGGGAAGGGGATTCTTACAGTGTTCACCTTCTTTCAGCTTTGCATGATCCTGTTGTTCCCATCCGCACGCAAAAGCTTGGTACAGACTACGAGCTGAATGTGTATGATTTGGGAGCGGGCACCTATTATATTTATGTTTATGCTGACACGCCTATTTGGGCCGTGTATTATAGAATGAACTTGAGTGGGCGTACGTATGCTCCCGGAGTCAGTTTTTCTCGTCCTATTGATATAGGTAGCCGGGCGGACAGCTTTCAATATACAGATGTTCAGAACTCGGAACTCATGTCCGGCAATTTTCCGGAGAAAGCCGGCAATGAAGTTTTCTATCGGTTGGAGATTGAAAATCCGATGGAACTGACCGTTGATAATTGCGGTTCGGAAGTTGCGGACACCTATTTGAAAGTGTTTTCCCAAACGCAGAAGTTGCTGTATTTCAATGACGATTCGGATGGTGACGGAGCTTGTGCAAATGCCAAAAGTGCCCGTATTCATATACCCGTGTTGCTCCCGGGCGTCTACTATATTGTGACCGACGCGGAAAAGAACGGCAACATTTCCCTGTCCATAAACGGGCGACTTCTTGCACAAACGGGAGACACAAAAGCACTTGCTATCGACGCTGGAACATATAAGGCGGGACTCTTCTTTTCCGATACCCGAGATACCTCTGTAGACTATACGGATGCTTATCCGGCAAGACCTGCGAATGACGTTTTTTATAAGTTGGTATTGCAAAAGGAGATGGATGTGGTGTTTAGTCACTGTGGTTCGGAACTGGAAGATACTTATATGAGCATCTTGAATGGAGCCGGTGAGCTCCTTTACAGCAATGACGATTATGCGGGAGAAGGTCAGTGTGAGAATGAGAAACATGCCCGCATTGAGGTCAAGAAACTTCCTTCAGGCACCTATTATGTTGTTTCGGAAGGCAGTGTCGATAACGGACGGATCACGACGACGATAGAGGCACCGAACTTTAGTGATGCTTTGTGTACGACCGAGGGGCAGCCCTGTGTGATTACTCTGACTCCCACTGTCTCCACAGATGATCTCTCCCAATTGCACACCTGTGATTATCTTCGCGAGATACAGTATTTTGACCATTTCGGGAATCCTTCACTTCATATATCTCATGGCTTCACTCCTTATAAAACCGACCTGCTCACATTGCAGGAGTATGACGGAATCAACCGCGAATCTAAACTTTGGCTTCCGGTAGCAGAATCGACTGGTGGCGGTGCTTTTCTTCCATCCGCAGAAGTCAGTGAGGCCGTTTGTAAAGCAAGCTATTACGAGAAAGATAGCTCTCCCTTCAGCTATCCTGAATACGATAGTTCTTCATTGAACCGAATTGTCAAGAAGTATGGTCCCGGAGTTGCTTGGCAGAATCATCCGGTCAAAACAGACGTGTTGACCAATATAGAACGTAAAAACGCAGTTGATCGGGTAGACAGTTGCTTTATCGTGTGCCGTTATAGGATAAAGAATGACAGTTTGGTTTGTGCGGGTGAATATGATGCCGGAACATTGGAAGTGGTTCGTGCGATAGACGAAGACAATCATGTGAGTTATGAATTTAAAGACAAGGCCGGTCGCATAGTTCTCGTTCGTCAGTCTGATGATAATCAACTATCTTATGATACGTACCATGTTTATGATAACTATGGCAACCTGTGTATGATGTTGCCTCCGATGGCAGCCGATTATTTTTTCGATGAAGGAGAATGGTCTGAAACGGCTCCCGTTCTTCAGCAATATGCCTATATTTATCATTACGATAAGTATAACCGCTGTATTTACAAGAAACTTCCGGGATGCGATCCTGTTTATACCGTTTATGATGCTGCCGATCATCCTGTCTTTACTCAAGACGGCGAACAGCGTGAGCGGAACGAATGGAGTTTCAGTATTCCCGATGCTTTCGGTCGGACAGTATTGACCGGAGTTTGTACGAATACGTTGGATTATGTTTCTAATTCTTTAGATACTATCGTCGTGTATGCCGATTGGGCAAAAGAAGAGAACGGGTTGAAAGGCTATCAATTGAAAGGTGTAACCTTAGAGTCTCCGTGTCTCCTTTCTGCCAACTATTACGACCACTATGAGTTTTTGGGCAAGAACGGCATCCCTAATGATATGACCACTGTTTACGTAGAGGAAACAGGCTATGGCAAGCGGAATGCAGGTGGTTGTAAAGGACAGCTGACCGGGATTTGGACATCGCTCCTCTCTGCCCGTCCGGGTACTTTTACGTATTCGGTAATGTATTATGACGACCGTTACCGGATAATCCAGCAAAGGGGTAATAATGAGTTGGGTGGTACGGAGATTGTCCATACAGCTTATAATTTCTCGGGAAATCCCTTGGAAGAAAAACGTATACATACATTTCCTGGTACTGGACCAACCGTAGAATTGCACCGGCATACGTATGACCATGCCAACCGTCTATTGAAGACTAGCTATCAGTTGAATGATAATACTCCTATTGTTTTAGTAGACAATGTGTATGATGAGATAGGTCGTTTGAAAACAGATAAACGTAATGGTGTATATGAGTTACGAACCGACTATGCATATAATCTTCGTTCGTGGATAAAAGGCATTAATGGTCCTTTGTTTAACCAAACGCTTAACTATCAGGAAACGCTAGAGGGGACTACTCCCTGTTATAATGGTAATATCAGCCGCATGTGTTGGCGTAGTGGCGAAAATGGTATGGCTACAGTTATTGATCCGCAAGAAAAGGGTTACAGTTTCACTTATGACGGTCTTTCCCGTTTGAAAGATGCTATTTATGGAGAAGGTACTAACTTAAAACAGAACCGTAACCGTTTCAACGAACAGATAACCGGCTATGACAAAATGGGTAATATCTTGGGGCTGCTTAGATACGGTCAAACGGGTACGGATTCTTATGGTTTGGTTGATAATCTGAATTTGATCTACCATGGCAATCAATTACAGTCGGTTTATGACAATGCCACCAACTCTGTATTTGGTAACGGTATGGAGTTTAAGGATAATGTCAATGAAACGGTAGAGTATGAATATGATAAAAATGGCAATCTGGCTAAAGATTTGAACAAAAAAATATCTGAAATTCAATATAATATCTTAAATTTGCCTAGTCACATTAGCTTTGCTGATGGAAGTAGTATTGAATATGAATATGCTGCAGACGGCAGGAAAGTCCGTACCACGCATACTATAAACAATAACGTCACGTCCACCGTTTATTGTGGTAATGCGATCTATGAGAATGGCAGTTTGAAGATGCTCTTGAATGAGGCGGGATATTATAGTTTCCAAGATAATAAGTTTCATTTCTATCTGAAAGATCATCAAGGTAATGTAAGGGTTGTTACTGACGAGGCCGGTAATGTTGATGAAGTGAATGATTATTATCCTTTTGGTGGTTTAATGTCTAATGGATGTAATAACGTTCAGCCATATAAGTATAATGGTAAAGAGTTGGATCAGAAAGGTGGATTGGATTGGTATGATTATGGGGCAAGAATGTATGATGCAACATTGGGAAGATTTATGAAGACTGATAGATTTTTAGAAAAGTATGTTTCTCTATCTCCTTATCAATATGGAGCAAATAATCCAGTGAATAATATAGATATAAACGGAGATAGTATTTGGTATACTTTAAATGACAATATTGTGACTATGCATGTAACTGCCAAAATATTCAATAATTCAAGTGATAATATAAATATGAAGAGAGCTGCCAAAGATATAGTTTCTGATATAAAAAGTACTTATGAAGGAGAATTTGAATGGAGTGATGGCAAAACTTATAATTTAAAGGTTGATATGGATCTCAAAGTGGTAACTTCTATGAAGGATGTTGAAAGTGCAGACCATTTATTTGTATTGGCGGATAGTGATGGTGAAGGGGCTCGTGGAGTTACAAGTATGTCTGGTGGAAAAGTAATGACTTTGGCGTCAAGGGATTTTGCGAATAATAATTTATTGTCTAATAATCTGTCTCACAATAACACCTTTACTGCAACTCATGAATTTGGACATGCAGCCGGATTGCTACATTCAAAGAATCCATTTAATATAATGAAACAAGGAGGTGTTTTTCACAATAGTAATTCAACACAAAGAAAAGTTATGCTGCAACAACAATATAATATAAATAGAGGTAGTAATTCCTTGAATTATATGAATAGAAAAATACCTTATCCATATGTTCACTATGATAATAATATTGTTGATGTCTATAGTTTAGGTCTTAAATGGAGATGATATAAATGAATTTGAAAAATAGAAAAGTATTAATGGTAACAGTCGGGCTGATGTTATTATGTGTATGTATTGTTTGTTTTGCATCTAGATCTACATTGATCTTTGTAGGGAACTCGTATGAAAATAGCCAAGATATTAATACTATTATTTCATTGAATGATAAAATAATATATAGTGGTTTTATAAAGGCTTATGAACTTCCAAGATTGTTAGAAAAAAGAAATATGAAAATTGGCTTTTATAAAGTTTCTGCAAAGCTAAATAATGTATTGATAGAACAGCGATTTTTTTATTTTTTACAAAAAACTATTTGGATAGATTTTGATTGTGCAAACAGTAACTCTTTATTAATTTCGAAATATTACAGGCAAATTCCATTGTAATTTAGCACTATCTCCTACCCAGCGCAGAAATGCAGTTTATCTAAAAGATAATGGACTAAAGAAAGATAGAAAAGGAATGTTGTACGAATATACTAAAAATCAAAGTCGGGTAAAATCTATTCGAATATTGGGTAATACAGATTTAGTACGATATGTAAAATATTAATAATATACTTATGAAAAACTTGGTTTATGTTATCTTATTTATTTTATTGGGAGGATGTGTTTCCCCCTCTTTTTCGCCAGTGGAGATACATCAACGAGTGGCAGAACAAGTTAAAGTATTGATAGATAGTGGATATCTACAAACTCCATATATTGAAATAAATGAAGTATTATCAAATGATTCCAGCATTATTTATAGTATTAAAGGGGCGGATTCTCCAGGTTCGGATGGTGCAGAGTTACCTTCTAAAGTGATGACCTATAAAGGGAAATATCTTTGTTTTATAGAATTAGATGAGCAGGAAATGTCGCGAACTGAATTGTTTGAAAAAGGAATTGTGGCAGATTCTAATTTTCATGAGAATCTCCATTTGGACGATGGGTGGGTATTGGCTCTTCGAAAATATGAAAATGGGTCAACTTTGGTAAAAAAGGTATTATCATCGGCTTTTCTTTTTGAATATCCGCAACTTTGGTAGACCTTTCAATCAGATTATTAGAATAGGTGGTCGAAATATACAGTATACAGCTTTTAAACTTTCTGATGGAACATTTAATATAGGAAGAATACATGAAATTTTATAGAATACCGACTAAGCAAGAGGAACAACTTATTGAATTACTTGTTCATAAGTCATCTTTAGAAATGTCTGAAGATTGGAAGAATGGCTTATTAGTATGTCCAATGGATGATGGGGAAATGGGTAGTTTGTATTTGTTTCCACAGGGGAAAATAAATGAAAGTAGGAAATTGGGTAGACAAATTAGTGAATTTCAATTTACAGATATTGATGGAGTTGAGGTTATTGCATCCTTAAATGTGGATGTTGATGGAGTTCTATTTGAACTTGATATATGGAAAACTAATTTTGAAAAACTTGTAAAACTCCCTGATTTATAGCTCGATTACTACCTTGACATGTTATAGAAATATTCTTAAGTGTCAGGGTAGTTTTTTATATTATTGTTCGATAAAACAGAGTGTCTTACCCTGATATGGAATTAGAAAATATTCTGTGTCAGGGTATCTTTTTATAAATGCGGAAATGAAAGGTTGCTTTCTCAATATAATAGATTAAATTTGCCTAGCAACATGTCTACGCATACAGAATATGTACTTGATATTTCAGCTAGCCTAATTGTAGATACTGATGTCTTAATTGGTTTATCTATTAAAAGTCCTTAACGAAACCCCAATCCATCACTTTTTATTTGTTTCTTTGCACCAAATTCGGGTATAGTG
>ENA-ORND01001819-ORND01001819.1-human-gut-metagenome-genome-assembly--contig:-NODE-1819-length-13773-cov-7.046800_pt1 | contig 13773 bp, 7 predicted proteins | sample MGYA00242111_ERZ509014 | MGnify/ENA primary metagenome ERZ509014 (study PRJEB26280, sample SAMEA2338694) | human gut metagenome | biome: human gut; feature: human-associated habitat; material: faeces... | reverse complement strand
GCATTTTGGCAACGCAGATGCCGTGCCGCAGCCGCCGGAGCGGTGCTTAAGCCGTTAGGCGGGAATTGTGCGGTGATGCCTTAAAGTTTTTTGCCAGGCCTTTTTTCAAAAAAGGCCGTCCGTAACTCTCAAGAGGTGCTATGTTAAAACCACTTGTTACCCAGGTTTGGCCGCAGTTCACGGCCGATGAACAGTTTACCGCCAGCTTCAGCAATGTGTTTGTGGAGCGGGTAGAACTGTTCCGTTCCGCACGCAAAGTTATCATCTGCCTGCGCAGCACAGAGCCGCTGGACTCTGCTCTGTGCGGGCGTCTTTTGGCGTCATTGGAGCAGATTTTTGCCGGTTATGAGTTGACCATGCGCAACTACTTCAACTATAACGCCATCACGCCGGAAGCCGTCAAGGCTATGATCGAAGAGCTCAAACAGCAGGGGATGCCGGTCAACGGCTTTCTGGATAAAACCCAGCCGGTTGCTTTTGCTCAGGACGGTCTTGTGGTGCGGGTCAACGCGGGTCTGCCGATTCTGGAAAGCGTGGAGCTGCCCAGGCATCTGGCAGAACTCATCCAGGAGCGCACCGGTGCTTTGCCCATTGTGCGCATGGAGCTGGTCGGCAAACAGATGGATGCGGACGAACTCGACCGCCACGTGGCAGAAAAGGTGCCCGCCGTGCAGTTCAAGGCCAAAGAAGAAGTGGCACCCTTTACCATTGAGGGGCTGGAGCTCACCTCCAAGCCGGCTAAGGTGTTCTATGGCAAGTCTTTCAAGCCTGCCGACCTGCGCCCGCTGAACGATTTGGGCGATGGCGGCAAGGTGACTGTGTGGGGCGACGTATTCTTTACCGAGGTAAAGGGCAACCGCCGCAAAATCTACTTTACCTCCATCACCGACTATAACGGTTCCATCAACCTCAAAGTCCTCGGCGATGAAAACGAGGATATGTCTAAGTGGGAGGGCCTCAAATCCGGCACAACCCTCATCGTGCGCGGCAACTATACCTACGATAAGTACGAGCACGACTATGTCCTGCTGCCCTATGATGTATTGCAGGTGGAGCGTATGCCCCGCCATGATGATGCCCCCGAGGGGCAAAAGCGCGTGGAACTGCATCTGCATACCAAGTCCAGCAGCATGGACGGCTTCTGCGATTCCGGCAAGATCGTGCGCCTGGCCCACCGCATGGGCCACCGCGCCATTGCCATTACCGACCACGGCGTGTGCCAGGGCTACCCGGAAGCCATGCTTGCCACTGACGAGATCCACCAGGATGACCCCAACTTCAAGCTGATCTATGGGTGTGAAGCCTACTTTGTGGACGATATGATCCCCGCTGTGTATGGCACCAAAACCATGCCCATCACCGGCTCCTTTGTGGTGTTTGATACCGAGACCACCGGCCTGGACTCCAACGTGGAAGCTTTGACCGAGATCGGCGCCGTGTACGTGGAAGACGGCAAGATCAACCCGGATAAGAGTTTCTGTACCTTCGTCAACCCCGGCAAGCCCATCCCGCAAAAGGTGGTGGAGCTGACCGGCATCAACGACAGCATGGTGGCCGATGCCCCCACACCGGCCGAGGCCATCCGCCAATTCAAGGAATTCTGCGGCGATAACATCCTGGTTGCCCACAACGCCAACAGCTTTGATATGCTGTTCATCCGTAAAGCAGGGGATAAGGCGGGGGTGGATTTTTCCAACACCTATATTGACACCCTGCCCATGGCGCAGGCGTTGTTCCCCGGCCTGCATAACTATAAACTGGATACCATCAACAAACATCTGGAAATCCAGCCCTTTAACCACCACCGCGCCGTGGATGATGCCATGGCGCTGGCCCGCATCTTTGAGGTTATGCTCTCCGATTTGAAGGAGAAGGACATGACCACCGTGGAGGCTATCAACACCGGCCTTGGCGGCAACAAAGAGGTGCTGAAAAAGAAGTATTACCACCTGATCATTCTGGTGCAGAACCAGACAGGACTCAAAAACCTGTACCGCATTGTCAGTGCGGCGCACACCAAGTATTTCTTCAAAAAGCCGCGCGTGCCCCGCAGCCTGCTGAATCAATACCGCGAGGGCCTGCTGCTTTCACCTGCGTGCGAAGCAGGCGAGCTGTACCGCGCCGTAGTGGCAGGCAAGGCCCATGATGAACTGCTGCGCATTGCCCGGTATTATGACTATCTGGAAGTGCAGCCTCTTGGCAACAACGAGTTCATGGTCCGCAATGGGCAGGTGGATTCCATCGAAGCCATCAAGAACTTCAACCGCACCATCATCCAGCTGGGCGAAGAACTGCATATCCCCGTGGTTGCCACCGGTGACGTTCACTTCCAGGAGCCGGAGGACCGCATTTACCGCGCGGTCCTGCAGGCAGGCAACGGCTTTAAGGATGCTGACAACCAGGCCCCGCTGTTCTACCGCACCACGCCGGATATGCTGGAGCAGTTCAGCTATCTCCCGCAGGAAAAAGCCTTTGAAATCTGCGTGACCAACCCCAACAAGATTGCCGCTACCATTGATAACAACTTGCGCGCCATCCCCAAGGGAACCTACCCGCCTTCCATTGAGGGCGCTGAGGATCAGCTGCGCTCCGGCACCTGGCAGCACGCCCGCCGTGATTACGGCAACCCCCTGCCGGATGTGCTGCAAAAGCGCCTGAAAAAAGAGCTGGATTCCATCTGCGGCCATGGTTACGCTGTTTTGTATGTCATTGCGGTCAAGCTGGTGGCGTTTTCCAACGCAGGCGGCTACCAGGTGGGCAGCCGTGGCTCTGTCGGCTCCAGCGCTGTGGCGCACTTTTCCGGCATTTCGGAAGTCAACTCCATGCCGCCGCACTACCTGTGCACCAAGTGCAAGCACAGCGAGTGGATTGATGATGGCGTGACGATGGACGGCTTTGACCTGCCGGATAAAAAATGCCCTGTCTGCGGCGAACCCATGATCATGGATGGCCACGATATCCCGTTTGAAACCTTCTTGGGCTTTTACGGCGATAAGGAGCCGGATATCGACCTGAACTTCTCCGGCATGTACCAGTCCAACGTTCACCGCTATACGGAGGAGCTGTTCGGCAAGGAGAATGTGTTCAAGGCGGGCACTGTATCCGGCCTGCAGGATAAAACGGCTTACGGTTATGTGAAAAAATATCTGGAAGAGCGTGGCAAAACCGTGAACCGTGCTGAGGAAAACCGCCTGTGCCTGGGCTGCACCGGTGTCAAGCGCACCACGGGCCAGCACCCCGGCGGCATGGTTGTTGTGCCTTCCACCTTTGATATTTATGATTTCTGTGCCATTCAGCACCCGGCGGACGATGTGAAGGGCGGCCTGCTGACCACCCACTTTGAATTTAAGTACCTGCATGATACGCTGCTCAAGCTGGACGAGCTGGGTCATGATGTTCCGACTTTCTATAAGTTCTTTGAAGAGTATTCCGGCATCCCCATTGACAGCGTGCCGATGAACGATCCCAAGGTCTACAGCCTGCTGACCTCCACCGAAGCACTGGGCGTTACCCCGGAGCAAATCGGCAGCCAGACCGGTACCTTCGGCATCCCGGAAATGGGCACCAACTTTGTGCGCGGCATGCTGCTGGATGCAAAGCCGAAAAACTTCTCGGAGCTGATCCAAATCTCCGGCCTGTCCCACGGCACGGATGTGTGGACCGGCAACGCGGACGAACTGATCCGCTCCGGTACCTGCACCATTGCCGAGGTGATCGGCTGCCGTGACAGCATCATGCTCTACCTGCTGCGCAAGGGGCTGGAACCCAAAATGTCATTTGACATTATGGAGGCCGTGCGTAAAGGCAAGGTGGCCAAGGGCGGCTTTAAGCCCGGCTGGGAAGAAGCCATGAAGGAGCATGATGTGCCGGATTGGTACATCGAATCCTGCCGCAAGATCAAGTATATGTTCCCCAAGGCTCACGCTGTTGCCTACCTGATGGCGGCCATCCGCCTGATGTGGTTCAAGGTGTACCACCCGGCTATCTTCTATGCTGTGTACTTTACCGTTCGCGGCGCGGATATCGACTATGAAGCAGCTGTTGGCGGTGTGCGCGTGGCCAAGGAGCACCTGCGGGATAACGAAAAGATCCCCAAGGATGAGCGTACCGCTAAAGACGATGATGCCCTTGTCAGCCTGCAGCTGGTCAATGAAATGCTGCAGCGCGGCTGCCAGTTCCTGCCCATTGAGCTGGGCAAGAGCTATGCCAGCAAGTATGTGGTGGAGGACGGCAAAGTGCGCCTGCCCTTTACCGCCATCCGCGGCCTGGGCGAAGCTGCCGCTGTGGCGTTGGAACAGGCTACCATCCATGGGCAGGAATATATCTCGGTGGAAGAACTGCAGCAAGCCTCCGGCGTGGCGCAGTCGGTATTCGACAAATTGCACGAAGTCGGCGCTTTGGGAAATCTGCCGGAAACCAGCCAGGTTGACCTGTTCAGCTTAATGTAATGGCAACCCCCCGAAACCCCGCCTGCCGCAGCGCAGGCAGATCAGCATACGAATATACTATGATGTACCGGACCTGCAGTAGCGCTGCGGGGACGGTACTTTTTGTTTTGCGGGATTCGTTTTGATTCGTTGATTGAACTTACAGCCAGGCAGGGGAAAACACCCCCCCAAAAATGCCCGCGCCCCATTCCAGCAAAATTTTCCGGGGCAGGTGTAGAAATTGCGTATTTGACGATGGAAAATTGATTTATCATGGAGAACATGATAGACTATAGGATACATGTAGAATCTACAAGGAACTATACGATGCCCAGCAGTAATTAAAGAAGTCTATGATAAATTAAAGCGATTGGAGAGGCAACCGATCATGAAAAGCAGAAGAAAGCATGGTTTCCAGTTTATGACTATACTATATTTTTTGATAGTATTTTGTATGTGTGTGTCGCGTTTTAACGTGATTATGACAATTATGGGTGGTCAACTAACGCGGGTGGAAGAAATTAATCTACTGCCGTTCCATAGTATTAGAGAAAACTTGAAATATGGTCGCAGCCCTGTTTCATGGGATATGCTTTATAATATGGTAATGTTTGTACCTTTTGGAGTAATTTACTGCTATTATCAAAAGAATTTCCGCGTATATAAAGCAGTTGGAATGTCATGCTTGACAACATTCTTCATAGAAAGCGCGCAGCTCGTTTTAAAAACTGGTGTCGTAGATATAGATGACCTTATTGTAAACACATTGGGAAGTTTGACGGGAATTGTGGTGTATGTTATTCTGCAGCAGATATCCTTCAAAAATCAAAAGTTTGAGATTCACGAATTGATTGATATCAGTGCGACAATGCTTCCACCGATGTTTATTGCCTTCATTGCGGAAATGTTCCTGGGAGATGGTTCGCTAAAATTGCTGCCAGTTCACTGTGTAGTGTTACTGTGCTATGGAATTTTTGTCTATGTATTTTTAATAAGGGATTTTACTCGCAAAGCAAAAGTTTATTATCTGGCATGTTATGTGGGAGCCTTTTATCTGAGTCGTGTGCTACTGTAGAAATAATGGCATAATATAATTTTAACCAAATCACAAAACCGTAAATAGAAAAAATGAACGCCTATAGTGAGAGAATATTCGTATTGTCGTTACTGTCTTGCGTCCTTTCAAGAACATTTTTAAGTGGTGGAATAGGAGCACCCATCTTTTCGGCATTTTCGAGAATACTGCCTAGGGTGTATCTGAAAAGTCGAAACGATCGTCTATTTCTACAAGCACAGCCGGATTGTGCGTTAAAAATCCTGCTTGTGTTTGCGAAATATCCGTCATTTTCTTCGTTTTCAGATACACCTTAAATACTTCCGCCTTTATGCCACACCCCCTGCCTAACTTTATGAGGACTCCAAACCCGGTGAGAGTTCTCGACACCAGAAAATTTTCTGAGCAAAATTTCTGGGGACAGGCATCTTGTACTTTGCCGTGCGTTGCGGTATACTTAAGTGTCAGATTCTAATTTTTTGTGCTCTCCCAGGCGTTAGCTGGGACAAACTGCACCCGTCAGGAGCAATATCTTGGAAAAACTAACCTATACCCATAACGCGGATGCCGCCGCCGTCATCGCCCAGACTTATGATACCCCGCCCCTTGCCTATGTGCGCAGCTATGGCTGCCAGCAGAACGTGAACGATGGTGAGAAGATACGCGGCGTGCTGATGGACATCGGCTTCGGCGTCTGTGATTCCGTCGAGCAGGCAGATTTGATCCTGTTCAATACCTGCGCTGTGCGCGAACATGCGGAACAGCGCGTGTTCGGCAATGTCGGCGCGCTGAAAAAGCTGAAGGAAAAGAACCCCCGCCTGATCATCGGGGTATGCGGCTGCATGGCGCAGCAAAAGCATATTGTGGATAAGCTGCGCGCCAGCTACCCTTATGTGGATCTGGTGTTCGGCGTGGACGGCATTGACCGCCTGCCCGCCATGCTGGTGGAGCGCCTGCACCGCGGCAAGCGCTACCTGGAAACCCCGGTCGAGCGCAACGCCGTGGTGGAGGAGCTGCCCATCCGGCGTGATTCCGGCTTCCGCGCCTGGCTGCCCATCATGTATGGGTGCGATAATTTCTGCACCTACTGCATTGTGCCCTATGTGCGCGGGCGCGAGCGCAGCCGCACCCCGGCGGATGTTCTGGCAGAGTTTAAAACCCTGGTGGAGCAGGGCTATAAAGAAATCACCCTGCTGGGCCAGAACGTAAACAGCTATGGCAAAGGTTTGGAAGAAAAGACGGATTTTGCCGATCTGCTCAACCTGCTGTGCACCGTTCCGGGCGATTACCAGATCCGCTTTATGACCAGCCACCCCAAGGATGCCAGCCGTAAGCTGATCGATACCATTGCCGCGCAGGATCACCTGTGCAAGCATATCCATCTGCCGGTGCAGTCCGGCAGTGACCGTATCCTGAAAGAAATGAACCGCCACTATACGGTTGCCCAGTATATGGACCTGGTCAATTATGCTAAGGAGAAAATCCCCGGGGTAACCTTCTCCAGTGATATCATTGTCGGCTTCCCCGGCGAGACGGAAGAGGATTTCCAGGCAACGCTTGATTTGATCCAGCGGGTCAAATACATGCAGCTGTTTACCTTTATCTATTCCAAGCGCACCGGCACCATTGCCGCTAAGCTGCCGGACCCGGCCACCCATGCCGAAAAGGCAGCCCGCATGGACCGCCTGCTGAAACTGCAGGATTCCATTGCTTTCCCGATGATCGCTGCTATGGCGGGGCAGACCGTGAAAGTATTGGTGGAAGCTGCTGGCCGCACCCCCGGCACCCTGAACGGGCGGCTGGATAACAACCTGGTCGTCGAGTTCCCCGCCGAGGAAAGCCTGATCGGCCAGTACGCCAATGTGCGCCTGACCGGTTCCCGCGCCGCACTGCTGGTGGGGGAACTGGCAGAATAAAGCCAGATCCAATAAAATATCGTAGCTAACATTTGCTGAATACAGCGTAATAATAAGGAGTAACCAAAATGGATTGCATTGATCTTTTCAAAAAAGCCGCCGCCGCCATGCAGACTGACCCCCGTTACCTGGAACTGGATGCAGCCCGCCGCGAAAACGATAACGACCAGGAGCTGCAGGGCCTGATCGGCGAGTTCAACCTCAAGCGCCTGGACCTGAACAACGAAAGCGCCAAGCCGGAACCGGATACCGCCCATGTGGCCGACCTGAACCAGCAGGTGAACGACCTGTACACCCAGATCATGTCCAGTGAGGGCATGGTGCGCTACAACACCGCCAAAAAAGAGTGCGAAGCCATGGTCAGCCATATTGATGCCATCATCAACACGGCCATGAACGGCGGCGACCCCATGACCGTTCAGGCCCCCACCGGCGGCTGCACCGGCAGCTGCTCCACCTGTGGCGGCACAGCAGCCAATTTGTTCATGAACAGAATCAGGAGTGTGAAGAATGGCAGCAAACATTGTGCCCCAAAAAGTTGAGGATGTTGATACACAGGCGCTTTCGCCCATGATGCAGCAATATCTGGAAATCAAGCGCCAGCACCCCAACGAGATTCTGTTTTACCGCGTGGGTGACTTTTACGAGATGTTCTTTGACGATGCCCTGACGGCATCGCGGGAGCTGGAACTGACCCTGACCGGCAAAGCCTGCGGCTTGCCGGACCGTGCGCCGATGTGCGGCGTGCCGTTCCATTCGTATGAAATTTATGCCGCCCGCCTGATTGCCAAGGGCTACAAAGTCGCTATCTGTGAACAGATGGAAGACCCGGCGCTGGCCAAAGGGCTGGTCAAGCGGGATATCATCCGCGTAATTACGCCGGGTACTGTGATCGAAAGCAGCATGCTGGCGGACGATAAAAACAACTATATCTGCAGCATTTATACCCGCAAGGTGCGCAGCCGCTGGAAAGCTGGCATCTGCTTTGCGGATATTTCCACCGGCGAAGCCTATGCCACCGAGCTGACCGCGGAAAAAATGGGCCCGGCCATCATCACCGAGCTCTGCCGCTATATGCCCAGTGAAATTCTGATCAACCCGGCACTGCTGGATTTAAAAGAAGTAACCAACTATGTCCGCCAGCACACCCATGCGCTGGTGGAACTGCGCGAGGATGCCTGCTACCAGCAGCGGGTGATGGAGGACGCCATGACCGCTCAGTTTGGGGCAAATTGGCGCAATACCTGCGGTTTTGCGCAGGACGGCCTGGTGCCCTATGCCTTTGGGGCACTGCTTGGCTACCTGCATGAGACCCAGAAGCACGGCATCGACCGCATCAAATCAGTGCAGAACTATGCCGATGCCCAGTACATGCGGCTTTCCCCGGTCACACGCGCTAACCTGGAACTGACCGAGACCATGCGCGGCCGCGAAAAGCGCGGTACGCTGCTGTGGGTGCTGGATAAAACCGAAACCTCGATGGGCAAACGCCAGCTGCGCGCCTGGATCGAGCAGCCGCTGGTGGACAGCAGTGTCATCAACCAGCGTCTGGATGCTGTGGAAGCACTGTACAATGCCAACGTGACCCGTGCAGACTTAAAAGAAGCGCTCTCCCATGTATATGACATTGAACGCCTGACAACCCGCATTCTGTATGGCTCCGCCACCCCCAAGGAGGTCAAAGCCCTGGGGGATACCTGTGTTTATCTGCCGCAGGTACGCCAGCTGGCCCGGCAGTGTACCACCCCACTGCTGCAGGAGCTTTCGGGCGCTGTGGACCCACTGGAAGATTTGCTGGACCTCATCAACCGTGCCCTGGTGGAAGATCCCCCGGCAAACCTTAAGGACGGCGGTGCTATCCGCGCAGGGTTCAACGCCGAAGTGGACGAGCTGCGGGATATCATGCACGGCGGCAAGGGCTTCCTTTCCCAGTTGGAAGCCAAGCTGAAAGAGGAGACCGGCATCCCCAAGCTGAAAATAGGTTTCAATAAAGTGTTCGGCTACTATATTGAGGTCAGCCGCAGCTATGCGGCCAGCGTACCGGATACCTTTATCCGCAAGCAGACCCTGACAACAGGGGAGCGCTACATTACCCCGGAACTGAAAGAGCTGGAAAACAAGATCCTTGGCGCAAACGAGCGCCTGTTGGTATTGGAACACCAGCTGTTTGCCGACCTGCTGGAAGCCATCTCCGCCCAGTTGCTGCGCATCCAGCGCACGGCCTTTGCGGTAGCCCAGCTGGATGTTCTGGCTTCCTTTGCGGAAGCGGCGGTGCAGAACAACTATGTAAAACCCACGGTGGATGACAGCGATGTGCTTTCTATTACCGAGGGCCGCCACCCGGTGATTGAGCAGATGCTGAAAGGCAGTCTGTTTGTGCCAAACGATACCACGCTGGACGAAACCGAAAACCGCATGCTCATCATCACCGGCCCCAACATGGCGGGCAAATCTACCTACATGCGCCAGAATGCGCTGATTGCCCTGATGGCGCAGATCGGCAGCTTTGTTCCGGCATCCAGCTGCCATGTCGGTGTGGTGGATGCTATCTTTACCCGCGTGGGCGCATCGGATGACCTTGCCGCCGGTCAGTCCACCTTTATGGTGGAAATGACCGAAGTGGCCGAAATTCTGCAGCGGGCCACCAAGAGCAGCCTGGTCATTCTGGATGAGATCGGCCGCGGCACATCTACCTTTGACGGCATGAGCATTGCCCGCGCCGTGGTGGAGTATATCTGCGATAACATCGGCTGCAAAACCTTGTTCGCTACCCATTACCATGAGCTGACCAGCATGGACCAGGATGTGGACGGCATTAAAAACTATAACATCGCCGTCAAAAAGCGCGGGGAGGATATCACCTTCCTGCGGCGCATTGTGCAGGGCCCGGCGGATGACAGTTATGGCATTGAAGTCGCCAAACTGGCCGGTCTGCCGGAGGCCGTGATCAAGCGTGCCCACGCCGTGCTGCGCCAGCTGGAAGCCACAGCTCCCGGCGCCAACAAGGCCATGCAGCTGGATTTTGAAACAGTGGAAGCCTATAACAACCCCGCCGTTCCCAGCGAGGTTGTGGACAAGCTGAACAGCCTGGATATTGAGACCCTGACCCCCATCGAAGCGCTGAACTTCTTGTATGAACTGAAACAGGCGCTGAAGTAAATACATTGTTCAAACGCTAAACTTTAAGCAGAAAAACACCCCATGACCTAGAAAGAGGTACCCCATGGCAGAAATTCGCGTACTGGATAAGCATACCGCTGAACTGATCGCCGCAGGCGAGGTGGTGGAGCGGCCTGCTTCGGTTGCAAAGGAACTGCTGGAAAACGCCATCGACGCCGGTGCAACGCAGATCACGCTCTCCATCGTGCGCGGCGGCATTCAACAGCTGCAAATTGCGGATAACGGCAGCGGCATTGAGGCAGAGTATATCGATAAAGCCTTTGTGCGCCACGCAACCAGCAAAATTGCCAGTGCCGAGGATCTGGGCCACATCCACACCCTTGGCTTCCGCGGCGAAGCGCTTGCTTCCATCGCCAGCGTGGCCAGGGTAGAGGTGCTGACCCGCACCGAAGCGGACGAATACGCCTGCTGCTATCGCATTGAGGGCGGCGAGCCCCAGGGCATGGAGCCCGGCGCCCGCCCGCGCGGCACCACCGTAACGGTGAACGATCTGTTCTATAATACGCCCGCCCGCATGAAGTTCCTGAAAAAGGACGTCAGTGAGGGAACTTTTGTGGCGGATATCGTTCTGCATGAAGCGTTGTCCCACCCGGAAATTGCATTCCGCTTTCTGCGGGACGGCAAGCAGCAGTTCATGACCCCCGGTGACGGCCAGCTGCGCAGCGCTGCCTATGCGGTGCTGGGGCGGGAGTTTGCCCGCGACCTGCTGCCGCTGGATGGCGATGGCGGCGTTTATAAAGTGACCGGCCTTGTCACCCCGCCGCGCGCCTGCCGGGCGTCTCGCAGTGCGCAGCATTTTTACGTCAATGGCCGCTATGTCAAAAACCGCACCATGATGGCTGCGTTGGAAAACGCTTACAAGGGTACCCTGATGCAGGGCAAATACCCCGGTGCCATCCTGCGCGTTGATATGCCGGCGGACCTGGTGGACGTCAACGTACACCCCGCCAAAACCGAGATCCGTTTTGCGCGGGAAAGCGATGTGTTCGATGCGGTCTACCGCACGGTGCGCGCGGCCTTGGCTGCCCCCGGCAGCGGAGAGTGCCGCTTTGATTTGGGCCATGTGGCAAAAGAAAATCCCCAGCCCGCCCCGCAGCAGACAACGCTGCCCGGCAGTGCTCCGGCACAGTCCACCCCCCAGCGGCCTGCGGTTGCACCGGCCCAGCCGCCGCAGCCGCAAAAGCATTTCAACACCCTTTCCGCGGCAGAGTACCGCGCATTGAATAAGCTCACGGCCCCGGTGCCTGCCCGCACGCTGCCCGGTACCAGCGGAGTAATGGAGCTGAACTCGGTGCGGGCACCATTTAATGCACCCAGCACCCCGCAGTTTGCCGCCTCCGCGCCGCACACGGCACAGGAGGACCTGCTGGACATTCTGCCCGACCTGCCGGAACAGCAGCACAAGGCAGAACCCGCTGTAACCACAGCCCTCGCGCAGCAGCCTGCCCCGGCCCAGCTGGAAAATATTGAATCACCGGAACTGCCGGAAGAGGAAAAATCTGCCACCGGCCTGAGCGCACTGCCCATCGCCCACAATGACCCAACTGCCCAGGCGGACATCCCGCCGGAGCAGACGACCTTTGCCCCGGCACCCGCCAGCCTGCCGCTGCGCGTGGTGGGGGAGGTATTCAAAACCTACATCATCACTGAGCGTAACAATGAGCTTTGTCTGATTGATAAGCACGCCGCACATGAGCGCATCCTGTTTGAGCAGCTCGCCAAGGATTATGGCAGCGTGCCGTCTCAGATGCTGCTTGTCCCCGTGCAGGTCAACCTTTCCGCCGAGGAAAAGCAGGCCCTGCTGGCCCACCAGGAACTTTTGCAGAACAGCGGTGTGGAAGTGGATGATTACGGCGGCTTTACCGTTGTGGTGCGTGCCGTTCCCGCGGATGTGCCGGTGGACGATGTGGGGGATATGGTGCTGGAACTGGCCAACCATTTGCTGAACGGCGGCCGCGATGCCCTGCGGGAGAAAACCGAGTGGGTACTGCATTCCATTGCCTGCCGCGCCGGCATTAAAGCGGGGGACAGGACCACCACCGATGAAATGCTGGCCCTGGCCCAGAAAATTATGGACGGCAGTGTGCCGCCGTTTTGTCCCCATGGCCGCCCCTGCGTGCTGAAGCTGACCCGGAAGGAGCTGGAAAAACAGTTTGGACGCCTTGTATAATGCCGCCAAGCCCCGCGTGGTTGCCATTGGCGGACCGACGGCAACTGGTAAAACCGCACTCTCGGTCGCCTTGGCCAAACGCTTTGGCGGCGAGATCATCAGTGCGGATTCCATGCAGATCTATCAGGGGCTGGATGTTGGCACTGCCAAAGTGACCCCGGAAGAAATGCAGGGGGTGCCGCACCATCTTGTCGGCTTCCTTGCGCCGGAACAGGCGTTCAGCGTGGCGGATTTTACCACCCTTGCGGGGAAAACCATCACCCAGCTGACGGCACAGGGCAAGCTGCCGCTGGTTGTGGGCGGCACAGGGCTGTACATTACCAGCCTGCTCAACGGCATTGGCTTTACGCCGGAAAAAGTGGATCCCGCCATCCGGCAGGAGCTGCAAGCCCGCCTGCAGGCGGAAGGCTCCCAGGCGCTCTATGCAGAACTTGCCGCGGTGGACCCGGGCTATGCCGCCAAGGTGCATCCCAACAACACCCCTCGGGTCATCCGTGCTTTGGAACTGTACCGTGCCACCGGCCGCAAGATGAGCGCTGAGCGCGAGGCCGCCCGTCCGGCGGAAAAACCTTACCGTTCACTCTGTCTCTGCCTGACCTGCCGCGTCCGCACCCTTCTTTACCAGCGGATTGATACCCGCTGTGACCGTATGATGCAAAGCGGCATTCTGGAAGAGGCCAAACAGGTGTATGACCACCGCGATACCTACCGCACCGCGGCGCAGGCCATCGGCTACAAAGAGTTCTTCCCGTATTTTGAGGGAACAGCAGACCTGGAAAGCTGCCTTGCGCACCTCAAGCAGGCTTCCCGCAATTATGCCAAGCGTCAGCTGACCTGGTTCCGCCGCCAGACGGACGCTGTGTGGCTTTACCTGGAAGACGGAAACCTGGAACGGCAGGCGGCAGAACAGACCGAAGCGTTCCTGGCGGAAAACAACGCTTGAAATGCAGTAACAATATCGCTATATATAAAAGATAAGGCAATACCGCATAATTCTAAGTGCCGATACGGCGAGCGAGGTGCGGC
>ENA-ORND01001813-ORND01001813.1-human-gut-metagenome-genome-assembly--contig:-NODE-1813-length-13845-cov-4.901233_pt1 | contig 13845 bp, 14 predicted proteins | sample MGYA00242111_ERZ509014 | MGnify/ENA primary metagenome ERZ509014 (study PRJEB26280, sample SAMEA2338694) | human gut metagenome | biome: human gut; feature: human-associated habitat; material: faeces... | reverse complement strand
GAGCTTACAACTGCTGTTTTTAGATGCTGGGAACACATAAATCAAAGAAATCTTCGAATTATCGCAGCTTGAAGAAAATAAACCGATTTATATCGGTGATAAACAAGAAAGAAGGTGCATCGTGCATTACGACACACCTTCTTGAAAATGCTTGCGGCTGACGGCGAAATGTGCCTGACTGATGTGGCTGACACACAGCAACTTCTCCGCCTCATTCAATCTATTCCATCGCCCAAAGCAGAACCTTTTAAGCTATGGATGACGCAAGTGGCTGCCGAACGTCTTGACCAAATGCAAGATCCCGAACTTTCCATTAACCAAGCATTAATGGACTACAAACGGTTGGGTTATTCGAATAGTTGGATTAACCGGCGACTCAAATCTATAGAGATTCGCAAAGACCTTACACACGAATGGAAACGGCACGGACTGCAAGAGGGAGTGCAATTTGCTACCCTCACTGACATTATTTATCAGACATGGAGTGATATGACCGCCAAGAAATATAAACAATTCAAAGGACTGAAAAAGGAAAATTTGCGCGATAATATGACCAATAAGGAATTGGTGCTCAATATGCTGGCAGAACTTTCCACCAAAGAAATCTCGGAAAGTAAAAATCCCGCGACTTTTAAAGAACACATGGAGGTGGCGGAAGAGGGTGGAGAAAATAAACAGTAATCGTGAAATACCCAAAGTGGCTTGCCGTGCAATGACTGAATTCATAAAAAAAAACTGTGTTTTTCGCCATACAAACGGAAAAATCTGTCTCTTCCTTCCTCCTTTCATTAGTCGTTGAAACGCCCTGTTATGGCGGATTTCGGTAGTGAATGGACGTCTCGTATTGTCTTTTCAGCCTCCTTTCATCTGTAAGACTTTTTTTGATACAGATAAATACTGAAGGCAGATTTGAAAGCAGCTTGGGAAGCACGACTGAAAGGAGAATGAATGGATATCCTGTCATTATTAATCGATTGATTGATAATGTGTTTTGGCTAATATGTAAGGATGAACGGAAAGAAGGAATGATCGGCTTAGTGAGGGGATGATTCCATCTGCCCCTATGTGAAAAAGATGCCGAGCTTTTTGAAAAAGGTCGGTGTGTTTCCGTAAAACCTCGGCATCTTTTTAATAAACTTACCGAGCTTTTTTGAAAACCTCAAGGTCTTTTTGCAGCACTCAGCCTGATCATAGGTCTATACATACGGTGGCATCAGCCTACACGTATATATGCGTAAGCCTACACGTACGTACGCATCGGGCCACACGTACGTATGCATTGTATCGGGTGGTGGAATGTTAGGTCGGATTTGTCACAGCAAACATTTTATTCATAAGCTGTTCGGTACCATTTTGTTTTTTTTGTTCGTTTATTCCAGAGATTTTAGTAATTTTGCACCCTAAACAAAAAACAGCAAAAAGGAATGGGTGGTTTTTTTGGAACAGTCTCAAAGACTGAGTGCGTTACCGATTTATTTTACGGAACGGACTATAATTCACATTTAGGTACAAAAAGAGGAGGCTTGGCTACTTATGCCAAGGGAGAAGGATTTATGAGGTCTATCCATAATTTGGAAAACTCTTATTTCCGCACAAAGTTTGAATTGGAACTCCCGAAGTTTAAAGGTAACTCGGGTATAGGTATTATTAGTGATACAGATCCTCAGCCGATAGTAATCAATTCGCATTTGGGTAAATTTGCCATTGTTACAGTAGCCAAGATTCAGAATATTTCGGAACTGGAGCGTGACTTGCTGGCTGCGAATATGCATTTTTCCGAAATGAGTTTGGGAAAGACAAACCCAACGGAATTGATAGCATTGCTTATTGTTCAGGGCAAGGACTTTGTAGATGGCATCGAAAATGTATTTAATAAGATAAAAGGGTCGTGCTCCATGTTGCTGCTGACCGAAGACGGTATTATTGTGGCGCGTGATAAATGGGGACGTACTCCCATCGTGATTGGTAAGAAAGAGGGGGCTTATGCTGCGACCAGCGAGTCGAGCAGTCTGCCGAATCTGGATTATGAAATTGAAAAATATGTGGGCCCCGGCGAAATTATCCGCTTGCGTGCCGATGGAATGGAACAAATGCGCAAGCCGAATGAAGGAATGCAGATTTGTTCTTTTTTGTGGGTGTATTATGGTTTCCCGGTTTCTTGCTATGAGGGTAGGAATGTGGAGGAAGTGCGTTTTATGAGTGGTTATAAAATGGGGCAGAAGGATAATTCGGAAGTGGATTGTGCCTGTGGTATTCCTGATTCCGGCGTAGGTATGGCGCTGGGGTATGCCGAAGGAAAAGGCATTCCTTATCATCGTGCCATAACCAAATATACTCCCACATGGCCTCGCAGCTTTACTCCTGCCAATCAGGAAATGCGTTCGTTGGTAGCAAAAATGAAGCTGATTCCCAATCGTGCCATGCTGGAAGGAAAACGTGTTTTGTTTTGTGATGATTCCATTGTACGTGGAACTCAACTTCGTGATAATGTGAAGATTTTATATGATTATGGAGCAAAAGAGGTTCACATGCGTATTGCGTGCCCGCCGTTGATTTACAGTTGTCCTTTCCTTGGCTTTACTGCATCAAAAGGTGACTTGGAGTTGATAACACGCCGCATGATTAAGGAAATAGAAGGAGATGAGAATAAAGATCTTGAAAAATATGCTGCAACAGATTCACCTCAATACCAAAAGATGGTGCAAATGATTGCCGACCGTTTCGGATTGACTTCGTTGAAGTTCAATACATTGGAAACCTTAATTGAAGCTATCGGTTTGCCAAAGTGCAAAGTTTGTACGCATTGTTTTGATGGTTCCAGTTGTTTCTGATATCAAAATAATAAGATAGAATGAAAAAAGAGCCGTGAATTGTTTGGCAATTCACGGCTCTTTTCCTATTTTTACAGCATTGAATATTAAAAATAGGAAGATAAAATGACACTGATAGAACGATTTTTAAAGTATGTAAGTTTCGATACTCAATCAGACGATAATAGTGGTGTGACGCCCAGTACACCCAAACAAATGGTATTTGCACAATACTTGAGATCTGAATTGGAACAACTGGGCTTTGAAGAAATTTCATTGGACGAGAATGGTTATCTTTTTGCTACCTTGCCGGCAAATACCGACAAACCGGTACCAACGATAGGATTTATTGCTCACATGGATACCAGTCCTGATATGACCGGTGCAGGAGTGACTCCGCGTATCGTTTATGGTTATGACGGTTCGGATATTGTCTTGTGTGAGGAAGAGAATGTTGTTCTTTCTCCTAATCGGTTCCCTGAATTGCTGGACCACAAAGGAGAAGATTTGATTGTAACCAATGGAAAGACGCTGCTGGGAGCTGACGATAAGGCCGGTATTGCAGAAATCATTACTGCGATGGTTTATTTGAAAGAGCATCCCGAAATTAAACATGGAAAGATTCGGGTAGGTTTCAATCCAGATGAAGAAATTGGGTTGGGTGCTCATAAGTTTGATGTGGAAAAGTTTGGTTGTGAATGGGCTTATACAATGGATGGAGGAGAGGTAGGTGAGCTGGAATTTGAAAATTTCAATGCAGCCTCTGCCAAAGTAGTTGTAAAGGGTCGTAACGTGCATCCGGGATATGCCAAGAATAAGATGATAAACTCCATGTGTGTGGCCAATCAGTTTATGAATTTATTGCCGGATGGAGAGACTCCCCAGTGTACAGAAAACTATGAAGGATTCTATCATTTGGTAGGTATTACCGGTGAGGTGGAACAAACTACGCTGTCTTACATCATTCGTGACCATGACCGTGCCAAATTTGAAGCGCGTAAAGAGAATATGTTGAAGTGGGCAGCTGAGATTAATAAGAAATATGGTGAAGAAACAGTGACAGTAGAATTGAAAGATCAGTATTATAATATGCGTGAAAAGATTGAACCGGTCATGCATATTATCGATATAGCTTTCAAGGCGATGGAAGAAGCCGGTGTGACTCCGAAGGTGAAAGCGATTCGTGGCGGAACGGATGGCGCACAACTTTCTTTCAAAGGACTGCCTTGTCCGAACATTTTTGCCGGCGGTCTGAATTTCCACGGCAGATATGAGTTTGCTCCTATTCAGTCATTGGAAAAAGCCATGATGGTAGTGGTGAAGATTTCAGAATTGGTGGCAAGATAAGACGAATATAATAACCTTAAAAAATAATTGAATAATAACATGAAAACGACTCCGTTTACCGAGAAACACATTGCTCTGGGAGCAAAGATGCACGAATTTGCCGGCTATAATATGCCTATCGAATATTCGGGAATTATCGATGAACATCTCACTGTATGCAATGCAGTGGGTGTATTTGATGTTTCCCACATGGGAGAATTTTGGGTAAAAGGCCCGAATGCATTGGCTTTCTTGCAGCAAGTGACTTCTAATAATGTAGCTGTTTTGCCTATTGGTAAGGCTCAGTATACTTGTTTCCCCAACGAAGAGGGAGGTATTGTAGATGATTTATTGGTATATCATTACGAACCGGAAAAATACTTGTTGGTTGTGAATGCTGCCAATATAGAGAAAGACTGGAATTGGTGTGTCAGCCATAACACGGCGGGTGCTGAATTGGAAAATGCTTCCGATCGCATGGCGCAGTTGGCTATCCAGGGTCCGAAAGCAATGGAGGTTTTGCAGAAACTCACTTCGGTGAATCTGTCTGAAATACCTTATTATGCGTTTACTACCGGAGAATTTGCCGGTCAGAAAGACGTGATTATTTCTAATACCGGATATACCGGAGCCGGAGGCTTTGAGCTTTATTTCTATCCTGAAGCCGGTGAAGCGATTTGGAATGCCATCTTTGAAGCCGGTGCTCCTGAAGGTATCAAGCCTATAGGATTGGGTGCACGCGATACTTTGCGCCTGGAGATGGGATTCTGTCTTTATGGTAATGATCTGAGTGATACCACTTCTCCATTGGAGGCGGGCTTAGGTTGGATTACCAAGTTTGTTGAAGGAAAGGATTTTACAGCACGTGCTATTCTTGAAAAGCAGAAAGCAGAAGGTTTGAATCGCAAATTGGTTGGTTTTGAAATGATTGATCGCGGTATACCTCGCCATGGTTATGAGTTGGTAAATGCAGAGGGAGAAAAGGTTGGTGAAGTAACCAGTGGAACGATGTCTCCGATTCGTAAAATCGGCATCGGTATGGGATATATTCAAACTGCTTATGCTACACCGGGCACAGAGGTTTTCATTGATGTGCGTGGACGCAAATTAAAGGCGATGGTTGTCAAACCACCGTTCAGAAAGTAATATTATTCATTTTTTTTATCTCCTTCATCTTGCCTGTGGTATGGGTGGAGGAGATTTTTTTTGCCAACCTGCCATAATATTTATCGTTATGCAGACAATGAGTTAAAACAAAGTACTTATCACAAAATAAGCAGGTGAAAGACTCCACAGTTGATAGATAATTTATAATTTTGCAGGCAAAAAAAATATTGTTATGTCAGAATTGGCTCCCCTTATAAGTGACCTTGCCTTGATTCTTATTTGCGCTGGTATTATGACGCTGATATTTAAACGGTTGAGGCAGCCTTTAGTCTTGGGCTATATTGTAGCCGGGTTTTTGGCAAGCCCGCATATGCCTTATACACCATCAGTAATAGATACGGCAAATATTCATACTTGGTCTGATATCGGTGTTATTTTCCTACTTTTTGCTTTAGGATTGGAGTTTAGTTTCAAAAAGCTTATGAAAGTCGGAGGTACTGCTATTATAGCGGCGTGTACCATTATATTTTGTATGATATTGGTCGGGATGGTAGCCGGTTGGTCTTTTGGATGGAAACACATGGACTGCCTTTATCTGGGCGGTATGCTGGCAATGTCTTCAACGACCATTATTTATAAGGCATTCGATGATTTGGGGTTACGGCAGCAACGGTTTGCCGGGTTGGTGCTTAGCATTTTGATACTGGAAGACATTCTTGCCATTGTGTTGATGGTGATGCTGAGTACAATGGCTGTAAGTAAGAATTTTGAGGGTACGGAGATGATTTACAGTATTGGTAAGTTAGTATTCTTTCTGATTCTTTGGTTTGTAGTAGGAATATATCTTATTCCTATTTTTCTGAAACGTTCACGTAAGTGGATGGGGAGTGAAACATTGCTTATCGTTTCTTTGGCTATGTGCTTTGGAATGGTAGTACTGGCGGCAAAAGTAGGTTTTTCTCCGGCTTTCGGTGCTTTCATCATGGGTTCTATTTTGGCGGAGACGGTAGAGGCAGAGAGTATAGAGAAACTGGTGGCGCCGGTTAAGGATTTGTTTGGCGCAATATTCTTTGTTTCGGTCGGTATGATGGTGGACCCTGCCATGATTGTGGAGTATGCATGGCCCATTGTTGCCATTACTTTATCTATTCTTTTGGGACAGGTTATATTTGGAACCGGAGGTGTGATTCTTGCAGGTCAGCCACTAAAGGTGGCAATGCAGTGTGGTTTTAGCCTGACGCAGATTGGAGAGTTTGCTTTCATTATCGCTTCATTGGGAGTAAGCCTGCATGTAACCAGTGATTTTCTGTATCCTATAGTGGTAGCGGTTTCGGTTATTACTACGTTCCTTACTCCTTATATGATTCGTCTTGCTGTTCCCGCTTATCATCGGGTAGAGAAGGTTTTGCCAAACAAATGGAGAAAAATTTTAGATCGCTACTCTTCGGGTTCGCAGACGGTGAACCATGAGAATAATTGGAGAAAACTATTGACCGCTATTATTCGCATTGTCGCCATCTATTCGGTGCTTTGCATTGCGGTAATTGTCCTTTCTTTCCATTTCATCATTCCTCTGTTTCGGGCAAGTTTACCTTTGTTTTGGGCGAATTTGGCGGGTGCAGTGTTTACAATTGTATGTATATCGCCATTTTTGCGTGCTATTATTATGAAGAAGAATCATTCAGTTGAGTTTCAGGCATTGTGGCAGGATAATCGTTATAACCGTGCTCCGTTATTATCCACCATTTTATTGCGAATGGTGATAGCTGTGGCTTTTGTTTTGTTTATTATCGAGAATATTTTCAAGGCATCTACTGCATTGATGGTTGGTATTGCTATTATTTTGGTTTGTATGATGATGCTTTCGCGCTGGTTGAAGAAACAGTCCATTTTTATGGAACGCACTTTTATACAGAATTTACGCTTCCGTGATATGCATGCTGAATTTACGGGACAGAAGCGGCCGGAATATGAGGGTCATTTATTGTCACGTGATATTCATCTTTCGGATTTCGAGGTGCCGGCGGATTCTCTTTGGGCAGGACATACACTGAAAGAGTTGAATTTGGGATATAAATATGGGGTGCATGTTGCTTCTATTATTCGCGGGATGCATCGTATCAACATTCCGGGTGCCAATATCCGTTTGTTTCCCGGCGATACAATTCAGGTTATCGGTACGGATGAGCAGTTGGGGGAATTTGCCCGTCAGGTGGAGCGAGTCTCTTCTGCTGCTGAAGAAGAGGATATTGAGAAGCGTGAGATGAACTTGAAGCAGTTTATGGTGGATGGTAATTCTCTTTTCTTGGGTAAGAGTATTAAGGAGAGCGGTATTCGTGATGATTATAGATGTTTGGTGGTAGGGGTAGAACGAGGCGATGGTAATTTGATCCGACCGGATGTTAATATGATTTTTTGTGAAGGTGATGTAGTATGGGTAGTGGGCGAGAGAGATGATGTTTATCATTTGTTGGGTAAGAAGAAAGAGATACAATATTAATATATAAGTTGTGAAGTATTTATATCCCTGTGATTAGCATGTATGGCCTTGCACGTATACGTGTAGGCTCATACATATTTTCACTTCGTTCTGATGGAAAACAAGGGGGATATTAATACTTATTAGTATCTATTCCTCTTCAAAGTCAAAATCGAAATCAAAGTCATCATCGTCCGGCAAATATTCCGGTGTGATAAACTCATCCATACTGCGTCGGTCTTTCTTTGTAGGACGTCCGGTGCCACGGGCGCGATCGACAAAACCGCTGATTTTACTCATTTCCAATAGTTCATATTGTTCCGGTGAAGTAACATTCTCCAGAATTTCAGGAATAAGTTTTGCACCGACACGTTTTTCTATTGCTTGTAAAACTTTGAAAGAATAAGTGATAGGCGGTTTGCGTACCTCTATCACATCTCCCGGTTTCACCGTACGTGCCGGTTTGACTTGTGAACCGTTTATGCTTACACGACCCTTTTTACAAGCTTCTGCAGCTATTGTGCGCGTTTTAAAGATGCGTGACGCCCACATCCATTTATCTATTCTTGCTTCAGCCATTACTTTTTATTGTATTGGTTCATGGTTATATTAATACCGGCCAGGCAGAAACTTTTGATTATTTCACATGCTAATTCCACACGTTCGTCCATAGTTTTCATATCTTCCTCTGTAAAGTGTCCCAATACAAAATCTATTTGCCCTCCGCGTGGAAAGTCATTGCCAATACCAAAGCGCAGGCGGGCATATGCTTGAGTTCCTAATGTGGCGGCTATATGCTTCAATCCGTTATGACCGGCATCGCTACCCTTACTTTTCAGGCGTAAAGCTCCGAAAGGAATGGCTAAGTCATCTACTATTATCAACACGTTCTCCAATGGAACGTTTTCTTTCTGCATCCAATAACGTACAGCGTTGCCACTCAGGTTCATATATGTAGAAGGCTTCAACAAGATAAGTTGACGTCCTTTGAGTGACATGGTGGCAGTTGCACCGTAACGGCCATCGGTAAAAACAAGATTGGACGCCTTTGCAAGGGCGTCCAATACATTGAATCCTATGTTGTGACGGGTATTTCGGTATTCTTCACCTATATTACCCAGTCCTACAATCAAATATTTCATTGAAAAGGATTAAGGGGTTAGTAATTATTTACCTGCAGTTGCAGCAGCACCACGTGCGGCACGAGTTAATTTAACTGCACAAACAACAGCTTCCTTGGCATTAATTAATTCCAATCCTTCATAGTGTAATTCGCCAACTTTGATGGTTTTACCCAAGCCTAAAGCAGTAACGTCAATAGTCAGACGTTCAGGAATTGCATTATATAAAGCTTTAACTTTCAGTTTACGCATCTGCAATGCCAATTTACCACCGGCACGTACACCTTCTGCCAAACCTTCCAACTGAACGGGAACTTCCATTACAATAGGTTTAGCTTCGTCAATCTGATAGAAGTCAACGTGAAGGATAGAATCCTTAACAGGGTGGAACTGGATATCTTTCATGATAGCGTTTACTGTTTTGCCATCGATGTTCAAATCTACAACGTAGATGTGCGGTGTGTATACCAGATTACGCAAACCGTCGGTAGTTACTGAAAAATGAGTTGCTACGGGATTTCCGTTTTCATCTTTCTGTACTCCGTATACTACGCAAGGAACACCATTGTTTTTACGCAATTCACGAGTTGCTTTCTTTCCGAGGTCTGTTCTTACAGAACCTTTAATTTCAATTGATTTCATTGTTCTTTAATTTTTTTTGTGTTACTCTAAATTAAGTTGATTTTGTTGCTTAATTCGCCATCACACGATGTGGTATATCACACGATGGAGCTTAAAAAAGCGGTGCAAAAGTAATGCTTATTTTTGATTTAACCAAAAAGAGCCCGGATTTTTTAATCCGGACTCTTACTTATACATTAAATCAGAAGTCAATATCTATTTTTATTTCACTAGAGCTTAGAGCTTCTTCACTTTCGTTTTCAGTTCTTTTTTCTTCCGGCATGTCTTCGCTGTGATGGGGTTCTATCGGACCTTGTTCGTCAGTAATGAACTGAATAGCCTGTTGAAGTCCGTTTGTAAACTTCTCAAAATCCTCTTTATATAGGAAGATTTTATGCTTTTCAAAACTCACTTGTGAATCGTCACCTTCACCCGATACAATTTTCTTACTTTCTGTGATAGCCAAGAACATTTCATCTTTCCGGTTTTTCTTCACATCTAAATAATAAATACGTTTTCCCGCTTTAATGGCTTTTGAGAAAACTATTTCTTTATCACCATCCACTACACTTTTCTTTTTCTCTTCCATAATTTGAATCTTTATAAATCGGCTTCAAAATTGGATATTTTTTTTTAATGGGCAAAGAATTTGCTCATAAACTTCGAAGAAAAAAGCGTTTTCCGCTTTTCTATGCAAATTTTGCATTAAAAAATGTAATTATGTTATGTGAAATCAATGAATTTTCCTACTTTTGCAACTCCTTAATAATTTTATGTGAATTATGATAAATAGAGTTCTTATTCGTCTTAAGATAGTTCAGATAATCTATGCTTATTATCAGAACGGAGGGAAAAACTTGGATACTGCCGAGAAGGAGTTGTTCTTTAGTCTCTCTAAAGCATATGATTTGTATAACTATCTATTGCTTTTAATGGTTGAGGTAACTAAACAGGCTAACAAAAAACTGAATGCTGCGAAAAACAAACTTATCCCTACTAAGGAAGAATTGTTTCCCAACACCAAATTTGTAGAGAATCGTTTTATTGCCCAATTGGAGGTGAATAAACAGTTATTGGATTTTGCCGGCAATCAGAAGAAAACGTGGGAAAATGAAGCGGATTTTGTGAAAAGTCTGTGTGAGCAAATTATGGAAAGTGACATATATAAAGAGTATATGGCAAGTGAAACTTCTTCTTATGAGGAAGACCGTGAAGTATGGCGCAAAATATATAAGAAGATAATCTTCAATAATGCAGAACTTGACCAAGTGCTGGAAGACCAAAGCTTGTATTGGAACGATGACAAGGAAATTGTAGACACTTTTGTTCTTAAAACAATCAAGCGTTTTGAAGAAAAAAATGGTGCTAAACAAGAGTTGTTACCTGAGTTTAAAGATGATGAAGATCAAGATTTCGCACGCCGTTTGTTCCGCCGCGCTATTTTGAATTCTGACTATTATCGTCATCTTATCAGTGAGAACACAAAGAATTGGGATCTTGACCGTGTGGCATTTATGGATGTGATTATCATGCAGATTGCTTTGGCGGAAGTTCTTAGCTTTCCTAATATCCCCGTAAGTGTGTCGCTCAATGAATATGTGGAAATCGCTAAGTTGTATAGTACTCCTAAAAGTGGTGGATTTATTAACGGTACATTGGATGGAATCGTTAATCAATTAAAAAAAGAAAACAAGCTGACGAAAAATTAATATCTTTGTTTGTTATCGTAAGTGTAACAACATTATAAACTAAAAAAACTTGAAAGTATGAATTTATCATTTGTATTTCTGCAGGCTGCAGGCGGAGGCGATTACTCATTCCTGATTATGATGGTAGCTATTTTCGCTATTATGTATTTCGTTACCATTCGCCCGCAGAAGAAGCGCCAAAAAGAAGAGCAGGAAATGAGAAACTCTCTTGAAATCGGCGATGAAATCATTACCATCGGCGGTATCGTAGGCAGAGTTGTTACTATCCGCGAAGAAGATCTTGTTATTGAAACAGGTGCAGATCGCAATAAAATGACAATTCAACGCTGGGCTGTAAATACTAATGTAACAAAGACAGAGCAGCACAAGAAAGAAGTTGAGGCAGCAAGAGAAGCTGCAAAGCAGAAAAAAGCTGCAAAAGGAAAGAAAAACGATAAGGAAATTTCCGATACAGCTAAAGAAGCTGAAAGAAAAATCGAAAAATAATGTAATATATTTTTACTCCCTCGAATATCCATTTATTGGATATATCGGGGGAGTTTTTTTATGAAAAAATTATCAACAAATAATGCCGACAACTTGATTTTGAAATTCTGCGTCAAGGTGATTATATCGTCTGTGATTTCAATTTTATTATTTTCATACATAGCCGGCAAAATAGTCTTTGCTCTTGATTTGGATTTAGAGTTGTCAAAATACATTTCTGTTGCCATATGCGTTTTGTGCGCATGCGTGATTTCGTTTGTGTCCGTCAACGGATTTAAAAACAACGGCATTCTGCTCGGTTTGATTGCGGAAATGCCTCTTGTGTTTTACAGCCTCGTCAATCTCATTTTCAATGGCAATTATGTTTTGTTTTTTGTTATTAAAACAGTGTTAATTATATTGTTCGGAATGTTAATAGGTGAATTAACTGTTCGTAAAAGCAAGAAAATTAAGGTGAGCAAGTGGAAATAAAAGATGTCGGCAAAAAGAAATTTGATTTTGACTCGTTTTTTAACAATAACAAAAGTTTCATTTATTCAGTCATATTTTACATTGCCGGTTTATTGCTCGGTGCATTGATTTACAGCCAATTAAACGACAGTGCGGCGGAGCTTATTTCAAAGGCAGTCAATCCGATTACTTCTGATTTTAAAAAAATGTTTTTCAGCACGGTTGCGGTATATATAGCCGTTTTTGTGTTTGTTGTGATTTTCGGCGTATCTTTATTCGGATTTCGTTTTATCAATTGTATTCCGCTGTTAATCGGTTTTGCCGTTTCACTTAAAATATCGTATTTCTATACATCATATTCCGCAAATGGAATAACATACTGCGCGCTCCTTGTCATTCCGCAAAGCTGTGTTTTCGCAGAAACAATAATATATACAATTAAAAGCAGTTCATTGATGAGCCGACAGATTTATAATTCAACAACAAAAAAATCAGATACAGAAGATTTTAATCTAAAGCTGTATCTGAAAGATTTTGTCATTTATATCGTAGTAATCATTGTAATATCAGCACTGAATTCATTGATTACATCATCACTCGTGACGATAATTAAAATTTAGGTTTGTTATCAGCCAACGGGTTAGTTTCAATGGCTTTTCGCGTTTGCTCTTTGGTGATATGGGTATAAATTTCTGTAGTTCCGAGATTTTCGTGGCCCAAAATCTCTTTGAGCAACAGAACATCAACATTGCCGTGTTGATACATAAGCGTTGCCGCAGTGTGTCTGAGCTTGTGGACAGATAAGCCTCTGCCGCCCAAACCGGCTTTCTCGAGATTTTTATTCACCATAATTTCGACCATTCTCGGGCTGATTCGTTGGTTTCGTGCGCTCAAAAACAGCGCTCTGTCCTTAACACCTTCGTTCGGTCGCACTTTCATATAGGCGTCAATCGCGTCGATTTAAATAAACCGTGCGCTCCTTATTACCTTTACCGGTAATCGTGAGCGTGTTGTCTGAGCGAATATCGTTATAATCAATTGAGACAAGCTCTGCAAGTCGCATTCCACAATTCAAAAACAGTGTTATAATCGCAAAATCACGCTCTTTAAATTTTCCGTCGATTACAGATAAAAGCCGTTGAGCTTCATCAAGGGTTAGGTACTTAGGTAACGATTTTTTTATTTTAGGAGTATCGAGATTTTTCATCGGATTTGTTTCGAGCAGACCCAAATTGTCTGTTAAATAAGTGAAAAATCTGCGGATTGAAACAACACGGCGTGCTCTTGTAGCCTCATTGTTCCTTCTTTCATTTTTACAATAAATCAAAAATTGATAAGCATCGTTCAAAGTGATGCTTTTTATAAAATCAAGGTCGATTTTGCTAATGTCCGTGTCTTCGTACGAAACATCTGCAGGGGATAAACCTTTTTCTTTAACCAAATATCTGAAAAAAGTACGCAAATCGCCGGCATATTCTAATACAGACAATTCGCTGTGCTCCTTTATAGCTTCTATGTAAACTAAATATTGCTGCACCAATTTCGGCAAAGCATTAATATCTTCTCTGCGCATAACAATAAACTTCCTATTTCGCAAAACTTTTTGAACAAATCAATTATACCAAATAACAGGCAATATATCAACGATAATTTGATACTGCTCAATATGTTATTAATAGCGTTGTAAATGATAAAGAGCAATATAATATGAATAATGATAAAAATTGATATTTCAT
>ENA-ORND01001811-ORND01001811.1-human-gut-metagenome-genome-assembly--contig:-NODE-1811-length-13851-cov-2.308133_pt1 | contig 13851 bp, 10 predicted proteins | sample MGYA00242111_ERZ509014 | MGnify/ENA primary metagenome ERZ509014 (study PRJEB26280, sample SAMEA2338694) | human gut metagenome | biome: human gut; feature: human-associated habitat; material: faeces... | reverse complement strand
CAGCTCCATACACATTCTCTGTTCCAGCCTCGTCGCACACATAATTCACCGCCCGCTCCGGTCTTATTCCAAAGCGTCCTGCCTCCATGACAGCATCGATATTTGCTCCGATGAAGATGAATTCCCAGCCATACTTTTTCTGCTGGCGCTTAACCATCTTCTGTATCATCTCATAGCTGTAATTCCGGCTGGCGTTCTCCATTCCGTCTGTGATTATCACGAACAATGTCTTCTCAGGCACATCCTCTTTTCTTGCATACTTGTGGATATTGCCGATATGGTGAATCGCACCTCCAAGCGCATCAAGCAGTGCTGTGCAGCCACCCACGTAATAGTCATTGTCCGTCATCTCTGGTACATTCTCAATAGGAATCCTGTCGTGCAGTACTCTGCTGAAGTCGTCAAAGAGCACAGTCGAAACGTACGCCTCTCCATCATCACCGCTATCTTTCTTCTGCTTTTCCATCATTGAATTGAATCCACCTATCGTGTCAGCCTCAAGTCCGTGCATTGAACCACTTCTGTCCAGAATAAATACTATCTCCGTAAGTCCTTTTTTCATAATCATCAACCTCACATTCTTTTATCTTAGTGTTTTTATGTATCAGGAAATGCAAATGTGTAAACAATCTGCATGCACGTGCGTTTTAGAAATTAACCTTGGCATGTCCACTCTGCTTTCCCTTAATATGAGTTAATAATAACCTGTATAACAAACAAAAAGGTCACCCCGCAGGCGACCTTCTCATTTTACTTTGTTTTATTCTGACAGCGAGGCAAGTCCATAGTCGAACAGAACTATATTGATCTTTATGACGCTGTATTCTTTATGTACTATATGATACTCCACGATCTTGTCCGTCTGAGAGATCGGTGAGAGTGCGTATCCGGCAAGCCCCAGGAAGTCAACAGTCTCATCAAGATTCAGGCGAAGCCCGACTGCCAGTGACAGAACTTTTTCCTTCGACGGCTTTATCCTGCCCTTCAGGAGCTTTGAGAAATACTGCTTGCTTATATTTGCCGCAGTGTAGACCTCTGAATTCTTAAGTTTCTTTTTGTTGATTAACTGCTGCAGATGTTTTTCAAAGCTGTCCGTATATATGCCCTTAAGCATGTCGTCCAAAGAACCATTTGAGTTGTTTTCATGTATTCCCGAACTCTTACCTGACTGTGCCAGTGTTCCATATTCCATAAACTGAGGTCTATGTTGACCGCAAAGATATTCTTCATCGAACCTTGCAGTGTCTTGGCATTCATCATACGATGACAAAGTACGATATTCACTCAGATTTTTTTCAGCAACATATTCGTCATCTATTAAACTCTTCACATCATCATACCATTTTCCTGATACATGATATGAATGATCATCAAACACCACAAGCGTGATGTCCATCTCATGCTCCTGCAGAAATGATGTAAATGCATCAATTGCGATCTGAATTCCAAGCTCTTTAGGAAAGCCGTAAGAGCCCGTAGCCATCAGTGGAAATGCAATCGACTTGCATCGGTGTGCATATGCCATAACTAATGCTTTGTCATAACACCTTCTGAGAAGCTCCGGCTCCTGATGTCTTCCATCCACCCAGGCAGGTCCGCTTGAATGAATGATGTATCTCGCCGGAAGATCAAATGCTTTTGTGATTCCACCCTCCCCAGCCGCCAGAGTTCCAACCTTTGCCCTTGCCTTCAGAAGCCTGTCACGCCCCGCAGCCGCATATATTGCAGAGTCCACGCCAGCTCCCACGGCAACGTGCGGATTTGCCGTATTTACTACTGCATCTACATGAACTTTTGTTATATCACTTCTAATAATCTTAAATGGCATTCGGCTGTCTCCCTGATTTGTTTGATATATTACGAACGATAATCCCCATTGATCTTCACGTAATCATATGTCAGGTCACAGCCCCATGCCTTGGCTGTCACGTCACCGATTCCGAGATCTATGTTGATGTGGATTTCATCTGAGCTCAATACCTTGGCTGCCTTCTCCTCTGAGAATGGTACGCCTGCGCCGTTGCGGCATACTGGAACCACGCCAAATTCTGACTCAAGATCTACTGCAACCTTATCTATATCAAAGTCTGCCTCCGCATATCCGATAGCACAGAGGATACGTCCCCAGTTGGCATCCTCGCCGAACATAGCACACTTTGTAAGTGGGGAACGGATAACGCTCTTTGCCACGATAATGGCTGTGTCAAGGTCAGGTGCCCCTGCAACTGTACACTCGATCATCTTGGTTGCTCCCTCGCCGTCTGATGCAAGCATCATGGTCATGCACTCCATAACTATATAGAGGGCCTTCTTGAACTTCTCATAAGCTTCGTTCTCCGTGTCGATGAGCTTGTTGCCAGCAAGGCCATTTGCCATGACTGTCAGGGTATCATTTGTGGACTGGTCTCCATCTACTGAGAGACAATTGTAAGTAACCTTTACGATCTCTGAGAGCGCCTTCTGGATCAGCTCTGATGTAATGGCTATGTCTGATGTGATGAAGTTAAGCGTTGTAGCCATGTTTGGATGGATCATTCCGCTTCCCTTTGCCATACCTCCGAGGGTGCATGTCACTCCGTCTATGTCAAACTGGACAGCAACCTGCTTGTCAACTGTGTCTGTGGTCATGATAGCATTTGCAGCCTTGTCGTTGCCGTCTGCTGTGAGACCGTCTGCAAGTTCTTTCATATGCTCCTCAAATGGCTCGATAGGGATGATCTGTCCGATGACACCTGTTGAAGCATTGATGACAAGGTTCACATCTATACCCAGGGCATCCGCTGCAAGCTGGGATATCTTCTCAGCCTTCTCTATTCCATCCGCGTTGCATGTGTTGGCATTCTTGGAGTTCACAATGACTGCCTGTGCCTTGTTGCCAGATTTCTTCAGGTGTTCCTTGGTAACTGTGACCGGTGCGCCCTTCACCTTGTTCTGTGTATACACGCCTGCTGCCACACATGGCACCTCTGAAAATACCATTCCGAGATCATTCTTGTTCTTGTCAGGGTTCAGTCCACAGTTAAGTCCATTTGCCGTGAAACCCTTGGCCGCGCACACGCCACCGTCTACATATGTATAACCATCATATATCTTCTTGTTCATAGTAATCCAATCCCTTCTAAATATATTTTAACCAATCTTCATCAATTGGATGTGCACAAGTATATAGTACAATCTGTAATCGTTTTGACATTAACTGATGCAGGACATACGAAGGCGCCGGCTCTCAGTGAGCCTGCGAGCGCTAGTGCCGCTGCAGCCTGAGTTGAGCGGGAGCGCTCCTGCATGGTTATGTCAAACACGATACAGACTATGTCAACTTAATGTGCACATCCAATTGATACATCCTATCTATTCACCCACGCAAGGAACTTGTCCAGTCTGCCCACGGTCTTGTCTTTTCCTATCACGTTCATGATGGTGAACAGGTCAGGTGAGTTCTGCTTGCCTGTTATGGCAACTCTTACTATGGTACATACATCTGTGATGCTACCCTTGTATCCGTCAGGATTCTGCTTGTACTCCTTGACATTTGGACAGTAGCCGATCTTCTCGCCCATGACCTTCATGCTTGAGAACCAGTCTTCTGAGTCAAGGAAGAGATCCTTCTTGTACTCCTCGATAACCTCTGTGATCATCTCCGGTGTGTACTCTATCTCATACTGGAGATCCAGCTCGTCCTCGGGAGTGTACAGATAACCGAACATAGCGCGCAGATCTGACCATTTGCCGACATCCTTGCGGACCTTCTTGCCTGACATCTTCCACAGATTGATGGTCTTCATGAAGCCGTCCTTATCCTGTGTGCCAAATGTGTATATGTTCTCGTCATGCTCCTTTGCCCACTCCATGATGAGGTCGTAACACTCCTCGGCTGTGAGCTTTGAGATCATCTCCTTGCTGACATCATTGAGCTTCACCATGTCAAAAAGTGCGCCGCTGACAGGCATCTTCTTGAGTGATAATGTAAAGTCGTCTATTGTCTTGTCTGCATGTGCTGCATGCCACTCTTCGTAGTTGGAGTTTGCTATTGTCATAAGGTACTCAAGCACGCTGACTGATGGGAATCCCTGCTCTGCATAGAATCCAACCGCAGCCTCCGGGTCCTTTCTCTTGCTGAGCTTTCTCTTTCTCTGGTGCTCGCCCTCCTCGTCCACTGTAACCTCAAGCTTCATGATAGGTGCGATGTGCGCATACTTTGGAAGCGCAAATCCACACAGATCAAAGAGCTGCTTGTGAAGTGGATATGATGCAAGCCACTCGTCACCTCTGATGACAAGATTTGTCCTCATGAAATGATCGTCAACTGCATGTGCAAAATGGTATGTAGGTATTCCGTCTGACTTCAGAAGTACCACATCCATGATATTCTCAGGCATCTCGATCTTGCCCCTGATAGGATCGCTGTAGATAACAGTCTTTCCTGCCTCGCCCGGACTCTTGAGTCTCACAACATATGGCTCGCCCGCTGCAAGCTTCTCCTCTATCTGCTCGTATGTCAGATTTCTTCCTACTGCATACTCGCCGTAATATCCTATGTCAACCTTTGCAGCCTCCTGCTTTGCCCTGATCTCATCAAGCTCCTCGGCTGTTGTGAAGTCAGGATATGCATATCCCTCCTGCATAAGCTTCTTGACACATGTCTGATATATCTCTTTTCTCTCACTCTGCTTATATGGACCATATATAGTCTCACCGCCCTCAAATGGTCCCTCGTCAAATCCAAGGTCAAACTTCTTCAGCGAATTGATAATCTCATTTACACCGTCCTCAAGCTCCCTCTTTCTGTCAGTGTCCTCTATTCTGAGGTAGAACACGCCGCCACTCTGCTTTGCAAGCTTTCTTGAGATCATGGCTGCATACAGTCCACCGATGTGCATGTATCCTGTAGGGCTTGGCGCAAATCTTGTTACCCTTGCTCCCTCTGGAAGATCTCTCTCCGGAAATCTCTTCTCAAGGTCATCCACTGTATCTGTTATATCTGCAAATATCAAATCCGCTAATTTGTTGTAATCCATCTCCTGTTTTCACCTTTCTGCTATATCACTTATCATCAAGAGTCTGCTTGATGATCGCTTCATTATATCCTGTCTGATTATAATTTGTATTATGTTTTACGTCAATTCCTTAAACCACAATGGCAATTGCATAGATTCCATATACTTATCGCCTTGACTTACACGTAAAATTTTCCACAACTATCTCATACACATTTACCGCTGCAAGCATCTGGTCTGAGTAGTTATACTTCTTCTTTTCTACCTTGTCAAACGATCTCATATTCTCGGTATTTCTCGCAAGCTGATGATTCATAAGGCAGTTGAGTGCCTCGCACTTTTCCTCAGGATCTGTCAGCTTTCTGGCTGTGCCATTTCCCATGATACTGCTGTAGAGATAACCAAAGCTGCAGGCATTTGGTCCCTCAACCAGATAGTGATCTGTGTCCATCTCTATGGCCACCTTCGGATCCGCTGCCAGAGCATCCACCTTCCTGCCCTCACCGGCAGAGTGGAAATAAAGCTTCAGAACATCCTCCTCGTAGGTATAACCGAAATTCAGCGGAACTATGTACATTCCCTCTTCATCGTGAACCGCCATCCGGAACACCTTACACGAATCAAGTACATCCACTATCTCTTCACGATCTGTTATCATCCTGTCACTTCTCCGCATCTCCCGCATACAATACCTCCTTTTTCAGCGTACAATCTATTAAAATAGTATAAATGACGTCAGCATATTTGCAAGTTTTTTGAACTTTATATTATTCGGATTTTCAAAACTTTTTTATTTCTGATCCAGGCTCCACGCTTTAACTTTGTATGATGTAACTCCAAGTATCGTCTCACCGTCTATCTGAAGTGGTGTCGGACGATCAAATTCAACCTCAACCTCTTTTGCGTTGAATATATCAACATGCTTTTCGTACTTGACATGCTCCCCCTTGAATATAGAAGGAAAAATCATAAGGGTTCCAAGCTTGCCCTTGCCGTGGAACACCATAACCGAAACTGTATGCTCCGGATTCAGTCTGTCCTGCCCGGGGGTAGCCATCATTCCGCCGCCATAATATCTGCCATTCATGGTTGGCACGAGCCAGGCATTTTTATATTCATGACGGACTCCATCCACTTTCACCACAGCATTTCTCGGTTTGAATGCGTAGAGCAGGCCTTTGATAGCTATAGCCGTGTAGTTCACAGGCTTGTTCTTATGAGTTTTCTCATTCTTTGTCCTCTGGCGGTCGCCCTCCTCACAGCAGTAGCCGTCAAGACCGTAGCCTATGCCGTTGAGGAACTTCATGCGCTTGCCGTCAACGGTGACGGTGACCAGCCACTTTTTGCCGTTGATCGTCACCTCCGGCAGATGCTGTATGTACTGATTTATCTGGTAATCCGGAGTGTCATGACTGTTATGTCCTATGTCCTTTGCAAAGTCATTGCCGCTTCCGGAGGCATAATAGTAGATGGTATTCTTCACATCCATGTCCTTTATGTCATTCACAAATATGTTCAGCGTTCCGTCACCGCCGCACAGGATAACCTCGTCATCCTCTGCAAGCGATCCCATGAACTCCGCATATGAAGCGATCTCTGTCATCTTCTTGAGTATCGCATCAGGATATGTATCTGCAAGTGCCTGCACGTCATACATACATTTGCCGTTGCCCGCCAGTGAATTATATAAAATGTACTTCTTTCCCATAGTTTTTACCCTTTTCATCTTTCTCAAGGACAAGTCTCACCCTGTCGCTGATCTCATTCTTCTTCATTGCTTTTACCTCATCGGCAGGTATCACATCCACCACATCTATATAGACGTCAGATCTGCGCCTCAGCACATTCCTGTAGATATTCTCCGTTCCGTGTATCGCCATGACGACTATCGGCGCATGCGCTTTCTGGGCTATCCTGAAAACACCCGTGTGAAATGGCAGAAGTCCGCCCTGTCTGTTTCTCGTTCCCTCCGGGTATACTCCAACTGCCATATCTCCCTTCTGGAGAATCTCGGTAGCCGTCTTGATCGTAGACAATGCCTTACCCGGATCTGATCTGTCTATCGGCATAAAGCAGCATCTTCTGATGATCCTGCCGAATATCGGTATCTTAAAATTCTCCGGCTTGGATACAAATGCCACATCCCACTTCTTAAATACATGCCATTCTATCAGCGGATCATAATTTGACAGATGATTTCCCACAAAGAGTGGTTTGACATCCACTGGAATCTTCTCCATGCCAGTCACATGCATTTTCACTCTTAGAAACCACATGGCAAATCCGGTGGCACCATACAGCAGATGCCTGTAGAACCTGCTGTCCTCCGTATACTGCCTGTCAGTTCTCACGAACAGACTGCACACGAAGAGAAAAAGTATGTACATCAGAAATATGGCTATGATTCCGCCAAGTATATATATAATTATCACTTTTTATTCCACCCTTTTCTAATGTCATCCATAAGCTTCATCATATATATAGACTCTGACAAAGGCATCGATTTACTCTGGAACTGTCCCTGTCTGATCATATCAAGGCTTTCCATGACCTCGTACTCGTAGCCGCTTATCTGCTTTGGCACATCCACATGTCTTATCAGTCTGTCCTCGCAGTCAAATACATCTATCCACTGTGGATTATTTATATTCTGGACTATCATGTATCCCTTCTCACCGTAAAAGATGCCTTTTCTGTCTGATCTTCCGTACATGCTGTGGGTTGTCACTGCCATCCTGCCGTCTCTGTATTTGACGGTTATACTCTCCTGTCCGTCTACTCCAGTCTCGTGCATCATAACAGAGGACTCAATATCCGAGATATCCTTTCCCATATGCATGACAATGAAGTTCAGCCCGTAAACTCCCACGTCTAAAAGGGCACCCCCTGCCAGCTCTGGTCTGATCAGGCGCTCTATCTTTGATATCGGATAGGACAGATTGCAGGTCATTGTCCTGATATCCCCTATCACACCTGATCCAAGAATTTCATTTATTATCTGTCTGGACGGCATATACCGCGTCCATATTGCCTCAGCCACATACACCTTCTTCTCCGCTGCCAGAGCTGCGATCTCCTCAGCCTGCGCAGCATCGTAGGTAAATGCTTTCTCGCAGAGTACATTTCTTCCATGTTCTATGCAGAGCTTCATATGCTCATAGTGATGTGAATGCGGCGTTGCAATATATATAAGATCTATCGCGTCATCACTTACCAGTTCCTCATAACTTCCATAAGCCTTATCTATATCAAATTCCCTGGCAAATGCATTTGCCTTTTCCAAAGTTCTTGAACCTACCGCATACAGCTCCACATCATCCATCTTATTTATCGTATCTGCCATGACACCGGCGATCTTGCCTGCGCCTAATATTCCTATGTTCATATGCTGTCATCCTTTTTCTATCTGTTTTCCAGCGCTGACACTGCATATATATCTTCAAAAGTACATCTCTTTTTGTTTTCGACATATTTTGACACTCCATATCAGATTATAACACACAGACGGGAAAATAGAAGAAAAACTCCTGATGCCAGCGATAACTGACACCAGGAGTCCTCCCCTTTATCTTGAGCACCATAATAAGCACCCAACCCACTATATATGTTGTACTATGCATCTCTATCGGCTACACATATTCTACAGTGTAAAATATGTTGTTCCACAATCCGCATGTTACTCTCTGTACATAAGGTAGCTGTACATATCTGCATAATCATGTCTCTCATTCTTGATGAAATCGATGGCTTCCCTTGGATGCTGATTCAGCATTCCGGTCAGCATGTATGGCACATCATAGCCCCATACTGCATCTCCCTTTGCCTTGAGCGGAACCATGTACTGCTCTATGAACTTCAAGATGTGGTACAGGTTGTACTTTGGATTTCTGAGGAATCCAAGAAGAAGCTCAAGCGCACAATTTCCTGCGCCCCTGCCCATACAGCTTACAGTTCCATCGAGCATGCTCGCACCACTCCTCATTGCCTCAACAGTGTTGGCATAGGCAAGCTTTAAGTTGTCGTGTGCATGTATTCCTATCTTCTTGCCATACTTCTCTCCAACTGCGACATATTTCTCCGCGAGTTTCTTGATCTGCTCAGGGTACAGTGAGCCGTAGCTGTCAACAATGTATATTCCATCTACATTGCTCTTGCCAAGCAGCTCAAGGGCAAGATCGATATCCGACTCCTGATCCTTTGAAACTGCCATGATATTACATGTGGTCTCGTATCCCTTTGCATGTGCATCCTCAATCATCTCGATGGCTGCAGGCATGGTGTTGATGTATGTCGCCACCCTCACCAGATCGATAACACTGTCGGCTCTGTCGATGATATCCTTCTTGTAGTCGCATCTTCCGACATCAGCCATAACTGAAATTTTCAGATCTGTATTGTTCTCTCCAACGATGGCTCTTATATCCTCCTCGTTGCAGAACTTCCATTTGCCGAATTTGTTCACATCAAACATTTCCTTGGAGGCCTTATAGCCGAATTCCATATAATCAACCCCCGCCTTGATGTTCGCTTCATAGAGGGCTCTTATAAACTCGTCAGTAAAATAGAAATCGTTGACAAGTCCTCCATCTCTTATTGTTGCGTCAAGTACCTGAATGTCAGGTCTGTAGGTGATCAGATCTCCGCCTATCATAATAGTGTCCTCCTTCTTGTTTTTTGTTTTGATTTTCTCTTTTGGTTTTTCTCTCTGATATTTCTGAGTCTATTTACTGCAAAGCTGTTTTCCATTTTGATTCTATTTACTACACCTCTGTCTTCCAGTTTGTATCCTATAGATATTTCTCCTCAGTTTTCTCAATTTAAACTTACGTCACTTTAACGCGTTGGTGTATGTTAGTGACTTTATTTAGTATAGCACATAAATAAATTAATGCAAGGACTTTATTCAAAAATGCAATCTTTGGTGATTCTGTTTTTATCCTTTTTCGCAGGGAAATCAAAGTCTTAGGATAATTTTATCCTAAACAAGCGAAATATAGCCCAAAAGATACAACTTTCTGGAACTTTGTATCTTTTAGGCCTAAATTGTTGATTTCTGGATAATTTTTAGCTCAGATCCTCGCCGTTAGTCTCGATGACCTTCTTGTACCAGTAGAAGGAATCCTTTCTGTATCTCGCAAGATCCTTCATGTCAAACTCATCTCTGTTGACATATATAAAGCCGTATCTCTTGGTGATTCCTTCGTGGGTGGACACGAGGTCGATTGCTGACCATGGGCAGTAACCCATCATCTCTGCACCCTCGTCTGCTGCCAGCTTAATCTGCTCTATATGCTTTCTTAAGTACTCTATACGATAGTCGTCGTGTACCCTGCCATCCTCTGTAAGCTTGTCATATGCGCCAAGACCATTCTCTGTCACAATCATAGGAAGGTGATATCTGCTGTACATCTCTCTTATAGTTGCCCTAAAGCCGTCAGGGTCTATCTCCCAGCCAAACTCTGTGCGGAGAAGATTTGGATTTGGATACGCCTTGTATACCCCCGGCTCAATACCGGCTGATTGCTGATCCTTTTTTTCTGAGTCCGTCACAGCAACCGGACTGTCATCCCACTCAACCGTTGCAGTATTATAATAATTGAAACCTATAAAATCAGGCTTTGCCTGCTCCATGATATCCATATCTCCGTCCTCGATGACTGGAATGGCATCATGTTCCTCAAGGAACTTCCACACCAGGTCGTTGTATCTTCCATACACTGCCATATCAAGGTAAAGCCAATTTCTTATCGCGTTGAAGTTCTGTGCTGCCAGGACATCCTTCGGCTTGCATGTGGCAGGATATACCAGTGAAATATTTGGTGCAGGACCAATCTTTGCACCAGGACACATCTCATGGAGAAGCTTCATGGCCTTTGCCTGAGCAAGGAGCATGTGGTGATTCTCCTGATAAAGCTTCTTGTATTTATTTGTCACGCCCTCCATGTTGCAGGTTCCGATCACGTCACCCACAAGTGTGAGCATGTTCTGCTCATTGATCGTCAGCCAGTACTTTACTCTGTCGCCATAATTTGTGTAGAGAAGCTTTGCAAATTCAACAAACTCGGCAACACTCTCTCTTCTCGACCAGCCACCTTTTTTCTCAAGAGCCGCAGGAAGATCAAAATGGAACATTGTGACAAGAGGCTCGATTCCGTACTTGAGGCACTCATTTATCACATTGTTGTAGAAGTCAATTCCCTCCTGGTTGACTCTGCCGGTTCCCTCTGGGAGGACTCTGCTCCACGCGATGGAGAATCTGAATGTCTTGAATCCCATCTCAGCCATGAGGGCTATGTCCTCTGCATATCTGTGATAAAAATCAGCACACACATCCAGCTCACTTGTTCCCGCTGGAACTGTCTTGATATCCTGCACACTTGGACCCTTGCCGTGTGACAGATTGGCACCCTCAACCTGATATGCGCTTGTCGATGCTCCCCAGAGAAAATTCTCCGGGAGTCCATGTTCCTTTGTGATTATCATAATTTTCCCTCCATGGATTTACATTTTCAATAGTATTTATAAAAGAGATGAACCATCTGTTCCAGTTCATCTCCATCTTACGTTTGTTTTATTGCGATTTTATTTCACGCCCTCATACTTCTGCTTATAATTGTACAACGCGCCAAGAAGATTCGAATCATTGCGGAACTTGCATGTGTCGATAACCATGCCATCGTAGGTCTTTGTAATCTTTCTTATCTTGTCCACATACTTCTTAACCCCCGGAACAAAGTTCGGATTGGCACTCATTCCACCTCCGATAAGTATGACATCCGGATCTATCGTCATGTACAGGTTACAGCAGAGCTTTGCTATGGAGAAGTATGAGTCCTCAACCATATCTATGATCTCCTGATTGCCCTCATCTATCCATTGATATACCATCTCACCGGTCACCTCTTCTGGCTTCATATGCATTATCTTGGATGCCTTGTATGTAATGGAGCTTGCAGTACATGTTGAGGTTACCATGAACGGGTTATATTCAAATGTCTCCTCAACAGTCAGCTCTTCACAGCATCTGACATTATCAGCTTCTTCCCTTGTCATGTTCATGAGGGCATATGACAATTCACCTGCCAGAAGTCTCTTGCCTCTGTGGATCTTTCTGTCAATGATTATTCCACCGCCGATTCCTGTACCCACGACAACGACTGCTGCATTTGTAGCCGTGCTGGCATTGCCCAGCCACAACTCTGCGAGAGCCGCACATTTGCCATCGTTCTCAAGGGCTACAGACACACCGCCGCATGCCTCTGATATGAGATCACCAAGATGTGCACCATCAAGATACTTGATCCCGCCACCGCCGTACACTATGCCGCGCTCGACATCTATCTGTCCAGGAAGCCCCATGGCAATTCCTGTTATGTCACAGTCCAGTACCTTCTCGTCATACACCTTCTTGATCTGCGCCACAAATGCCGGAGTTCCAGCCTCGGCATATCTGTCGGTTGGAGTCTTACCCTTTCCCGATATATTGCCCTCATCGTCCATTAACGCATACTTTATAAATGTTGCCCCTACATCAAATACTAAATACATAAGTCCCTCCTACTTTTCTCATTACCCATTGTTTTTTTCTTTCTATATATATTTTTATATTCACCTTGTCACTCTCGTTCTCTCCACAGCATCCTTCCAGCCTGCAAGGAGCGTCTCCCTCTTATCCTCAGTTATCCCCGGCTTAAATCTTCTGTCGGCCTTCCAGTAACCCTTGATCTCATCCAGACTATCATAGTAGCCAACCGCAAGTCCAGCCAGATATGCAGCTCCCAGAGCTGTTGTCTCCGTGATCACAGGCCGCACAATCTCGGCATTCTCTATATCTGCCTGGAACTGCATCAGGAAGTCATTGGCACTTGCACCGCCGTCCACTCGAAGGCTTGTGATTGAAAGTCCTGCATCCATCTCCATAGCCGCAAGAACATCCGATGTCTCATATGCCAGCGATTCGACTGTCGCCCTGACAAAGTGCGCCTTATTTGTTCCCCTTGTAAGGCCGAACACTGCCCCTCTGGCGTACGCATCCCAGTAAGGAGCGCCAAGTCCCGTAAATGCAGGTACCACATATACACCATTACTGTCCGGCACAGACAGAGCAATGCGCTCAGTGTCCGCTGCATTGTCTATGAGCTTCATCTCATCCCTGAGCCACTTGATGGCTGCTCCAGCCACAAACACACTTCCCTCAAGCGCATAGCTGACTTTTCCGTCAAGTCCTATGGCTATGGTGGTGAGAAGTCCCTGCTGCGAGTCAACTGCCTTATCCCCCGTATTCATGAGGAGGAAACAACCTGTTCCGTAGGTGTTCTTCACATCACCGGCCTCAAAGCAGCACTGTCCGAACAGCGCCGCCTGCTGATCGCCCGCTATTCCCGCGATAGGTACAGCCATGCCGCCTACGTTCGCCGTTCCGTAAACCTCTCCAGAACTCCTCACTTCGGGCAGCATTTCGCGCGGAATATCCAAAATTCCGCCCAGCATGACCAGCGTGGTATAGCCCAGACCGTTCCATATCGCCGCCACGGCGACGGAGAACAGCGCCCAGCGGGGTTCTCCCGTCCAGCCGATGGGGGCAACCCCGAATTTGCTCAACAAATTATTGAGGAAGCCGCCCGCGTCCGAAGCGTAAATATAGGAAAATATCGCTCCGACGATAATCCCCGAAAGAAGGCAGGGCATGTATACGGTCACCTTGACGAACGAGGAGAGATGTTTGGGAAGCTGTATGACCAGATGCGCGATAAAAAACGCAAGAATCAACTGAATCGGCACGATTGACAAAATAAATTTGAGTCCCACGCCGATCGACTTCCAGAACTTTTCGTCGGTGAGCACCTTCGTGTAA
>ENA-ORND01001809-ORND01001809.1-human-gut-metagenome-genome-assembly--contig:-NODE-1809-length-13858-cov-3.620372_pt1 | contig 13858 bp, 16 predicted proteins | sample MGYA00242111_ERZ509014 | MGnify/ENA primary metagenome ERZ509014 (study PRJEB26280, sample SAMEA2338694) | human gut metagenome | biome: human gut; feature: human-associated habitat; material: faeces... | reverse complement strand
AAGTATGAGTTTTACATTGAAGATTATAACCATTTTCATCAGTTACTTTCCCATCCTTACCAAAGTAAGTATTACCGACCTTTTCACAAGTATGAGTTTTACATTGAAGATTATAACCATTTTCATCAGTTACTTTCCCATCTTTACCAAAGTAAGTATTACCAACCTTTTCACAAGTATGAGTTTCACATTGGATAGAATAATTAGTTTTATTGGTTACTTTCCCATCTTTACCAAAGTAAGTATTACCAACTTTTTCACAAGTATGTTTCTCACATTGGATAGAATAATTAGTTTTACTAGTTACTTTACCATTTTTATCATAATATTTACCATATTTGTATTCACATTTATGGACAACAGGTTTAACAGTTCCGCTAGCTACTGAATTAACAGTCTTTGGTTTTTTTACCAAAACAACTAAATCTTGCCACTTACCACCATAATATCTTTCATATGATGCCTTTGTTCCAGTTGCTTTAACTGTTACTTTAATATTGGTAGCAGAAGTAATACTGCTTTTTGGTATTTTGACATTAAACTTGTTACCATTTTTTAAGGAAAGTGAAGAACCTCTTTTTCCATTAGAAGTAATAGTTGCTCCCTTAGCTCCAGAAACCCTAGCAGTTACTTTGTTCATTTTATTAGTATTAACAGTAATATAATTTGAAATATAATAATTACCATCACTTGATTCACTAAAGTTTAGTCTTGAACTAGATAGTTTCATAGTAGGATTAACAGCGTAATTAGAATTGCTTTTAGCAGTGTTCGCTAGTTTTATAGCATTATTAACAATATTAGCATCTTTATTATAAACTTTTGGAATATAATTGTTATTTACTTTCCAAATAGCAAGTTGAGTTACTAAATAATCATTTTTAGAATTACTTGCATTATTTAATAAATATAATACAGGTCCAGAATTAACGGTGCTACTATAAGATAGACTTGTACCTTGTGGACCACCTGTTTTTGATGGTGTTATACAGTAAGCTACACCTTTATTAGTGTTAAAATATGCTTCGTTTCTATGCGTTCCATCACTAAAATTAATTCCTACATAACTTTTTTCAGTTATAGTTAAATTGCTAACAGCATATACATTGGTAGTACCAAGGATAAGCATAGCAAAAACAAAAATAAAACAATATTTAAAATTCCTTTTCATATTTATACCCCCTCATTTGTCTGTATATTATACTAAAAAAAATTAAAAAAGTCAAGACTAATATTCTTTTTTTTGATATAATTTTAATAGAAACGAAAGGGGATTCCTTATGAATGATGAAATAAGAAAAAGTAAGATAAGTATTTTAAAAAGTTATGGAGAAAACTTTACTGAGAAAGAATATATCACCAATCCAGCTATTGGAAGAGAAGAAGAAATTAAGCAATTAGCACTTATTCTTTTAACACCAGAGAAATCAGCCATTTTAATTGGTAAACCTGGTGTTGGTAAAACTGCCATCGTTGAAGGATTTGCTTATCGTATTCAAATAGGTAATGTACCAGATGCCTTAAAGACTTATCAAGTTATAAAGGTAAATACGTCAGCTTTACTTGGAATGGATCCGGATACTGGTGAGAGTAAAATACAAATACTTCTAGATGAATTAAAAAACTATCATAACTTAATCCTTTTTATAGATGAAATTCATACTCTTATGGGTACTAAAGGAGAAGCACTTGACTTTGCTAATATGTTTAAACCAGGACTAGATAGAGGAGATATAAAAGTAATAGGAGCAACAACTACTGAAGAATATGAACAATATATTTTAAGAGATAAAGCCTTTGTTAGACGTTTTCAAAGGGTAGAAGTTAAAGAACCAACAAGAGAAGAAACTATAGCTATTTGTATGGGAACTTTACCTAAAATAGAAAAGAAAACAGGAGCAACTTTAATGTATGATCCTTATGTTAAAGAAAAGATAATGGCTTTTTTAACAGACCTTACTAGTGAGTATAGAAGAGTTTATGAAACAGGAGCAAGATATCCTGATGTAACCTTAGCTATTCTTCAACAAGCATTTTCTTTTGCTCTTTATAATAACCGAAAAGATGTAAATATCTTTGACGTAAAAAAAGCTATATTAAATACTAAAAACGTTTATTCTGATGTTATAAAAAAAGAAATACCTAGATTTGAAAAAGAATTTAAACAAGAAATAGAAGATGGTATAGATAGAGGACTTGATAATGCTTAATAAAACAATATATTATCTTAGGATAGTTTCCTTTATATTATATTTAGTTATAACTATTTATTTACTACCAATTATTATAAAGAGTGGTAAGACAGGAATATTCTTCTTAGTAACTTTATTCTTATTTATTGCTATAACTTTGTTTTCTATGTTTTCTAAAAAAGAAATATATATTAAGACTAAGAGTTATAATTTAATAATAATAGCTTTAGCTATCTATCTAGCTGTTGTTTGCTATAGAACTATCTTTGATAGTAGATTAGCTTTAAAAGAGTTATATACAATAAGTTTAGATTACTGTAGGATGAATTTTATATTGATTGGATTAGTAATGATAGGAATAACTTTAAATACAGTAGTACTATACTTGATGGATGAAGGTGATAAGAAATGAAAAAATTAGTACTTATTGGTGGAGGAGATGTTGGTAGAGGTAATACCTCTTATGAGACTGATGTAATTGATAGAAAGATAGTAGAACTTACTAATAAAGCTAATCCTAATTTTTTATTTATAGGACTAGCTAGTTCTTTTTCTGATTCTTATTATGATACAATGAAAAAGATTTATAAAGACTTAGGATGTACTTGTGCCTATCTAAAGAAGAAAAATATCTTAAATAATAGGGATATAGTAGAAAAGAAAATAACTGATGCTGATATTATCTATTTTTGTGGAGGAGATACTATCAAATTAGTAAATGATTTAAAAGAATATGATTTAGTATCTTTATTAAAGAATGCATATGATAGTGGTACTGTTCTTGTAGGAATGTCAGCAGGTGCTATAATGCTTTCTAAAGAAGGGTATTCTGATTCCTTAATGTTAAGAGATGAAGCTGATAAATATACATTTATAGAGGGATTAAACTTTATAGATATAGCAATTTGTCCCCATTATAATGATATTTCTAAAAAGAAAGAGTTAAAAGAAGATTTAGTTAATACTGATAAGAAAGTTTATGCTTTAGATAATGGTACAGCCTTAATAAGTATAGATAATGATATTAGTTTTATTAGTAGTAAAAATAATTCTAATGCTTATCTTGTCTATTATAGTAAAGATGGTTATAAAGGGGATATTCTTCTTGTTAATTAACCATTTTTTTGTTAATATAAGCATATAGGGTAAGGTAATTATCTTAAATAGAAAGAAGGAGTGAAAGAAAAAATGGAAAAGAAGAGGCAATTACTATTAACGATAGGACTTGTCTTAGTACTAGTTCTAATGATAGTAGGAATCAGTTATGCAGCTTTTAAGTTTACTGGAACCGGTAAGAAGGAAAATACTATAACAACAGGAGCTATAACGATGGAGTATACAGAGTCAACTAATACAATAAGTATGAATAATGCTCTACCAACAACTGATGCAACAGGAAAGGTAAGATTAACAGCTGGAGAATACTTTGATTTTACTTTATCAGGTACAATCAAGGGTACAGAAAACATCAACTGGGAAATAGCAGCAGAGGATGTAACAACAGGTACTAAAAAGATAGATGGTAAATATATAAAACTATATTTAACAAGTCTAGATGAAAATAATAATGAGAAAGAGGTAATGGCACCAACTGTATATACAACTGAATCAACAGAAAATACATATACAGGACGTCCTACTAATATGATGAGTCTAGCAAAAGGAACAATATCTACAAGTTTCTCTACAAAATATCGTCTTAGAATGTATGTAGATGAAAGTTATAATCCACAAGGAGATGGAGGTAACTTAGCATTTAGTCTAAAGATAAATGCTTATGGTAAAACAGGGGATAAGATGCCAATAGCAGCTAAAGGAGCAGCAAAAGACCTAATAGCAAAAGCAAATGCTGAAGACTTAGATTATAGCAGTGCAACAGATGCTCAAAAGAAAGAGATGTGGACATTCTCGCATGAAGCAACAGAGCAAACAACAGCACTAACAGATTATCGATATATAGGAGCTGACCCTAATAACTACGTAAAATTTAATGATGAGTTATGGCGAATAATAGGAGTCTTTGATACAGATGATGGAACAGGAAAGGTAGAAAAAAGACTAAAGATAATAAGAAATGAATCAATAGGAAGTTATTCATGGGATAACAAAGATACTACAACAGGAGCAGAAACTGCTTGGGGAAAGAATGAATGGACAGATGCAAGACTAAATTATTTATTAAATCCAGGACATGAAAGTGAAACAACAGGAGGAAGTTTATATTGGAATAGAGGAGCAGGAAACTGTTACTATGAAAAAAATAATGCAACAACAGCATGTGATTTTACAACAACGGGATTAACCGAGAAATCCAAAGCAATGATAGGAGATGCCAAGTGGTACCTAGGAGGAAGTAGCACAGATGACGATGTAACAGCACCAATGTTTTACACAAGAGAAAGAGGAACAGGAGTATATAGTGGAAGAAGTACAAGTTGGACAGGAAAAGTAGGATTAATGTATCTAAGTGATTATGGATATGCCACAAGTGGAGGAGCAACAACAAATAGGGCCAGTTGTTTAGTAAAAGAAATACGTAGTTGGTATGATAGTTCAGTAAGTGATTGTAAAAATAACGATTGGATGTATAACTCAAGCATATGGCAATGGACAATTAGCCCGAGTGCCAATTATTCTCATGGGGTTTTCATTGTCGAGAGAAGTAGCTCTGTCGGCGGCAATGATGCTTTTGCTAATAGCACGACTCGGCCAGTCGTACATCTAAACTCGGCAATTAAGGTGATAACAGGATCAGGAACGAAAGAATCACCATACATCTTGGGATAGAAAAGGGAGGTAGTAGACCCGCCCCTGATGGGCGACGTCCAGTCGGGGTGGACGAAAAAAACAGGATGAAAAAAACAAACAAAATGATATATATAAATGTTAATTTAGAAGGTCATAAGATGTGTGTTATGACTTTTTTCTATTTATCCCGTATCTTTTTTCTTGCTTAATCCTTTATTTTTACCTGATTATTTAGTATAATGGTGGCAGATGGTGGTGATTGCATGGAGTTTAATTATAATGATAAGACTTACGATATAATAGTACTTAAGAAAAGAACCACTAAGAATTTGTATATTAAAGTTAAGGAAGATTTAAAAATATACATTACCTGTAATATATTAACTAGCGATAAAGAAATTAAAAGAATAATTGATAGTAATAAAAAAAGTATTGAAAGAATGATAGATAGAACTACTAGGATAGAAGAGAAAAAGAAAGACTTTTATTATTTAGGAAAGAAGTATGATATAGTATACACTAATATAGATGAGGTAAGACTAGGAGATAACAAGGTCTTTTTAAGTAGAAATATAGATATAGATAAATGGTTAAAGAAAGAAGCTTTGAGGATATTTAGTGAACACTTAAATGACTGTTATCAAAACTTTACTAGAAGTATACCAGAACCAAATTTACGTATTAGAAAGATGAAAACTAGATGGGGTGTTTGTAATACTAAGACTCATGTTATTACGTTAAACTTAGAACTTATTACTAAAGATATTAATTGTCTAGATTATGTTATATATCATGAACTTTCTCATTTAATAGAAGCGAATCATTCTAAAAGATTCTGGTTGATAGTAGAAGAAAATTTTAAAGATTATAAAAAATATAGAGCATTGACAAATGATAGATAGGAGTTATATATGGTAATTACTAGTTTTGATAATGATAAAGTTAAATACTTAAAGAAATTAAGTAAGAAGAAGTATCGAGATTTATATAATGAGTTTTTAGTAGAAGGGCGTCATTTAGTAATAGAAGCTTATAAACATAATATGTTAAAAGAGATAATACTTTGTGAGGGAGAGGTTACTCCTTTTGATGTACCTTATACAGTAGTTAGTTATGAAGTGATGAAAAAGATAAGTGAAGTGGAAACTCCTCAGAAGATAATGGGACTATGTAAAAAACTTGATGACACAACTATTGGTAGTAGAATATTATTACTTGATGAGATACAAGATCCTGGTAATATGGGTACTATTATTAGAAGTGCTGTAGCTTTTGATATAGATACAATCATACTATCTAAAAACTGTGTTGATTTATATAATCCTAAAGTAGTAAGGTCTACTCAAGGAATGCTTTTTCATATCCCAATTCTTATCTATGACTTTGATGAATTATTACCAATGCTTAAAGAATTAAAAATACCTATTTATGCAACTAGAGTAGAGTATGGAACCGATGTATCAACACTAAAAGAAGATGAAAAGAAACGTTTTGCTCTATTAATGGGGAATGAAGGAAATGGTGTTCATCCAGAGTACTTAGAACTTAGTGATAAAAATTTATATATACCAATGAGTAATGAGGTTGAAAGCTTAAATGTTGCTATAGCTACTTCTATTTTACTATATGAATTGAGGAATAAAGATGAATAAATTATATATCGGTACAGTAGTTTCTACTCATGGAATAAAAGGAGAAATAAGAATAATATCTAAACTAGATGAATCTTTAAAAAAGAAGATATTTAAAATAGATAATACCTTGTTAATAGATGATATAGAATATAAGATAAAAAGTTATAGAAGACACAAAAATTATGATATGGTTTTGTTTTTAGGCTTTAATAGCATCAATGATGTGTTATTCTTAATGAAGAAGAAGGTATATATAGATAGTAGTTATCTAAAATTAACTGAAATAGAAGACTTTAATATTTACTATAAAGAATATAAAGTTAATGGAAATGGTAAGGTTTTATCAATAGATGAGACTGGTAATAACTATAAAATAATAAGATTACTAATAAATAATAAGGAAGTTTTAGTTCCCTATAATGAACACTTTATAAAGAAGATAGATAGTAATAAAAAAACAATAGAAATAGAATTACTTTAGGGGTGATGGTCATGAAAATAGATGTTTTAACTTTATTTCCAGAGATGTTTACTGGTGTTATTTCATCATCAATTATTAAAAGAGCGATAGATGATAACAAGATAGAAATTAATTTGCATAACTTTAGAGATTATTCTAAAGATATACACCATAAAGTAGATGATACTCCTTATGGGGGAGGATGTGGCATGATACTTACTTGTCAACCTATCTTTGACTGTGTTAATGATTTAAAAGATGATGAATGTACTGTTATTTTATTAACTCCTGATGGTACACCTTATAAACAAGAGCTAGCTAATAATTTAGTAAAGTTAAAACATCTAATAATTATTTGTGGTCACTACGAAGGATTTGACGATAGAATAAGAAGTATTTGTGATATGGAGATATCAATTGGTGACTATGTCTTAACTGGTGGTGAGATACCTGCTATGGTCTTAATTGATTCAGTTACTAGACTAATAGATGGGGTTATTAATAAAGAAAGTTATCAAAATGATTCATTTTATAATGGACTACTTGATTATCCCCAGTATACTAAACCAAGAGAATATAATGGACTTAAAGTACCAGATGTGTTGTTATCAGGTAATCACAAAGAAATAGAAAAGTACCGAATGGAAGCAGCTTTAGAAAAGACTAGGACTAGAAGGTGCGACTTATTAAAGGAGGATGTTAGTGATGGAAACTTATAAGTGTATGGAAAAAAGTTATTCCTATGATGGTAAACTAACTCTTGATAAGTCTATAACTATTAGTTATACTAAAGAGAAATCAAATATTCATGTAGTTGATTATATAATTAAAAAAGAAATAACAAAAAGACAATTAGTCAAAAGATATGAAAAATTAATTAAGCTTTTAACATTTTATTTAGCTAATGATGATGGTTCAGGTGTGGCTTATCAAGAAGCTTTAAATGAGATAACTAGATATAGAGAAATAATTAGAAATAAATATCGTAAATTTATTAAAGAAACTAATATAGAGAAAATAGAAAATGAACTAGCTAAGTATGAAACTTTAATTAAAAGAAAGTTAATGTATTTAGAAAAAGAGAATACCGAGATTAAAGAAAGCAGGAGGAGTAAGTAATGGGAAAGATTAAATATCATTTAGAAAAGAAAGAAAAAGATACAAAGGCAAGACTTGGTAAGTTAGAAACTAATTATGGAACTTATGATACACCGATGTTTATGCCAGTTGGAACAAGAGCAACAGTTAAAGGACTTACTCCAGAAGAAGTTAAAGACTGCCATAGTGGAATTATCCTTGCTAATACTTATCACTTATGGTTAAGACCTGGTGAAGATATAGTAGCAAAAGCTGGGGGATTACATAAGTTTATGAATTATGATGGACCAATACTTACTGATTGTGGTGGTTTTCAGGTCTTTTCTCTTGTTAAAAATAAAGAGAAGAATATCTTAGAAGAAGGAGTTAAGTTTAAGAGTCATTTAGATGGAAGTGAATTATTCTTAACACCTGAAAAATCAATTGAAATTCAAAACAAACTAGATAGTGATATTGCTATGAGCTTTGATGAGTGTCCTCCTTATCCTGTTAGTTATGATTATATGAAAAAGTCTATTTTAAGAACACTTAGATGGGCTGAACGTGGAAAGAAAGTTCATAATAACCCTAACCAGTCTTTATTTGGAATTGTTCAAGGGGGAGAGTTTACTGATCTTAGAGAACTAAGTTGTAAGGAAACGGTTAAGATGGATTTCGATGGTTATAGTATTGGTGGTACTAGTGTAGGTGAGAGTAAACCTGTTATGTATAAGATGGTTGAAGATGGTGTTAGATACTTACCAGAAGATAAAGTAAGATATTTAATGGGAGTAGGAGATCCAATCGATATTATTGAAGGAGTTATTAGAGGAATTGATATCTTTGACTGTGTTTTACCAACTAGAATAGCAAGACATGGTCAAGCTTTTACAAGAAGTGGTAAGATAACTTTAAAGAATGCTAAATACAAAGAAGACTTTACACCAATCGAAGAAACTTGCGATTGCTATGCTTGTAAGAACTATACTAAAGCTTATATTAGACACTTAATCACTTGTGATGAGATGTTAGGAGGAAGACTACTATCTATTCATAACATTAGATTCTTAATAAAATTAACAGAAGAGTTAAGAGAAGCGATAAAAGAAGATAGACTATTAGAATACCGTGATGAATTCATAAATAAATATCAAGGGATGTGAGTTTAATGGCTAAGAAATATGAATTAATTGGTTGCTATTATAACAAGTATGCCAAAAATAAATATCAAAATGAACAAGTTATTAAAATAGATGGAGTTAAACTTGATAGTTTAGAGTCTATTGATAGATTTACATCCATGTATACTTATCAGTATTTTACTGATATGCTAGGTAATATTTATCCTGATAAAAATATGTTTTCAATAAGAGTTAGTGATTCTAAAAGTGATAAGAATTATTTTTTAAAGACTATTTATGATGATAAAGAATTAAATAAAGTTTTAGGAATGACTACTAAAAAAACGATAGATACAGCAACTGGTAAGAGAACAGTTAGTTTAGTACCATTGAGAGAAAAAATAGTCTATCAAACATTCGCTCCTATTAAGGAGGCTTTGATTAATAAAGATTATGATGAAGTTTCCTCTCTTATTTATACTAGAAGTGATTACATGTTTAAATTAGAAAGATTTTGTAAGACTAGTTATGATGAGGGAGAAGCTGATAATGATTTAGCATCATTAGAAAAAGAGTTTTGTGATTATTCAGTCTTTCGCGATGCTTATTTACCAAGAATTAAGAAAAAAGTCGATAATTTGGTAATTAAGACTAATAAGAAGCCAGTCTTTACTAGAAATATAACAGTTAATAAAGAAGCTCAGTTTACTGACCAATTAGTAAGATTCAATCAAGATGAAAAAGAAGAGTTTTTAGATGAAGCTGAATACGAGAAGGCATATGGTGATAATGCTCCTTATCAAGAAGGTAGTAAATGGAAAATTTAGAGTATTATCTTGAATATTTAGAATATCAGAAGCATTATTCTTTTTATACTGTTGATAATTATAAGGAAGACTTAGAAGAGTTTTTTGCCTATCTTGATAGGGAAGGGTTATCTTATTTAAAATTAGAATATAGTGATATTAGACTGTATCTTATGTATTTAAAAGATGAGAGAAAACTAAAGGCTTCTAGTATAGATAGACATTTAAGTTCTTTAAGAGGTTATTATCAGTACTTAGAAAAAGAAAATAAGGTTAAGAGTAATGTTTTTTCATTTATTAGAGGACCAAAGAAGGATAAAATACTACCTCACTACTTTGAATATAATGAAATAGAAGAGTTGTTTTCAATAAATGATATGAATAATCCTTTAGGAGTAAGAAATCAGTTAATTCTAGAACTACTTTATGGTACTGGTGTTAGAGTTAGTGAATTAGTTAATATAAAAATAAATGATATTAATAAAGAACAAAGAAAAATTAAGATATTTGGAAAAGGTAGTAAAGAGCGATATGTCCTTTATGGTGATTATGCTAGTGATGTACTTGATAAATATTTAAAAGACATTTATCCTAGTTTGAGAAAGCAAGGGGATTATTTAATTTTAAATAGTCATGGTGGTAAGATAACTACTAGAGGTGTTGCTTATCTTTTAGATGAGATGATTAAAAAAACATCTATTCATAAAAATATTTCTCCCCATATGTTAAGACATACTTTTGCTACTCATTTATTAAATGAGGGGTGTGATATTCTTTCCGTTCAGGAGCTACTTGGACATGAGAGTTTATCGTCTACTCAAGTATATACCCATGTTTCTAAAGAAAGATTAAAAGAAGTTTATGAAAAAGCTTTTCCAAGAAGATAATTATTTCTTCTTTCCATTATTTTTCTTGAGCATTAGTATTATATAGATTATTATTATGATTAAGACTAAATTACCTAAATTATTCATATCTTTCACCCTTTCTTATTTTATTATAATATTAATTAAATAAGTTTTGGGTTAACTAGGTCATATTTTAACTTTTCCCATACTAGTTTTTTTATCAAAGTAAAAGATGAATTACAACAAACCCATCTTTTTGATTTTTTCTAAGGATATTCCGGTCATTTCTATAACTTTTTTTGGTGTTATACCGTTTTTAAGCATAGTAGATATAATAGAAAATTGACCTTCTTCCTTAGCTATCTTATTATAATATGCTATTTTAGCTTCTTCTTTCCACTTTCTATCAAGTTCAGCATCATATAACCCGATAGTATTGATATCAAAAGTAGCATCTTTGATTCTTTCAACTGCTTCCATTAAGTCATCATCTCCTTTTAATTATTATACTATTAAATATTTGAACTTGAAGATGATCTAAAAGAATTAAGCTTTTCCCGTACTAGCTTTTTTAATTAAAGTAAAAGATGGATTTTAAACCCACCTTTTTACTTTTTCTAACGGTATGCCTGTCATTTCTGTGATTTTTATTGGTGTTATACCGTTATTAAGCATATTAGTGATAATAGAAGATTGCTCCTCTTCACGGCCTTCCTCACGACCATCTTTTCTGGCTAACTTATTATAATATGCTATTTTAGCTTCTTCTTTCCACTTTCTATCAAGTTCAGCATCATATAACCCGATAGTATTGATATCAAAAGTAGCATCTTTGATTCTTTCAACTGCTTCCATTAAGTCTTCATCTCCTTTGCTGATTTCTTCTAAGTCTTTTATCTTATCAAGTTTTAAAATAAGTAAGGCTTTTTCAAGTTTACTTAACTTATCACCATTATAGTATTTCTTTTCTAACTTGGGAAGACTGATATGATATTTTTTAAGATTTTCCGTTTCAATTTCTCCATTAACTATATCAGTATAGACAAATTCAAGTATAGGACTATCACTTTTAAAATGGATAAAGTCATTAAAGTTTACTTGTAGAAATCGTTGCATATTACTATAATCTTCACTAGCATTTAAACTTTCACCTTCAATTTTACCAAGATAAGCTTGATTTCTAATTAGTAATCCATCAAAGTATTCACTATTCATTTCAAAATTTATCAAAGACTTATCAACTTTAGCGATAAAGTCTGATATCTTTTTTCTTTCTTTAGCATTACTAAGTGGTAATTCATTATTTTGAATAATAATTTTTTTTACTAAATCAGATTCGTTAATATTAATAAACTCACTAATTAGAAAAGTAAGATAAGACTTACAAGAGGTCATAACAATCTTAAACATAGTATCAGTAGTACCAGGTATTACTTTACCATTTTTAATAAGATTATTCCTTAATCTAGAAAGCCTTGAAGATATTTTTTCATCTAAATCGATTGTGTTCACCTCCTTTCGCTCCTAATCTATCATAATAAAAATTAGAAAGCAAAAAGGGAAAAATGCAAAAGAAAATATAGAGAGAAACTTTGGCATGCCTAATCCTGAAGGATACAGAAAAGCATTGAGACTAATGAAACAAGCGGAAAAATTTAATAGACCTATAATAACATTTATAGATACACCAGGTGCATATCCAGGAATGGGAGCAGAAGAAAGAGGACAAGGAGAAGCAATTGCGAGAAATCTTTTTGAAATGTCAAAGTTAAAAGTTCCAACAATATCAATTGTAATAGGTGAAGGCTCAAGTGGTGGAGCATTGGCATTAGGTGTAACAGATGTTATAATAATGTTAGAAAATGCAGTTTATTCTATTTTATCACCAGAAGGATTTGCAAGTATTTTATATAAAGATGCAAGTAAATCACAAGAAGCGGCAGAAAAAATGAAGATTACATCAACAGAATTAAAACGATTAGGTGTTATTGATAGTATAGTAAAAGAGCCAGAAGGTGGAGCACAAGAAGATTTTAAAAAAGTTTGCAATGATTTAAAAAATATGATATTAAAAGACATAAATAGATTATCAAAAAAATCACAAGAAGAATTAGTAGAACAAAGATATGAAAAATATAGAAAAATTGGAGGTATTTAGATAATGTTATTACAAGGAAAGAAAATCTTAATAATGGGAATAAGAAATAAATGGAGTATAGCATGGGGAGCAGCAGTATCTGCTTATGAGCAAGGTGCACAGATTATTTTTACATATAATTCAGAAACAAATAAACCAAAAGTAGAAAAGTTAATGGAAGAAATTCCAGGTTCAAAGGCATATACTTGTGATGCTTCAAGTGACGAGTCTATAAAAACATGTTTTGAAACAATTTTGAAAGAGAATGGAAAAATAGACGGTATATTACATGCAATTGCTCACGCTAATACAGATGATTTAAGAAATGATTTTATAAACACATCAAGAGATGGTTTTGCACATGCATGTGATGTTAGTAGTTATTCTCTAATTGCTGTTTCAAAAATTGCTACAGAGTTAGAGTTATTAAATGATAATTCAAGCATTGTTACTTTAACATATTATGGTGCAGAAAAAGCAATTGATGGTTATAATGTTATGGGTGTTGCAAAAGCGGCTTTGGAGTCAAGTGTTAGATATTTGACAAAGGATTTAGGCAGAAGCGGTACACGTATAAATGCTATTTCTGCAGGACCTATAAAAACTCTTTCTGCAAAAGGAATAAAAGATTTTGGAACTATCTTAGATGTTGTTGAAGAAAAGTCTCCTTTACATAGAAATGTTACTGCTAAAGAAGTGGGTGATTGTTGTACATTTTTGTTTAGTGATATGTCTAAGGCTATTACTGGTGAAGTGATTCACGTTGATAATGGTTTTTCAGTTGTGGGAGTATAAGATATTTTTAAATTAATATAAACAAGAAATGAGAGTAAAA
>ENA-ORND01001805-ORND01001805.1-human-gut-metagenome-genome-assembly--contig:-NODE-1805-length-13881-cov-4.118038_pt1 | contig 13881 bp, 29 predicted proteins | sample MGYA00242111_ERZ509014 | MGnify/ENA primary metagenome ERZ509014 (study PRJEB26280, sample SAMEA2338694) | human gut metagenome | biome: human gut; feature: human-associated habitat; material: faeces... | reverse complement strand
TACTTTTAAAAGTCCATCGCCACTTTTTCTTTGATCCCCTGCGGATCTGCATCATCCGGCGCATCCAGCGCCAGCGTCACCAGGAATCTCATTCTGCGCCCTCCCTCGGCTTGCCGTAACTGCAAAAGGCATCATCCTTTACTGAGACAGCGTACTCGCTCAGCTCATACCAATAGCCTTCGCAGGTACGTCCGTTTCCATCTTTGCAACTGTACTTGCAGTCCTTGCACCGCGTCACGACCTCCGGAAAGGCATTGCTGTCTCTCAGCCTTTTCGCCACAAAGGTTGCCCCGCAATTCTCCGCGAAGGCGGCGGCTATATCAGCATCAATCAACCTCACCGCTTGTCACCTCCGTCCATCTTTGCGCCACAATGCGGGCAAAATTCAAACACCTCTGCATCATCATCAGCATTTTTGTAAGGCTCGTTGTGCAGACACCGTGAGCAAATGCGGTCGCGTTTTCCTGCAACAGAGACCCACCGCGCATGCACCACCGGCACAACGTCAGCGCTTGGTATATTTTCTAAAGCATCAACAATCTCCTCCCAAGCGTCATACTTCTCCCTGTCTGAGCCATAAACATAACTTCTGCCATATCGTCCAACAGGGCATAGTTCTTTTTGCTTTTCTTCAATTATTGCCAGCGCTTCTTCCCGTTCAATGTATTCAGCCATTGTCAGCCCTCCTGTTCCACTTTTCGACGATAAATTTGGGTTTGCTATATACGCCACTTTCAAAATCACACTCTGGGCAGTATATATAGCACTCTTCTGAGCTGTTGCCATCTACTGTTTCAAGTATTGCTTCACCGCCGCAGAACGGGCAAGGTTTCAGGTCAAACATCTTCCATTGCCTCCAATGCTTTCTCCGCCTCCTCGCGGGTCAGGAATGTCCCGATGTATTTGTGCATCCCCATTTTGCCAATAAGCTTTACCGCTTCGGCCACGGTGTTTATTTTGAGCGTTGCAATCACAGGGTTGTCGGGATTCCCTGCAAATAGCCGATACACCGTATCTCCCACCTTACACGGCAGCACCACCAGCCGCCCGTCCTTGTCAGCCTCGGCCAGCTCGCGCAGGCGGACATCGTCATCTGTCTGCGCGAGCAACTTGTCGAGCCGTTCGATGATGCTGTCAGCGTGTTTGTTGATGGCGTATTCTGCTTCTGGCGGTATTTCCCGCACACTCGCCAAATCGTTAATTTGCTCCGGCATCAGCCTCGTGGCCTCGTAGGCGCGCAGATCCTCTCGATTCCTCCGGTAGTCCTCGATGAGCTGCTGCACCACGAATCGCCGTTCCATCGGCCATGCCGCAATCTGCTCTTGCAGCTTTTTCAATGCCTCGTCCGAAACCATCACTCTACCTCCTGCATCCAGAACTCACGGCGACAATTGGGGCATCCAGCAAAACGATTCGGATCGCAGATATAATTTTTGTCAACATTTCTTGGGCACATCCCGACAACGCCATTATCGCCCATTGTGCAGTTAGGCCACCGCTCCAAGAGCACGCTCTGCCGCATCCTGCGCGGGTGAGCCTTAGACCACTGCTCGACGGCAGCGACTTCGCTCTCAAGCTCCCTATCCGTGTCCCCGACAATAACGCAACATCCAGTATCGCCGAGAGGGCATTTGACACACATTGCGTCGAAAGAAGCGCACATTCTTCGCTCTTCCTTCAAAAACTCTAAAGCATTCATCTTTTACCTCCTCAAAATTTGAAGCGCTCTTTGAGCTTCTTGCCGTTGCTGCCCTGAAATGCGGCAGGCTTCCAGCTAAATGGTTCTCCGATGTACATGGTCATTCCTCCCCAAATCTCAATTTCGTCACGGCGATTGGGAACTCTTCAATTTCGCTCGCCCAGCGTGCCGTGCCCTTGCCGTTGTGCCGCTCAAATACCAGTGGGAACCCGCCGATGCCGTCGAACAGGCTCCCCATCGTAACGGGGCGCAAATACTGCGCGCTGATGCGCTTTGCCAAAAAGTCCCAAAACGGCAGCGCGATCGAGTTGCCGCAGGCCTTATAGCGCGGGCTATCGCTCGGCTTGCGCAGCTTGCCCTTGCTGTCGCGCCACTCGCCGATGTCCGTCCATTGGTCTGGGAATCCTTGCAGCCGTTCGCACTCCATTGGGGTCAGGCGGCGCACGATCATGTTCTGACGAACCGTATTGTTTAGGTTCAGGCTTTGCCCGCTTTCGTTTGCTTGCAGCGTACCGTTTACCTCGCCGCCCTCGCAAAAGTTCCGGCAGTCAACGGCGCACACAAGGTCTGTTCCGTCCTTAAAGTCCCGTTGCTTGCAACTGCTTGCAACGTTCCCCTCACGGTAATCGCCGAAGCCCTGCATTTGATACGTCAGCGGCACTTGGTTGCCGCCTGTTCCCATACGGGCTTGCAAACTCGGAACGACCTCGCCGCAGTCTCTGATGACATCGCAGGCGTGCGACATATCCAGTGCAACCACCGCGGGTTTGTTGCCGCCGCACTCCGCGTTCAGCGTTGGCGATTGCTCTTCGGCGTAGCCGATGCTTCGCGCTTTCTCGCTGTTGCCGAGCTTAAACCCGGCGCATACAACCGGCTGGTTGTTCCCGCTCATGCCTGCGGAAGCGGTCAAGGTCGGTGCACGGTCATCGCCTCGTACCTCGGCCCCGCCTTGCTGTGTCGCCATGCAGAAAATCGTCTGGTCGTTGCCGGTGCCGAGCGTTCCGCTCTTGTCCTCCTGCACTAAAGCGCCTTTTCCTCCTCCGTCACAGCCCCCCCTAATTCGGACTGCATAAGAAGCGCTGTTTTCAGCGTTTCCGGCAAGTCTTTCCCGCGCCGCTCCGCCCTCCGCAAAATGCCTTGACACGCTTTTGCGCTCAAAGAGTATTTCTCCTGCGGTGTCTCCTCCAAAATCTGCGACAACCGAGATACGACGGCGACGTTGGGGAACTCCCCAGTGTTGCGCGTCATGCACTCGCCAAGCCACGCTCCATCGTCCTCCCACTTCATCGTGGTAGCCCCCCCAGGTGTTCCAGCCTTTTTCAGGCACTTCAATATCGGGGGCTTCCGGCTCTGCGATGCGGATAATCTCTTCGAGGACTGCCGCGAAGTCTTTCCCACCGTTGCTCGAGAATGCTCCGGGCACGTTTTCCCAGACCATATACCGAGGTCTGACCATGTCACCTGTCCGTCCGTTCGCTCTGTCATGTTCTCTCATCTCCTTTACGATGCGAACCTGTTCCATAAACAATCCGCTCCTTGCGCCGGCCAACCCGGCGCGTTTGCCCGCAATGCTCAAATCCTGGCACGGCGAGCCGCCCGTGATAACGTCCACGACTTCGATCTCCGCGCCGTTGATCTTCGTAATATCGCCGAGGTGTTTCATCTTCGCCCCTCACATTCTCCGACCAAAATATTTTTCATACTCCGCGTCGCTCCATTCCATCCAGACGGAGACATACCACGACTTGCTTTCCGGGTTCTTCTTCGCCCGCGCGAGCGCGTGGGAAACGACGGAAATTGTTGTCCCGCGCAGCCGCGCAAGCTCTGTAAGCGAATCCGCAACACAGGTCACGACGCCCGCGTGTTTATGATCGAGCGCGAGGTAGAGGTATCTTCCCTTCATCACTGCTGTCCTTTCAAGCGCTGATAGCGCTGCGTCTTGAATTGGCGCGCGCACAGCCAGTCACATTTCGCGGCCGTCAAGCGGCGCTTTTCGTCTTTCGCCGCACTTCGCGCGGCGATATCCGCCGCGTAGTACGGGCAATCGCTGTGACAGCCCGCGTGCCTCACAGGCGGCTTGCAGAAGTGGCAATGCTCAAAGCTCATGGTCGACCTCCGAAAGCGGGCGAAACTCGACATACTTTTTCGCGCTGCCGCGCGCCGTCGCTTTGATCTTGACGATGCGGACTTCAAGCCCGATGGAGATCAGGATCGCGCAGATGGTGCGGCGGTCTGCCTCCGCGTCGATGGGTGATGGGATGCGCGTCCATTCCATTTCATTCATGGGGCGTCCTCCTTTCCCACGTAGACCATGGCTGACTGTACGCCAAAGACGCGGGCGGTCTCGTGGTCGGAAAAGAACACGTCGATGTGGTTTCCGTTCACGCCGCCGCCGCAGTCCTCGGCGATATACTCGCGCTGCGTGCCGTCTGGAAAGATCAGCAGCACACGCGAGCCATACGGGATGACGCGCGGGTCGACGGCGATGGTGCGTCCCTCTGCCGCCAGCGTGCCGGTGGACGTAATGCCGTCGTCCTTGCCGCAGCAGCGCGTACAAGGACAATAGGCGGTCAAGGTATACTCGCCGAGAAATACGTCGTCACAGGCGGCAGGCTCGCTTGCAGGGATATCCCACGCGGGGTCATAGGCGGCAGGCGCTTCCTCCATCTGCGCCGCCGTGCGCTCTTCGGCGGGGACGGCGGGCGGAGCGGAGAGGATCAGCGCCGCGAGGACGGCGAAAAACAGGCGGTTCATGGCGCGTCCTCCTTTGTGAAAATCTCCACAACGGTGAATGCCCGCTCGTTGTAGAGCTTATTGGCCGATATCGCATAGACCACGGCGTCGTCGGCGTAGGCGTGGCCGTTGAGCGCGTCCATGACGGCCTTGACAATATTGTCGATATCGCCGTGATCCTTGAGGTACGGCGTGCCGACCATCCCGGGGGCGTCGCGCTTCGGTGTGCGCTTCGGGATGGGGAATCGGGCGTACACGCAGAGGAACAGGGGCTGACCGTCCGGGAAACGGACGGCTCGCGCTTCCTCCCACGCGCGGCGGATGGACGCTTCAAACTGCTGGGTTCGCTTCGGGGTATATGTACCAAAGCGCGTGACGCGGGGGCGGCCCTTGGGGATGGGCTGTCCGGGGACAATAAAGCTGGTTTTCACTGCTCCCCCTCCTTCATGTACTTTTCGAGATAGGGCTTCATCCACGCTTTGCCGGGATGGATGGCCGGTTCTTCGACCGGCTGCTCCTTGTGCAGCGGCGCAAGCAGGTCGGAGAGGTCAGGGAAATACTTGTTGTGCGCGGCATAGTCGAGCGCCGCGGCCTTGACCGGCTCATAGTCGTAATTCTCGAGCACTGCTGCCCATGCCGTCATGGTGACGGGATTGAGCTGCTTTGCGTTGGGGTAAAACTGACGCAGCAACGAGAAGAGCTTCTTGCGTTCTGTCTTATCCATGGCACACCTCAGAATGGGAGTTCGCCGTCGCCGAGTTCTTCGATCTCGTCGAAACCGGCGGGGGCGCTGAAATCCTGTGATGCGCCGCCGCGCTTCACGCCGGAAACGGCGATGAAGTCAACGTCGAGGTCGTAGTATGTCTTCTCGTTGTACTCGTTTTTTGAGAGCGCGCCGACGGCGAGCACGCAGTCCATCTTGCGGACGGCGGCGACGTCCTTTGCCTTGCCGCGCCAACCACAGAGGCGGACGAACAGCGTATTGCCGTCCTCGTGCTCCTGCGCGGCGACGGTGACCTTGCCGAGGTCGTTTCCCTTGGCGTCGAAGGTCTCGCCGTCGCGGACGGCATTGCCGCAGATGAGATAGACGTCCTTCGGCTGGCCTGAATAGTAGGTCTTGCCGAACTTAACCATTGCCATCGGGGTCATCCTCCTTGAGCTCGAACGCGTGACCCATGCGGTCCTCGTAAGCCTTCTTCACCTTGGAATAGGCCACGGGGAGCGCCGCGGGCGACAGCTTGTCCACGCTGTCAAACCCGGCAAAGCCGCGCTTGTCCGACTTCGTAATGGCGATCAAGCCGGTCTTGATCTTCTCTGCGTCGCCGCCGTACAGCTCGGAGAGCATCTGCGAGAGGGCGCGGCGCTGGTAGAGCTGCGTCTCCTTCCCCGCCTGCGTGCCGCGCTGGGCCTTCTCCCCCGCGCCCGTGCGCTTGTCCGCGTCGGGGTCATCTTTCTTAGTGGCGACGTGGAAGAACTTCAAGAGAAAATATTTCTCGGCGTAGGTCAGCGCCTTGCCGACGCCCTTTTCACCTGCGAGGTCGACGCCCTGCGCGTACCAGGGGACGGTCAGCTCTTCGCCGGTCTCCACGTCGTACCAGCGCATGGTGATGACCATTTCGGTGAGGTAGCGCACCGTGCCGCTGCGGGTCGTGCCTTCGTGCAGCTGCGCACCGGTAACGGACGGGATCAGCAGAAGCCCCAACTCGTCCATCAGGGGGCGGAAGGTATCGAGGACGTTTTCGTCGGACGCGAAGTCGTATTTATCCGATAAATTCTTGCCGTCGCGGATCACGCTATCCACGCGGCGCTGCATTTCGAGCAGCTTTTCATAAATGGTGGTGTTCTTTTCCATAGGCTGTCTCCTTTAAGCGATCCGCCCGCGCGGATGCTTCTTGGTCTTGATCTCGTACAGGGTCTTGCAGACGTGGAACGAGGCGAGGGCCTGCCCAACGTCCGCAGGATAGAGACGGTATGTACCGTCCGGCAAGAACTGGACGGCGAAGAGGGATTCGGGATAGAGGGCATTGTCGCCGCAGAGGGTGAAATATCCGCCGAGCTGCGCGGAGACCTTGCTCTTGGCGATCTGGGAGACGAATTTATAGTCGAGGATCGCGAGCGTGCCGTCGAAGTCGGTGACGAGGTCAGGCGTCCCGGCAAAGCCCTCGGTGCCGAGCGGCTGCTCGATGAGATACGGGTCGATGCGGTGCTCGGCGAGAAACAGCTCGACGGAATCGGCATAGGGGGCGTAAGCGTCCGGCAGCTCGAAATCCTCCGGCGCGCCGCCGGTCAGGCGGTGGGCAAGGTAGGCGTGCATCGTCGCGCCGCGGTCGGCGGCGGCTTCGACTGTCAGGGCGAGCATATCGTCCTCAGGCTCGTCATAGTCCTCGCCGAGCGGGGCGACGAGCTGCGTCACGCTGGGGACGGCCTTGCCATCGACGGTGTAGGCGTGCTTTGCTTCGTCAAAGGTCACATCAAACATGGCGGCCCTCCAAAATGTCGATCAGGCAGTAGAGGATGCGGGACAGCTCGACCGCGCCGAGGGCGATCATGGCAATGGTCAACGGTGTCATTCTTCATTGCTCCTTTCCCAGTGGCGGCGGTCGCTGACGGAATCGCCGTCCATCCATTCATCAAATTGGGATTCTTCTTCACAGGTCAGCGTGTCGAAAAAGTTGGTGATGCGCTCAAGCAGCGCTTTCCGGCAAGTGCGGCAGATCCAATCCCGCGGGCGCATCGCGCCGCCGCACTTGGGGCAGGTTTCGGCCGGACGGACTTCGGTGCTCTCGCACGCGGGGCACTCGAGGGGCTTGCAGTAGTTGGCTTGAAACACGGTCTGGCACTCCATGCAGATACATTGAATCGTGTTCATTCGGTCGTCCCTCCTGACAGGCATGAGGCCAGCGTGGCGGCGGAAATGTAGCCGTTCTGGAAGGGATAGCGGCGCTTGAGGCTGCGCTCGTCCGCAAAGCCGGTGTAGGCCTTGACCTCTTTGACAGAGAGCAACCGTTTGCCGCCGGTAAACTCCAAAATGTCAGCGAGGTTTTCGCGGTAGTTTTGCTTTTCGCGAGGCATTGTATATTCTCCTTTCTTGGGTTGGTCGTGGTTGCGGGGATGGTCAGGCGTCTTGGCTCGGGGTACGAAAGGAACAGAGGGTTGCCGCCCTCCTTTGTACCACGGCGGAAAAAATCTCGCGGAGCTGCGGGTTTCGGGCAATGACGGTCAGCTTGGAGACAGCTTTGCACTCTGCCGCCGTCGCGCCGGATGTGCGCAGGCGTTTTTGCAGATTCCGCTTGCGGGCTTCCAGATCGCAGCCCGCGCGCTCTTCCAGCTCCCGGTAGAGATCGCCGGTCGTCGTCTGGTAGTTCAGCGAATACTCCTTGCACATCTGGCGGATGGCATGTCCGGTCTCGTCCTGCTAGGTATCCTTGCCGGTGGCAGCGGGGGCGGCGATGAGGGCAATTCCCTTTCGCGTCTGCTCCGCTGACTGTTCCAGCGCGGCGATGCGGCGCTCCTGCTCGACCAGCACACCCGCCTGCGCAAGAAGCTGTTCGGCGGGGGTGAGCTGCTTTTTCTGATAGCTGCCGGTGCGGCGGATGGACGGAATGACTTCGGACGTGACCCATTTGCGGAACGGCTTGGCCTCGGGCTTGTCCGAGCGGAGGATGACGGAGTAAAGGCCGGATTCGTTGATGACGGTGGTGTCCTGCTGGCGACCGATCGAATCGGTGAGGTGAGTTTGACTCACCTCATCTTTATCGAGCCGCTCGGCCACGCGTGCAGGGGTTGTGAGATTCAGCACGTCACATACATCTTTCAGGACGAACCACGGTTCGCCGTCACGCTCGACCGTGCGGACGGTGGACTGCTGATAGGTAAAGGTTTGCAGTGCGTTCATGGGGGCTCCTTTCATAAATTTATCGTCTAAAGCCGTTTGCCTTTGATTTCAGCCCATAATTTTTGCTGTTGCGTTTTCTGCTCCCGCCGTTTCGACGCTTGGACGCGCTCGTCCCATGGTTCGATTGCATGAGGCGGGCAGCTTGGGTTCTCAAACTAACTTTGCTCATATACATTTCCTTTCATTGAGTTGCGCCATTTCTTGGAATGTGGTATAATTTGCTTAACTTCAAGAAAGGGGACGTGCATTGATGAACATTCCAAATGATGGCTTGCAAATGAACTACACTTGCGATTCGTGCGGGAAATCGTTTCTTGCCCCGGCGACTACTCCGGCAGAGAAACTTATCTGTCCTCACTGCCGGAAGCCTCTTCTGATGGATGCGAACCGTCAGAAGGCTGCTGTTGCTGGGAACATTCTTGGTCAGCAGTGGCAAGATTCACATAAGGAGAAGTAACCTTCCCCCACGCGACTATCGCCTCCATCGACAGCCGATTCACTTTCTCGAGTGCGTCGGCTGTCTTTTTTGCTTTCCACCGAAAGCGATACAGATTGCACATGCTTTTCACAAACTCGGTCAGGTCCTTCAATGGGACCAACACCGTCAAACCGGAGGGGTGCTTAATTGTGATAAATGGTTGGGGCAGAGGCATGTTTCGTCTCTTCATAAATAATTCACCTTTCTAAGATAATTTTAGCTGAAAAAAATTTGCTCAGTCTGTGCGATATCAAGGTCGAGAAGATTTTTCAGCGCACGGACTTCACCGAGCGAAAATTCCCCATGAGTTTCGTTTAGCTTGGCATTAAAAGCCGAAAGGCTAATTCCGATTCCGCGCGCAGCGTCTAACTGCGTCATTGACTTCTCGCGGAGTTTCCCCTTTAACATAGCTGTGTTCATTTGCTCACCTCACTTTCATTTTCACCTTTTCAAGATAATTTTATTATAACCATTTATTTCACCTTGTCAAGATATTTTTTGTTGACTTTTGGAAAAGCCATGGTATTATTAAGACAATAAATTGAAAGGACAAGAAGCGATGACAATAGGGGACAAAATCCGGCTGCATCGGAAAGCCCTCGGCTTGACACAAACGGAATTAGGCGAAAAGCTGGGGGTAAAAACCAATGCTGTAAGCAAATGGGAGTGCGGCCGGGTCGACGATATACCAACATCCAAGATAAAAGCAATGGCAAAACTGTTTGACGTTCAGCCTTCATATCTGATAGACGAAAAACAGCCCGCCCCAACAAATGAGGGCGAGCTGAACGCAGAAGATAAAAGGCTGCTCATGATGATCCATAATCTTTCACCGGAGGACCGGGAACGGATTGCTGCGATAATAGAAGCTCTTGCAGGGCTTGAATAGCAAGCGCCTGCTTTTCCGGGGGTAGGGAACGCAATGCCAACAGGATTTCAAGGTCTGTCATGGGACGCTCCTTTCTATTTGAAACCCCGGCCCGCCGAAGCGGAACCGGGGCTTTAATGGGAGGGGACTACAAAAAAGATAGCCCCATTTAGCAGGAAAGTCCAATGCAAAGGGCGGATTTTCCTTGCAAAAAACTTGAAAGGAGGGAAAACGATGAATTTTTCGGAAAAAGCGCGCGCAATGCGCATGAAAAGCCCGCTGACGCTGCGGGAAATCGGGGAGCAGTGCAATGTGTCGGAAAGCATGGTATCGCGATACATTTCCGGCGCGGCGAAACCGCCGGACGATGTGGCCGAAAAGATTCTGGAGATCCTGCGGAACAGCGAGCAGGCCGATGACCGTGGCATTTACGCCGCCCACATTGATGATCTGCGGCGGCTGATCCGCCAGCAGCAGCGGGAGAAACGGGTATTGTTTGGGATTCTCACGTTCCTTTTGATTTTTCTGCTGCTGCTCTATCTGGATGCTACTCACGGGGGATGGGGCATAATCCGGTTCACAGACTAAAATTCGCCGGAGATTACACGCGTCACAGGCTCTCTTGACGAGCAAATGTGAAATTACCCTATCAGCCGCAGAAACGCGCGCACGCGGCAACGTCGCGCGAATCTGAGCAATAAAAAAGCGCCCTGCGCGGCAACGCAGAACGCTTTGACCAATCTACCCCGCAACCACGACGAAGCAAGGCAAATTTGGGAGGTCAAGACACAGTATAGCACGCCTTCCATTGTCTGACAAGTAATATTTGGGAGGTAAACCATCATGACCAAGAAAAAATACTATCAGAGACCGGACGGACTGTTTGAGACAAGCAGGACTGTCAACGGCAAGCGGATCTTTTTCCGCGGCAAAACATGCGCAGAGGTCGACCGCAAGATCCTCGCGTACAGCGCCGAAAAGAAATTAGGGCGAAAGGTCCCTATCATCGCCGACGAATGGTTCGCAGCAAAGGAGGAAGAAGGGATCAGGCAAGGCACTTATCGCCCGTACCGATGCGCGGTAGAGCGGATCAAGAAAGCATTCCCGATGGCGGCGGGAGATGTATGCCCTCGCGATATCAAGCGATATATCGCAGAATTCGAGGGCAAGGGCTATTCCAGACAGACAGTGCAAATAGAACTCTATGTACTCAAGGCGATATTCTCTCACGCCGTACTCAAGGGGGATATTGACGTAAGCCCAGCAACAGAGGCAAAGCACAGCCGTAACCTTCCCCGCAAAACGCGCCACGCGCTGACGGAAGAGGACGAGCGCAAGGTCGAGGAATACCGCGGAGAAGACTATCTGCTCGGGATGATGCTGCTCTATACCGGCTGCCGCCGCGGTGAGCTGTTGGCCCTTAACTGGCAGGACATCGACCGCAAGGCCGGGACGATCACGATCAACAAAAAGCTCAACTACGAATACGGGAATATTCCACGCCTTGAGCACTTCATGAAGAACCGCAACCGCGAGAACAACGATGGCAGCGGGCGCACGATCCCCCTGCTCGCGCCGCTTGCCGAGGTGCTGCCGAACCGGCGGCTCGGCCTGATTTTCCACAATGAGCAGGGGCAACCGTTGACCGCTGCGCAGTTGAGTAAAAGATGGAAAACTTACTGCCGGAATACTGGTCTGGTCGAATACGTCCAGAACGAGAACGGGGAGCCGATTCCAACGTACCCCATCACGCCGCACTGCTTCAGGCACAGTTTCACGACGATTTGCTATGAGGCTGGGCTTGACGTTAAGACGATGGCGGCATTCATCGGCGATACGGAACAGGTCACGACCACTGTCTATGCGGAGCTGCGCGCCCGCCATCATGCCAGCGGCGCGGAGCGGGTCAACGCGTACCTTGCAATGAGGGCCGAAGACCGGGCAAATTCCGCGAAAGCAGAGTGAGCAGAAGCAGCAAATTTACTGCGTCATTACTGCGTCCGAGATATAGACAGTTCGGAACAGTCTCGCACAGTCCCGCGCAGGCCGCAACCCATTGCGGCACAAGGGTTTCCCTTGATTTGCAAGGGTTTCCGGATCTTCTTTCTATTTAACGAGATTTTAAATACTTTTCTTGCAATATCAATGCAAAATAGGCGTGCTGCGTCATTACTGTGTCATGCATATAATAAGAGCGTCCCCAGTGGTGGGGACGCTCTTTGCTATTCAGGAGGGCGGGGGCGGGTCAAGTTGATGAGAACACATCGTGCAGCGACTGTAAATGCTGGGATGCGTGGTATCTCCACCAGCACTTTCTGATTGGATACCAGCGCCAGCCTTCGCCTCTCAAAACTGCAAGGGCACTTTCAGCCGGTTTTCCAGTCAAATATACCTCAGCTCCGTCGCGGTCATCGAAAAATTCAACCCTCGAAATGGTAACGCGCGTTTGCGCAGAATCTGCGGGCTCGTTCATGCGCTCACCGCCTTTGCCTGCTCCACTTCCGCGCTGATCTTCTCCACGTCGAACTCATCGCACCATTTCTTTTCCATTTCCTCATGCAGCGCAAGCAAGCTCTGCTCTACTGAGAACAATGACGTTTCCACGAACTTATCTCCGCCGTCCATGGATGTGAGCGTGCAGTCCAGAATGGCGATCTGCGTGTATAACACGTCCATGATATTTTCCTTGAAATCCAGAATACCCATAAAAATATTTCCTCCGTTCAATTTCGTCTTGTGCGGAGGTCTGCCCCGTGGTAGAATGAATTTACCGACGAGGGCAACCTCCGATGGGTGGTGAAAACAGTCTGTATGCTTTGGTCGGCGGCAGGCTGTTTTCCTTATTTCCCGAGTTCTTCATCGATCTTTTCGTTAAGCCATTGCGTTTTTGTCTTCGATTTTTCTTTCAAGACCTGTTCCAGTGCGTCCAATTTTTCTTTCGGAACTGACACGTTGAATTGCGCAATGGTTTTTCTGCGTTCTCTGAAATACTCGGCTCTCGAAGCGGGAGACATCTTCACACCTCCTTTGTTATAGCTACAATATACCATGTAGCTATAACAATGTCAAGCCCTAAAATAGTGCAGTGCTCAAAATTTTTGCGAGCACTCAATTTAGGACAAACAGCGCTGCATTTCCCCTACTTATATTGCGTAATTGTGTAATTACGCAATAGTCTTTGCATAACTGCACAATTATGTTTTTGTAATTGTGTAATTACGCAGCGCTTATTATTGCACAATTACGCGACGAGAAAATGCCGTATTATTGCACAGTTACGCGGCTGTTGATTTTAACCACGTAATTGTGTTATAATGCAGTTACCATGATGAAAAGGGGATGTTTGAGTGTCAGAGGAATCGAGTTTCAAGAAAAGTCGAACCAGCATTAAGGCGATTGCCAAGTACAACAAAAACAACTATGACCGGCTCGCCGTTGTCGTTCCGAAGGGCGGTGCGGAGCAGATCAAAGCCGCCGCCTCCAGCGAGAACAAGAGCACAAACCGCTATATTCTGGAAGCGCTCGAAGCAAAGAGCGGGTTGCGGCTTGCAATGGACAGCGCCCGCAGCTTTGCCGCAGCGTCTCGAGGATATGCGCATAATCCAGAGCCAAACGGTGCAGGAGCGCGTCAAGGCTCGCCCGAGGGTTATTTGACGCCCGCAGCCCTTAACGCCGCACAGCGCGCCGCAGACGCCGAAAACGAGGACGTTTCCGCATTCATCGAGCGGGCTATCCTCACTCAGGCAGACCGAGACGCAAAGATACGGCAGGTCATGCCACCAAGCACTCGCGAAAAGCCTGCCGGGGCAACGGATGCTGTCACGTCTGCCTTAGATGCGGAGGAAAGCCGATGACGCCGAAAACATCCGAGGCGCAGCGCCGCGCGTCGCTCAAGTGGGAACGAGAGAACGTCGAAAAGATCACGATCAAATTGCGCAAAGACCAGACGCCGAGCAAAGACCAGATCCGCCACGCCGCCGAGCAGTGCGGCCAGAGCGTCAACGCCTGGGTCCTCGACGCGATCAGAGACAAGATATGACAGCAGCGCCCAGGGCAGCAGCTCCGGGCGTTTGTCATGCCCAGCAAAAGGGCTTTCCCCCCTTGTCCCCCCTTCCCCCTCTTCCCCCTATAACCCCTATCTCCCCTATCCCCCCTATAATCCCCCCTTTCCCAAAACTGCGACGGTGGTTTTTGCGTCGTGGCGGCGG
>ENA-ORND01001800-ORND01001800.1-human-gut-metagenome-genome-assembly--contig:-NODE-1800-length-13901-cov-2.467427_pt1 | contig 13901 bp, 9 predicted proteins | sample MGYA00242111_ERZ509014 | MGnify/ENA primary metagenome ERZ509014 (study PRJEB26280, sample SAMEA2338694) | human gut metagenome | biome: human gut; feature: human-associated habitat; material: faeces... | reverse complement strand
AAAATATGATTAAATATATTTAATCTATGAGTACGAGTATTAAATAAATTATTGACCGCTAGAAAGATAAACAAAGTAAAGAAAGCCGTCATAAAGTGTTCCTTATTAACAAACATATTCCCAATAATTGGTAACTTTAAAAACAATATAGATACTCCAAGTAAATATATACTAGATACAACAATTTCATTAAGCATATATCTATTAATAATAGATTCATCTCTCTTTTTAGGTACTTCCATCATATATTCTTTTTTAGGTACTTCATAAGAAAAAGCAAGACCCGCTAATGTATCCATAACCATATTAATCCATAACATTTGAATAACAGTAATAGGACTAGGTACTCCTATAAAAGGACCAATAAGAGCTAAACTAGTAGCGGCTAAATTAATAGTAAGCTGAAAAATAATAAATTTTCTTATATTCTTAAAAATAGTTCTACCATATAAGATAGCCTTAGATATTGATAAAATATTATCATCAGTAATAACAATATCCGAAGCCTCTTTAGCTACTTCAGTTCCACTCCCCATAGCAAATGATACATCAGCCTTCTTTAGAGCAATAGAATCATTTACTCCGTCTCCTGTCATACCAGTAACTAAGTTTAACTCTTTAGCAAGAGTAACTAGTCTTTTTTTATCTTCTGGTAACGCTCTAGCTACTACTCTTAATCTTGGTATTAATTTTTTTACTTCTTCATTACTTAATTTATTAAGTTCATTTGAAGTAATTGAAGCATCCCCTTCATTATCAATAATACCAACTTCTTTAGCAATAGATACGCCAGTAGATAAAGAGTCTCCTGTTACCATAACAATATTAATACCAGCATTCTTAATTAATTTTACAGAGTCTACTGCTTCTTCTCTAATCTCATCTTTAATAAAGATAATACCAACTAATATATTTCTTCTAATACTATCTACTGGATAAATACTTTCAGATATTGATAAAGCAATTGCTCTAAGACCATTATTTGTCTCGTTATTAATATAACTATTTAATCTATCTTTATCTAACACCTTTACCTTACCATTTTCATCTAAGTAATTAGAAGTATATTTAAGTACCTTATCAGGAGCCCCTTTAATTAATTTAATCTTTTTATTATCCTTTTCTATTATACTAGTAGAATACTTATTCTTACTATTAAATAATACCCTATCAATAATCTTAATTTTATCATCTTTATATTTGCTAGCAAATCTAAGTAATGCCTTATCAGTAATATTACCTCCTATTACATTACCAGAAGATTTATCATATTCACTTTCATTATTATAGATAAGAGAATCTTCTAATAACCTTTGATAAGTATCACTAAGTTCTAACTTAGAATTATATTCATTTAAATTACCTAATAATACTTTTACTACTTCCATCTTTCCTTTAGTAATAGTACCTGTCTTATCAGTAAATAAAATATTAAGTGAACCTGCTGTTTCAATACCAACCATTTTTCTAACTAAAACATTATCTTTAAGCATCTTCTTACTATTCGTAGATAACACCAAAGTAATCATCATTGGTAATCCTTCTGGTACTGACATTACTAGCACAGATACTGCTAGTGTCAAAGCCTCTAATAAATAACCAATAAAAGTATTAAAAGATATATTACTTATAATAGCAAAATTAAAATTATTTAAAATAAATATCTTAGAAAATAAATATGATATAGCTATCATAGTAGCGGCAACATAACCTATTCTACTAATAATCTTTGCTAAATTAGTAAGTCTTATTTTTAATGGTGAATCTTCTTCTTTTTCAACTAAAGACTTAGCCATCTTACCATACAAGGTATCCATACCTACTTTAGTAACTACCCCACTAGCGGCTCCATCATATATTGTAGTACCACGATATATTTTATTAATATCCATTGGTTTATTAATATCGTTTACTTTCTCTTTATATACCTCTTTAGCCTCACCATTTAAAGATGATTCATCTACTGATAACTTACCACTAATAATAGTAATATCCGCAGGTACTTTATCACCACTACTAAGAAGTACAATATCACCAACAACAATATCATCAATAGGTATCTCAGTAATATTACCATTTCTTTTTACCTTAATATTAATTTTACTAGACTCTTCTTGCATTCTTTGAAAAGCCTTATTTGAACCATATTCACTAACCGCTGATATTAATGATGCTACTAATATAGCTACCACTATACCTATTGTTTCAAAGTAATCAAAATCTTTAAATAAAAATATTACTTTAATAAATAAAGCTATTAATAATATTTTAATAATCTTTTTGTAATATAATCGTAACATTTGTATTAGGAGGCTTACATGAGAATAAAACGATTATCTAAACAACTTTTTATTATTTCCCTTGGAATATTTATACTGACTGCGGCAGATAATATCTTCGACTCTGCCACAGTATACGCGGCTGACACCTCCACCATCTCAACATCATCGACCAGATCTGAGGTCCAGGAGGTTGTGGATGAAGGTAACTTTGACTACACTCAGTTGAGCGATGCCGAGATCGACCACATATATAGTCTTTACGGCAACGATCCTGAGACGATAAGGCAGTTGCAAAAGCAGTCAGACAGCGCTAATCCTTATGGTGTTGCCACGCTCTCATCGACAACATATACACACGCATCCCAGTTCAAGAACTCCACTGTCATGAAGGGGATAGATGTATCGGAGTGGAACGGTTCCATCAACTGGAGAAAGGTAAAATCCAGCGGCGTTACATTTGCCTTTATCAGGGCTGGAGGAAGGTACTATGGCTCAGGTGCATATTTCGTCGACTCCAAATTTGCTGAGAATGTCAAGAATGCAACTGCGGCAGGGATTGATGTCGGAGCGTACTTCTACTCTCAGGCCATAAACGCCACCGAGGCCAGGCAGGAGGCGGCATACACCTTGAACATCGTATCCTCTTACAACCTGACACTTCCCATCGTCATGGACTACGAATACGCATGGGAGGGTGGACTGACCGGCAGGCTCTACAATGCGCACCTGTCCAAAAGTGCTGCCACCACGGTCATCAACACTTTTTGCAGTACAGTGGAAGCAAGCGGCTACGTGGGCATGCTGTATGCGAGCAAAAGTGTTATAACCGATGACATGAAGATCACCAGTATAAACAACAAATACCCGATATGGAATGCGCAGTACAACGATTCAGACACGCTGACCGCCACTCATTCATATTGGCAGTACGATGACAACGGAACCGTCGCCGGAATAAGCTATCCGACGGATCTCGATTTCAAATATGTAAATACACCGGCAGCACCTACAGAACTCACATTTAAGTCATCGACCAACTCATCCATAACCCTCACATGGAATAAGGTTCCGGAGGTATATGGTTATCAAATAGTTCGTTACGATGAGGCCGAAGGAAAATATGTGTCGATTGGAACAACAAAGGGGGCTGGAACTCTGACCTACACTGATAACGGTCTCACCAGCGGTAAAAAATATACCTACATGGTGCGCGGATACCATAAATTAAATACCGGCACTGTATACGGAGCTTACTCGCAAGAATATAGCTGCACCGCCACCTATGCAGAAGCTGTAACTGCATCGACAGATCCTGAACCTCCAATCTTCGATACCGCCCCGGACATGCCTGCCCAGGCCGCAATAGCAGACAGGACTTCCAGTTCCATTAATGTCCGCTGGAGCAAGATTTCCGGAGTCACAGGCTATTTCGTGTACAAATACAACACGTCCACTGGTAAATATGACAGAATTGCAAGATGCATAGGCGACGAATCCAGAAGTTATAACTTTACCGGACTTTCTCCCGCCACAACATACAAATTCGGCGTGAGGGCGTATTATGAATACAACGGTGTGATCATGTACAGCAACCGCCTGGAGTTCAGCAAATGTACAAAGCCACGAACCTTTACATCTTCATTTAAGTATACTCCTCTCGGTTCGTATCGCTGTCTGCACTGGCAGAAGCTTTCAAATGTATCCGGCTACATCATATACAAATATGATATTGCCCATAACAAATACACAAGAGTAAAGAAAATATCCTCTTACAAAACAACCAGTTGTATACTTCCTGCTTTGAAGAGTGGCTTCGGCTACAGGATTCTTGCATATAAGAATGTCAATGGTTCGATAGTATATGGCGACATTTCAAAAGCTCCCGCAAAAGCCAGCTCATTGAGCGGAACAGTCATTGACAGCCAGGTCCGTCTCAGGGCAGGGGCAGGAACCAACAAACGTATCATCCGGGAACTTGCCAGAGGATCAAAGGTCAAGATCAGCGGCTGCAAATATTCCGGCAAGAATGCGTGGTATAAGATCACTTACACCAAGGGCTCAAAGAAATACACCGGATATGTAAGATCCGATTTCATAAGAATAAACTAGTCTGAATTCAAACAACAAAATAGGCATCATACCTGATCAGGTATGACGCCTATTTTGTATCTATCATAATGATCGTCTGTTAGCGGAAACTATTTCACAACCTTGAATGAAGCCTTTACATAGCCATCTGCATAAAGCACAAGCTCTCTGCCATTGCTGCCCCACATGAGCTCTTCCTCTGCGTATGAAGGCTCTACAAACTTAACATCAAGTCTCTTCAGGTCCTCGTGTGCACATGCTGCTGTGCGGAGGAGCAACATTCCCTGAACTACAGGATGGTCTGTGAGGTGGATCTTATTCTCGTCTCCTGTCTCCTTGCTGAATGCATAAACCTCTTCCTTTGTAAATGTGTGGAATGGCTTCTCGTCCTCATAATCTGTCTTCTCCACTCTCTTGATCTCCTTCTCCTTGTCTGATGCCTTTACGAGTGTGATGGTCATCTTCTCAACAGGAGTCTCTTCTCCCTCTACCTTTCCAAGGATAGAGAGTATGTACATGAATGCGTTCTCCTTAACATCACCATACTCATATGTGATGCTGTCGGCAGCCTCTGCCTTCTCTCTGTCTACTGTGTAGGATATCTTGCCTATGAATGCGCCCTGATATGTGGATGCATCCATGTCTGTCATCTTTGTTCCAAGTCCCATGATCCTGTCATAAATCTTCATATACTTCTCCTTCTAAAACTTATTCTGCATGTTATATTCTCTTATTTGCGTGCAGTTAATCCTTCTCATCCAATTGCCTTGCGCACGGAGCACCCACTAATGTCTATGAATGTTTTCTGTCCGTGACAAATCCTTTTCTTCTTATCATGTCAAAGTCAAGGTCAAATGATGTGCCATCGGTGGTCAGGAAGTCACCGCTTATGACCGCATTTGCCCCGGCTGCAAGTGCAGCCTCGCCGTTGTCCTCATATCTTCCTCTTCCGGCCGCAAGCCTTATCATGACTTTTGGCATGACAAATCTGTATACCGCTATCGTTCTGACGTACTCCTCCTCAGTGAGAGGTGTCTTGTCATAGAACGGCGTTCCCTCCCTCGGATTGAGGAGGTTCATCGGAACCGAATCCACGCCAAGCTCTCTGAGTTCAAATGCAAGTGCCACCCTGTCCTCAAGTGTCTCGCCCATACCGAACAGACTGCCACTGCACACCATGAGTCCCGCAGCCTTTGCAGCGCGTATTGTCGCCTTCTTCTGTTCCTGGGTGTGACTGGTGCACACCTCCGGAAAATATGCAGGTGATGTCTCAAGGTTATTGTGTATCATTGTAAGTCCCGCACCCTTAAGCTTCGTAAAGTCATCCTGATCCAGCAGGCCAAATGACGCGCATATGTTGATATCCACATTGTCGTGTATATCCTTGACCGTTTTCTCAGCAAGCTCGACCTCACGCTTTGAAAGTCTCCTGCCCTCAGCCACAAGGCAGTACCTGAAGCTTCCCTTGCCACAGTCAATCGATGCACCCAGAAGATTTATCTCAGGTACATCCTTCTTCGCTATCCTGGACTGTGCACAGTATCTGCAGTTCTCTGTGCATCTGCCCTCCTTCACGCTTATGACCGAGCACACATCGCACCGGTCTCCGCAGAAATGCTCTCTTATCTCATTTGCTGAAGCCGCCAGTATATCCAGATCCTCATGTGCAAGCTTTAGAGCCTCATCATATGTGATCTCCGCTCCACCATTCAGCACGCGGTTCTTAAGCTCCTCTACATACTCTCTGCCCATATGATTCCTACCTCTTTTCTGTAAAGTTCTCCAGTTTCATCTGGTCTTCAGCCCTTGTGTATGTAAATCACAGAATCTGCCGGATGTCTGCAGTGTCTACCGCCCATCTGACAGTTCATATGTATATATGGAAAGAGCCTGCCACCGGCAGGCTCCCCCATCTGTATATAACTCTCTATATCTTTCACAGATATTTAGTATCAGCTATTTATCTTGTGTTCTCTGTTATGTCTCCAAATGATCACATCAGGATTACAGTGCAGCCTTGATCTGCTTGTAGATACCCTCGGCATCAAGCTCATACTTGTGAAGCAGTTCCTTTGCAGGGCCTGACTCACCAAATGTATCTCTCACACCGATCCTTGTCAGCTTTGTAGGACACTTCTCAGCAAGCACCTCTGCAACAGCACTTCCGAGACCACCTATGATGGAGTGCTCCTCAACTGTGAACACTCTTCCTGTCTTCTGAGCTGTCTCAGCGATGATATCCTCATCGATAGGCTTGATAGTGTGGATGTTGATGAGTTCAGCATCTATACCGTCAGCAGCGAGCATATCCACAACCTTCACAGCCTCAGATACACAAAGTCCTGTAGCTATGATAGATATGTCCTTGCCGTCCTTGAGCTTAACCCCTTTGCCGATCTCAAACTTGTATGTGCTCTCATCATTGAGTACTGGAACTGCCAGTCTTCCAAATCTGAGATATACAGGTCCAACATACTCGTATGCAGCTTTCACTGCTGCTCTTGCCTCTACATCGTCACATGGGTTAATGACAACCATGCCTGGTATCTCTCTCATGAGTGCGATATCCTCACAGCACTGATGTGTTGCTCCATCCTCACCTACTGAGATTCCTGCGTGGGTTGCACCGATCTTCACATTCAGATGTGGGTAGCCGATGGTATTTCTCACCTGCTCAAATGCACGTCCTGCAGCGAACATTGCAAATGAACTCATAAATGGAACGTATCCGCATGTTGACATTCCGGCAGCTATTCCTGCCATGTTCGCCTCCGCGATGCCACAGTCAACGTGTCGCTCAGGATAAGCTTTCTTAAAAATAACTGTCTTGGTTGCCTCTGCAAGGTCTGCATCTAAAACAACAAGATCATCGTGCTCCTTTGCGATCTCTACTAAGGCATTGCCATAGCTCTCTCTGGTTGCGATTGCTTTATTCTCTATCATAATGCTGCAGCCTCCTTCTCAAGTTCTTCCATGGCGATCTTATACTCTTCTTCATTTGGAGCCTTTCCATGCCAGCCGGCCTTGTCCTCCATGAATGATACACCCTTGCCCTTGATCGTGTGAGCGATGATCGCTGTAGGCTCACCCTTGTGGGACTTTGCCTCAGCAAATGCCCTGTCGATCTCGTCAAAGTCATTGCCATTGATATTGATAACATGGAAGTTGAATGCCTTGAACTTCTCATCTATAGGATATGGTGAACATACATCCTCAACCGTTCCGTCAATCTGAAGATTGTTGTTATCTACTATAACGCACAGATTGTCAAGCTTTCTATGTCCTGCGAACATAGCTGCCTCCCATATCTGTCCCTCCTGGATCTCTCCATCACCGCAGAGACAGTATGTTCTGTAATCCTTGCCCTGCATCTTGGCTGCAAGTGCCATACCTACTGCAACTGAAAGTCCCTGTCCCAGTGATCCTGATGACATATCCACTCCTGGAGTGTGCTTCTTGTCAGGATGTCCCTGAAGGTAAGATCCAACATGTCTGAGTGTCTTTAAGTCTTCTATTGGGAAAAAGCCTTTTAACGCAAGTGCTGCGTAGTAGCCCGGAGCTGTGTGTCCCTTTGAGAGCACGAATCTGTCACGATTCTCGTCCTCAGGATTCTTAGGATCCACATTCATCTCCTCGAAATAAAGATAAGTAAACAGGTCTGCTGCTGATAATGAGCCGCCTGGATGTCCGCTCTTTGCATTGTATACACCTGTAACAATGCCCTTGCGAACTTCTACAGCTTTTTTCTGAAGTTCTAATTTGTTCATCTCATTCTCCTTTTAACTGGATACTGTATTTGTATCATACAGAGCCATTATAACATAATTTCTTCTATTTAGAAGTACGTTTTTACATGCATTTTTCAAGAAATATTACAAGGTTTTTTCAAGGTTATCTGTGCATTTCGACCAAATATACCTGCATGGGTGTCCGGCGGATCATTGTATTCACTTTGTCCGCCTTGCAGCGCACCTGTCCACGTATCAGCCACTGATCCACTCATACAGTATGCCTGCCATCTCCCTGACATAGTATGTCGGAAGCAACCACCATGCAGTGCTTCCGGCTATGGAGCCCGTCTCTATGCCCTGTTTGTCCGCTATACGCTTTGCCCTGTACTCGTGGAATTCATTTGTCACTATATTCATCTTGTCCGGCAGTCCGTTCTGTCTGATGATCTCAGCCGAAAACTTTATGTTCTCCCTTGTGGACGTGGACTTGTCTTCCATATATATTCTCTCCGGAGCAATTCCGTGCTCTGTAAGGTATTCATACATGCACTGAGCTTCCGACATGCTCTCATCTGCGCCCTGTCCACCGGATACAACGCATACGGCCTCCGGGTTCTCCTCAAGATAATCCTGTGCTGCTATAAGTCTCTCCCTCAGCATAAGGCTTGGTCCACCGCCTCTAACTGCGCATCCGAGCACTACGACTGTGGCATCCTGTTTAGGCTTTACATGAGCCGCATAGACCATGTGATAAGTGATGACCACAACAAGGGCAAGCGCAGCAGTGACAAGTGCAAGCACGAAACTTAAGCATATCTTTCCTGCTTTTTTATCCCAAAGCTTTCTGACAGATTTGTCTATCTTTGCCCTGAATACTCCATACAATGTGAGAAGTGCAAACACGCCTGTTCCCAGCAGGGTTCCTATATTCACATGGCAACCTCTGAACACCGGATATATGAACATCAGCATTCCCAGCACGCCTATTATACAGAATATAACTCTCCATATATGATATCCCCGTGTACGCACCGCCACACCATCTTTGTTTATTTCTTTACTCATATCTTCATGGCTCTTCTGAGTCATTTTATCTGTCATCTATCTATCCTCCCTGTTTTTTCTCTTTTCAGCTTCTTAATACCATTCACACAGAATAACAGTGACATGACTGTTGCTATAGTCCAGCCTATCGGCCAGCCATATTCCTGTGGCGGAACCTATAACTCTTGACAGCACTATCGCCAGCACCACTCTGAGTATCAGATCCGTAAACGTCGATGTCATGAATCTGCCCATCATGCCTGTTCCCCTTAGTATTCCATCAGCTACAAGTTTTGCCGATACTACAAAGTAGAACGGCGCCAGTATCCTGAGATACGTGACTCCCGTGTCAAGGGCAAGTCCTGTCCTGTTCTCCATAAATGGATACATGCCATAACGGCCAAAGAAGAAGTACAAAACCGCAAATGGTATGCATAGTCCCCATATGAGTTTTATTCCAGCTTTAAGTCCCTGTCCTATCCTGTCGATCTTACCCGCGCCAAGATTCTGTGCGGTATAGTTGGATATTCCATTTCCAAGTGTTGTAAATGACGTTATGACGAGATTGTTGAGCTTTACAGCCGCCGCATAGCCCGCTATGACAGAGGCTCCAAATCCATTGATGACGCTCTGAATAATTATATTTCCAACTGAGATAAAGCTCTGCTGAAGTATGCTCGGTATGGCTATGACTGCTATCTTGCCCAGCATGCTTCCCGAAAATACACGGACCTTCCCCTCAGTGCGAACTGCTGTCAGTCGTCTGAACACAACTATTATCGCAAGTACAGCGCTCACGCCCTGACAGATGAATGTAGCCCACGCAACTCCATTTACCCCCATCTCAAATGTCTTTACAAACAGTATATCAACGGCTATATTGGACACCGATGAGATGGCAAGGAATATGAACGGTGTTCTCGAGTCGCCCAGCGCAGAGAATATTCCTGTCGCTATGTTGTAGAAGAACAAAAATGGCACGCCCAATATGTATATGTAAGCGAATCTCTCATCAGCTCATCCGGGGTATCAATAAGTGCCAGCAGTCTCTCTCCAAGCAGGAATCCAACCAGCATGAGAACCGCCACAAGTACCGCGCTTGCTATGAGAGTAGTCCAGACCGCAGTCTTCATCTCGCTGTATTTCTTTGCCCCGAACAGCTGGGATACTATGACCGAACAGCCTATATTGCATCCAAATGCAAATGCTATGAAGATAAGTGTTATCTCATAGCTGTTGCCGACCGCCGCCAGAGCATTTTCTCCTATGAACTGCCCCGCCACAAAGCTGTCCGCTATGTTATAGAGCTGCTGAAATATCACACTTCCGAAAAGTGGCAGGCAGAATCTCCAAAGCACGGATTCAGGCCTTCCCACAGTAAGATCTTTGTTCACTTTTTTCCCTTCTTTTCTATAATTTACTCCTGTTTTCGGTTTTATTCTAAACTCGTTCACCCGGCATTACAATAGGCAAAATAGTAAACATCTTCGGCTGAACACCCGTTTTTTTGTACTTATTTCCATATATTTTTATGCATATAAAAACGACAGTACATGCCGATGAGATGGACATATACTGCCGGATCTTTTTATATTTTAAGTTTCTTGGTAATTACAGTATATCTATGTATTCCCCTGACAGCGCCTTGTTCATCGATCTGACAGCACAGAATTTACCGCACATACTACACGTGTCGCTGTACTCGTCATCAGGCTTTCTGCTGTCCCTGATCTCCTTTGCAGTCTCAGGATCTATGGCACATGCAAACTGTGCATTCCAGTCGAGGACACGTCTCGCATCCGCCATCTTGTCATCTATATCCCTCGCTCCAGGTATCCCCTTTGCTATATCTGCCGCATGGGCTGCTATCTTGGAGGCTACGATTCCCTGCTTGACATCGTCTACATTTGGCAGGGCAAGGTGCTCTGCTGGTGTTACGTAACAGAGGAATGCTGCGCCGTTCATGGCTGCGACCGCTCCGCCTATGGCACTTGTGATGTGATCGTATCCCGGTGCTATATCTGTGACAAGAGGTCCAAGTACGTAGAATGGTGCGCCCATACAGAGTGTCTTCTGAACTTCCATGTTGGCTGCAATCTGATTGAGTGGCACATGACCAGGGCCCTCAACCATAACCTGTACGTTATGATCCCACGCGCGCTTTGTCAGCTCTCCAAGTCTGACAAGCTCCTCTATCTGACATACATCCGTTGCGTCCGCAAGACATCCCGGACGACATGCATCTCCAAGTGATACTGTCACATCGTATTCCTCGCATATATCAAGGATCTGATCAAAATACTCGTAGAACGGATTCTCGTTACCAGTCATGGTCATCCATGCAAATACGAGACTTCCTCCACGGCTTACTATGTTCATCTTTCTCTTGTGTTTCTTGATCTGTTCGATCGTCTTTCTTGTTATTCCGCAGTGGAGAGTCACGAAGTCAACTCCATCCTCCGCGTGGAGACGTACCACATCGATGAAATCCTGTGCTGTCAGTGTCGCAAGGTCTCTCTGATAGTGGATAACGCTGTCATATACCGGCACAGTTCCTATCATAGCCGGACACTCTGAAGTGAGCTTCTGTCTGAACGGCTGTGTATTGCCGTGGCTTGACAGATCCATGATCGCCTCTGCTCCCATCTCGACAGCACTCATAACCTTCTGCATCTCGATACCATAATCCTTGCAGTCTCTTGACACGCCAAGATTGACATTGATCTTGGTCCTCAGCATGCTTCCAACTCCCTCTGGGTTTAAGCATGTGTGCTTCTTGTTGGCAGGTATCGCTACCTTGCCCTCTCCTACCAGTTTCATCAGCGCCTCAGTGGACATATGCTCTTTCTCGGCAACTTTCTCGATCTCAGGAGTTACTATGCCTTTTCTTGCTGCGTCCATCTGTGTTGTGTAATTTCTCATCTGTTCCTCCAATCTGATCCGGCTTTATAAATCTGTTCCAGATCTAATATTTGTTTCTCTTACACTTTTATAGTGGCGGAAGGTGGTGCCCCCAATCAGCCACTTTAGGAATATCCCACTCACGTAGATTATTCCTTATAAAGGAGCAGACGCATTTAAGGCGCTTACGCGCGGCGTCTGCGTAATATGTCGTCAAGCACCGCTTGATGACCTGCGCGCACATCAGTGCGCTTCCACTCTTCACAAGGAATCCTCCCACTTACGTGGATCCCTCCTTATAAAGGAGCAGACGCATGAAAGGCGCTTCGCACGGCGTCTGCGTACTACGCAAGGAATCTCCCGCAAGCGGGTCCTCCTTACGAAAATTTGTGGAGCAGACGCATGAAATTACAGGAGGATATGATGAAGACATCGGTTATAGGATTTCCAAGGGTGGGAACATTAAGAGAGTTAAAATTTGCATCTGAAAAATATTTCAGACATGAGATAACGGCGCAGGAGCTTACAGGAATTGCAGCGGATCTCAGACACAGACACTGGATGACACAGGTGGCAGCAGGGATAGGCTTTATTCCGTGCAACGACTTTTCATTTTACGATATAGTGCTTGATACAGCAGTTCTTCTCGGAATAGTGCCAAAGAGATACAGAGAGCTAAATGTCTCAAAGCTTGACACGTACTTTGCCATGGCAAGGGGGTATCAGGGAGCAGCCGGAGATGTCAAGGCACTTGCCATGAAAAAATGGTTCAACACCAACTATCATTACATGGTACCGGAAATCGATGATAATACAGAGATCAAACTTGCCGGAACCAACCCCTTTGACGAGTTTGCAGAGGCAAAAGCCCTTGGCATTACCACAAAACCGGTGATCATCGGTGCATTTACCCTGTTAAAACTCCTGCGTTATGTGGGAAAGAAACAGGCCACAGATTATGCAGATGCCGTGAGCGCTGCATACGCAGGGTTGCTTGAGAAGTTTGTTGCAGCCGGCGCAGAATGGGTACAGTTTGACGAACCATATCTGGTGCATGATCTGACCAGTGAAGACATTGCATTATTCGAAACCTTATATCAGAGAATCCTTGCAAAAAAGGGACCAGGCAAAGTACTGTTACAGACCTATTTCGGGGATGTGCGTGACTGTTATGGCAATATCACAGCGCTTGCTTTTGACGGAATCGGTCTGGATTTCCTAGAGGGCAGAAGAACAAAAGAACTGGTAGAAGCAAACGGTTTTCCACAGGATAAGGTATTGTTTGCAGGACTTGTCAATGGAAAAAATATCTGGAAGAACAACTACGGAAAGACTTTGGAAGTGATCGATGCGCTTAAGGCGAAGAACATCAATGTGGTGTTAAATACTTCCTGCTCCCTGCTTCATGTGCCATATACATTGAAAAATGAGACAAAGCTTCCGGAAAAATATACCGAGCACTTTGCATTTGCAGAGGAGAAGCTGCAGGAACTGGCAGAGTTAAAGAAACTGGCAGACGTTGATTACAAACTGGATACGGCATTTCTGGAAAATACCTCTTTGTTTGCCACCCGTCCGGATTGCAGAAACAATGCGGTACAGGAGCGTGTAGCAGCGATTCGTGAGGAAGACTTTACCAGACTTCCGGTATTTAAAGAGCGTGAAGCGATTCAGAAAAAAGAGTTTGCGCTGCCGGTATTCCCGACGACAACGATCGGTTCTTTCCCACAGACTGCGGATGTCAAGAAAAACCGTACGGCACGCCGCAAGGGAGAGATCAGCGAAGAAGCCTATGTGGAATTTAATAAAAAGAAGATTGCTGAGTGGGTACAGATCCAGGAGGAGATCGGACTCG
>ENA-ORND01001779-ORND01001779.1-human-gut-metagenome-genome-assembly--contig:-NODE-1779-length-14012-cov-3.530486_pt1 | contig 14012 bp, 10 predicted proteins | sample MGYA00242111_ERZ509014 | MGnify/ENA primary metagenome ERZ509014 (study PRJEB26280, sample SAMEA2338694) | human gut metagenome | biome: human gut; feature: human-associated habitat; material: faeces... | reverse complement strand
CATTGTCAGGTTTTTTCTCCAGTCCGCCTTCTATGACTGCTTTGAGGAATTTGTACTCAATCTCGAATTCCTCGAAAGATAAATCATCCATATATATTATGAACTTGTAATTTCTGTTCTTAATGCTTGCTATAACATTAGATAAATCCTTGAACTGATGTTTGTATATCTCTATCATTCTAAGACCCTGGTCATAATATTCATTGACAATAGCCTTGATAGAAGTTGACTTACCTGTTCCACTGTCACCAAAAAGAAGCGCATTATTAGCTTTTCTTCCCTGAACAAAGGCCTCTGTATTCTCCACAAGCTTCTTCTTCTGGATTTCATAACCTATAAGGTCATCTAACATAACCTTATCCATATTGTTAATTGGTGTAAATGTAACGCCATTATCACCGCCTATTACCCTGAATGCCTTATTAAGCCCGAACATTCCTACACCATATGCTTTATAGAAATCAGTAACATAATTAAAGAACTCATTCTCGTCCTTTGCTGTCTCAAGCTTAAGGCTTAAAGCCTGTACCTTCTCACTTACATTCTTATTGTACATAAGCTCTTTCTTAACAATTGCCTTGTAATCAGATATAAGTGAAAAACAGTTGATTCCAAGTGCAGCCTCAATAGGTCTGAAATCATAATTAAACAGATTCATAAACACCTTGAAGTCGTTCTTAGCAAATTCATTAACGCTTCCATCATTAGCACCTACCTTTTCACATGTAAGGCTGAATGGATTCTCATTAGTTATAAGATAGAATGTAAGGTAATTATGCCATAAATTCTTATCAAAACCATAATCTGTGGCAACCTCCAATATTCTCTTAATCTGCTCATATATATCACTTATAAGCTTGTCAGGAGTCTCCTCATCCCTGTCAAATTTTTTGAAAATATCGGACATTTTCATAAGAATAGTGTCCTCATGATTACCATATATAATAAGTTTCGCAACTTCTCTGTACATTATTATTCCCTCTTCTTTCTCTTATTAATTACAAGCTGCATGGCAAAGATGGCCACACCTGCAAGTGACACCAACGCTCCCTCTTTAAGAAGCGGCGTAGAATACTTAAGTGTTACATTATGCGTTCCACTCGTAAGATATACAGCCATATACTGACCATTAGCATTATATAGCTTTTGTCTTTCCCCGTCTACATATACCTTCCAGCCCTTTGAATAAGGGATTGTAAGACACAGATATTTATTACGGTCAAGTGTTATCTGACCTGTAACCTTATTATTTCCAAGCTCTACGTCTGTTAATACATTTTCTTTAAGTGCATTAATCTCGTCAGTGTAACCATCCATCGGCTGGCATACAATCTGTATATCATCATAAGAATACACACCAATCTTCTGGAAAGTCACTGTAACTGATGTCACATTTTCTTCCGAATAGCCCATATTCACACTGAAATCATGCTGGTTACTATAATAGCTGTAATCAGATGTGAAGTAATTCATTGACTTGGTTACTCCTGTATCAGTCGTAATTCCAAGCTTAACACTGCTTGTAGACTGTGTCCAGTATATGAAATTCTTAAATATCTTCTTCTTTTCATTATGTGAAAGCTCTTTCCAGTCTGCCTTAGAGTATAAGTCTAATGGGTCGAACTTCCTCTTTCCAAAATACAGCTGGAACTGTGCTGCACCTTCATAATCAAGACCATTAATATTAAAGTAAGTCTCGCCTGCGCCACTGCCTGTAAAGTTAAATGTTACTCTGGCACCTGCCTTAGTTACTGCAAATGTATTATCCGTACACTGTACTTCTTTGGCATCATAATCCATTGTATAATCTTTAATCTGGCTGTCATAACTTAAATCTTTAACAGATACCCTGTCAGGAAGCGCCTCCCTCGTATATTTCCCACTTCTGTCAATAACAACAGCCTGAAGCATAGCCTTCTGCTTATCTACTGCACTTAAGCCTTCCCATTCCCTCTTATTAACAGCTTTGTCATAGGTAAAGCCTAATGGAAGTTCATTGTCGTTATTATACATTACATAATCATCATTTTCTGATTCATAAGCAAATCCATATGGAACAAGTCCGCCGGTCTTACTTACCAGATACTTTGAGGCAGATGACAATGTTATAAGAGATGACCTGTCATCATAGCCTGTGTATTTGTGCGGAAGCAGCGTATCAAGCCTGATTGCACAATCATATCTGAACTTCGATACATACGGATTAGTAAGTGTCCAGTACAGATTAGAGGACGATATTCCAGTAATGCAATTCATATTGTATGAAAGTCCCGAGCCTGAATATCTGATAAAATCTGTATCTTCAGCATCTTTACTTATAAGCTCCTTCTCGCTTCCAAACACATCTTCCTGTGCCATTTTAACGCTTATGCACTGTGCCGCATAATTTTCCCCAAATGAAGCATTTTTCCATATACCATTAGCTAATGCCGCCAGCATAACCGCTACTGTCACCATCATGCATCTGTTATATTCATTAACATTCTTTATGCTAAGTCCAATTAGCAATATTACTCCAATTGCAACTGCACTTATAAGCTTGCCATTTCTTGAATACTTTACGCACATACATACCACAAAATATATTGTAAGTGTAACTCCAATAAAGCGGATTTCTTTTCTTTCCAGTTTTATAAGACGCGGCATCATGCACACAAGTATATATGCACATAATAATGCAAATGAATATATCCACCTGTTACACATATATGAAAATCCGTTCATTGCCTGTCCGAAGAACGGTATACATATCATCACAGCACTTATAATAAAATAAGTCTTAAGCATTGTGTACTTACGTCTGCTCTTAAACATTAAAAGCACTGCAAGCAACACAGGTACTGCAAATCCCATGCATGTCCAGAAGTTATCACCCTCAACGATAAAAAGTCCCGGAAGCTTTGCATAGTATGAAAAAGGATATACCAGTCCCATTTTGTTAGGTGTATTAAATCTGCTGTCACTTAAGAAAACGTGAAGCACAGGCAGAAACACTATTGCTGCCATACACAGTCCTGTAACCGATGAAACTGCAAGTCTTAATATTCCTTTGCCCCACATTTTTACATTCTTTCCATAACAGAATATGAATCTCACAATAACATATATAATTGTTGTGAACACAAGCATGTAGAAGAAATAAAAATTACTCATTGCAGCAACAGCTACTGTTATTGTAAAGAGCCACATTTTCTTCTCTCTGATTATCTTCTCAACACCCAATATAAGCAGCGGATAATACAGAAGCGGGTTAAGAAAGAACGGATGTCTTACCGCATTGTATATTGCCCAGTAGCAGAATGCATAAGCTACTGCTCCTGGAAGGACATATCTTTTCTTATGTCCTGTATAAAAACACAGCATTGAAAATGCTATACCTGACAGATATATTCTTAAAAGAATCATTGCTTCATAGAATATATACATGTACTTTGCTGGAAACAGGAAACATAAGAATGTAAATGGGTCGCCTATCACATAATAGTGAAATGTTCCTATAACATCACTTCCCTCACCTATTGCAAAATCCCACTGTGGTATTACAAACTGATGATTGATAAATATATTTTTAAAGAAATCCCTTAAATACTGTGAATAATATATGAGTGACTTATAATGCTGTTCCCAGCCATCAACCTCCCATATGAATGTCTTTCCAGTGAAAAAATAAAAAGAAAACACACCTATAGCAAGGATTGCAAAAATAACTGAATAAGCCAGAAAATATGTTGATTTTCTGGAATCAAGTCTTTTATAAAAATCTTGTAACTTCGATTTCATCTCTGCCATAGGTGTATCTTCTCTTTTCTTAAACTAGGAAACTGCCATAAGCATAAGCATACGGCAGTTTCTTATTATAACTTATTGTGATTAAATTATCAATGAAGATGTATTATCTTCTTAGGGCACTTCTCAGCACACTTTCCACAACCTGTACACTTTGAATAATCAATATGTGCAATATTGTTTTCTACTGTAATAGCACCAAACTCACACTGCTTTGTACATAACATACATCCAATACATCCAACAGAACATGCTGACATAACATCTTTACCCTTATCGTTAGATGAACAGTTAACTGTATAGTTACTCTTGTATGGTATGATTTCAATAAGGTGTCTTGGACATACAGCAACACATTTACCACATGCTTTACATTTGCCCTTATCTACTACAGCAATACCATTAACAATATGAATTGCATCAAAAGGACATGCCTTAACACATGAACCATATCCCATACATCCGTATGTACATGCCTTAGAACCGCCGTTAGGAACGACGTTCATTGCTGTACAATCCATTGCACCTGAGTACACATAATTTTCTTTTGCTTTGTCGCAGTCACCAGCACATTTAACAAATGCTGTCATTCTTACTGATTCTCCAACTTCCTCACCCATGATTGCACCAATCTTTGCTGCAACCGGTGCGCCACCAACTGGACATGCGTTAGCTGGAGCTTCTCCTGCGGCAATTGCCTTAGCAAGTGCATCACATCCTGCATATCCACAACCACCACAGTTGTTTCCAGGAAGCTCTGCTCTTACATCTATCTCTTTCTGATCTACTTCAACATAGAACTTCTTACCCATTACTCCGAGGAAAAGTCCGAGAAGAAGACCAGTGCAGCTTACAACAACTGCAGCAATAATTATACCTGACATCTTGTCGTCCTCCTCTTAAATAATACCTGAAAATCCAAAGAATGCGATAGCCATAAGTCCTGCAGTAAGTAATACAATAGGCATTCCCTTAAAGCTTTCCGGAACATCATTGAATTCGTTTCTTTCACGTATACCAGCCATGATTATGATTGCTATTGTGAAACCAACAGCTGTTCCTAATCCACTGACTACAGAATCTAAAAGCTTCTGACCAATATTAAGTCCTGCTGCTGTGTTATAGTTCTGTACATTAGTAAGTGCAATACCAAGTACTGCACAGTTAGTTGTAATAAGCGGAAGGTATACACCAAGTGCTTCATAAAGAGATGGTGATGTCTTCTTTAAAAACATTTCAACAAACTGAACAAGTGCCGCAATTACAAGGATGAATACAATTGTATTCAGATATGTAAGCTTGAGCGGTGTAAGTATACAGTCATATATAAGACTGCAGACAGCTGATGAAATAGTGATAACGCCGATAACAGCGCCACCCATTCCTGCTGCTGTGTTTATCTTCTTAGAAACTCCAAGGAAAGGACACAAACCGAGGAACTGGCTTAAAACTACATTATTGACAATTGCTGTACTTACAGCTATCAATAATAACTGTGAAAAATATCCCATATTTACCTCCCTTAGTTATTCTTAGCCTCAGCCTTAGCTTCTTCTATCTCTTCTGTGTAATCAGGAACTTCTGCAGGCTTCATGCCTTTCTTTCTCTTAATTCTGTTCATAATAGCAATCATGAATGCAAGAACAAAGAATGCTCCTGGTGCAAGAATAAAGATACTTGCTGGTGTGTAACCGATTGTTGAGAGATCGAATAATGCGTTAGTACCATCTGAGAAAATTGTACCGCCACCGATAAGCTCTCTTATTGCTCCAAGGATTGTAATAGCAATTGTGAATCCAAGTCCCATACCTATTCCATCAAAGAATGAAGGAATTGGAGGGTTCTTAGAAGCATACGCTTCTGCACGTCCAAGGATGATACAGTTAACAACTATAAGAGGAATATATATTCCAAGTGAATCGTACAGACTTGGCAGGAAGCCCTGCATAAGGAACTGTACCATTGTAACAAATGATGCAACGACAACGATGAACGCTGGCATTCTTACACCATCTGGAATAGCCTTACGAAGTAATGAAATCATAAGGTTTGATAATGCAAGTACTACTGTAGAAGAAAGTCCCATACCTATACCATTGATTGCTGATGTAGTAACCGCAAGTGTAGGACACATACCAAGTGTAAGTACCAGGGTAGGATTCTCTTTAATAATACCATTATAAAGTCTTTCTATACATTTATTCAAAGTCCGCACCTCCCTAGTTTCCTGCCACAAGCTTGTAAACTGCAAGCGCATAATTTACACCCTTTGTGACTGATTTAGAAGTAATTGTAGAACCACCGATTGCATCAACATTAGCATTGCTTTCTGATGCTGAACCATCTGTTACTACTGAAAATGATGCAACTGCATCAGACTTAGCTGTAAACTGTGATGTAAATGATGGATCCTGTTTAGCTCTCATACCAAGACCAGCAGTTTCGCTGATTGAAAGGAATGATACTCCAAGTACCTTTCCATCTGTTGAAATACCAACTGTAAACTTGATATCTCCGCCGTAACCGTCACTATCTGTAACTGTTACAACATAACCTGCTGTCTCGCCGCCTTTCTTTCCTATAGCAACTTCATTGACCTTATCCTTAGAGAAGTCAATGTCTGATGAAGCATTAATATCATCATCAGAAGGAAGGGCATCTATTGTCTCAAAGCTGTCTGCTTCTGCAAGAACTGCTTTGTAAGCCTTTTCCTTAGCATTCTCATTAGCCTTTGCAATAGGATCAAGTGTTATCTGATATACAACACCAAGAAGAATTCCGGCTACAAGTGTTATAGCAAATAAAACTAATGCATCTTTAACTATTTTCTTCATCTTATGCAGCCTCCTTTGCTTTCTTCTCTGGCTTCTTCTTACCAAATGACTTAGGAACTGTTACTCTCTCAATAAGAGGAACTAAGAGGTTACAGAAGATAATTGCATATGAAACGCCTTCTGCTGAACCACCATACATTCTGAAAATGAATGTAAGAAGACCTAAGCAGCAGCCAAATACAATTTTACCATTAGGTGTAATTGGTGAAGTTACATAATCTGTCGCCATGAAGATGGCACCAAGTAAAAGTCCACCACCACATACTTCCTCAAGCATGTAGATTACATCGAAATGATGTCCTGGTGCAAAAAGGAATATAAGCGCTGCAAATACACCTACATATGTTACAGGTATTCTCCAGTTAATAACCTTTCTTGCAAGTAGGTAGATACCACCTAAAAGAAGACAGATTGCTGAAGTCTCACCGATAACACCACCTGTTGTACCAATAAACATCTTAGCTAATGAAACAACGCCTGTTGATTCTGCACCAGGCTTAAGGAGTGCAAGAGGTGTTGCGCCTGAATATGCGTCTAAAAATCCGTTAGATGTAACGAAATTAGTCATCGGACCTGTATATGCAATAAGAAGGAAACATCTTGCTGCAAGAGCAGGGTTCATGAAGTTCTGTCCAAGTCCTCCAAAAAGCTGCTTAACTACGATAATTGCAAATACACATCCTACGATTTCAAAACCAACATTTAATGTTGATGGAATATTTAATGCAATAAGAAGACCTGTTACTGCTGCACTTAAATCTGTAACAGTAACTTTCTTATGCATGAAATACTGATATAATGCCTCACATGCTACACAAGTAACAATACCGATTACTATACGAAGCAGTGCATCGAGGCCAAAATTAACTATACCAAATATGCTGGCAGGAGTTAAAGCAATAAGAACATCTCTCATTATTGTCTGAGTAGTATTCCCGCTTCGCACATGAGGATTAGTCGATACATTAAAAATCTCACTCACTTTGATTGCCCACCTTTCTACTTCTTTCTTCTGTTAGCAAGTACTGTACTTCTCATAGCCTTAATCTGCTGTGTTAATGGTCTCTTGGCTGGACAGACATATGAACAGCTTCCGCACATTACACATTCCATACCATCGAACTTAGTAAAGCCTTCTTCATCATTACGTGATGCAAAACCGGCAAGCTTTGCTGGAAGAAGGTGTTCCGGACATGCCTCACCACATTTACCACATCTTATACATGCAGAAGACTCTATCTTAGATACGATATCATTCTGGAATACAAGAAGTGATGAACTTCCCTTAACAACAGGTACATCAAGACTGTACATGGCAAATCCCATCATAGGACCACCGGAAATATATTTCTCTGGTTCTCCTACAGGACCACCGGCAGCATCAAGAAGCTGTCTGTAATTAGTTCCTAACCATACATAGAAGTTGCCAGGCTCTTTAACTCCGTCACCTGTTACAGTACATATTCTCTTAGTAAGAGGCTTACCTTCTATAACTGAAAGATAGATTGAGAATATTGTATCAACATTATGTACGATACAGCCTGCATCAGCTGGAAGCATGCTTGAATTAATAGCTCTTCCTGTTGTTGCATATATAAGACTACGCTCTCCTCCCTGTGGATACTTAGTCTTTAATGGCTTAACTTCAATATCAGGCTCAGAAGCTGTAGCTTCCTGCATGATTCTTATTGCCTCAGGCTTATTATCTTCAATACCGATAATTCCCTTAGCATGGTCAAATATCTTAAGAGCAATCTTAAGACCCATAACAACCTTGTCTGATTCTTCTAATAATCTTCTGTAATCAGATGTAAGGTAAGGCTCACACTCTGCTCCATTAACGATAATGTAATCTATGGCTTCAGGATTCTTTGGAGAGAGCTTAACATTAGTTGGGAAACCAGCTCCTCCCATACCTACAACACCAGCAGCCTTGATTCTTTCTAAGATAACGTCCTTAGTAAGATCCTCGAACTTCATAGGTGTATATTCAACTTCTTTGAATTCGCCATCATTCTCGATAATGATAGAATTGCACTTACCGCCTGTAGCCAATGTTCTTGGCTCAATAGCTTTAACAGTACCTGATACAGATGAATGAATGTTCGCAGAAACAAATCCACCTGCCTCGGCTATCAGCTGGCCTGCAAGGACATAGTCGCCCTTGGCAACAACTGGCTTAGCAGGTGCGCCGATGTGCTGTGAAAGCGGGAACACCATCTCTCCTACGGCTGGAAAGAGTTCTTTGATTGGTTTATCCTTAGAAAACTCTTTACCGTCATAAGGATGACATCCACCTTTAAATGTACACTTTCCCATGACATATTTCTCCTTATAAAGTTTTTATTAAATAGTATTTTATCTCAATAAATAGCAAAAATCTACTTTTTTTTGTGTATATATTCCTATATAATAAGAGAAAATGAGTACTTTTTTAACAATCGGTTTGTCTAATCAAACCTAAAACGAGGATTTTTTATGATAACTATTAATGATACCCTGCACACAAACGCAGACACCGCAATGCTTAAAGCAATATGTCCGGATACTGACAGCATCTGCTTTTTTGATATAGAAACCACAGGATTTTCAAGAAATTATAATATAGTATACCTCATAGGCGCTGTATATTTCCGTAACGGAATATCGCATTATTTACAGTGGCTTGCAGAATCCGATTCCGATGAAGCTTATATTTTATCTGCATTTAATGATTTTTTAAAAGATTTTCATACATTAATACATTTTAATGGGGATGCCTTCGATATTCCCTTTATTACTGAGCGTGCAGCACATCTTAATGTTGCACTTGACCTTTCACATCTTGAAAGCCTTGACTTATATAAAACTGCCAGAAAATGTAAATCTATTCTGTCACTTTCTGACTATAAGCAGAAAACCATTGAACATTTTCTTGGAATAGAACGTGAAGATATGTATTCAGGCGGTGAACTTATTGATGTATACAGGAAATTTGCAGCAAAACCTTCTGATACAGCACATAACGAATACAGGAAACTTCTCCTTCTTCACAACCATGACGATATAGAAGGAATGCTAAGCCTGCTTCCACTTGTTTCCTATTATGCAATAATTATGAATTCTTACACTGTTGACAATACTGTCATTGATAAAGATACTGATTCCGATGGAAATGTGAGCAGCCTTCGGCTGATTGCTGAATGTTCTCTGCCCGTAGGCGTACCCGTGGACAGACATATATGTATTGACAATATACATATTCTGATTAAGAACCGTACATTAACTCTTGTAATCCCGATTATATCAGATACTTTGAAATACTTTTTTAAAGATTATAAGAATTATTTTTATCTGACATCAGAAGACGAAGCCATTCACAAAAGCATTGCACAATATGTAGACAGTAATAACCGTGTTAAATGCTCTGCTTCTAACTGTTACACCAAAAAGACGGGCATCTTTCTTCCGCTCTATGATAATTGTAATTTAAACATATTTAAAAAAGATTATTCTGCCCCGGAAAAATACTGCAACGCAGATGATATACTGTTAAAAAGCACTGATAACACAGAAAAATATATACATTCCGTTATAAATCATATATTTTCATAATTAAAAATGCGTAACCAGACTGATATTATTCCGGTTACGCATTTTATTAATTAGTCTTTCTGTAGAAGAAAAGATGGTCATAGCTGTATCCCATATCCCTATAACCGATTATCTGTTCAGTATTACCTACAAACAGACACCCATCAGTAACTAAAGATTTATTAAACTTCTCATATACATCTTTCTTGGCTTCTTCCGTAAAATATATAAGAACATTCCTGCACACAATAAGATGACAGCCTGTTGGATATGGATCCTTTAGAAGATTACTCTTCTTAAACTCAACACATCTTTTTATATCATCAGATATTTTATAAAACCTGTCGCCCATCTTTTCAAAGTACTTATCCTGAAATTCCTTAGGAAGTCCCTTTATGCTGTTTTCACCATATACACCATCTTTAGCCTTCTCAAGAACCTGTTCATCAAGATCTGTCGCAATAATCTTAATATCCCTCATAGGTACTTTCTTTGCAAGCACCATAGCAAGTGAATATGGTTCATCACCAGTAGAACATGCCGCACTCCATACCTTAAGTCTTGGACCGAACTTACTTATCAGATCCGGCAGTATAACATCCTCCAGTGTCTTCCACAGATTCGGATTTCTATAAAATTCAGATACATTAATCGTAATATAATTAACAAATTCTTCTCTTAACCCTGTATCTTCCTTTATTGCCTTACAATAACTATCGTAACCATCATACTTATGTCTTGCAATAAGTGTATCTATACGCCTCTTCATCTGTTTTTCCTTATATGCATTAAGGTCAATAGTTGTAAGACTCAGGATAAATTTCTTAAAATCCTCATAATCTTTAATCATAATCCCTCTTTTCTACATCGTTCCACGAAACAAACGTAATGTAAATTATTCTTAATTCTGTTATAATTCTATCATATTTTCAAAAAACCTGAAAGGATTATTTATAAACTAATGGATAATGAATCGCTTTTAAAAAATAAAATAATGGACGCAGCCAATCGTTCCTTCCGCCAGAATATATATACTTATACCAATTTCCTGGATATCAACGAGCAGTCAGTATTCGCACAGATGAGAAACGCACTTAATTTCGTAGCTTTTAAAACATACGGTGGCAATGATGCATGTGAAAGACAGATGATACAGTTTGGTTCTTACGAAACTCTTGGCTATGAAGAGGAATTTCCTATAACTCTTATAAAGATATCTCCTCTTATAGAAAAATATGCTGAATCACTGTCACACAGAGATTACCTTGGTGCTCTTATGAATCTTGGAATTAAAAGAGAAATGCTTGGAGACATAAATATAAAAGGCAAGGACGCCTATCTTTACTGTGTTTCGCATATTGCTGATTTCATAATAGACAACCTGTCTACAGTAAAGCATACACATATCCAGTGTACAAAGACTGATATTAACGATATCGAATGTTCACCTGAGCTTGAAGATATTGAAGTTTTATCTGCAAGTGAACGGATTGACGCTGCCGTTGCCAGCCTCACAAAGCTAAGCCGAAGTCAGGCAGTAGAATTATTCAGGGCAAGAAAAATATTCATTAACAGCCGTCAGATGGAAAACAACAGCTATCAGTTAAAAGCTAATGATATACTTGTTATCCGCGGAACAGGCAAATTCATCTATCAGGGGTGCGGTAGAGAAACAAAAAAAGGCCGTGTTTATCTTTCATTCAGAAAATATATTTAAAAAAAGGGCTGTGAGAACAGCCCTTTTAACATCTTTAATTACTCTTCTGTTGCTGGAGCTTCTTCCTGAGCTTCGTTGTCGTTAAGTAATGCCTTAATGCTTAAGCTGATCTTCTTATCAGCTTCATTAAGGTCAACAACCTTAGCTTCAATTTCCTGACCGATTGAAAGTGCGTCAGATGGCTTTTCAATACGATCTCTTGAAATCTGTGAAACATGAAGTAATGCATCGATACCATCTTCTAACTGGACGAATGCACCGAAATCTGTCATTCTTGCAACTGTTCCCTTAACAACATTACCTACAGCATACTTCTCTGCTGCGTTATTCCATGGATTAAGGTCTGGATACTTAACTGAAAGTGCAATCTTATCTCCGTTAATCTCTTTGATAAAGCACTTAACTGAATCACCAATCTTGTAAACCTTCTTAGGATTCTCTGTTCTTCCCCAAGACATCTCTGAGATGTGAAGAAGACCATCTACACCGCCTAAGTCAATGAATGCACCGAAATCTGTAACATTCTTAACTGTTCCTTCGATTGTATCGCCTTCCTTAATCTTAGAAAGAACTGCCTCTGCTGCTGCCTTCTTAGCTGCAACAATAAGCTGCTTGCAATCACCGATAATCTTTCTGTTCTTAGGATCATATTCAGTGATGACAAATGTAACTTCCTTACCGTTATATACAGATAAATCCTTAACAAATGTATCTGAAATAAGGCTTGCAGGAATAAATACTCTTGCTTCATCAACGATAACCTCAAGACCACCCTTGATGTTCTTAGCTACACCTGTAATTGGCTCCTGATTATTAAATGCATCTTCAAGTTTCTTATTGCCATTATCTGCAACAAGCTTTCTATATGTAAGAGCAACCTGTCCCTCACCATCGTTTGATTTAAGAACCTTAGCCTTCATCTCATCTCCAACTGAGACTACAGTAGTAAGATCCACATCAGGAGCTGATGTATACTCTGAACGAGTAATGATTCCATCAGATTTGCCACCTATATTAAGTACAATTCTATCTGGCTTAACTGCAATAACTCTTCCGTCTACCACCTCTCCTGTACGGATTTCCTTCCATTCTTCGTTATCTAACATCTGTGCAAAGCTTTCTTCTGACATTAGTATAAACCTCCTCAATGATATTGTTTGGGGTTGATGCCCCGGCTGTAATACCTATGCAGTCTGATGATTCGAGCTTATCAAGCTCAAGGCCGCTAAGAGTCTGAATGTAAAAGGTTTCCTGACATTCCGTCTTGCAAATTTCATACAGTTTACGAGTGTTTGAACTACTGCTGTCCCCTATAACAATCATAGCATCAGCTCTTCGAGCAATCCGTCTTGCCTCGTTCTGACGCTCCTCAGTTGCATTACATATCGTATTACTAATGCAAATATTGTACTCTTTTTTCTTTATAATTTCAACTAAATCTTGAAATTTCTTGTAATTAAATGTCGTTTGTGCTACCACGCATATCGGTTTTTCCCTTTTTGACGGCTTAAACAAAAGGGCATCTTCCTTCGATTCTACGACGGTTCCACCGTTTTTTGCCCACCCGAGAATCCCTTGCACCTCCGGATGTTTTGCCGAACCGATGATAACAATTTCATATCCTTTTTCACTATATTCAGCAACGGTTTTATGAATTTTTTTCACAAATGGACACGTTGCATCCTCAAATGAAATTTTTTCCTCCTTGAGCGTGTGGATGACGGATTCCGGTACACCGTGCGAACGAATCACTAAAATCGCCTGACTCCTGTCTTCTTTTGCAATTTCATCCGGGTGTTCAATCACCTGTACCCCCTGCGATGCTAAATCCTCTACAACCTGCTCGTTATGAATAATCGGTCCGAGTGTATAAACTTTATGATTTTCTTTTGCCAATAAATCATATACCGTATCAACGGCCCGCTTTACTCCAAAGCAGAACCCCGCGCTGTCTGCACATTTAATTGTCATGAGCCGATGCTCCTTGTATTTCAATAATTTTATTTACCACTTCATCGATTGTTAAATCAGAGGAATCCAGATATACTGCATCTTCTGCCTGCTTTAACGGCGCAATTTCACGGTTCATATCCTGTTCATCC
>ENA-ORND01001777-ORND01001777.1-human-gut-metagenome-genome-assembly--contig:-NODE-1777-length-14016-cov-3.967481_pt1 | contig 14016 bp, 13 predicted proteins | sample MGYA00242111_ERZ509014 | MGnify/ENA primary metagenome ERZ509014 (study PRJEB26280, sample SAMEA2338694) | human gut metagenome | biome: human gut; feature: human-associated habitat; material: faeces... | reverse complement strand
ACCTGCCATATCGCATGATGTTCTGTATCTCTGACTCGTCTACCTCTCCGTTAAGCTGTCTTACACACTGCTCATTGATAGAACGCATACAGGTAATAAGACCTTTTGGAATCGTCACACACTTTGATTCATCCGGTGACTTGTTGATTACCGGCATAATGTCGATTGTCCAGCTACCGATATCTACTATCAGCGTTTTCTTTGCCATTGTAGGAATCTTGTCCACTACTGCTGCATAACACTGAGGGAATACTGCCACATCATCAATTTCAATATGATACGGCTCATTCTCATATTTGAAGCTTACACGCTTATTCTTTGTCAGGTACTTGATAAAATCATTCTTCTCTGCTCCAAATCTTGTAAGTGGAAGTCCTACAGCAAGAAATACCTTTGCCTCTGCAAGACCTCTTCTTTTAAGTTCCTTAGCAACTGCTGCAAGAGTGAGAAGATAAAAGCTGTCATCTTCGACCTTTGTATCCTTTACTTCCTGCCTCACAGTTCCAACCTTATAGAACTTTCCTTCATACTCAAGTACATCACCGAAAAGTGCCGGAGTTGTTGTAATCTCCTTAACACCTGTGACAAATACCTGAGAGATTGTTTTCATCATTGACCATCCATGATCAATGCCGATTACTTCTAACTTGTTATTCATGTGTTTTGCACATCCTTTCTTCTTAAACAGCCACTTGAACATCTTAACCACCTACTTTCCTATCAGCTTTCGCATACAAGGAAAACAATAACCATTCCCTTGATAATATGGACATCCGACACATTCCGTCGGAAGTTTCTGTTCTTTTTTCTTAGATGGTTTACAACATGTTCCATTGGCACATCTGTTGTTATGTCCCCAGAAGAATCTACAATGCATACAATCTTTTAATTCTCTTTCAAGCTTTTCTTCTGGAGATACAAACCTGCGTTTCTTATGCTTATCTCTTTTTTCAACTGTTCCCACCAGAGCTCTCCTCCCTTCCAAGGAGTGATTGCTCTCTTATCTGTTCCATTGTCCTGTCCGACTCTCCTGCCGTCCTAGCTAACGAATACAATACGATAAGAACAATAATTATTAATGCTATGCTAAATCCCATCACCACTTTATCCTCCTTCAAATTAGTTGCCATATAGACAAAATTTGAATTTGGAAGTGATATAGTCTACATGGCTATGCTTAATGCTAAGCATGTAGGTACACGCCAGTCTTCTAGACTCCTATATCGCCCCGTGTACAAAGAGGTGTTCTCACCTCCGGGAGTTACAGACGAGCCACAAAATGTGTTTCACGACGCCCTTCTGAATTATCAGAAGCACTATCTCCTCTTTTAGCCTTTTGAGGATAAGGACGAACTTCTCGCCCTCTGTGGTTGATTATCCTTACGCAACATGCCGATTCCTTTTACCAAATTTCCATCCAGCTTCTCGCCCTTCATCTTTCGATCCATCAGACTACTAATATGATAGCTGTGACTTTCATCCTCCAGGTACATGCCCCGTAATTTTACTACCTACAGAAATTCTGTAGTGCAAACTACTTTGCAAATCTGTAACTGATTATTCAATTGTTATGTCCAATCTCTCTTGGACAATTGATATTCTACAATGCACTTTAATTTTACGGAAGTGACACCACTGGTGTATTTTTACGAATTTTCACCAGTTTTTGGTGTATTTGTCATTTCCTTTAATTTGTTCCATGTATGCTTAGGCAGTTCTCTTGCCGGCTCTCTGAATCGTTCAAGATATTTTTCAAATAATTCCGTATTGATTAATGCTGAATTACCGACTTTATAGACTGCTCCTGCCTCTCTCGCAATTACTATGATTCTCGATTTACTTATCCCATAAATAATCGCTCCTTCCTCTGCATTGACAAATTTTTTCATAAAATCCTTTGTATCTGAATAGCACTTATATGAGTAACTCATTCATCAGTCTCCTTTCACATTTGGCAATGGATGTTTCATTTCTGTTGGCGGTTCTCTGAATTGCTCCATATATTCATCAAACACCTCCAGATTAATCAGAATAGTATTTCCTTTTGCTTCGCCTATCTTATATACAGCTCCAGCTGCTCTAGCCATTTCGATAAATCTATGATGTCCTATGCTGTAAGTCATTGAACCCTCTCCGATTCTCACAAACTTCTTTTCCACAATTTTATTTGAACTAGGAACTCTTGCAGAATGTTTCATAAATTTCATCAACCTTTCCTTATGTACTAATATAATCTTTGCAAGCTGATATCTTGCTCCAGCAGCCAACGCTATATCCATTGCCTCATCTTGTGTTACATCTAATAAAGCCATTACCTCATCAATACGAATAAATCTTGGTTTTACAGTTTCTTTTCTATAGGCACAAACTGAACCACTCAATGTATTTACCATAACATCACCTACTTATAAAACTCAGAATCTGTAATATGAAAAGTTTCAAGATACTTATCCAATATTTCTGTATTAACAAGTACAAGCTGACCAATTTTATAACAAGCCTTGGCATCCTTAGCCACTTCTTGAAATTTTGTCATTCCCATACTGTACATTTTTGCACCATCTGAATATCTTACAAACTTTTTTGCATCCTCATATCTATCTTTCTTCTTTGATTCATTCATTGCTGTGCTCCTTTCACTTTGACTTCATAACAAATGACGTAATTTCTCCATAACGCAAAAAAGAGGACATCTTCTAAATTTCTTTAGAAAATGTCCTCTTAGTAGTTCATATTTGATTGAATCTTTTTCTTTTCAGATTGTGTACTCTTTCATACTGATGTAAATGACTATGTCAAAATGCGTCTTTTAATGCGTCCTTTGACGTACTCAAATGCCTCAACCCCGCATAAACACTAGGTTTATTTATCCAAGCTCTTCATCGTCGGGAACAACAACACATCTCTAATTGCAGGTGAATCTGTAAGCAGCATAACAAGTCTGTCAATACCGTAACCGATACCGCCTGTTGGTGGCATACCTACTGCAAGTGCGTTAAGGAAGTCCTCATCTGTGTGCTGTGCTTCCTCATCACCGTTCTCTGCGTTCTTATCCTGCTGTGCGAAACGCTCTCTCTGGTCGATTGGGTCATTAAGCTCTGAGTATGCATTACACATTTCCCATGTGTTAATGAAAAGCTCGAAACGCTCAACCTTCTCTGGATCAGATGGCTTCTTCTTAGTAAGTGGAGATATTGCAAGAGGATGATCCATAATGAATGTAGGCTGGATTAAATTCTCCTCGCAGTACTCCTCAAAGAAGAGATTGATGATGTCGCCCTTAGTATGACGCTCCTCGAACTCAATTCCTCTCTCCTTAGCAAGAGCCTTAGCTTCTTCGTCAGTCTTAATTGTATCAAAATCAACACCGGCGTATTCCTTAATTGCGTCATTCATAGTAAGTCTTCTGAATGGCTTTCCAAGGTCAATCTCTGTGCCGTTGTAAGTAATCTTAGTTGTACCGCATACAGTCTCGGCAAGGTGTCTGAACATGCTCTCCGTAAGTTCCATCATACCCTCGTAATCTGTGTATGCCTGATAAAGCTCCATAAGTGTGAACTCAGGATTGTGTCTTGTATCAACACCCTCGTTACGGTATACTCGTCCGATTTCGTAAACTCTCTCAAGACCACCAACGATAAGTCTCTTAAGATAAAGCTCTAATGAAATACGAAGCTTAACGTCCTCGTCAAGTGCGTTGTAGTGTGTCTCAAATGGTCTTGCGGCAGCTCCGCCTGCGTTAGATACCAGCATTGGAGTTTCAACTTCCATGAAGCCCTGTCCGTCAAGATATCTTCTGATAGATGAGATTATCTGTGACCTCTTTATAAATGTGTCCTTTACCTCAGGATTGCATATAAGGTCTGTGTATCTCTGTCTGTATCTAGTGTCCTGATCCTTCAGACCATGCCACTTCTCAGGCAACGGCAGAAGCGACTTTGAAAGCAGTACGAACTTCTGAGCGTGAATTGATATCTCACCCATTTTTGTTCTGAATACAAAGCCCTCAATGCCAACGATATCACCGATATCGCCCTTCTTGTAATCGTCAAATTCTTCCTTGCCGATCTCGTTCATTCTCAGATAGACCTGAACCTTGTCGCTCTTATCTCTCAGATCGAAAAAGCTTGCCTTGCCCATAAGACGTCTTGACATTACTCTGCCTGCAACGCTTACTGTTATGCGGTTTGCCTCGAGAAGCTCCTTGAGCTTTTCCTCGTCTTCGCCTGCCTGCTCCTTAAGCTCAGCCTCAAGCTTTTCATACTGTGCTTTAGCCTCGGCACAGCTTGCCGTAACATCATACTTTGTTATCTCAAATGGATTCTTGCCCTTGGCTTTCAGCTCTTCAAGCTTGTCCATTCTTATCTTCTTTAAGCTGTTTATGTCCTCCTGAGTAAGCTCTTCCTCAGGAGCGTTTGTGCGGTTTTCCTCGCTCATTTATATTTTCCTTTCCGTGTGTTTTGTAAGTGGTCTGTTACTTTGAAATGTCGATGACCTCGAATTTCAGCAGACCGGCAGGTGTTTCAGCCTCGAAAATGTCGCCTACCTTGTGCTTGAGTGCAGCCTTGCCTATAGGTGACTCGTCAGAGATCTTGCCGTTGTCAGGGTCAGACTCAGTTGAACCTACTATCTGAAGATCCTCGATCTCGTCAAGCTCGATATCCTTTATCTTGATGATAGAGCCTACGCCTATCTCGTTTACAGAAATATCATCGTCCTCAACGACAGTTGCGTTTGAAATGAGAAGCTCTAACTCATTGATCTTTGATTCAAGGATAGCCTGCTCGTTCTTAGCCTCGTCGTACTCAGCATTCTCGGAAAGGTCTCCGAAAGAACGTGCTTCTTTAAGCTTCTGAGCAACTTCACGTCTTTTTACTGTAATAAGGTATTCAAGTTCCTCCTGCAATTTAGCATAACCTGCTTTTGAAACAGTCTTAGAAATAGCTGCCATAATTAAACACTCCTATATCAATATAATTTTATACGGGTACTATCAACTTAATATTATACACGATTTGCCCTCTTTTGTCAAGGTCGGAAGCCGTCGCAAACGGGCTTTTTTGCACCTTTGGACAGTCTGCACGATTTTACATTTTGCACAAATTTTCACCTCTGACAGCGTGTTAGGATATTGAAAATAATAATAGTATGATTTATAATTATCTTACGATAAAACAAGTTATGAAAAAACATAGGAGGAAATTTTCATGCCAAACCCCATTTTGCCTGCATGGGAGTATATCCCTGACGGCGAGCCGAGAGTTTTCGGCGACAGAGTTTATCTTTATGGCTCACATGACAGAGCCGCTCAAAGCGACTTTTGCGACTATAAACTGAAAGTCTGGTCTGCACCACTTGATGACCTTAACAATTGGGTATGCCACGGACACAGCTTCCATACCCGTGATGACCGTGACCATAAGTCCGATACCGAAGGAATGACCGACCGCAAGCTGTTCGCTCCGGACGTTATAGAAAAAGACGGCAGGTATTATCTCTATGCCTATATAGTCGGCTCAAAGGGCGTTGTTGGCGTGTCCGATAAGCCCGAAGGTCCTTTCAAGCTCCTTTCTCAGTATAAATATGACCCTGAGGACGCAGGCGATGACGGCATTTATAATGATGCAGGCGTGCTTGTTGATGATGACGGCAGAGTGTATATTTATTACGGCTTCACAGAATCCAACTTCAACGAGATAGACCCTGCGGATATGTATACCATTAAAAAGGGAAGCTACAAAAGAGCGGTCATTGATGACAGCGACAACGCACCGCAGGAACAGCGCTTCTTCGAGGCAAGCTCCCCAAGGAAAATCGGAGATACATACTATCTTATATATTCCCCATGTGTAGGAAGCAGGCTTGCCTATGCAACCTCAGATAAGCCACAAGGTCCGTTCAAATATCGTGGATATATAATAGACAATGGCGTTGATTATCCGGGGGGGAATGACCACGGCTCAGTGTGCGATATAAACGGTCAGTGGTATATTTTCTATCACAGAATGACAAACAATACCATAATGTCAAGACGTGCTTGCGTTGAGAAAATAGAGATTCTCCCTGACGGAACGATACCGACAGTGGAAATGACCTCGCTTGGCTTTGAAGACGGCCTTGACCCTTTCAAGCCTTATCCTGCGGATATAGCCTGCGTGCTGAAAGGCGGTTGTTTTATCACCGAAAAGGACATCTTCACAAGAAGTATCGTGAACATCACCGAGGGTAATGTTATAGGCTATAAGTATTTTGATTTTGGCGAGGACTTTTCCTCAAAGACCATGAAGATAGCCCTGAAAGTCAGGGGCATGGGAACTGTCGCAAAGGTGGCGGTCTATGCTGATGACTATGAGAACAGCGAGCCAGTAGGCTATGTTGATATCGGAACAGGTGACGGAGTTTACACAGGAGTAGTCAAGTCACTCACAGGCAGACATTCTATCTACTTTGTGCCTACAGCTTTTTCAGATGAACTTGCCGATTGGATAGCAGATTATTTCAAAAACAAGCCGCTTTTTGAACTTGAAGAATTTGTATTTATGAAATAGGAGGGAATGACATGGAAAAGTTTAGGCTTATCCCACTTCTTACCGCAGCGGTCATGGGCTGTACTGCACTGCTTGCAGGCTGTGGAAAGGGAAGTGACAGCTCTTCAAAGGCAGAGGAGGGCGCAAAGACCTCTGATGACGGAAGCATAAACAAAGACCTCACCGCAACCGAGCTTGCAAGACTTCTGGGCAACGGCACAAACCTTGGAAACACCATGGAAGCCTACGGTCACAAAAGCTATTCTGCCGACACCGACCCTGAAAGCTTTGAAACTCTTTGGGGTCAGCCTGTCACAACGGAAGAGATGATAAAAGGTATGAAAGCAAGCGGCTTTGACTCTCTCCGTGTGCCTGTGGCATGGACAAACGCAATGGAGTATGAAAAAGGCGATTACACCATAAATGAAGCCTATCTCGACAGAGTGGAGGAGATAATAAACTACGCTTTGGATAATGATATGTATGTTATCATAAACGACCACTGGGACGGAAGCTGGTGGGGAATGTTCGGTTCTTCCGAGCAGAGCGACGTTGACAAGGCGTTTGAAATGTATAAGTCCATGTGGACGCAGATAGCGAACAGATATAAAAAATACTCTGACAGACTTATATTTGAGGGTGCAAACGAAGAGCTTGGTGACAGACTCAATGACACAGACGTTTGCAAAAACTCAGGCTCGCTTTCAAAAGCCGAGTGCTATGAAATGGCCAACAAGATAAATCAGACCTTTGTTGACACTGTCCGTGCAACAGGCGGAAACAACGAACAGCGTTTTCTTCTTATCGCAGGCTACAATACCGATATCACAATGACCTGCTCAAACAAGTTCCAAATGCCAACTGATACCGCAAAGGATAAGCTCCTGCTTTCTGTTCATTATTATACCCCATGGGATTATTGCGGAACAAAGGGCCGCTCAGATTGGGGAACAAAGACAGACTATGAGGAGCAGAACAGACTTTTCAAGAACATGACAAAGTATTCCGAGCAGGGCTATGGCATAATAATAGGCGAGTATGCAGTGCTTACAAACGGCGGTGACCTAAAGAAAGGCACTGACAAGTTTATTGACAACCTCCTTGACAACTGTGACGCCTACGGCTTTGCACCATTCCTTTGGGATTGCAGTGATTTCTTCTCACGTTCAGAACTTAAAATGCGTGATGAAACTGTGGCAAAGATATTTGATGAAAGACGCCGTGATAACCAGTCCTCGATGACAGTGGAGGAGGAAAGAGCCGCTGCTGTAAAGAAGCTTGATGAAACTCTTGCGGCTGCACCTGAAAAGCTAACAGATGATACCGCACCGCAGGCTGACGAGAACACAGCGGTGGCATGGATAATGTATCAGAGTGCAGATTTTTCCGTATGCTACAGCGTTGGTGACGAGTATGATCCGGTTTCAAAGAGTGACGGAGTTATCGCAGAAAACGCAGTTATAGACGGTGAGGGAACTTACACAGTAAGCCTTGATATGTCATCAAACAACGCCAACGGCATTGCATTCTCGGCTCTGGGTATCGCAAACGGTGAGAAGCTTTATCCGAACTATATCGCAACTATTGACGAGATAAAGATAAACGGCGAAGCTGTTGAAACCATAGCGGAGGGCTACACCACATCTGACGACCAGCTTTGCACAAGAGTGAACCTTGTAAATCAGTGGGTATCCACACCGCCTGAGGATTCAAGAATAGCAGGCGGTGACCTTTCAAAAGCTTCTCCAACAATACTTGACTATGCAGGAAAGATAAACACTCTCGAAATAACATTCACATACGCTCCTGCGGCATAGATCAGAGCATATAAAAACGGCAGTTCAGCATATGCTGTTCTGCCGTTTTGTTTTGTGAAATATCAGAACTGCGAATTAGTCCAGTCCACAATACTTTGGATAGACTTATCACGCTTGTTAATGAACGCTCTTATGCAGTCTGATGAAGCATATCCTCCATGAAGCGCTTCTTCAGCCGAGCCTGTTTCTGGGTATCTTGCAAAGAACTGCTCATAAAGAGGGGAATATATGCTCTCAAATTCTGCGAGCCTATCAAGTGCCTTTTCTTTTTCAAACGTACCCTCAGACATCTTTAAAAGCCTGTCATTGAAATCGTTCCTGAAATCTTCATTTGACATAAGATAAGCAAAACTCAGAACCGCAGGATTTTTCGTGTCCGTGTCAAGCAGTCCCTTTGGCTTGTAGTTATCCTCTTTCATGGTGTTCGTCCATGCGTCGCCTTCACCGCTCACTCCGCCGAACTCAATGTCATAGAACATGAAACGCCATTTGCCGTCTGCATATTCGTTGGAACTGTCTGTGTTCTGCACCTTCCACATTGACCAGTTTTTGCCCGGCCAATCCCACTTGTTGTTTATCCAAACCTCTGCAAGGAAATAATCTCTCACACTGTCGGTGTCAACAAGCTTTGAGAACTCCTCATAATCTGCCTGTGCGGATAAGTCTTTGTGAGAAGCGAAGAAATCTGTAAGCTCCTTGAAGAAATATCCCTCGTCAGTTTCCCCCTCCGGAAGCTTGCCCTCGTCAAGCTTGTAGCCACTCTGATAGGTTTCTGCGTCGCCTTTGTAGACCACCACATCGTCTTTGTTCACACCATAGTGGCTTTCAAAATAATTGTCGGAATAGTCCTCCTCCAGCACATAAAGTCCCCAGTATTCGCCGTTCAGATAAACAACGCATGGACGTGAAGCCTTTGTTGAGCCGTCAAGCTCTGTCATAAGACTCTGCCAATAGGTGTCATTGAATTTTGCCGTAAAAGCACAATTACCACCTGCACGAAGAGTAAGCGTCTTAAAGCTGTCGATAGTTTCATTAGATGCGTTTTTCAGCCCCTCAAAGACCTCATAGTTAAACTTCTTTTCACCATATTTCTTTCTGGCGTAAAGCCTGAATCCCTTTTGCAGGTCGGAGCGTGAATAGTTTCCCTGTATCCTTATGCCGCAATCCTGTGACAAAGCGTTCGTCACGTTTCCCTCGGCTGAAATCTCGTTAAGCTCGATGTGACAATCACGTTCCCATTCCTTGCCACGCTGTTTGTAGTTTGCGTCAAGCTGTCTTGCAGTTTCGTTTTCTATGCTTTCACCGCTGGCTTTATAGTCCTCAAGTGCCTTGCTGAAAATATCTCCCTTGACGTAAATGCCGATTTTGCTGTCGAAAAGGTCAGCGTAGTCCATTGTGATGTTCATTACCGCAAGGTCATGCCCTGCCGCTTCGCAGCTTTCTTTAAGTCCTTTTATATGCTCTTCTGCGCTTCCTATGTAAAAGCTGCCTGAGAAGCTTTTTGAAACGCTTCCGTCGCTTTTTTCGCTTGACGCCCTTATAACAGTGCATTTATCCACCGCTTTGTCAGAAGGTGCTTTTTTGTTGCACCAGAAATCCCCTTCGCCAAAGCTGAACTCATTGAAATTTCCCGATATCATTTCTGTCGGCACGGCTGAGACCACATTAGGGTCATTGCTCCTGTCTTTTATCTCGATATGGGCAGTGTATTCTTCTCTCGTGGCAGAGGTCCTAGGGTCTGTGCCGTCAGTGGTGTAGTATATCTTCTCACCCTCGTTTGCGGTAAGTTCAAGGCTGAAACCGCTGTCATAAAAGCCGCTTTCCTGCGAAAAACCTACAACGCTGTCATTGAGGTCAAACTCAGGTTTGTCTGTTTCAGGTTCGGTGGTGGTATTATCATAGTCTGAAACACTGCTGTCCGCTTTGCCGGAGCTTTCAGAAGCCTTTGATGAAGCCTGTGAACCGTCCCCGCCCTTTGAACAGCCCGACAGCATAAGCACTGCGGCCATAAGGCATAATATTTTTCTTGCGTTCATATATTTCCTGCTTTCTGTTTTATGTAAACGTTTTACTTTGCACATATGATTGTACCATAACAAAGTCCTGGAAGCAATAGAAACGCTTCATTTTCGGCATTTGCAACTGTTTGAAGCCCGTTTGTTTGTCTATTATGGATATAAAAAGCGACATAAAAAAAGCGTCGGATAAACTACCCGACGCTTTGTGTATTGTATTTTAAATTATTGTTTGTTTTTATTGTAGATTATCATAAGCCCTTTGAGCAGAAGCTCATCGTCAATGACGATGTCACGCTTGCAGTAAGGCACTATTATTTTTGCCACACCGCCTGTGGAAACCACAGTGCATTTTTCACCAAGCTCGTTTTCTATCCTCTCTATAACTCCGTCAATGCTTGCAGCGTTGCTATGGATTATACCGCTCTTCATACAGTCGATAGTATTAGTGCCTATGACCTTTTTAGGCGGTACAAGGCTGATGAAAGGAAGCTGTGAAGCCTTGCCCGAAAGCGAGTCGAGGGAAGTTCTAAGTCCCGGTATTATCATTCCGCCTATGAAATTCTTTTCCTTGTCTATTACTGATATGGTAGTAGCAGTGCCCATATCTATCATTATGATAGGCACAGGGTAGAGGTTTATCGCCGCAACTGCGTCTGCAACTCTGTCGCTTCCAAGCTGTGCGGGATTGTCGAGATTTATCTTAAGTCCCGTCTTTATTCCGGGTCCTACCACCATGATACGCTTTTTGATAAGCCTCTCCATTGCCTCTTTCATCGTGAGGGTAACAGACGGCACGACCGATGAGATTATGCCGCCCCTGAAATCTGACATATCTATAGAATGTATCTCAAGAATGTTCTTGAGCATTATGGCATATTCAAGTGCCGTGGACTGCTGATTTGTAGAAAGTCTTTCAACAAAAAGTATCCTGTCGCTTTCAAAACAGCCCATTACTATGTTAGTGTTTCCTATATCGACCGCTAAAACCATTTGTATGTTATCCTTTCGGTGAATTTATGCCTGCGCTTTGTTTTTGCTGGGTATGAACCTTGCCTTATAAAGTGCAGCACCCACTGTACCTGTAACAAATGTACATACAGCCATTTCGACCAGAGCGTTTATGCCTACAAAGGTGCAGATGAATACTATGATATTCTTTCCGCCCATAAGCTCTTTTACATAATCGGTGTTGCCGAAAAGCAAAACAAGTGCACTCATAAAGAACGCAGTGTTCAAAAACGCAGTAAAAAAGCCCGTAACAGCATATGAAACATAATTGTTTGTTACCTTGCTCATGCCTTTTGCAATAAATCCTACGATAATGCCGTCAAGAAGTCTTGGTACAAATCGCTGAACGAAAGCCAGGACCGGATCGATCGCAACAAGTGCTGCACCCATTCCGCTTGGCACGCCTATTCCGAAGCACTGCAAAAAGCTGAGCAGTCCGAAAACTCCTCCAATGACTGCACTTCCCACAGGACCTACCGTTACAGCCGCTATGGCAATAGGAATTACGTTGAGAGTAATTACCAGCGGTCCGATAGGTATAGAACCGATAGGAGTGAACGAGAAGATCATTGTAAGAGCTGTCATCAATCCCAGTATCACCAATGATTTTGTGTTGACCTTTGTTTTCATATTAAATTTCCTCCTTGTTATTATTCCTCCATCATGGGAGGATACAATACAATACCAATATATTATAGCATATTTTTTCGCATATTTCCATAGCTTAAGCAAATTTTTTATGAATTTTTTTATCTTCATAAACAGGAATATCTCTGCACTCACAAATGTATAATTTATTAACAAAAGAAAACGAAATAAGCACTGCAAAATTCCATATAGTGCAAACAAAATCGTGATTTTTCATGTAATTGTGATATTTTTTTCACCTGTTTTACACATTCATATGTACATTTAGCTGTATGCACATACTTATATATGCTATGTAAAAGTTAATAATTAATAGAATGTTCATAGATTATGTTAGAATAGTTCATTGACATTTTGTATAATTAAAGTCAAGCAAAGAGAGAATTTGTGTGAGATTTACACAAACCTCTTTGAACACATTATTACATTACATATAGGAGGAATTAGAAATGAGATTTACATTACCAAGAGACCTTTATCACGGCAAGGGAGCATTGGAGAACCTGAAAACACTGAAAGGTAAGAAAGCTATCATCGTAGTCGGCGGCGGCTCAATGAAGAGAAACGGTTTTCTCCAGAAGGCAGAAGCTTATCTGAAAGAGGCCGGTATGGAAGTTAAGCTTCTTGAGGGCGTAGAGCCAGACCCTTCTGTAACAACAGTTATGAACGGTGCAAAGGTCATGCTCGAATTTGAGCCTGATTGGATCGTAGCAATGGGCGGCGGCTCACCTATCGACGCTGCAAAGGCTATGTGGATCAAGTATGAGTATCCTGACTGCACATTTGAAGATATGTGTAAGGTATTCGGTATCCCTGAGCTGAGAAAGAAAGCACACTTCTGCGCAATTTCTTCAACATCAGGTACAGCTACTGAGGTAACAGCATTCTCTATCATCACAGATTATGACAAGGGTATCAAGTATCCTATCGCTGACTTTGAGATCACACCAGATGTAGCTATCGTTGACCCTGACCTTGCAGAAACAATGCCACAGAAGCTGACAGCTCATACAGGTATGGACGCTCTGACACACGCTATCGAAGCTTATGTTTCAACAGCAAACTGTGCATATACAGATCCGCTTGCTATCCATGCTATCGAAATGATCCAGAAGGATCTCGTTGATTCTTACAACGGCGATATGGGCGCAAGAGATAGAATGCACGACGCTCAGTGTCTTGCAGGTATGGCATTCTCAAACGCTCTGCTTGGTATCGTTCACTCAATGGCTCATAAGACAGGCGCAGCTTTCGCTGACTATGGCGCACACATTATCCACGGTGCAGCTAATGCAATGTATCTGCCAAAGGTTATAGCTTTCAATGCAAAGGATGAGACCGCAAAGGTTCGTTACGGAGAGATAGCGGACTTCATGGGACTTGGCGGTGAGACACTCGACGAGAAGGTAGACCTTCTCATCGCATATCTGCGCAAGATGAATGACGAGCTGAACATTCCTCATTGTATCAAGAATTACGGATCTGACAGCTATCCATGTGAGCAGGGCTTTGTTCCGGAGGACGTATTCCTTGAGAGACTTCCTGAGATCGCTGCAAATGCGATACTTGATGCATGTACAGGCTCCAACCCAAGACAGCCAAGCCAGGAGGAGATGGAGAAGCTGCTGAAGTGCTGCTACTATGACACAGAGGTGGATTTCTAAATAAAAGATAGTATTTACAGACAGAAGAATGAATGATAATATGGTATCCGGCGGTGCACATGTATCGCCGGATATTTTTGTTGAAAAAATAGTTGACAACAAAATGTAATTATAATATACTTGCAAAGTATGCGAAGTTTATAAGTGTGTTTCGAACCAATGCCCCGGTAAGGAATGTGCTGAATATACATTAGTAAAGAAGATTATAAAAGAATAATTTAGGAGGTACCACGATGAAGAGCTTTATGGCAAGCCCATCAACAATAGAGAGAAAGTGGTATGTAGTTGACGCTACAGGACATACTTTAGGTCGTCTTGCATCAGAGATCGCAAG
>ENA-ORND01001774-ORND01001774.1-human-gut-metagenome-genome-assembly--contig:-NODE-1774-length-14047-cov-7.194683_pt1 | contig 14047 bp, 10 predicted proteins | sample MGYA00242111_ERZ509014 | MGnify/ENA primary metagenome ERZ509014 (study PRJEB26280, sample SAMEA2338694) | human gut metagenome | biome: human gut; feature: human-associated habitat; material: faeces... | reverse complement strand
AAATATTAATAACTTACCATACTATATGTATAACATTATCCAATTAAACGACAAAGATCTGTCGGAACTTCAAGTTATTGCCAAAGAGTTAGGCATAAAAAAAACAGACTCATTAAAAAAGGAAGACCTTGTTTACAAAATACTCGATGAACAAGCAATCGCCGGAGCCACAAAGAAAGTTGCCGCAGACAAGCTTAAAGAAGAACGCAAAGAAGAACAAAAGAAAAAGCGTTCACGCATAGCGCCTGCCAAGAAAGATAACAAAGTAGTTTCCGCAACCAAGGAAGGAGAAGCTGAGAAAGCCAAAGAAGCTGCTCCTGCCAAGCCACAACAGCCTTCTAAAAAAGAGGAAAGTGCAAATAAAGAAAAAGAGACTCCTGCTGTTGAAGTTAAAGCAGAAAATACCGCAGCTCCTAAACGTAAAGTAGGCCGTCCGCGTAAAAATGCCGATGCAGCAGAGCAAAAAGAAGTTGAAAGCGTGAAAACTGCAACTCCGGCAACTCCTAAAGTAACGGAAGATAAAGTAGTTACTGAGAAAGCTCCTGAAGTAATAGAAAAAGCAGTCTCGGCACAAGCTCCCGAAAAGAAAACAAAAGCCAACAAACCTGCTGAAGAGAAGAAAGTAGTAGTGAAACCGCAACCGCAAAAGAAAGCCGAACCCGTTATAGACGAAGAAAGCAATATCTTATCCGGTGCCGACGACGATGATTTTATTCCTATCGAAGATCTGCCTTCAGAAAAGATAGAACTTCCCACCGAACTTTTTGGAAAATTCGAAGCCACCAAAACTGAACCGGCACAAACTGCTACCGAACAACAAGCACCACAGCCACAACAACAGGCTCATCAGCAACAACAGCAACAACGTCCACGCATTGTCCGTCCGCGTGACAACAATAATGGCAATAATAATGCTAGCAATAATAACAATAACGCCAATAATAATAACAATAATAACTTCCAACGTAACAATAACCAAAATCAGAACCAGCAGCGTGTACCGATGCCGCGTCCTGCCCAGCCAAACAACGCGAACGAAAATCTTCCGGTACCACAACAGCAGCAGGAACGTAAAGTTATTGAGCGTGAAAAGCCTTACGAATTCGATGACATCCTTAATGGAGTAGGCGTACTGGAAATTATGCAGGATGGATACGGATTCCTCCGTTCTTCCGATTATAATTACCTTTCTTCTCCTGACGATATCTATGTATCACAGTCGCAAATCAAGTTATTTGGCCTGAAAACCGGTGACGTGGTAGAAGGAGTTATCCGCCCGCCCAAAGAAGGAGAGAAATATTTCCCGTTAGTAAAGGTATCGAAGATTAACGGACGTGACGCCGCTTTCGTTCGCGACCGTGTTCCTTTCGAACACCTGACGCCGCTCTTCCCGGATGAAAAGTTCAAACTCTGCAAAGGCGGTTATTCGGATTCCATGTCTGCCCGCGTAGTAGATCTTTTCGCTCCAATCGGTAAAGGTCAACGTGCTTTAATCGTAGCCCAGCCTAAAACCGGTAAGACAATTTTAATGAAAGACATTGCAAATGCTATTGCAGCCAATCATCCGGAAGTATACATGATTATGTTGCTTATCGACGAACGTCCGGAAGAAGTAACAGATATGGCGCGCAGCGTCAATGCCGAAGTTATCGCTTCTACCTTTGATGAACCGGCAGAGCGCCACGTGAAAATCGCAGGTATCGTATTGGAAAAAGCAAAAAGACTGGTAGAATGCGGCCACGACGTAGTTATATTCCTTGATTCTATTACTCGTCTGGCACGTGCATACAACACAGTATCTCCTGCATCGGGCAAAGTACTTTCCGGTGGTGTGGATGCAAACGCACTTCATAAGCCGAAACGTTTCTTTGGTGCAGCCCGTAACATCGAGAATGGTGGTTCACTGACAATCATCGCAACTGCATTGATTGATACCGGTTCTAAAATGGACGAAGTTATCTTCGAAGAATTCAAAGGTACAGGTAACATGGAGTTGCAACTCGACCGCAACCTGTCCAACAAACGTATCTTCCCGGCAGTCAACATTACCGCATCCAGTACTCGTCGTGACGATCTGTTACTTGATAAGACAACTCTCGACCGTATGTGGATTCTCCGTAAATATCTTGCCGACATGAATCCGATCGAAGCAATGGACTTCGTAAAAGACCGTCTGGAAAAAACCAGAGACAACGATGAATTCCTGATGAGCATGAACAGCTAATTAGCAGTAAACCATAAATAATGAACGGTGAACAGAATGCGTTATAATCGCAGTTTGTTCACCGTTTATAGTTTTATCACCCGTCATTTATTCCAATTTTGTACAAAAAACTTTCACTTGCGTCCAAAACAAGTATTCCCCCCTTTTTTGCTTTCCCTTTTTTCCTACTTTTGCTTCAAAATCAAGTATCACTTAATTCTAACCAAGAATGAAAACAATTAATCCTTTCATGGGATTGGCTCTTTGCGGCATAGCAGCCCAAGCACAAGAAAAGCCCAATTTTCTGATTATCCAATGCGACCATCTTACACAACGCGTCGTTGGCGCCTACGGTCATACACAAGGTTGCACCCTTCCTATCGACGAAGTAGCTTCAAGAGGAGTTATCTTTTCCAATGCTTATGTAGGCTGCCCCCTCAGCCAACCGTCACGCGCCGCTTTATGGAGTGGCATGATGCCTCATCAAACTAACGTGCGCTCCAACTCCAGCGAACCGATCAATACACCTATACCGGAAAACGTTCCGACATTAGGAAGCCTTTTTTCGGAAAACGGTTACGAAGCTGTACACTTCGGAAAAACGCACGATATGGGTTCATTAAGAGGATTCAAACATAAAGAACCGGTAGCAAAGCCATTTACCGACCCGGAATTTCCGGTCAATAATGATAGTTTTCTGGACGTAGGAACCTGCGAGGACGTTGTTTCCTATTTAAGCAATCCTTCGGAAAAACCTTTCATATGCATTGCCGATTTTCAGAATCCCCATAATATCTGCGGATTCGTAGGAGAAAATGAAGGAGTACATACTGACCGACCTGTCAGCGGCACACTTCCGGAACTGCCCGACAATTTCGATGTAGAAGACTGGAACAACATACCTACCCCGGTGCAATACATCTGTTGCAGCCACCGGCGTATGACGCAAGCCTCCCATTGGAGTGAGGAAAATTACCGCCATTACATCGCCGCTTTCCAGCACTATACAAAAATGGTATCCAAACAAGTAGAAAGTGTTTTGAAAGCATTATACTCCACCCCCGCAGGAAAGAACACAATCGTTGTTATCCTTGCCGACCATGGTGACGGAATGACTTCACACCGTATGGTGACCAAGCACATCAGTTTCTATGATGAAATGACAAACGTACCATTTATCTTTGCAGGTCCCGGTATCAAGCATCAGAAAAAACCGGTAGACCACTTGCTCACGCAGCCTACACTAGACTTATTGCCAACCCTCTGTGACCTGGCCGGCATTCCTGTTCCCGCAGAAAAGGCAGGAATCAGCCTCGCACCGACATTAAAAGGAGAAAAACAAAAGAAGACTCATCCATATGTTGTATCCGAATGGCATAGTGAATATGAATACACAGTTACTCCCGGACGTATGGTACGTGGCCCCAGATACAAGTACACCCATTATTTGGAAGGCAACGGAGAAGAACTCTATGACATGAAGAATGACCCGGGTGAACGTAAGAACCTCGCCAAGAATCCCAAATATGCCAAGGTTCTTGCAGAACATCGTGCCATGCTCGACGACTACATCACCCGGTCAAAAGATAATTACCGCAGTCTGAAAGTAGACGCCGACCCGAGATGCAGAAATCATACTCCCGGCTACCCCAACCACGAAGGCCCTAGCGCACGTGATATTATCAAAAGAAAATAAATTAGAAAAAAAGAGCGAAGATTCTTGTCAGTCTTCGCTCTTTTTGTTTCTTTTGCATAAAACCTTGCAAACAAACATCCGGTGAATAGAAACTTACACCACATAATTACTACAATTATAACGGTATTCATATCGGTAACATTGTACGCTGCACATACTAATGCAGAACGTCTGTCTTTATTACAGCCGCTTATTCAGTATGACCTTGCTTTTAACACCGGCGTCACCACAGACAGTATTATCTTATGGGAGAAGTTGTTAACACCTGAACTTGAAAAGCAGCAACGATACGACATCTTATTCCAGCTCAAAGCAATGGCGGTTCAGTCATCAATAACAGAAGGAAATATCAGCCTGGCTATTGACAACGCCAATTCAATGTATAAGAAAGCTAAAGAGATAGACTACCCGCTAGGAACAGCTCTTGCACTACGTGCAATCGGAAATACATATTTAAGTTCATCAACACCACAAGTTGCCATAGGTTCTTATGAAGAAGCAATAGAGATTATGCAACAGATACCCGAAGCCGACATCTATTTAAAAAACGCATTATCTCAAATGATACTTATTAAGCTCAATAACCGGCAAATGGCAGGAATTGAGAAAGATATCAACTACTTGGAAGCTCTTTGCGACAAAAGGCCCGATTCACCTTGCTATTTTTATCTTCCCTGTTGCCGTGCGTTTTATGAGATACAGTCAGACAAACTCCCTTCGGCATTGGAACATCTGCAAAAAATGGAGCGAATCTATGCCAAACATCCGTATCCATATTTTCTTCTGTTAATCAAATACTTATATGCTTCCTACCATATCGCCGCAAAAGAATATACCCAAGCATTGCAATCGTATGATGAATTACTGCCATACGTCAAAGAATCCGGTTCGTACAAAGACATACAGATATCACAAGAACGGGCAAAAGTTCTTTCATTAATGGGACGTATCGAAGAAGCATGTGAGGAATATGAAGTGATTAACGCACGCAAAGACTCACTTGACGCCAATAGCTATCTGCGCCAGATCAATGAATTGCATACTCTCTATCAGATTGACAAGAATGAATTAAACAACATAAACAGGCAAAAGAAAATCTTATATTGGAGCTGGTTTATTATCCTGTCTGTCCTCTCCTTAATTATATTCTTCATCTTCCGCATCAAAAGGAACAACAAACGTCTGATCCAATCGCAACAAGAACAAGAAAAAGTAAAGAAACAGGCAGAAAATTCGATTCGCACTAAAAGCCTTTTCCTCTCTAACATGAGTCATGAGATTCGTACTCCACTCAACGCCTTATCCGGCTTTTCCACCATTCTGACGGAAGAATCCATTGATGAAGAAACGAGAAAACAGTGCAATGATATTATCCAGCAAAATTCGGAACTGTTGCTAAAGTTGATTAATGACGTGATTGACTTATCCAGCCTTGAAATTGGAAAGATGACATTCAAGTTCAAAATATGCGATGCAGTAGGACTATGCAGAAACGTCATTGATATGGTGGAAAAGATAAAGCAGACCCATGCAGACGTCCGCTTCTCCACTCCTCTCGATTCCTTGGAACTACTGACAGATAGTGCCCGCCTGCAACAAGTACTGATCAACCTGCTTATCAATGCAACTAAATTCACCTCACAAGGCTCTATCACTCTGCAACTTGAGCAACAAACGGAAGATACGGCACTTTTCTCTGTCACCGATACCGGCACAGGAATCCCTAAAGAAAAACAGAAAAAGATATTCAACCGTTTCGAGAAGCTCAATGAAAATGCCCAAGGTACGGGGCTCGGACTATCGATTTGCCAACTCATCATCGAACAACTGGGAGGTAGTATCTGGATCGACCCCGATTACGAAGAAGGTTCACGTTTCTTGTTTACACATCCTATTGACAAAAGCGACCAAGGAAAGGAGGAAACAAGATGAAACGATTAATACTACTGCACATAGTCTGTTGCTGCTTTCTTGTCGGAAAAGCCGATTATGAAATGAACACGGACAGTTTGATACAGGTGTTTCAAAACCTGCCTCATGACTCAACCCGTCTTGTAGCTTTAAACAACATTATAAGAATAGAACAGAATAATCCTAAATGCATCCAGTTCTCGGACACTTTAATGAAAGAAGCATTGTTTCAGAAGGATGATAAATACGCAGGACTGGCAGCCTATTATCACCTATTGTACTATTATAACCACAACAAAACAGACAGCGTAGCGAAATGGATTACACAAATGGAACCACACGTCCACAAATCCGATATATGGGATTATTTCTTCGACGCCAAACGTTTCCAGATCGACTTGTACACTTACAACGAAGAATACGAGCGTGCCATTAGCGAGGCAAACAAGATGAAGCAACAAGCTTTCGAAAAAAACAATCATCGGGGACTGGTAGCCGCTCATCAGTGTCTGAGCAATGCCTACATCGGCAGTCAACGTTGGGAGGAAGGCATCAAAGCACTGGAAGAAGCCTACAAGCTACTTGCTCCGGACGCTAATCCGGTAGTTCGCATCTCGGTACTGTCGCAATTGGTATCTGTCACCAAAGAAATGAAGAATAACAGCAAGCTGTTTAAATACCTGCAAGAACTCGAAAGCACACTCTATAAACATATCAAGGAAAATCCTTCTCTTAAAGACGGTTTCTCTGACGTATTTCTGTTCAACGAATTGTTCTATGCTTATTATTACCTGAATACCCAACAGCCGCAAAGAGCCTATGAACATCTGGTGAAAGCTAAGGAATATCAGAACGAAAACAACTATTTCATGTATCAGGTACTTTATTTCGACACCTACGCCAGATATTACAAATATATCGGTGAATATCAAAAAGCCTCAGATTATATCGACACCACATTAGTCATGCTGAAAGACAACTATGCCAGCGACTATGCCGAACAGTTATTGGTGAAAGCTAAAATATGGGTAAAGGCCGGCGATAGCGAAAAGGCCGTTCCACTATATCAGAAGGCACTTGCCATTAAAGATTCCGCCTCCATGTCGCTTGCAAACAATCAAATGGAACAAATAAAGAGCAGTTATCAACTGGATAAAATCAATATGGAACAACAACGGCACAACAACCAGATTCGCCTCATCTTTCTGGCTGTGATTATCGTTGTTTTATTTGTATTATTCATTTTCATGTTCCGTCTGGCTATGGTACGAAAGGCATTGAAACGTTCGGAAAACGAAATCCGCAAAGCCGCCGCAACCGTTCGGGAAACGAATGAAATAAAGAACCGCTTTCTTTCGAACATGAGTTATAACATCCGCACTCCGCTCAATAACGTAGTAGGATTCTCGCAACTCATAGCGTGCGAACCGAATATTGACGAAGGAACAAGGAAGGAATATTCGAACATAATCCACCAAAGCTCAGAAAAGTTAATGAGACTTGTCAACGATGTGCTCGACTTATCACGCCTGGAAGCTCAAATGATGAAATTCCAAATACAAGTTTACGATGCTGTCGAACTATGCAACGAAGCATGTTATATGGCACGTATGAAGAATGAAACGACAGGCATCCAAGTCCGATTCTACACAGAAACGAAGTCACAGCCCGTCCGCACAGATACCGCCCGCCTGACACAGATGATACTTAGCACACTGGTTTACCCGCATGAATACCAGCAAGACCAAAAACAGGAACGCGTCATCCGTTTCATACTCAGCCGGAAAGATGAAATGCTTCATTTCCAAATCATTAATTCGCCGTTGGCGGATACTACCTTTGTCTCACAGGAAACTGTCATCCGGCACGAAATCAACCAATTATTACTGACACATTTCGGAGGAACCTATCAAATCAATACCCAACCCCCGGAGGGTCCGGAAATTGTTTTCACCTACCCGATCGCTTCCGATTCGGAATAAAGCGCTATCTTTGCAAAATGTAAACTTAAACGCTTAATATGTATACCAACAAACAGATTTGGAGTGTCAGTTACCCGATACTACTCAGCTTGCTGGCACAAAATGTCATCAATGTCACCGATACGGCGTTCCTGGGTCACGTAAGTGAAGTTGCCTTGGGAGCTTCTGCTATGGGCGGACTATTCTATATATGTGTATTCACCATCGCATTCGGATTCAGTACCGGTTCGCAAATCGTCATTGCGAGACGTAACGGCGAGGGACGCTACACAGATGTAGGTCCGGTGATGATTCAGGGAGTTATGTTCCTATTTGTAATGGCATTACTACTCTTCGGTTTCACCAAGGCTTTCGGCGGCAACATCATGCGGTTGCTGGTTTCCTCGGAATCAATCTACAAAGGGACAATGGAGTTTCTGGACTGGCGTATCTACGGATTCTTCTTCTCATTCATCAATGTTATGTTCCGGGCACTGTATATCGGAATCACACGTACTAAAGTGCTGACCATTAACGCAGTCGTCATGGCATTGACCAATGTCGTGCTGGACTACGCACTGATCTTCGGGAAATTCGGTCTGCCCGAAATGGGTATCAAGGGAGCCGCCATTGCTTCCGTACTGGCCGAAGCCTCCTCTATCCTATTCTTCCTCATCTACACATATGTCACTATCGACTTGAAGAAATACGGACTGAACCGTCTGCGTTCGTTCGACCCTGCACTGTTGATGCGGATTCTCAGCATTTCCTGCTTCACCATGCTCCAATACTTCCTGTCAATGGCTACATGGTTCGTATTCTTTGTTGCCGTAGAACGGCTGGGACAACGGGAACTGGCGATTGCCAACATAGTCCGGAGTATCTACGTCGTATTGCTGATTCCAGTCAATTCACTGGCAACCACCACAAACAGTCTTGTCAGTAATGCTATCGGTGCGGGAGGTATCAAGCACGTAATGCCGCTTATTAATAAAATTGCGAGATTCTCGTTCTTTATTATGCTGGGGCTGGTAGCAGTCACAGCACTATTCCCGCAACTACTGCTGTCCGTCTATACCAGTGAGGCAGCACTGATTGCAGAATCCGTCCCTTCAGTCTATGTGATTTGTATCGCCATGCTCATCGCATCGGTAGCCAATGTTGTGTTCAACGGTATCTCGGGCACAGGAAACACACAAGCCGCCTTACTGCTCGAAACAATTACAATTATCATTTACGGCTCGTATATCATTTTCATCGGGATGTGGCTCAAAGCACCGATTGAAATCTGCTTTACCATTGAGATTGTGTACTATACCTTGTTATTGATAACGAGTTATATTTATCTCAAAAAAGCAAAATGGCAGAATAAAAAGATATAAATACAAGAGATTTTTGTACATTTGCAGGCTCAAAATATTAATTCGTAATTAAATAACTATGTTCGATAATTTAAGTGAAAGACTAGAACGGTCATTCAAGATTCTGAAAGGTGAAGGCAAAATCACCGAAATTAACGTGGCGGAAACGCTGAAAGATGTACGCAAGGCACTTCTTGATGCCGACGTAAACTACAAGGTAGCAAAGAATTTCACAGATACCGTGAAAGAAAAAGCTCTTGGACAGAACGTACTTACAGCAGTGAAACCAAGCCAGTTGATGGTGAAAATCGTGCACGACGAACTGACCCAGTTAATGGGTGGCGAGACTGTCGAAGTTGATATTGATGCCCGCCCGGCAGTAATCCTGATGTCAGGTTTGCAAGGTTCCGGTAAGACTACCTTCTCCGGTAAGCTGGCCCGGATGCTGAAAACCAAGAAGAACCGCAAGCCATTACTGGTAGCTTGTGACGTTTACCGTCCGGCAGCTATCGAACAGTTGCGTGTGTTGGCAGAGCAAATTGACGTACCGATGTACTGCGAACTGGAAAGCAAGAACCCGGTAGAAATCGCGCAACACGCTATCCAGGAAGCTAAAGCCAAAGGATACGACCTCGTAATCGTCGATACAGCCGGACGTCTGGCAGTAGACGAACAGATGATGAACGAGATTGCCGCTATCAAGGAAGCAATCAATCCGAACGAGATTCTGTTTGTGGTTGATTCCATGACCGGACAGGACGCTGTGAATACGGCCAAAGAATTTAATGAACGTCTGGACTTCAACGGTGTGGTACTGACCAAGCTCGACGGTGATACCCGTGGTGGTGCGGCGCTTTCTATCCGTTCGGTAGTCAACAAGCCGATTAAGTTTGTAGGTACAGGCGAAAAGTTGGACGCGATCGACCAGTTCCACCCTGCCCGTATGGCAGACCGTATCCTCGGTATGGGTGATATCGTTTCGTTGGTAGAACGTGCGCAGGAACAATACGACGAAGAAGAAGCTAAACGTTTACAGAAGAAGATTGCCAAGAATCAATTCGACTTCAACGACTTCCTCAGCCAGATTGCACAAATCAAGAAAATGGGTAATTTGAAAGACCTTGCTTCCATGATTCCGGGAGTAGGAAAAGCAATCAAAGACATTGATATCGACGACAATGCTTTCAAGAGTATCGAAGCTATCATCTACTCCATGACTCCGGCAGAGCGTTCCAACCCGGAAATCCTGAACGGTTCACGCCGCACACGTATCGCGAAAGGTAGTGGTACAACGATTCAGGAAGTAAACCGTCTGTTGAAACAATTCGACCAGACTCGTAAAATGATGAAAATGGTAACCAGCAGCAAAATGGGTAAGATGATGCCTAAGATGAAGAAATAAAAGATTTCGTTTCAAATTCTAATAAAGAAAGGAAGCTTCCGGCTTCCTTTCTTTATTTTTTTAAACCCCTCCTCTCCTTTCCTACATCTACTTTATGTGATTTTCTCCTTATAATCACATCAGCTCTGTCATTCAATTGTAATGATTACAATTTTACATAGATTTTATATGTATATTCATTTTTATTTGTTTACTTTGCAAAAAATAACAGAACAAAAGCACGAATATGCACTACGTCTACATAATGGTATATATTTCACTGGCAGTTGCGATGCAACTACTTACGGGAAATTTTCCGGTTTCCTTTTTCGCCTTTCCGCTCAATCTTGTTTTTGCAGCGCTATGGCTTTTCTTGTTATGGATGTTGTATAAGGAATATAAAATTGCAAAATTTACCCGATTCCTCTATTCTTCCCAAGCAAGTATCCTATCTATCGGATTACTCATCTGCGGTTGCCTGATAATAGGTCTTTTCCCTCAACTATCCGATGCGGAAGCAAAAATGCGTGAAGGGCTTCCAGCCTTTTTAGGTTGCTATAACTTTATGACTTCCTGGATATTCATCGCCATACTTCTGTTCTTATTAAGTAACCTGGCAATGATTACCATTCACGCCTATCATTACCGCAAACAGGCACGTTGGAGATTCATCCTGAATCACGTGGGGCTATGGCTGGCTCTATTTGCCGGTTTTCTAGGAAGCAGTGACACACAGACTTTACGTATACCTATATATAAAGGTGAGCCATCACGCGAAGCATTCGACATGAACGGTGCATCGCATTATTTGGATTATGAAATCGAACTCAACTCTTTTGCCGTAGAATACTACCCGAACGGGCGTCCTTCCCGCTTTGCCGCCAATGTACGTCTGGGAAATGAAAAAGCATTGCTTGAAGTCAATCACCCATACGCCTATCGGTTGGGAGAAGATATTTACCTCACCGGCTATGACGTAACGAAAGGCAACGAGAGTGAGTACTGCATCTTGCAGGTAGTAAAGCAACCCTGGAAATATATAATAGTAGCAGGTATCCTGATGATGCTTGCGGGAGCTATTCTTCTATTCATTAACGGACCTAAAACAGATGATAAACTGGGATAATTTCTATGTATTTGCAGCAGTATCTATCTGCTTATGGCTGATAGGAGCAGTATTTGCCCTTCGCTCGTCAACGAGAAGTAAGACAGCAATCGGTTTTACGTCAGGCGGAATTATCGTTCTGGCCGTATTCATTACCGGATTATGGCTCTTCCTGCAACGTCCTCCGTTACGCACTATGGGGGAAACCCGTTTGTGGTACTCTTTCTTCATGGGCATAGCCGGACTACTGACTTATATCAGATGGCAGTATCGTTGGATTCTTTCTTTCTCGGCACTGCTCGCCACAGTCTTTGTCATTATCAATCTGATGAAACCCGAGATACACGACCAGTCACTAATGCCGGCTCTGCAAAGCATATGGTTCATTCCCCATGTCACCGTATATATGTTCTCTTACTCTGTATTGGGCTGTGCTTTTATAATCGCATTGACCGGGTTGTTCCGCCATAAGGAAGAATACTTGCACACAGCCGACAATTTGGTTTATGCGGGAATAGCATTCCTCTCCATTGGTATGCTGCTAGGTTCCCTTTGGGCAAAAGAAGCATGGGGAAACTATTGGAGCTGGGATCCGAAAGAGACTTGGGCAGTCATCACTTGGGCAGGGTATTTACTTTACGTACACCTCCGTCTTTTTCGGAAAACGGGACGGAAAACGCTTTATGTGTTGCTCATCATGTCCTTCCTGACTTTGCAGATGTGCTGGTACGGAGTAAATTATTTACCGGCGGCTCAACAAAGCGTACACTTATATAATCGTAATAACTAATCTAAAAAAACAAATGTGAAATGAAGAAAAGTACAAAACTAATTGTGGCACTGTTGGTAGTGGTAGCGGCATTAGCAGTCACTTATCGACTTATGCACCGCGTACCTTCTGCCGATCTGGAAGCAAATGCGCAGATGCAGCAGATTATTACGGATGCAGGATGTTTGAGATGTCATACCTCAACACCGGACCTACCGTTCTATGCAAGCATGCCTGTGGCCGGAAAAATTGTAATGGAAGACGTCAGCAAGGCATACCGTGCCTTCGACATGACCCAAATGGAGGCAGATCTGGAAGCAGGACAGCCCCTCAATCCGGCAGACCTGGCCAAAATAGAAAAAGTGATCCTCGACGGAAAAATGCCCCAGGCAAAATATTACCTTGTGCATTGGGGGGCTTCCTTCAATGACGCAAAAAAGGAAGTCGCACTGAACTGGGTAAAAAGTCACCGTATGGGAATGTATACGGACATTACAGTAGCACCGGAATTTGCCAACGAACCCATTCGTCCCATTGCCGATTCTATCGCAGTGGATGTACGCAAAGTCGTTCTGGGTAATTTGTTGTATCATGACACACGTTTATCTGCTGACAATACCGTATCATGTGCCAGTTGCCACGGGTTGGATACAGGCGGCGTGGACAACAAACAATATTCCGAAGGTGTAGGCGGACAGTTTGGTGGCGTCAATGCCCCGACAGTATACAACGCCGCATACAATTTCGTTCAATTCTGGGATGGCCGTGCCGGAACTCTTGCCGAACAAGCTGCCGGTCCTCCGTTGAATCCGGTGGAAATGGCTTGCGAATCATTCGACCAGATTATCGATAAATTGGCTGAAGACAAAGATTTCGTATCCGCATTCAACGAAGTGTATGCCGACGGATTGAGTGAGAAGAATATCACAGACGCCATTCAGGAGTTTGAAAAGACTTTGCTGACTCCCAACTCACGCTTCGACCGCTATCTGAAAGGACAAAAAGATGCAATCACCGAAAACGAAATCGCCGGATACGAACTTTTCAAGAAGTATGATTGCGCAACCTGCCATGTAGGAGAAATCCTGGGAGGGAAATCTTATGAACTGATAGGTGTACAGCACGATTACTTTGCCGATCGACAGGCAGAAATGACTGAAGAAGACAACGGCCGCTTCAAACAGACTCAAATAGAACGTGACCGCCACCGCTTCAAAGTGCCCGGTCTGAGGAATATCGAACTGACCGCTCCATATTTCCACGACGGCAGCATGGCTACTATGGATGACGCAGTCCGTGCAATGGCTAAATACCAGTTGGGCATCGATTTGCCACAACAGGAAGTAGATAAGATTGTAGCCTTCCTCCGCACACTGACCGGAGAGTACAAAGGACAGCTATTAACGAATAAGAATATGGAAATCTAATCAAGAAAAAAGTCCTTTTTAGCCTGTTTCCGAACAGAGGCTCTATTTGCATCAAACAGAGGCTCTATTTGGGGTAAACAGAGGCTCTGTTTCACCTAAATAGAGCCTCTGTTTTTTTGTATCCCGACAAAAACAACAATCCTTTTGGAGAGTTCAGTTATTTATTTTACTTTTGCCTATCACCAATAAATACTCTGAAAATATGACTCTGATAGACGGAAAAGCCATTTCCG
>ENA-ORND01001772-ORND01001772.1-human-gut-metagenome-genome-assembly--contig:-NODE-1772-length-14078-cov-7.246238_pt1 | contig 14078 bp, 18 predicted proteins | sample MGYA00242111_ERZ509014 | MGnify/ENA primary metagenome ERZ509014 (study PRJEB26280, sample SAMEA2338694) | human gut metagenome | biome: human gut; feature: human-associated habitat; material: faeces... | reverse complement strand
AACAGCCACGCCCGCCTGGTTCAGGAACATCACTAGACCGCACAACGCCAGCACAATCGCCGCGAACTGCAGCGGATTCAGATGCGCCTCTTCCGTCGGACGGTGCTGTTCGATGCATTTGAGGCCGACAGGCAGCGAAATCAGCAGAATCACGGGAATGACGATGACGAAAATCGCACGCCATGGCAGAATGCTCGACACCGCGCCACCCACGGTCGGGCCGATGGCGGGCGCCACGGTGATGACGAGCGAACCGACGCCCATCAGTCGTCCGACCTTGCTGCGTGGGGACTGTTCGAGAATGATGTTCATCATCAGCGGTGTGGCCACGCCAGAGCCGATGCCCTGGATGATGCGGGCTACTAGAATCACCGGGAACGCATGGCCGAAGATCATGGTCAGCGAGCCAAGCACCGCAAGCGCCACCGCGGCGAGGAACAGGACGCGATGCTTGAATTTGCGGTTAAGATACGACGACAGCGGCATGGTGGCTGCGACCGTCAGCAGGTAGATGGTGGTGATCCACTGCACAGTAGCAGTGTTCACGTTGAATTCCCGCATGAGCTGTGGGAACAGCACCGTCATCACGGTTTCGGTGAGGATGCCGATGAAGGCGAGCGAGCCGACCGCCACGATGGCGCCGATGAGTTTGCCGGGAATGCGTTCGTCCGGCGTTTCCTTGATGTTTTCGCTATTGTTCCTATTGTTATGGTCGGTGGTTTCGAGCGTTGTATTCCGTTCTTTCATAATCACTTTCCGCGCACTTTTTCCTGCGGCCATGTGCGACGCCGCGATTGACGCATGGGCCTTGCAAAGCAAGCAGGCGTCAACCCCAGCGAAGAATTCTAGCGGAACCCCTGACCCAATGCCTGCAGGAAACGAACATCAGGCGTTGCGCTGGCCGGAACGGCCGTCACCGTTATCGTCCTCTTCGTGCAGAATCTTCCGAATCCGCTCCAATCTCGGCTTGACCTCATGCTCGTAACCGCGGTCGTTCGGATGGTAATACTCGCGCCCCTGCAATTCGTCAGGCATGTACTGCTGCGGCGCCACCGCGCCCGGCCAATCGTGCGCGTACCGGTAGCCTTCGTGGTTGCCCCAGCTTTTCATCAGCGCGGTCGGCGCATTGCGCAGATGCAGCGGCACTTGGCCGATAAGCCCCGCGTCCACGTCGGCGAGCGCCGCGTTGATGGCGTTGTAGCTGGCGTTGGATTTGGGCGCGGTGGCCAGCAGCACCGCCGCCTCGGCCAGGGGCAGCCGCGCCTCCGGCAGGCCCAGCTGCAGTGCCGCGTCCACGCAGCTTTTTGTGACGGTGATGGCCTGCGGATACGCAAGGCCAATATCCTCCGCCGCGATGCACAGCAGACGACGGCAGGGAGAGATCAAGTCGCCCGCCACCAGCAGACGGCCCAGGTAGTACACCGCCGCGTCCGGGTCGGAGCCTCGGATGGATTTGTGCAGGGCGGAGAGCAGGTCATAGTGGTCATCCCCCTCCCTGTCATACCGCATGGCGCTGCACTGGCTTAGCTGTAAAGCATCATCCCTTGTCACATATAATCCGCCATCCTTCGGCTTGGCGGAACGGTACAGCAGCTCCACGGCGTTGATGGCCTTTCGGACATCGCCGCCGCAGCCGGCGGCCACTGTGCGGGGCACATCCTCTTCCCAGGTAAAGGGCAGCTGGCTCCTCTCCTGCTCGATACGCAGGCCCCGTTCCACGGCGGGGATGGTATCCTCCACCGACAGAGGCTTAAATTCAAAAACCGTGCTGCGGGACAGGAGTGCGTTGTAGATATAGAAATACGGGTTCTCTGTGGTAGAGGCGATCAGGGTGATCTTGCCGTTTTCCAGGAATTCCAGCAGGCTCTGCTGCTGCTTCTTGTTGAAATACTGTATCTCATCCAGGTACAGCAGGATACCGTTTGGAGCCATCATGGTGTCCACATCCGCCATGACATTCTTCACATCCTGGAGGGATGCGGTGGTGGCGTTTAGGGTGTACAGCGCCTTTTTCGCCTGCCTGGCAATAATGTTGGCCACGGTGGTCTTTCCGGTGCCGGAGGGACCGTAGAAAATGAGGTTGGCATCGGTGCCGTTCTCGATCAGGCGGCGCAGCAGCGCCCCCTCGCCCAGCAGGTGCTTCTGTCCGGCCACATCGTCAAGAGTCTGGGGCCGTATCTCGTCTGCCAGCGGACGCATAGCGGCACCGCCTCCCTTCTGTGGAAAATCTTATGAAACAGTATAGCACAGATTGCCTTTTTCTGCAACCTCTGTTACAATTGGGATGAGGTGATGTCACATGAAGTCGAAGGAACAGGTCGGCGCCATTATCGCGGCGCTGAAGACGCTGTACCCGGACGCGCTGTGTTCGCTGGACTATGAGAAGGACTATGAGCTGCTGTTCTCCGTGCGTCTGGCAGCGCAGTGCACCGACGCGCGGGTCAATCTGGTGACGCCGGCACTGTTTGCCCGCTATCCCACGCTGGAGGCCTTTGCCGCCGCCGATGTGGACGAGGTAGGTACATATATCCACTCCTGCGGCTTCTGGCGGGCCAAGGCCCGGGACATCGTTGGCTCCGCGAAAATGCTGGTGGAGCGCTTCGGCGGAAAGGTCCCGGACAACATGGAGGACCTGCTCTCACTGCCCGGTGTGGGGCGCAAGACCGCCAATCTGATCCTGGGCGATATCTACGGAAAGGACGGCTACGTCTGCGATACCCACTGCATCCGCATCACCGGACGGCTGGGACTGACGGACGGCAGCAAGGACCCGCTGAAGGTGGAGCAGCAGCTGCGAAAGGTCATTCCCCCGGAGGAGGCCAACAACTTCTGCCACCGGATGGTGCTCCATGGCCGCGCGCTGTGTATGGCACGGAAGCCGGACTGCGGTGACTGCTCCCTCCGACCGCTCTGCGATCACGGCAGCGGGAAATAAAGCTGAGAACCATGCCCTCCGGCATGGTTCTCAGCTTTGTACGCCATCAGAGCACCATGACCAGCGTTCCGATGGTGATAAGGACGCAGCCTATCAGCGATTTGACGGTGAACTGCTCCCGCAGAAACACAAACGCCAGCACCAGCGTAATGACCACACTCAGCTTGTCGATGGGCACGACCTTGGAGGCTTCGCCCATCTGCAACGCCTTGTAATAGCACAGCCACGAGGCGCCTGTAGCCAGTCCCGACAGAATAAGGAACAGCCAGCTTTTTCGGCTGATATCCCCGATGCCGCCCTGCGCGTTCGTCAGGAACACCATCCCCCACGCCATGAGCACCACGACCACCGTTCGGACAGCCGTGGCGAGGTTGGAGTTCACCCCGTCGATACCCACTTTCGCCAATATCGAAGTCAAGGCCGCAAACACCGCCGACAGCAGAGCAAATACAAACCACATTTTATTTCACCCTCAGAACCATTCGATCCGCCAGTTCCCGCAGGAAATCGCTGTCCGCCCAACCGGCCACCGCAGCCTTGGCGCGTTTTGTCTGCGCCTCGACCTCCCTCTGGCAGCCGTCTACACCCAGCAGATCCACAAATGTCACCTTGCCCTCCGACTTGTCAGAGCCGATGGGCTTGCCGAACACCTCCTGTGCGCCTGTCACATCCAGGATATCGTCACGGAGCTGGAAGGCCAGACCAAGGCCGTCGCCGAATTCACGGGCCTGACGGCGCTTTTCGGCGTCCATTCCGGCGGCCACACAGCCCAACTCCGCCGCGGCGGAGATCATGGCGCAGGTCTTGAGACGGTCCAGCTGCGTCAGGCCGGCTTCATCTCGGACGTCGCAAAGGGTGTCCAGCACCTGTCCGGCCACCATGCCGTCGGCACCGGCGGCCCGGGCCAGGACCTCGACCGCCGCGATACGGCTTTCGGCGGGCAGTCCCGTCGCCTGGGCAATGAGACGGAAGGCCTCGGGCTGGAGGGCATCCCCGGCCAGTATGGCCAGCGTTTCGCCGTAGACCTTGTGGTTGGTGGGCTTGCCACGGCGCAGATCGTCGTCGTCCATGCAGGGCAGGTCGTCGTGGATAAGGGAATAGTTGTGCACCAGCTCCAGCGCGCAGGCATAGGGCAGCGCCAGGTGCCAGTCGATACCGCCCAGACGGGCAAATTCCAGCGTCAGCACCGGGCGGATACGCTTGCCGCCGGAGAGCACGCTGTACCGCATGGCATCGTAGAGACGGTCATAGGGGGCGCTGCCGGCAAAGAGGGCGGAAAGGTAGTCCTCCACCGCCGCGCGGTACTGCTCATAGTGTCTTTCGTAGTCCATGGCTCAATCCTCCGCAGCAAAATCATGCTCCACCGGCGCGTCATCGGGGCCCTTGGACAGCTTGACCACCTTCTGCTCGGCGGTGTCCAGCTCCTTGCGGCAGGCGTTCACCAGCTTGGTGCCCTCCTCAAACAGCGCCATGCTGTCGCCCAGCGTGGCGTCACCCCTTTCCAGCAGGGAGACGATCTCCTCCAGCCGGGACATATTCTCCTCAAACGTCTTTTTTGCTGCCATGTTCGTTCTCCTTTTCCTTTACTTGGCACCGCAGGGCGCCGTCGGCCAGCCGCAGGCGCAGGGTCTCCCCTATCCGCGCCTGATCGGCGCTGCGGAGCACCGTGCCGTCCGGCCGCTGGGCCAGGGCGTAGCCGCGGCCCAGGACCTTCAATGGGCTGAGGGCATCCAGCGACGCGGCCAGCGCGCCGAAGCGGCGGTTTTGGACATCTGTCACCACACGCATGGCGGCACAGAGCCGGTGGGTCATATGGTCCACATCCTGGCGGCGGTCCGCCAGGTAAGCAGTCGGATCCGTGAGGACACGTTTTTTCGACAGGGACTCTAAACGGCGGGAATGGGCGGCGATATCGCGGCGTATCGACTGTGTCATGCGGGAATGGGCGGCATCCAGCGTCCGCAGCAGCTCGGCCATGTCCGGCACGGCGATCTCGGCGGCGTTGGAGGGCGTGGAGGCCCGCCGGTCCGCTACGAAGTCGCTGATGGCCACGTCCGGCTCGTGGCCCACCGCCGAGATGACGGGAATATCCGAGTCGTAGATGGCGCGGGCCACGCGCTCGTCGTTGAAGGCCCACAGGTCCTCCAGCGAACCGCCGCCGCGGCCGGTGATAAGCACATCGGCCAGGCTGCGGGCATTGGCATAGCGGATGGCGCCGGCGATCTCCGCCGGAGCCTCAGTTCCCTGCACGCGAACGGGCAGCAGAAGGACCTTGGCGATGGGATAGCGGCGGCGGAGGATGCGGATCATGTCGTGGACCGCCGCGCCTGCCGGGGAGGTGACGATGGCGATGCGCCGGGGATATGGCGGCAGGGGTTTTTTATGGGTCTCGTCAAACAGGCCCTCCTTCCGCAGCTTTTCCTTCAGCTGCTCAAAGGCCACACTCAGGTCGCCGGCGCCCTCGGGCGTCAGGCTGGTGCAGTACAGCTGGTAGGCACCGTCGCGGGGATAGACGCTGATACGGCCGGAGGCGATGACCTGCATACCGTTTTCCGGGCGGAAGCGCAGGCGCGCGGCGCTGCCCCTGAACATAACACACTTCAGACTGCACTGGCTGTCCTTCAGCGTAAAGTAGTGATGGCCGGAGGGGTATAGTTTGTAGTTGGAGATCTCGCCCCGCAGCAGGACCTCCTGCAATGGCGGCACATTGTCCAACAGGTCCTTGATAAACTGGTTGACCTCGGACACCGTGAAAATATACCGGCTCGACGTGGCGATCACTCCTTTCTGTATGCGACCTGAAAAGGCAGAGCTTTCACGCCCTGCCTTTCGTGTGTGGTTTTCAGTCCTTTTCCTTGACCTCGCCCCGGGCGAAGCTGCCCAGAATACCGTTGATGAATTTGGCGACCTCGGGCGTTTCGTACTTCTTGGCGATCGTCACCGCCTCGCTGATGGCGGCGCCCTGCGGAATGTCCGCCATGTAGAGTATCTCGTACATGGCCACACGCATGATGGCGGAGGCTACCAGGGAAATGCGCTCGAAGCGCCAGCCCCGGGCGTACTTTTCAATGTCGGCGTCCAGCTCGGCGGCGTGCTCCGCCACACCGGAGACCAGGCGGCGGATATACGCCTCCTGCTTGGTGTTGGGCCGGTCGGCGTAGAGGTCATCCTCTGCCGCCAGCTCGGCAAAGCGTTCATCGCTGAGCTGCTGGTCCAGAAACTCCTCCACCGGCAGTTCGGTGAAGCTCAACTGGTACGCCAAGTGTATGGCGATCTCCCGTGCGGTGCTGCGTGTCATAAGCGTTCGTCCTTTTCTCTCTCGTCTGTTGTTCAGTTGAAGCTGATGCCGCCCACGTGGACGTTCACCGCCGCCACCTTGAAGCCGGTCATACCCTCCAGCGCGGTATGCACATTTTTCTGGACCTTTTTGGCCACATCGCTGATGGCGCAGCCGTAGCGCACCGCAACAAAAATGCCCACAACGATCTGCTCGCCGTCCAGTTCAACACGGACGCCCTTGCAGGTCATTTTTTTACCGCCCATCAGGTCGGATACGTTGGCGCTCATCAGAGCGCTGACGCCGTCCACCTCCAAGGCTGTGGTACTGGCAATGGAGGCCAGCACATCCTCTGAGATCTGGATACTGCCGTCATCCTCCTGGTGGATCATATATTCCTTATTTTCAGCCATGGTCTGTTTGTCTCCTCACAGTTGTCATTGGTACTCAGCTAATTGCATTATAGAATTATACCATTTTTTACGGGGAAATACAACACCTATTTTGCACCGGACGTTCCCGCTTCCATGATCTTGATCTGGCCGGGAGTGTAGGATGTCTCCGCGATGACGATATCCTTGATCTTCGCTACGTCCTCCGCCTCCAGACCGTCGGGCGCCGATACCACCACGCTGATGGAGTCCGCGCCCATAAAGGCCACGCAGTCGGCATAGCCTTTTGCCACCACCAGGTTCTCGATCTGTGTCTCCGCCACGGTGTAGCCCGCCAGCACCTGAAGCGTCTCGGATGCCTCGTTGGCTACCTCCTCTGAGGCGTTCTCCTCGCCCTTGGCCTCCTCCAGCATACTGATGGCGGTATCGCGGGCCTGCTTGCGGCTGAGCCGGGCAGTGGAGAAATAGTCGTCTCCGGCGGTATCCGCAGTATCCGCCTGTGCCTCCGCAGTCTCGCCATTGACCAGCGTGGACTGGCCAAGCACCTTGGAGGTATCCGCCACATCCCCGGCATAGCGCCAGTTCAAATACACCGATGTACCCACCAGCACCACCACGGCCGCCGCTACGGCGCGGCGCTTCCATACCTGCTTCATACTGTCGTTCCTCCCATTTATTGTTACTGTTTCCATTGGACTACCGATATCTTATCGCTGCTGAGTCCTGTCAGCACAGACACCGTCTCCAGCACCCGCAGGCGCACACGGCTGTCGCCTGCCCCCTGACAGACCACCACCGCCCCCTGATAGGTGGGGTACAGCCGCCGGGTGACCACGACCTCCTGCTTGCCGCTGCCGCGGTTCACCGTCAGGACCTGACTGTCCTGCCGCACATCACCGCCGCTGCCCAGAGTGGCGCTGCTATCCTCCGCCAGCGACAACGTTTCACCGCTGTGCAGCGTCAGCATCACCTGCACCCGACCCACGCCATCCATGGCGGACAGCACCTCCGCCATACGGCGCTCCGTCTCCTCCAGAGAGAAGGACATCTCCTCCCCTGCCGTGTCGGCGGCTTCGGTCTCCTGCTTACCGGCGGGCAGCAGCATCAGCACCACGCCGGCCAGAGCCACCAGCACCGCGAAGCGGTATTTATTCAGTATATCTTTCAGCTTTTCCATCATTCGTCTGCCTCACGCCAATACTGGTGCGCGTCGTCGATGGCCAGTTCCGTGCTGAGCCACGCGGACAGCGCCTCGTTCTTGGGAATATCCAGCGTCACGGCGCTGGGCCAGGGCACGCCATCGCGGTCCTCCATCTCTACCCGCGGGGTACATGTGATGCCCAGGTCATCTCCCTTGCTGGCAATATATGCGGCGGTCTTGTCCGCTATGAGCGCGGCGAATTCCGCATCGCCGGATCTGCGATATTCCTCTGTCAGCGCCTGGATCTGCTGCCGATAGTCCTCATAGCGGAGGGCCAGCTCAGTCAGGTCCAGGCCCAGCAGCGGCCGGACGATGACCAGCAGCAGTGCCATGCCGCCCACGGTGTGGGCCACCGCCTTCATACGCCCACGGGGCAGCAGGGCGTAGAGTATCCCAACGATCATGCCCGCCGCGATGACACCGAGAAGCCAGGTACGCAGGGTTTCCGCGATCATGTACTCACCACCGATACAGAAGAGATTATGGAGATCAGCAGGGCCAGCGCACAGCTGCCGGTCATGCCCAGCATCAGGCCGAAGGCGGAGCCCAGCGCGTCGATCAGGTCCGCCAGGGGCTCCTGGGTCACGGTGCCCGCCAGAAACGCCGTCAGCTTATACAGCAGGTACTGCACGGCCATGGTGATAAAGGGCGTCAGGCAGATGGCCAGCACTGCCAGCAGGCCGAATACGCCGATGGCGCCCTTCAGCATCCCGGCACCGGCCAGCACCGTGCCGGCGGCATCGGAGATGATGGAGCCCACCACCGGCACCGCTGTGGCGATGGCGGTGCGCGTCAGCTGGGTAGACAGGGCGTCCGCCGCGGAGGTGGCCGCACCGGTCACCGACAGGAAGCCGGTAAAGACCAGCATCAGGGCCGTCAGTGCCCAGGCGACGCACTTGCGAAGGCCCTGACCGATCTTTTGCAGACTATGGCCGGGAACCACGGCGTCCGCGGCGGCAGCAGCAATGCAGGCGTACAGCAGCGGCAGCAGTACCTGACGGATAAGGCTGATGAGCAGATCGGTGAAGAACACCGTGGCCACCTGCCTGGCACCGGCGGTGATATAGCCGCCGGCGGAGACGATGCCCCCGCTGGCGGCCACGGCGGCGGACAGGGTGGGCAGCAGTGCCTTGGAGAACACCTCCAGCTGGGACATGGTCTCCACACCCAGACCCATCATTCGGTGGAAGTCGCCCGCCGCCACAAGGGTGATGGCCAGCGCTCCCGCCACGGAGACATAGCGGGGAACGCAGGGACTGTCCGCCGCCGCAAGGCAGCTCTCCGCCAGACTGCACAGCAGCACCACGCCCAGCAGCAGGGCCGCACCGGAGGCCTGGGTCTCCAGCGCTGTACGGACATAGGCGCAGGCGCTGTGCCACAGATCGCCCAGACCCTGCCACAGTGTCTCGTGGGAGGCGGAGGTGTCCATTTCCGGCAGGATATCCGCCGCCTCCGGCGGGACGGCGTCCTTCACGGAGTCGGGCAGTTCAGCAGCCCAGGCACAGTCCAGACACAGAAGAAGCAGTGTCAGACAGAACAGGACTTTTTTCATAGCAGTGACTCCAACAGGTCCCAGACAGCGCGGAACAGCGGCAGGGACACCACGATGGCCGCCACGGCACCGGCAGTCTCCAGCACGGAGGCGAGGGCGCCCTCGCCGGCATCCCGGCACAGGTCGGAGCCTGTCCGGCAGATCAGGGCGATGCAGACCGTTTTCAGCAGCGGCTGAAACAGCTGCTCCGGCAGCTGACCCCAGGCCGAGGCCTCTTCCCAGAAATCCCGGAGCTGACCCAGCGGCTCCAGCAGCAGGGCGACCGCCACGCCGCAGACAGCCAGGACAAGCAGCAGCGCCAGCTCTCCCCCGCCGCGGCGCAGCAGCACCGCCAGCAGGGCCCCCAGCAGGCACAGCGCCGCCAATCGCAGTACCGTATCCATGCGTCACAGGGAGAACAGGGTCTTTACCAGGTCGAACAGGTCACTGATCTGCTGCACCAGCATCATCAGCACCACGACCAGGCCCGCCAGCGTGGTCATCATGGCCTGCTCCTCCCGGCCGCTTCGCACCAGCAGCAAATTCAGCACCGCCACCAGGATACCGATGGCCGCTATTTTGAAAATCAGGTCAACATCCATTGTCTGTCCCTCACAGAAGTAAAATGATCATCAGTCCTGCACCGCACAGCGTGGCCGTGGTGGTCACGCGGCGGCTGTGCCGATCCGCCTCGCGGCGCTTTTCGTAGAGCTGCTCGGCCTCCGCCCGGGCGCGGGCGATGGTGCTCTCCAGGCGCTGGGCATCGCCACTCCAGGAAATGCGGCAAAGCAGGTCACGGAGTTCTGCGTCTGAAAGCTGGTGAAAGGTATTCTCCCAAGCAAGCTGTAAAGTCATATCGCTTTGAACTTTGTCCCGTATCTGACAGAACCAGACACCGCAGTGCTTCCGGGTCTGCAGCATCTCCAACAGCGGCAGGACCGGCGTGCGCTGCCAGCGGATGGCACTCTCCATCTCCCCCAGGGCGGCGGCAAAGGACCACAGCAGGTCGCGGCACCGGCGCTGGCGTGCGTAATAGCGCCGCAGGGCCAGAATGGCGGCGCTCAGTACCAGTACCGCACCGGCCGCCGCGGTCACAGGGCCTCCGTGCGGTACTGCCGCCGACCCTCTGCCGTGCTGATGGTGATAAGACGACGGAAGACGCCGGCCTCCGCCAGCTGGCGGAACAGCGGCTTGCGGCGCAGCTCCTCGCCGTTCTCGGCGTGGATGGTGGCCAGCAACTTAACGCCGCAGTTAGCTGCCGCTGTCATTGCCAGAATATCCGCCGCCTCGGTGATCTCGTCCACGGCGATGACCTGGGGATTGGCGCTCCGCAGCAGCATGGGGATGCCCAGTGCCTTGGGACAGCCGTCCAGCACGTCGGTATGACAGCCTACGTCCAACTGCGGTACACCGCGGTACATCCCGGCCAACTCACCGCGCTCGTCCACCACGCCTACCCGCAGAGGACAGCGATCCTCTGTGCCGTTGGACAGTGTGGCGATCATGTCGCGCAGGAGCGTGGTCTTGCCGCCGCCGGGTGGCGCTGCGATCAGCGTACTGTCAAAGCCGCCTGCTGACCATTCCGGGACCTCCTGCCACAACCCACGGACCTGGCGGCTGATCCGTACCACGGCGGAGGAGATATCCCGCAGGGCTGTGCCGCCGTCCCCCCTGACCGCTACGGTGCCGCACAGGCCGATGCGGAAGCCGCCCCGGACGATAAGATAGCCCTTGCCCATCGTCTCCGCCGCCGCGTAGCGGGAATAGCCCGTTACCGCGTCGCACAGCTGTTCCAAGTCCGCCTGAGTAACACTTTGGCGCGGCAGTTCATCGCTGACAAGTAGTTCCCCTTCACATGTTAGCAGTGTCATCGGTCGTCCTGCCCGCAGGCGGAACTCCTCCGCCTGGGCCTTGCGGTGCTCCGGCACACGCCGGGCAGCCTGCTGCCAGCGGCTGGGCAGCAATGCAGCCGCCTGCTCATAGCGTCCGACCGCCTCTCCGATCTCCATGATGACGCCCTCCTTTGTTGGTCTTGACCCCAACGTATGAAAGCTCGTCCCGGAATATGCACAAAAGCCCGCCGGGCAAGGCGGGCTTCTGCTGAAAAGCGCCCCCTGCCTGCGGCAGAGGGCGCTTGATAGACGCTTTTGTTATATCTTATGTTATGCCTGCTGCGGCTGCTTCGTCTTTTTGGCACGGAAGAAATGAATGACCAGAAATACCAGGAACGCAATACTGATATAGCCAAAGATGGGATAGACAGTGCCGATGATTTCGGCAAACCCCAGCAGGCTCGCCGCCCAGGCCAGCACGGAAACTGCCAGCAGCACCGGGTTTTTGTGGGTACGGACAAAGGCGGACTTCTGCTCCACATAGGCACTCATGCCCACCAGACTGGCCAGAGCGTTGCAGAACATGGCCACCAGCAGCATAATGCCGTAGATCGTACCCAGCGTACCGTTGAGCCGGGAGGCCAACGCCACCATGGGCAGCTCCGCCTGCACCGCCTCGGGATAGGTACCCAGACTGGTGAGGATACTGCCCGCCACCGCCAACAGCATAACGCCGGAGAGAGCAATACCCACATAGACGTGCTTTTTCTCCCGCACATACTGCCCCACCGGGGACATGATGCCGATACCGCCCAGAATGTTATAGGCCACGAAGGTCAGCGTGGCGATAAACCAGTTGGGCATCAGAGGATTGGTATTGGTATATTGCAGCTGCAAGATGCCCTCCGTGTCAAAGGTGCACCAGGCGCCTACGGCAAAACCAACCGTGGCCAGCACCAAAATGGGGATCATGGCAGAGAAGGCATTGACCATACCGCTGACGCCAAGAAGCGCCACCAGGAACACCGCCAGCATGAACACGGCGCTGCCCAGCCAAGTGGGCACACGAAACAGCTGGGTCAGCATGGCGCCCACACCGGCGGACATACTCACCACCACAAAGAAGAGGAACAGCGCCCCAATGACACCGGTGGCGGCACGGAGCCACTTAACGTCCCACGGTACCAGCAGCTTGTCCATTTCGGCGCATTTCGTCATCTGCGTCAGCCGGACGAACAGAATGCCGATGACCGTAAACAGCAGCGCCGCCAGGACAAAGCCCACATAGCCCCAGTTGCCGAAGGCGCCAAAGAACTGCCACAGCTCCTGGCCGGAAATAAACCCCGCGCCCAAAAAACAGCCGACGTAGGTAAACGCCAGCGAAAAGGTCTTGATCTGCTTCATACCACACCTCATGTCGAATTTGCTCTACCAATATAGCTTATTTCCCCCGCCGCGTCAACCCCCGCCGACCCTGCGGGAAAATTGGATAGGCTATGAAAAAATTTTTCACTGAATGCTTCGGCTTTTCGTTGACGATGGGCGCAATATGTTGTATACTATTACCGGAAATTGTGCCCGTTTTGGCAGAGATATTGCTTTAAAAGGCAAAAGAAATCGTACAGGAGGAGCGTATATGATAAACACGATCGACGGTATTATCGCGGCGGCCAAAGGCGGAAAGACCGGCGTTATCGCCGTGGCGGCGGCCCACGACCAGCCTGTTATCGAGGCTGTGGTCGAGGCCCGCAGGGAGGGTATTGCCACGCCCATTCTTGTGGGACATGAGGAAGAGATCAAGGCGATGCTGACCGGCCTGGGTGAAGCCCCTGCCGACTACGAGATCATCGCCGGCGATACCGACCAGGACTGCGCGGCCAAGGCCGTGGCCCTGTGTGCCGAGGGAAAAGCCAACTTCCTGATGAAGGGCATCCTGGGCACTGCCGATCTGATGCGTGCGGTGTTTAACAAGGAGCACGGCCTGCGTACTGATCATCTTACCACCCACTGTATGCTGTATGAGATCCCCGCCCTGGGCCGTATGCTGGTGCTGACCGACGGCGGCGTCAACACCTTCCCCGATCTGGAGAAGAAGGCAGATATTCTGGAGAACGCAGCCATGGTCCTGCAGGCGCTGGGCTATGAGCACATCAACGCCTCCTGCGTGTGCGGCGCAGAGCAGGTAAATCCCAAGGTACAGTCCACCGTGGATGCCGACGCGCTGGCCCACATGACTGACCGCTGGGCCAAGTACAATATGGACGTGTGCGGCCCCGTAGCGCTAGATCTGGCCGTCAGCGAAGAGGCATGCCATCACAAGCACTATATCGCCCCCGGTGCCGGCAAGGCGGATATCCTGCTGGTCCCCAACTATGAGGTAGGCAACGGCATCGGCAAAGCCGCCAATCTGTTCGGCAACGCCAAGAACGCCGGTATCATTCTGGGCGCCAAGGTGCCCATCGTGTTGGTCAGCCGCGCTGACAGCGCGTATTCCAAGCTTGCCTCCATCGCACTGGGCAGTGTGTTGTCCAGTCGGATGAAGCTTGCGTAAAGTCGTATTGCACAAGAATTTGTTTCGTCTGACTACATTTTTTACAAAATTATCTCGTCAGATTGACAATTGCTTGACAATTTGCACGGTGAAGCCTATCATGGAGATGGTTCATCTGCCGCGCCGCGGCATGGACATAGTACAATAACGTAAAAGAGGAGATTATGTTATGGTCAATCAGGAATACTACAATCTGGGTACGGCGCCCTCTGTGATCCGCCAGCTGTTCGCCTACGGTCTGGAGCAGGCCGCCAAGGTCGGCGCGGACAAGGTGTATGACTATTCTCTGGGCAATCCCAGCATTCCCGCCCCCAAGAAGGTCAACGAGTCCATCAAGAAGATCGTGGACGAGATGGATT
>ENA-ORND01001766-ORND01001766.1-human-gut-metagenome-genome-assembly--contig:-NODE-1766-length-14134-cov-4.228638_pt1 | contig 14134 bp, 14 predicted proteins | sample MGYA00242111_ERZ509014 | MGnify/ENA primary metagenome ERZ509014 (study PRJEB26280, sample SAMEA2338694) | human gut metagenome | biome: human gut; feature: human-associated habitat; material: faeces... | reverse complement strand
GCGCCCGCGCCTCCGGCTGCTGCCGTAGGTGAGGCTGTCCGTGCCCCCCCCCTTTCCTGTGCTGTAAAAAACGGAAGCCCGGGATTATCCGGGCCTCCGTCACACAACTATGAATTTGAACTTTTTATTTTAAAAATTGGCTGTGTTCGTTTTAGGGATTGGGTGTCGCATACGGTTTACCTTCGGCTGTCTTCGGGGACGATTTCGCCCTCGGGTTCGATGCCCTTGAGGTATTTGCCGAGGAATTTCTCCATCGTGCGGTAGAAATCGAAGCGGTTTTCCTCGTTGTGGAAGCCGTGTCCCTCGTTGTCCTTGACCATGTAGTCGACATGCACGCCGCGTTTGCGCAGGGCGTTGACCATCTGGTTGCTCTCGTTAATGTTCACACGGGGGTCGTTGGCGCCCTGTACCACCAGCAGCGGGGTTTTGATCCGTTCGGCGTTGAGTGCCGGGGAGTTTTCGCGCAGCATTTGGGCGTCCTTTTCGGGATTGCCGACCATCTCGTACATCATGTCGAGCATCGGTTTCCAGTAGGGAGGGATGGTTTGCAGGAACGAGAAGAGGTTCGATACGCCCACGTAGTCCACGGCGCAGGCATAGAGGTCGGGATCCTTGACGATACCCTGCAACGTGGCGTAACCGCCGTAGCTGCCGCCGTAGATGGCGATCTTCGCGGGATCGGCGATGCCTTTTTCGATCAGCCAGTTCACGCCGTCCGTAATGTCGTCCTGCATGGTCTGGCCCCACTTGCCGTAGGCGATTTCTGTGAATTTGCGTCCGAAGCCGGTCGAACCGCGGAAGTTCATCTGCAGTACGGCGTAACCGCGGTTGGCGAGGAACTGCACCTCGGGGTTGAATCCCCACGAGTCGCGGGCCCACGGGCCGCCATGCGGATTGACCACTACGGGCAGGTTCTTGGCGTTGTGAAGCGTTTTGCCGACGGGCAGCGTGAGGTAGCCCTCGATTTCGAGGCCGTCGCGCGAGGTATAGGTAACCGGTGTCATCTCGGCCATCTGCTGCTCCTCGATCCAAGGTGCGAGGTCGGCCAGTTTGGTCATCGTGTCGGCTTTCACGTCGTAGAGGTAGTAGGCGCCCATCGTGCGGTCGCCGCCCGCATAGACGATATATTTGTCTTCGGCCTTGTTCCAGCCGCTGATGCCGACTTCGTAACCGCGCAGGTGTTTCTCCATGCGGCCGAACATCTCGCCCGTCGCCTTGTCGAAGAAATGGCGCCTCACGCCTTTGTGGCCTTCGTACGAAACACCCTGCAATTTTTTCTGTGCATCGCTGTACCAGATGCCGCGCAGGTCGTATTTGTCGTTGGTGTAGAGTTGTTCCAGCTCCTCGCAGGTCGCCGGATCCATCAGCACGAGTGCCGATTTGTCGCGCCCGAGGTTGGTGATGGCGTAGACCAGCTTGTTGTCCGGGGTGAAAGTGGCGAACGAAACGCCTTCCTTGAAGTTGGTCGTCAGTACGGGACGGAAAGGCTCGGCTTCGGTTTCGCGGTAGCGGATCTGCGTGTTCACGCCGTCGACGATGGCATAGGCTACGCGCAGCTTGCCGTCATGGTCGGTCTGCCAGCCCTGGATGTCGCCGGGATTCTCGCACAGCATCGTCATCTCGCCCGTGTTGAGGTTCAGGCGGTAGGGGTCGAAGATCATCGGGTTGCGCTGGTTGGTGCCGATGATCATCAGCGAGTCGATCTCCTCGAGCGGGTCGATGATCTGTGTCCGCACGCCCGGGATGGCCGTATAGGCCTTCGGGTTGCTGCCGTCGATGTCAACGCCGTAGAGTTGGAAATTTTCGTCGCCGCCGGTGTCTTTCAGGTAGAGGATGCGGTTGTTGTTGGCCCAGAAATACCCGGCCAGGTCGCGCTCTGTCTCCGAGGTGATGCGCACGGCGTCCTTGCCGTCGACAGGTTGTACGAAGATGTTGCGGCGGCTTTCGTAAGGCGCCATGTAGGAGAAATATTTTCCGTCGGGCGATATTTGGTACCCGGTTTTTTCCGTATTGCGGAAGAAGGTTTCCAAAGGCAGCTCGGGGGCTGTCTTGGGTGTACAGGCGGCCAGTATGGCTGCCGTGGCGGCGAACATGAGGAGTTTTTTCATGGGGTTTATTCGTTTGGATTTTCGTTCTGCTTTTTCGTGCGCAAGGCGTCCCGCCAGATGCCGCAGACCGAGAGGGTCAACAGGATCAGGATCGGGATGTCGCCGGTGTGCGACGCCCCGGGAAACATCAGGTGCGTGGCTACTTTGATTGCAAAGGCTGCCACGGTGATGAAAATGGCCAGGATGCGGATGACTTTTTCGATTTCCATAGTGGGTGTCTTTTTGTTTTTGACACTGCAAACTTACGAAAGAAATTTTGAAAAACAAATAAAATTTATTGTTTTTCGATAAAAATTTTATGATAAGCAGCTTTTCATCTGTCTGATCGCAGGGAAACCGTAACAAAAAAACGCCCGGAGGCGTTTCTTGTAATGAATATTGTCCTGACAGCCGGGTCTATTCCGCGTCGACGAATTTGTAGAGCTGGTCGCCGCGGTGGATCGGGGTGTCGGTGTGCACGGCGCAGAGGGTGCCCTGTGCCACGGATTGCGCCGGGGTGCCGTCGGTGTCGTGCAGCTCGGCGAGCGTCTGTTCGGCGATGCCGGTAGTGGCACCCATGAAGAAAATATCCTCGCCCACGGACAGCGGTGCGGCTTCGACCAGTACCTCGGCCACCGATATTCTTTTGTAGAAGTTCGTTACCTTGCCTACATAGACCTTGCGCCGCGTGGCGGCCGAGCCGTAATGTTGGCTGTGTTCGGCCACGGGGCGCCCGGCGTAGTAGCCTTCCCAGAAACCGCGGTTGAAAACCGTGCGGAGCCGCTCTTTCAGCTCCGCAGTTAAAGCGGGAGTGTAGGTCCCGGACTCCATCGCCTTGAGCGCCTGGTCGTAACACTCCACCACGCGTTTCACGTACTCCGCGCCGCGGGCGCGTCCCTCGATCTTCAGCACCCGGACCCCCGCGGCGATCATTTTGTCGAGGAAGTCGATGGTGCATAGGTCTTTGGGCGACAGGACGTAGCGTCCGTCGATGTCCAGCTGCGCGCCCGTCTCCTTGTCCGTGACGGTGTATTTGCGGCGGCACAGCTGGCGGCAGGCGCCGCGGTTGGCCGAGCAGTTGGTTTCGTAGAGCGAGAGGTAGCATTTACCCGAAATCGACATGCATAATGCGCCGTGGGCGAACATTTCGATTTCGACCAGCTCGCCGCGCGGGCCCCGGATGTCGTTCTCGACGATCTGGCGGTGTATTTGCGCCACCTGTTCGAGCGTCAGTTCGCGTGCCAGCACCACCGTGTCGGCCCACTGCGAGAAGAACTTCACGGTTTCGGAATTCGAAATGTTGCTCTGGGTCGAAATATGCACTTCGACCCCGATGCGCCGGGCATAGAGTATCGCCGCGAAATCGGTGGCGATGATGGCGTCGATGCCTTCGGCCTTGGCGCGGTCGATTACCTCGTGGACGGTTTGCATCTCGTCCTCGTAGACGATGGTGTTGACCGTGAGGTAGGCCTTGACCCCTGCGGCGTGTGCCGTGGCGACGATCTTCGCCAGGTCGTCGAGCGTGAAATTCGCAGCCGACGCCGAGCGCATGTTGAGCTTCCCGACGCCGAAATATACCGAGTCCGCCCCGGCCTGTATGGCTGCGGCCAGTGCTTCGTAAGACCCTACGGGGGCCATGATTTCTATCTCGGAGCGTTGCATAGTGTCGTTTGCGGGGGATGTCCCTGCGTCGTTTGCCGCAGGGGTGTTGGCGGAATCAGTTTTTGCGTCCCATCAGGCTCAGGGCGTATTCGCGCATCCGTTCCGTGCGGGATTTTTCGACCGAAAGGGTGTCGAGGATGCCCAGCGCTCTTTCGAAGCGCAGCGAAATCTGCTGTTCGGTGAGGCGTGGTATGTCGAGACGGTCGTAGACGGCTTTTATCGTGGCGATTTTCTCGGCGTCGGGCATCTGTGAGCGGTGCGTCGAGCGGAGCACTTCGCGCGTAGGTTCGTCGGCGCGGCTTATGGCCGTGATCATCAGGTAGGTCTGTTTGCCTTCGAGGATGTCGCCGCCGATGGCCTTGCCCAGCCTTTCGTCGCCGTAGCTGTCCAGCAGGTCGTCCTGCAACTGGAATGCCAGTCCCAGTTCGATGGCGAAGCGGCGCAGCTTGCGGCAGTCCTCTTCGGAAGCGCCGCCCAGCAGGGCGCCGATCGTGGTGGCCCCGGCTAGCAAAACCGAGGTCTTCAGCTCGATCATGTGCATGTATTCCACGACCGAAACCTTCGGCTTGCGTTCGAAATCCATGTCGTACTGCTGCCCTTCGCACACTTCGAGCGCCATGGTGTTGAACGTCGAGAGTATCTGCGGCAGCAGTTGCGCCGGCACTTCGCCCAGCAACCGGTAGGCGCAGATCAGCATGGCGTCGCCCGAGAGGATCGCCACGTTCTGCCCCCACTTGGCGTAGACTGAGGGTTTGCCGCGCCGCACGGCTGCATTGTCCATGATGTCGTCGTGCAGCAGCGTGAAATTATGGAACACCTCGACGGCCGCGGCGGCCGGCAGGGCATGTTGTATCTTGTCGGTGAAGATGCCGTTGGAGAGCATCAGCAGCATGGGGCGCAGGCGCTTGCCGCCGCCCGCGAGCGAATAGCCGATCGGGGCGTAAAGTAGCTCGGGTTCGGCCGGGAACTCGGTTTGGGCCAAGTAATTTTCGATGGCGGAGAGCAGTTGCTCGTTCGTTTGCATAGTCTGACAATACTTTTGGATCGGAATCTGTCCCAAAAGTAGGAAAAAAGTTTGGAGTAGCCGAATTTTGGATTAACTTTGACCTGATAAATTCTAACCTTTAACCAGAACACGATATGAAAAAACTCGCTATCGGCGTGGACATCGGCGGTATCAATACTGCGTTCGGCCTCGTCGACGAAAACGGCGACCTGTATGCCGAATCGGTCATTTCGACCAAGAAATACCCCAGTGTAGACGATTATCCGGCCTATGTCGAAGACCTCTGCCAGGCGATGCACGCACTGGCCGACAGCCTTTCGTTCGAGTACGAACTGACGGGTATCGGTATCGGTGCCCCCAATGCCAATTATCATAAAGGTACGGTCGAAAACCCTGCGAACCTCTGGAAATTCCGCGAGGGAGACCCCAATCCCGATGAAAGCCGCCGCGTTTTCCCGCTGGCGGACGACATCCGGAACTGCTTCGGGGGTGTGAAGGTGCTCGTGACGAACGACGCCAATGCCGCGACGATCGGCGAGATGATCTATGGCAATGCCAAGGGCATGCGCGATTTCATCATGATTACGCTCGGTACGGGCCTCGGCTCGGGTTTCGTCGCCAACGGCGAGATGATTTACGGCCATGATGGCTTTGCCGGAGAGTTCGGCCATGTCATCGTCGAGCGCGACGGCCGCGAGTGCGGTTGCGGGCGGAAGGGCTGCCTGGAGACCTATGTTTCGGCTACGGGTATCAAGCGTACGGCATTCGAACTGATGGCCAAAATGTCGGCTCCCAGCAAGCTGCGCGACATCGCTTTCGGCGATTTCGACGCTTCGATGATCTCCGCCGCTGCCGAGCAGGGCGATCCCATCGCACTCGAAGCCTTCCGTTTTACGGGCGAGATGCTCGGTCGTGCGTTGGCCGACGTGGTGACCGTCACGTCGCCCGAGGCGATTTTCCTCTTCGGCGGCCTGTCGAAGGCGGGCAAGCTGATCTTCGAGCCTACGCAGTGGTACATGGAGGAGAATATGCTCTTTGCATTCAAGAACAAGGTGAAGCTGCTTCCGAGCGGTATCCAGGGTAAGAATGCCGCGATTCTCGGCGCTTCGGCCCTGATCTGGCAGGAGGAGCATAAATAATCCGGCGGAAGGCCGGGCGACGGGCGTCGCTTCGGTTTGCCTGGCAGAGGATGAGCCGGGATTGTCTTGTCTTGCCGATGCCGTTTTCGGATTTGTCCGGATGAAAAGAATGCCGGCGGAGTTTGTGCTCCGCCGGCATTGCCGTTACATACCGGCTGCCCGGTCTTCCCGTGAAGGGCTATTTGTTGTAGGCGGTCAGCATCCAGACCATCTTCTCCTGCTCCTTCAGGTAGTCGCTCATCAACGCCACGGTAGCCTCGTCACCGGCCTCCGAAGCCAGTGCGAGCAACTTGCGCTCCTCGCCGATAAGGTAGCTGTAAGTGGTGAGGATATGCCCGATGGCCTCATCGCCGCGTGTTACGCCGGAAATCTCCTTGACCTTGGCGACCCTGAGGTATTCGCTGAACCTGTTTTCGGGCTTGCCGCCCAACATCAGGATGCGTTCCGCGATCTGATCGGCCTTTTCGGCAGTATCGTCGTACAGGTCTTCGAACTTGCCGTGCAGGACGAAGAACCCGTGCCCTTCGATATCCCAGTGGAAACCCCGCAGATTGGTGTAAAATACTTGAAAGTCGGCCAGCAGCGAATGCAGCGCCGATACTACGCCCTGTACTTTCTGCTCGTCCAGGTGCAAATAATCCAGTGTTTTCATAATCGTTTTTATTTTAATAGTTTGCATATCATATGATTCCCTTGATCCGGTCTTCCGAGGCCGACAGGGCCGCCTTGGCCCCTTCGCCCATTGCGATCACGATCTGTTTGTAACGTATGTCCGTCACATCGCCCGCTGCATATACGCCGGGTACCGACGTGCGGCACTCCTTGTCGGTGAGGATTTCTCCCGCGCGGTTGGTGTCGAGGATGCCGGCGAACAGCTTGCTGTTGGCCGAGAGGCCGATCTGGACGAATACGCCGTCGAGCGGCAGCCGGTTTTCCGCTCCCGTCGAGCGGTCTTTCGTGCGCAGGGCCGTCATGCGGCTGCCGTCGCCTTCGACCTCGAGCGTCTGCACGTTCGTATGTACCTCTACATTGGGGAGCGTGCGCAGCTTCTCCTGCAATACCTGGTCGGCCTTGAGGGTCTCCATGAATTCGAGAACCGTCACCGAAGCGCAGGTGCCCGCCAGGTCGATTGCGGCCTCGACCCCCGAATTGCCGCCGCCGATCACGGCCACGTGTCTGCCTGCGTAGAACGGCCCGTCGCAGTGGGGGCAGAAGGCTACGCCGCGGCCGATATACTCCGCTTCGCCCGGCACCCCGAGCCTGCGCCACGAAGCTCCCGTGGCGACGACCAGTGCCGGGGCGCGGAAAACCTCCCCGCCTTTGGCATGCAGCTCCCGGATGCCGCCGTCCATGTCGAAACGCTCGATGCGGCGGTTGTCGCAGATGTCGATCCCGTAGGCCTCCATGTGTCTGCGCAGGTCGCCCGCGAGCTCTGCTCCGGTCGTGCGCGGCACCGAGATCAGGTTTTCGATGCCTACCGTTTCATTGACCTGTCCGCCGACCTTTTCTGCCACGACCGCCACGCGGAGCCCCTTGCGGGCTGCATAGATCGCGGCCGAAGCCCCGGCGGGGCCGCCCCCGGCGACCAGCAGGTCGTATTCGCGCACGTGGGGCGTTATGCCTGTGTCCGAAGTGCCGAAGCGCTCCTCGAGTTTGTCCAGCAGTTCGGCCAGCGAGCCGCGGCCGACGTAGATCAGCTCTTCGCCGTGGAAGACCGCCGGCACGGCCTGGATATTCAGCCGTGCAACCTCCTCGGGGAACAGGGCTCCGTCCACGGCCGTATGGGTGATCCGGGGATTGGAGAGCGCCAGCAGGTTGAGCGCCTGTACCACATCGGGGCAGTTGGTGCAGGTGAGCGACATGTAGGTCGTCAGCGCGATCTGCCCGCCGAGCGCCCCGATCCGTCGGCGCGTCGCTTCGTCGGGCAGGTTTTTGCCCTTGCCGTCGGCGTTCAGCACGGCCAGTATCAGCGAGCTGAATTCATGGCCGTTGGGCACTGCCCGGAAGTGGATGCCGGTGTCCTTGTCGTTGCGCAGAAGCCGGTGCTCTGCAGCAGCTCGCAGATCTGCTCGACGCCCTTGCGCGTGGCACAGTAGACGATGCCGCTCTTGTCCCGGCGTTCTTCGAGCAGCTCGAGCAGCTCTCCGCGCGACGCATGGCCGGGGTCGGCCGTGACGTCGAACACGTAGGAGGCTTCCAGCCCCTCGAACAAGCGGAGCAACTGCTCCCTGAGTGCATGATCCAGCATGGCCCTTAGATTTTACCTACCAGGTCGATACTCGGTTTGAGCGTCTCGGCGCCCTGCTGCCATTTGGCGGGGCATACTTCGCCCGGGTGCGCCTCGACGAACTGTGCCGCGGCGACTTTACGCAGCAACTCATCGGCATTGCGGCCGATGCTGTTGTCCTGGATTTCCACCAGCTTGACCTTCCCCTCGGGGTTGACGACGAACGTGCCGCGGTAGGCTACGCCTTCTTCCTCGATCATGACGCCGAAGCCGCGCGAAAGTACACCCGTAGGGTCTGCGAGCATCGGGTAGTTGATCTTGCGGATGCTTTCCGAAGTGTCGTGCCAGGCTTTGTGTACGAAGTGGGTGTCGGTGCTTACCGAGTAGATCTCCACGCCCATGGCCTTGAACCGGTCGTACTTGTCGACCATGTCCACCAGCTCGGTGGGGCACACGAACGTGAAGTCGGCCGGGTAGAAAAAGAAGATCGCCCATTTGCCTTTGAGGTCTTCGTTCGTGACCGTTACGAATTTGCCGTTGTGGTAGGCCTGAACCTTGAATTCGGGTACCGTTGAATTGATGATTGATGTCATAGCTATACTTGTTTTATTTATGTGAATATTTTTTGCTGCTTTAGTTTTCTTTCTCTTTGCTGATACAAAAATAGGGGAAATCTTGATATAAATCAAATTGATAATATTTATATTGTTATAGTTTTATACTATAGTTGTGCTGTGTCGTTGCCGGGGGCCGGAACCGCCTGCAAAACGAAAGCCCCGGAGCGTTAACTCCGGGGCTTGGGCTCTCCTCCCGCCTTGGGTGCGGGGTGTTCCTGTTTTATCGCATTGCGATTTGCGAGGTTCCGATCAGGCGGCCGTCGCAGAACAGTTGTACGGTGTAGGCACCAGCGGCAAAGCCTGTGCTGTTATAGTAGATACCCACTTCGAGATCCTGGTTCTGGTAGTCCACTTCGCGCATGGCTGAATAACTCAGGCGTTCACCCTCGAAATCGAAAGTCGGCATGGCCTCGGTCGTCAGTACATAGCCGTCGGGCGAGGTGATACGGACGTAGACGGTCTTTGCGCCCGGTGTCGCCAGCTCGTTGGCCGTCAGTACGAAATCCACGCGAAGGCGCGCGGCATTCTTGATCCTCGACACGGGTTTGCTGTTGGCGTTGAGCGCCGAGAGACGGATGTCGCGGGCGCGGATCACGGCGCCGACACGTACCTTGTTGTCCAGCTCGGCAGCCTTCTCCTCGGCCATTTCGGCGCGCAGCTTCGCCGACGAGATCTCCTTGCGGTAGGTTACGTTCTCGTTGATGAGTTTTTTGTTGAGCGTATTGAGCGAGTCGATCTGGCGGATGTAGCTCTTCATGACCGTACGCAGCGTACCCACCTCTTTTTCGTACTGTTTGATCTTGGCCAGGTTCCATGAACGCTCCTTTTTCAGGCGCGTCATCAGCGAGTCTGCGCGGTCGCGTTCCACGTTGAGGTTGGCAGAGATGCTGTCGTTGGTCACCTGCAGGTTGTCGTAGTCGGTCATCAGGCGTCCCAGGTCGTTCTGGATCGAGTCGCGGTCGGCCTGCAGCAGCTGGTTGTCGACCATCTGCTGGCGGTGTATGCTGAAATAAAGTACCGAAAGCGCCACCAGGATCACCGAGAGGATGATGATGACGATGCGGTAGCCGCGGATGGATTTTTCCGGGACGGGCTGCGAGGTCATGTAATCGTCGTCCTCGAATTCCGAGGGGTCGTACCCTTGCTTATTTTCTTCCATAAAAACAGTTTTTCAGTGTCGAATTTACCTGATTGTTCGCCGGGTCAGGGTTATCCTGAGGCAAAGATAACAAAATTTTTATTTTATGAGGCTCGTCATCGGGTATTTAAGCCCCTTGTAGCCCGAAATATAGGCATTGATGCTGCCTACGCGGACGGGCGACTCGATGTAAAGCGGGATTTTGTTCTCGTCGTCCGAGATCCATAGCGTGAAGACCGTGCCGTCGGTGAAGGAGAACCCTTCGGAGGTGCCCAGCTGGCATTCGAACTTCAGGGTCTTGAAGCGTCCCATGTTGCGAATCTTCTTCGTTTCGCGGCTTATGTACCTGTAATTCAGGTGCCGGATCGTGTCCTGCAATACCATCTGGAGGGTTGCGGGCTCACCGGGTTTGAAATCCTCGGCATTGGCCGAGCGCATGGTGAAGAAAAGCGCGATGGCATCCATGCTCCCCGGGGTCAGGGGCATGGTTTTCTCCTCGAAAGGCCGTTGGCGCCGCCGCCACCGGGTATGCACCTGGCTGTTGTCCCAGTCGTAGGTGTAATAGCTCTGGAACGTGTAGTCGCCCTCCTTGATGTCACTTTCGAAACGTACCGGGCGCAGCGTCTCGGGGCTGATCCATACCGTGTAGATGTCTTCGAGGTTGAAGAACCAGCGGTAGGTGGGCAGCGTGCGGCCGATGCCCTCGACCTTGTAGAACTTCCGGTCGTCGAGCTGCACCTCGGAGGTCTTGACCTCCACGGCGCCGACTTCGGTATTGGGGAACATCTTGGCCTTGTAGCTGACGCGGTAGAAAAGCTGCTCGCCCGGGTGGTAGAGCTGGGCTGCGGCAGGCAGCGCGGCGGTGAATAACAATATCGTGAATAACAATCGTTTCATGGGAAAAGGGTTTTTAATGGGTAAACGGTCTGCGGGTATGAAATATTACGAAATCATGGAAAAATCAATCTCTTCGCGTCCCGAATAGCGCCGTCTTAACTCCCTGAGGCCGCGGTGCTCAGGCAGGGAGAGGCCGCGGTCGCCGGAGAGGATACCGGCCGCTGCCTCGCGCGAGACGGTGAGTATCTGGACGTCGAGCGTGGGGTTGGCGATCTTCAGATCAAACGCCATGCCGCTCTGGAGCGTGCCGTTGATGTCGCCCGCACCCCGCAGTTTGAGGTCGAGCTCTGCCAGGCGGAATCCGTCGTTGGTTTCGCACATGGCGTCGAGGCGTGCCCGGGACTCCTTCGAGAGCTTTTCGCCCGACATCAGGATGCAGTAGGATTGTTCGCCGCCCCGACCTACGCGCCCGCGCAACTGGTGCAGCTGCGAGAGCCCGAACCGCTCGGCCGATTCGATGACCATGACCGTGGCGTTCGGCACGTCGACGCCCACTTCGATGACCGACGTGGCGACCATGATATCGGCCTCGCCCGACTTGAACTGGCGCATCGACTCCTCCTTGTCGGCGGGTTTCATCTTGCCGTGGCAAATCGTGGTGACATACTCCGGCAGCGGGAAATCGCGCGATATGGCTTCGTAGCCGTCGGTGAGGTCTTTGTAATCCATGGCCTCGGACTCCTTGATGAGCGGATATACGACATAGACCTGCCGTCCCTTGGCGATCTCCTGCTTCATGAAGCCGAACAGGCGCAGCCGCGCCGCATCGGTGTAATGTACGGTCTTGATCGGCCGTCGTCCCGGCGGAAGCTCGTCGATCACCGAGACGTCGAGATCGCCGTAGAGCGTCATGGCGAGCGTCCGCGGAATGGGCGTGGCGGTCATCACCAGCACGTGGGGCGGCTGCTCGTTCTTCGTCCACATCCGCGCCCGCTGTTCGACGCCGAAACGGTGCTGCTCGTCGATGACGACCAGCCCCAGGTTGGCGAAGCGCACCCTGTCCTCGATGAGCGCATGGGTTCCCACCAGCAGCTGCACCTCGCCCGACGCGACCCCTTCGAGTGCGGCGCGGCGTTCGCGGGCCTTCGACGCACCCGTGAGGATCGCCACCCGCACGGACAGCCCGTCGAGCAGGCGCGTGAGCGTGGCGTAGTGCTGCCGCGCCAGAATCTCGGTGGGAGCCATCATGCAGGCCTGAAAACCGTTGTCGACGGCCAGCAGCATCGACAGCAGCGCCACGAGCGTCTTGCCCGACCCCACGTCGCCCTGCAACAGCCGGTTCATCTGGTAGCCCGTCACCGTATCCTGCCGGATTTCGCGCACGACGCGCTTCTGCGCCCCCGTAAGCGGAAAGGGCAGCTTCTCCCTGTAAAACGTATTGAACGACTCCCCCACGCGGGCGAAATAGAAACCGTCGTTTCGGGCCAGACGCTCCGAACGGCGCGCCATCACGTTGAGCTGCACGCCGAGCAGCTCCTCGAATTTGAGGCGGTACTGCGCCTGCCGGAGCGCCTCCGGCGACTGGGGGAAATGGATGTTGTAGAGCGCTTCGCGCAGGGTCGCCAGTCCGTACTGCCTGCGCATCTCGGGAGGCAGCGTCTCGCCGATGCGCTCGCCCGCAATCCGCCACGCATTGCTCACGATCGTATGAAACCCTTTGGTTCCCAACACCGACGACAGCCGCTCGGTCGAGGAGTAGATCCCCTGCAAACCGCTCTCGGCACGCCGCGACAACGCCTTTTCGACGGTCTCCACCTCGGGATGCACCAGCGAGAGTTCGTTGCGGAAGAACGACGGGCGGCCGAAGACGAGGTATTCGCGCCCCACTTCGATGCGCTTCTCGATCCACTTGATCCCCTGGAACCACACCAGCTCGGCCTGTCCCGTGGGGTCCTGCGCGAAGGCCGTGAAGCGGCGTTTGCGCCCTGTTCCGGCATAGGCGACGCCCGTTATGCGGGCGCGGAACTGGACGTAGGACAGGCCTGCGGCCTCGGTGATCTCCGAGATGCGGTAGATGCGTGTGCGGTCGATATAGCGGAACGGATAGTGGCTGAGCATGTCGCCCAGCGTGCGGATGCCCAGCTCCCGTTCGAGGAGTTTTGCCCGGGCCTCGCCGACGCCCGCTACGAATTTGATATCGTTGTCGAGTATATCCACCGGGGCAAATATAGTGAAAGTCGAGTGCAATGCCAAACTTGTTTGAGCATTGCCGAGACGCATCCTGTATTCTGTGAATATGCGAAAAGTCGGACGCAATACAAATCCGATCGGGCTCTGCCGGGGCGTATTTTCTGTTCCGGAAGGCGCTGCGGGCGCTTATTCCTTCTTTTCGAGCGCCGCATCGACGCCCGAGCGGGAGAAGGTGCCTTCGTACCAACCCTTGCCCTTCCCCGTGCGGTCGGCTTCGGTAAATTCCACGGTCACTTTCTTTTCGGTAAATTCGCCGCCGTTTTCCGGGCCGTCGATGTCGGTGAACGTCAGCGTCGTTTGGCGGAAGGACCACTCCCTGCCCGAAAGCTCGTAGGAGCCGTCGCTTTCCGACGTTACGGGGCCGGCGTCCTGGCTGCCGACCTCGATGCCCTTGACGGGGGCGCCCTCCTTGTCCGTCACTTTGCCCTTGACCTTGTAGTCGAAGTACGGGGCTCCGTACATGTCTACCGTTCTTTTGTTTTCGCAGGCCGTTGCGAACCCCAGCAGCGACGCGGCTGCCAGCAGCAGTTTCTCTTTCATGACGCCGACATTTTGGTTTCTCGAAATATAGCGTTTTTTTCGCGGTTCGCCAAATCCTTGCTATCTTTGCATGCAAATCGGAAAACAGATGAATCTTTCGGAATTCAGGCGCCGCCCGGCGTGCGAAGTGCGCATCGGCGGGGTTACGATCGGCGGGAAACACCCCGTCGCCGTGCAGTCGATGACCAATACCGACACCAAGGATACCGAAGCCTGCGTCCGGCAGATCGAAAAAGCGGAACGGTCACGCCCTTTCAGGCCGCTGCGACCGCGCTCGGCTCAACGGTCGGCACGGGCAACATAGTCGGCGTGTCGCAGGCTATCGCCATGGGCGGACCCGGAGCGCTCTTCTGGCTATGGGCAGCGGCGCTCATCGGGATGATCGTAAAATACGCCGAGGTCGCCCTCGCGATATATTACCGCCGCGGGAGCATCGGCAGCGGACCGATGGATTATATCACCCACGGTCTCGGCAGACCACACCTTGCGCGCGTCTACGGCGTGCTTGTCACGCTCTCCGCCTTCTGCATGGGCAATCTCGTGCAGGTCAGCAGCATTGCAGATTCCTTCGTCCGCGCCGTCGACGCGTGTACCGTTGGCCCGATGCAAAGCCCCGCCGCTCTGCGCTTCG
>ENA-ORND01001760-ORND01001760.1-human-gut-metagenome-genome-assembly--contig:-NODE-1760-length-14176-cov-3.440054_pt1 | contig 14176 bp, 7 predicted proteins | sample MGYA00242111_ERZ509014 | MGnify/ENA primary metagenome ERZ509014 (study PRJEB26280, sample SAMEA2338694) | human gut metagenome | biome: human gut; feature: human-associated habitat; material: faeces... | reverse complement strand
TGGGGGCTAATGCTTCCATAAGTTACATATACGGCGCGTCCAGAGACGCGATACTTCATGCCCATGGTGTCGGATGATTTTTTACCGGAATCCGTAGTCTCGCTGTTGACCGATTTAGTGATTTGCACATCGTCAATTGCAATGGGATTAATGGAGAATGCCGGCTGAATCGAGACCGGTCCGCGTACGCCAATCGAAACCTCATCGGTATCCTTGGCCTTCTTAAAGGCGAAAACCTGACCAAAGGACCGCACATCAAGCCAACGCTCGCACACCTTACCGAAGACTACATTCTTCTGCTTCTGCTCATCCTTCGGCAAGGTCTTCAGATATGTATTGAACCTGTCCGACAGCGATTTGGCACCATCATCGGAACGATCATCAGACTGTACAAAGACTGATTCTCCTGCATCCTGCAGACGGTTGCGGATCTTCCTCTTCAAGGCGACGTCGGAAACCTCACCCAGCCCTTCTGACGTCGTTCTCGGGCGATTACCATTCAACGGATCACCATTGGGATTTGCGTTATTCACCTCAAAGGCAATCGCAAAATCAATCTTATTTTCCAAAGCTGCCATAATCACATACTCCTTACTTATAGGCGATGAATCGACTCTGATAATTACAAAAGTCAGTTGTTGCTATTATTCTTTTGAGAAATCTCTTGCGCTTTACGCCTAGATGCTCTCCGCTGACATGAATATCCCAGAAGAAACATTGGCGAAAGCGCCTTATTATCTTCAAAATCACCTTCCTTAAACAAAGCCATAACATCATCGACCTCATTACGGAACCAGGAACCACCGTTTGCCGATTTAAGGTATGGCGTAAGCTGCTTCCACAATGTGCCCCACGTCGTATAGGGCTTCGCCGTGAAATTGCTCATCAATTTGATTGCATTGGTTGGACGGTCCTTGACTCCCTGCTTACGCAAGACGCTTTCCTCGAAATTGTCGGCAAGCGCCAACAACCTTCCATACAGGTAATCACGATCATCTCGATTCGGTTCAAGATACATGGTTATTACATCCTCCTGTCTATGCTGTTTTCTTGTTTCATCGATATAGTGTTTTTTCCATAGGCTGCAAGCGATTTCAAAATCACGACGCCAGACCCTGATATTGTCGTATCCCATAGGCCTGGTGACCTTATGGCATGCGGCATTCAAAATCGACATGGGAAATTGCGCTCCGCCAAACATACATTCAATAAGCCGTTCCTTCACATCTTTCGCGAAGCGTTTATAGCTCTTGCTGCTCCTATCAGACGTGTCACAAGCACAGTTGATAATGTCAGTGAACGATGGGGCCCCTTCATACTGAACGACATTAACCCGCTCAGCTCCCTCCACGATGCTTTTTTTGAAAGATGTAAGAGGCCAAGCTGCATCGACATGCCATTGCAGTATGCGCTTAATGTATTCGTCCTTCTGAAGCTCGCAGTAGAACGTTACGCCTAAACGCCCCGTTGTAGCAGCATCCAAGATGACGACAACCATCGGATCATTGTGCTTCTTCAGATCCTCCGCACCCTCATATCCTCTCAGAACCCTTGAGAAAATTTTTGCATACTGAACATTTGTCGCATTTAGCGCATCGCTGATGTCGTCATGAAGCGCTTTGGATTCGTCAGCTATTGACGAGAAGGAATCATCAAAATCAAAAGATCCTGACTGCGGATTCAATACGGGCTTTTCCTCAGGTCTTTTTATTGCCCAGACAACGATAGCCTGATTGCCTGTCAATGTTCCATGATTATTCACCAACCACCGCAAAGTGGAGTTGATTTTCTGAGAGGACGCACTATCAACCAGCAAAGCTTGTTCCTTACTGGAAAAACGTCCACGAAAAGTAAAATTCGTAGAATCATTAGCAGACAATAGCTTGGCATTGGCATCGGAGCTAACTACCTTTTTAGGGAAATTAGTGGTTGGCGTATAAAGATCCTCGCCAAAAACATCCTTCCCCAGCCTGTGTTGAGAACGCTGCAGATACGCAATCCAACGATTCCGAATATCAACGTCATTCGATAAATCAGAATCTTCGAGTCCGATTTGAACCTCGAAACAAACACCGGCTTTATCGTCCTTATCCGTTAGCTCCACGCCATAATGCGCAGCAGCCTCGCTGATGCTATGCTCCGACACACACTTGAAAACAGCTTCAAGCTTGGCGTCATCACCTTTCCATTTTGCAAGCTGCTGCAAGTACATGCTCGTCTTCTCAGGACTGCGCCCACTATCGACGTACTGTAACTGATCAAACAGCGGATGCGGTACTGGCTTAATGGTCCTTCCCATCGATTCCTCTGTACAAGGAATGATGATGGTGCTCTTTCTCTTGGCAACACCTCTGATACAACCATTCGCGTCCACAAGCACTGTCAGCGAAACCGGAAGAGTCGTATGCCCGTACGGAATCAGCGCCCTCTTCGCAGCGTCAGCGTCACCATCTTTCTCTGCACTATGAGGAGTCTGACCAGACGCCCCCTGTATCATTTCGTAGGTAGTAAGCAAATTACCAAACAAACTCATCGTTCACTCCTCCTCTACTGATGTAACGTTCTTGCCTAAGTTGAATTCTTTAACGTTCAAACCATGCCTAACGATGTGCCGATCGAGAAGCGGCGAATCCGGTGATTCGAATCTGATAACGCCATCCTTCATAATCGGCATCCAGAAGCGCGAAATCAGATTATGGTCAGGATTCTCATCCGGATACGAGAATCCATGAAACATATATCCCATGTTCCATTCTCCATAAGAGTCGTAGAACCCTTCTCCCCCTCCGAATTCACACGGTTCGACATAAGCTTGGCATTCCCTAGCACCCAGAAAAATATCGCGACGGCCTCCTTGACGCACGGACCTCATCGCAATGTTGTGATGTTTGTTTTCATCACGATCATCAGCAAGTTCCTCCCTCAGGTCGTTCCATTCAAAATGCGCAAGAACTTGATACCTCACATCCTTTAAATATGTGTAGTATGAAAGATCATTTTTAACATTTTTTTTCTTGGGCTGGTACACAATAGTGCGAACACCTCTGCTCTCCGTCTGAATCTTATTCATGACTCGCACAGCATCAATGACCCACTTAAACGTGGGCTTCCAATAGATGCTCTCCGTAATCCCCTTCAATGCTTGATACGTTGGCACCTGATACGAGTACTTCTCTCCACCAACACGCGTGGCGACTTCCGAGAACAATGCGTATCTACCCCAAACTTCATATTCGATTGAATTCCGATGCCGTTCCATATAACTCCTTTGTAAACGGTCTTCCAAAGCTATTGGTTAATAGCGTACCACAAAAAATTTCTTATGCCATATATAGAATCTAATAGGCGTTTCGCGGCATACGCTTTATCGACTATCCTTGTGCCTGTGGGACTCCCACTACCATCGCGCCAAGAGCGATGTGGATTGAAAATATATTTGGCATATGTGTTGCCTTCCCAACTACAGCTCTCTCGCATACTCCTTGGAGCTTGCGAGAGAGCACTCATCCTTCCTACATCAGCAGGAGAGGCATCTCCGCCTCCCGTACTACGCCGTACTTGTCGTTGTAGTATTCCTCATTCAGCAAGAAAACTCCAAAATCCTCATTTGCTAACGAAATTGCATGCTTCCTAGCCAAATCACGATAGTCATCATCGAACAGAGAAACCGTATATTCCTGCAACCGCCTTAGCACTGAGATTTTCTCGGACAATTCTCCCCTGTGGAGCATATCAAGTAACTCAGTCGCCTGACCATACGGGACCACAACATTGTGCGTGACATCCGGAATTACATGGAAGTTATCGCTAACCGTCTGAAAAGCCTGAGCAAAGCACAAACCGTACTTTCCTCCCGTAGTATTCGTGAATTGAGATCGATCACATTCGTTGAAGGATAACAGATCATAAGCAGTCGTCGCTCCCTCCGCCCTTCCCCGAATTGGGCAATCCGTATAGCCTCCTTTACCATTACCGTCCTTCTTACGGAGAAGCATGTCATAGTACTGTTCCAGAATATTCGAAGACAGCAAATCCTTTCCTGGGTAGTTCTCCATAATCTGTAAAGTGAGCTGCTTACCCATTGCGATATCCGGCAGATACCTTTCCATGCTGTCTTCATCTTTCAATGGATAGACATACACATTCTTTGGTTCTACCGATTCACCATTCCTATTGCAACGCCCAGCGGCCTGCATAATACTGTCCAGACCAGCCATCGCCCTGACCACGCAAGCAAACGAAATGTCAACACCTGCCTCAATAAGCTGTGTGCTCACACAAATCACAGGTTTCGGATTGCCTGGATCAAGCAGCGCACCGATTCTGTTCAGACAATCCGTTCTATGCCTTCCACACATGGCAGTACTGAGATGAATCAGCTCAAACTCATGATTCACATCAAGTCGTTCCAAGCATTGGAAAATCTCACGCGCTTCCTTTTTCAGGTTGACGATTGCTAAGCAATTGCCGTTCTTCCGCGCCTGCTGATAAATAATCTGCCCTAGTTCATCGCAGCTTTTATTTTCAGCTGAAGCAACAATTCTTGTACGTCGAAGCTTGTCTTCATAGCTTTCCGTTTCAGCAATAAGATCAGGCTTTTCCGAAAGAAGCAGATTCTCTCGTTTGGTTTTTTCAAGTAACGGCTGCGTCGCAGAGCACAAAAGAATCGTTGAATTGGTAATCTTCGATAGGAAGCTGACGATCTCATTGAACAGATTGATTGTGTTCATCGGCAACGACTGTATTTCATCAAAAATGATGACACTGTCGGCCATATTATGGAATTTCCGGAGTTTGGTTCCGCGAGCAGACATGACAGTCTCAAGGAATTCCACCATAGTGGTAACAATTATCGGATTGTCCCAACGCTCTGCCGCCAACTTGCGCTGATGCTCCCCGGCATCCTCAAACTCACTCGACGCATTATCCGCTACATCAGCGGAACGTTGCATACCTGCAGTGGAGTAATGCTCCAATAGAACATCGCTATCAGAGTTCAGACCAAGTACATCTCGGAAAGTCTTTGCCGTCTGAGTTGTGATAGACAAATATGGAATCACGTAAATGATCCGGCGCTTTCCTGTCTTCAGCGCATGATGCAACGCAAAATTTAGCGACGCCAACGTTTTACCGCCGCCAGTCGGAATCGACAAACGATAAATCCCGGTTTCCCGCGCCCCCGCCAAACAACACTGTTCATTAATCTGATGTCTTATCCTGTTTATTTCCGAACTCGAATCAAAAGATCTCATGCTTTTATCGAGTCGACTAATCAGATTCTGCCAATCAACCGCATTAGGCCGATACTGTTTTCGGGTCTCGAAACAAGCAGCATCCGTCCTATCCGCATCCACCAGTCGCGAATAAATCAGTTTAACGAGCAAACCTAGATAGAAGTATATGCTATCTTTCGACAGCCTCAGCGATTTAATTTTCTTCAGGAAACAAGCGATATCTTCCGCTGAACCTCGGAAATTCGATTGCAGATCGAGCGCCAAACCGTTAAGCCCCCGCTTGATTTCTTGATACGCATACTTCTCGTTGCTTTTGTCCGACTCCGTGAACCCAAGAAGAAAAGCTCTATTCCCGGACTCGTCAATGCAATCAGGAAGACCTCCGTGATGTTTAGAAATGGCAAGCTCAAGAATTTCCTTTGCTATCTCTTCAATTTCCCCTTTCGACTCGAAAAAATCATTGACGACAAACGCCCCTTGACGGGCATGCTGCACATCTCCCCTATGCCCATCATCCGATAACAGATATGTTTGGAACTGCTGAGCAACCTTCCCGACATCATGCAAGACGGCTGCCGTACGTGAAATATCAGCGAATTCATCCTCGAAACCACTAGCCAATCTTCCTGCACCATGAAGATGGTCATACAAAGCCTGAGTATTGCCTTCCTCATCTTTACGAGCTAATAGAACCATAACCTGCTCCTTTACAGATACCCCCCTGAATAGTCTTTACTCTACCGCATTCCAGCAAAAGATAAAAACGAAATGATTGATTCGAAGATTACCGTATGATTGATTCGAAGATTATCGTCGCCAAATACCTGTGCATACGTAGTACGCCCCAACACAAATAGTAGTAGGGGGTGTGTTTCTCCTGCCAAACTCGACAGGAGAAACACACCCCCACATACTATCGTCAGTCAGCCACCCAGCCAACCACCTCAGACCTTAGCAACCTCCACGCCCAGCTCGGCGCCGGCTTCGACGCTTACACTGTCGGACGAGGTGTCATGCGCCACGAGGTCCTTGAACTGTTCGACCTTGGCCACATCGTCCGCGGGCACGGTCACCTTCAGCGTGATGCGGTCGGAAATTTCCAGGCCAGCGGCCTTACGGGCCTCCTGCACGGCGCGGATCACGTCGCGGGCGTAGCCTTCGGCCAGCAGATCATCGTTGAGCTCGGTGTCGAGGATCACGAAGCCACCGGTCGGCAGCGCGGCGGACACGGAGTTCGCAGCCTCCTGCGCGTTCTCCTCCTCCACACGGTTGATCAGCTCGTATTCGCCTTCCTCAAGCGCAATCTCGCCGTTCGGAGTCTCACACACAGGCACGCCGGCGGCGTCCACATGCCAGGCACCGCTCTTGGACGCCTTGATGGCGAACTGCACGTCCTTACGCAGGCGCTTGCCGGCCACACGCGCGTTCACGCGCAGCTCGTTCACGATCTTCAGACCATGGGAGCCGGCGTCCTCCAGCGTGCAGAACTCGATATCCTTCACGTTGAGCTCGCCCTTCAACACGTCGCTGTAGGCGGCGACCGCATCCGGGTTCTCGACCACCACGGTCAGCTTGGCGAGCGGCTGGCGCACGCGAATCTGCTTGGCCTTACGCATGGAAAGCGTGCCGGAAACAACCTCACGCACCTTCTCCATCGCGTCCACTAGCTTGGCATCGTCCTGCAGCACGGCACCCAGCTCGGTGGTCTCGCCGGTCTTCTCGTCGGCAAGGAACGGCCAGTCGGCCAGATGCACGGATTCGCCTCCGGTCAGGCCGCGCCACACGGATTCGGCTTCCATCGGGGCAAGCGGCGCAAGGACGCGCATGAACACCTCAAGCACGGTGTACAAGGTGTTGAACGCGTTGGCGTCCTCGTTCCAGAAGCGGTCGCGGTTGTTGCGGATGTACCAGTTGGTGATCATGTCGATGAAGTCGGACACGGCGTCGCATGCATCGGAGATCAGGAACTGGTCCAGCGAGGACTGGGTCTTTTCGACCAGTCGGTGGGTACGGGCCAGCAGGTAACGGTCCATTTCCGGCAGCGATGCAACTTCGTCGGCGCGAAGCTTGCGCGCGTCGTACCCGGCCGCGTTCGCGTACAGCGTGAAGAAGTAGTAGGAGCTCCACACCGGCAACATCACCTGGCGCACGGTGTCGCGGATGCCATCAGCGGTGACGATCAGGTTGCCGCCACGCAGGATCGGCGAGCTCATCAGGAACCAGCGCATGGCGTCGGAGCCGAAGTCGTTGAACACGCCGTTCACGTCCGGATAGTTGCGCAGATGCTTCGACATCTTCTGTCCGTCGGAGCCGAGCACTATGCCGTGGCAGATCACGTTCTTGAACGCCGGCCTGTCGAACAGGGCGGTGGCCATGACGTGCTGCACGTAGAACCAGCCACGGGTCTGGCCGATGTATTCCACGATGTAGTCGCACGGGAAGTGCTGTTCGAAGGTTTCCTTGTTTTCGAACGGATAGTGGTACTGGGCGAAGCTCATCGAACCGGATTCGAACCAGCAGTCCATCACGTCGCTGATGCGGTGCATGTGGCTCTTGCCGGTCGGATCGTCCGGGTTGACGCGGGTCAGCTCGTCGATGTACGGGCGGTGCATGTTGATGTTGCCCTCATGATCGCGCGGATAATCGCCGAAGTCGGCCTTGAGCTCATCGAGTGAACCGTACACGTCCACACGCGGGTACTTCGGATCGTCCGAAACCCATACCGGGATCGGAGAGCCCCAGAAACGGTTGCGGGAGATCGACCAATCGCGTGCGTTCGCCAGCCACTTGCCGAACTGGCCGTCCTTCACGTTGTTCGGAATCCAGTTGATCTGCTGGTTGAGTTCGAGCAGGCGGTCCTTGATCTTGGTGACGGCCACGAACCAGGAGCTCACCGGCTTGTAGATCAGCGGGGTGGCGCAACGCCAGCAGTGCGGGTAGGAGTGCACGTAGCTCTTCTCCTGGAAGAGGATGGCGCGCTGCTCTTCGGGGATGCGGGCCAGCGGGCCGTCACCGGCGCGCAGGTTGCGCAGGATCGGCTTGTTGGCGTCGAACACGTACATGCCCTCGTAATCCGGGCACAGCGACGTGAACTTGCAGCCCGCGTCGAGCACGTCCACGCTCTTGATGCCCTTGGCGTTGAGCGTGTTCATATCGTCCTCGCCGTAGGGGGCCTGATGGACCAGGCCGGTACCTTCAACGGTGTCGACGTAGTCGGCGGTGAAGATCTGGTAGCCTTCCGGCCCCGGCACCTTGCCCTCGGCGGCGTTCTCGTCGCCTGCGAAGTACGGGAAGACCGGGTAGTAACGCCAACCTTCCATTTCGGCGCCCTTAAGCTCGCGCACGATCTCGTAGTTCTCGCCAAGTTCCTTCTCGTAGGAGCCAAGCAGCGGCTTGCCGAGGTAGAACTTCTTGCCAGCGAACTTGCCTTCGGTCGGACGCACCTCGACGTAGTCGATGTCAGCGCCGACCACGATGGCGAAGTTGGTCGGAACGGTCCACGGAGTGGTGGTCCAGAAGACGGCGTAGGCATCCTCCTCGTCGCGCAGCTTCACGGCCACGGACACGGTGGTGTCCTGACGGTCCTGATACACGTCGGCGTCCATGCGCAGCTCGTGCGCGGACAGCGGCGTCTGGTCCTTCGGGCAGTACGGCAGCACGCGGTAGCCCTGGTAGGCCAGACCCTTGTCGTACAGCTGCTTGAAGGCCCACATCACGGACTCCATGTACGTGATGTTCAGGGTCTTGTAGCCGTGCTCGAAATCGACCCAACGGGCCTGACGGTGCACGTAGTCCTTCCACTCGTTCGTGTACTTGAGCACGGACGCGCGGCAGGCGTCGTTGAACTTGTCGATGCCCAGTTCCTTGATCTGGTCGACGGAGTCGATGCCCAGTTCCTTCTGGGCTTCAAGCTCGGCCGGCAGACCGTGCGTGTCCCAGCCGAACACGCGGTTGACGCGGTGGCCCTTCATGGTCTGGTAACGCGGAATGACGTCCTTCGCGTAACCGGTCAGCAGGTGGCCATAGTGCGGCAGGCCGTTGGCGAACGGCGGACCGTCGAAGAAGACGAATTCGTTCTGGCTGTGATCGCCGGAAGGACGGCGTTCGATGGACTTCTGGAAGGTGCCGTCCTTGTCCCAGTAGTCAAGCACGGACTCCTCAAGCTTGGGGAAGCTGGGGTTCGGCGCGACATTGGCGCTCTGCTCACCGGCAGCAGCCTTCGGATACACATGATTGGTGGATTCGCTCACCGTATGCTCCTCGTTTGGCGGTTTCATTACTTACTTTACGAGGACGATGATTTTCGTGCGATTGCGCACGTCCGACACCGCGGTACCACCTCGCTTGCCGCACTCCCCTGTTTTCTTACGCAGGCTTCCCTGCACAGGTTTCATACGACCGCTTGACGTTCGGCTGTTCGGGCCGATCCCGCCGGTTCTACTAGGCCGCACCCAAAAGCGCCGACCGTTCTTCCGGAAGCTCCCCGCTGATAACGGATCATTGCTATACGTTTCAAATCGTCAGCCTAGCACTTACCACGAACGTAGGAAACGCGAAAAGCCGCATGGCGTCCACCATGCGGCTCCTTCAGCGCGACGATTGAAATTCAATCGCAATCAAAAGCGAATCAGCCTTCGTTGAGCTGAGTTTCCAGCTGCTCGACAATGTCAGCATGCATCTTCTCGCTGATCTTCACCTTGAGCAGGAACACAACACCGCTCAGGATGATGACAGCCAGCGGCACATAGAAGGCGCAGACCTTGAAAGTGTGGATGTTCGCGGCAGTCATGTCGGCGGCGGTGGCGTCACCAATCATGCCGGCGGCGATGGCGACAGCACCGACGATACCGTTGGAGCAGGCGCCTGCGATCTTATCGAGCATCGGACGCACGGACAGGGTGACGGCCTCGTTACGTTTGCCGTTCTTCAGCTGGCCATATTCGATGGAGTCGGTCAGGGAGAGGATGGCAGTCATCTGGATGAAGGTCTGCGGCAGGTAGAAGAACACCAGGCCGACGGTGACGACAGCGAGGTTGTTGGTGCCGACGATGAACAGCAGGTAGCCGAGGACCATGAGCACCATACCGCCGAGGTACAGGTAGCGACGCGGTATGCGCTTGTTCAGAATCGGGTACAGCGGCGCCATGATGATGCCGGCGATGACCGAGACAACGCCGACGATGGAGTAGGCGGCGGAGTTGTTCAGGATGAACTTGAACATGTACATGAGCACGCCGGTGGTGGCCACGTTGGCGATGGCGTACAGCAGGTAGGACAGGGCGACCCACAGCAGCTGGTCGTTCTGGGCGAGAGCCTTGAACGCGGCGAGTGGACCACCGTTATCTTCGGCCTTGGCGCGCAGGGTGCTGGTGCTTTCCTTGGTGCCGAACGCGACGGAGCACACGGTGAGGACGCCGAGAATAGCCACGATGATGGCGAAGCAGGTCCAGCCACTTTGGCTTTCCTGGTGCTTGCCGGTGAAGATGTAGCTGAAGTAAGTGACGATCGGAATGACCACGATGGTCAGGCCGTTGTAGCCGATGGAGCCGCCGAAGGAACCGAGGGCGGTGTAGGTGGAGCGCTCATGGGAGTCGGAGGACAGCGCCGGGATCATGCCCCAATAGGAGATGTCGCGCAGGGAGTAGAACACGTCGAGCACGATGAAGGTGATGACGAACAGCACGATGAACAGCGTGGTGTTGACGTTCACCAAGCCGAACAGGCCGGTGTAGACCAGCACGAGCAGAACGGCGGAAACGGTGCCGCCGATGAGCTGCCATGGCTTGAAACGACCCCACTTGGTCTTGGTGTTATCGATGATGTTGCCCAGCAGCGGATCGATGAAGATCTCCGCGATACGGATGACAACCACAAGGCCGGTGATAACGCCGATGAGCTTGGTGGCGAGCGCCTTGTCAACGCCGGAGAACAGCGAGCTGGTGACGTAGACGATGAAGTAGGTGCTCAGCGCGTTGTAGAAGGCGGATTGGCCGACGTTGCCGAATGAATAGGCCACGCGGGACAGCAGACTGCCTTTCCTGGTTGGCTTCGCAGACTGCTGCGTCTCCTTCGGTGCGGCTGCGACATTGGATTCTGCCATCGTACTTCTCCTTAGAAGTTGTGATTGAAGCTGTAATCGGAAATCATCATTTGATTTCGCATGAGTTAAGTATATCCCTTTACCCCTGTTTAGTAAAATTTAACATCTGCGTTGTGCACTGTTGGGCGTGTCGCATTTTGTGCGATTCTGCACATATACATGTCATATTGTGTGCGATTCGCGGTATTTCGCCGACAGTAGACAAACAAAAGGCGATTGATGACATAGCATCATCAATCGCCTTTCATATTTTTCCGCACATACGTACGCTAAGCAGCCCGTTTCGACCGGGCAGATCGCTTCGATCGGGTCTGCAATTTTGGCCGCGATTCACGTTTCGGCTGCGCCGGCACGAAACTATCTCGCACTTCCAGCGTCGTCGACAGGTACGCATGCTGCCGTACTGTGCGCTTGCTGGCAATCGCATCAGCCAAGGTGAGAATCGCAACGCGCGCAAGCTCGTTCTGATCGATTGCGAAAGTGCTCAACGGCGGCGACGTCAGCTGGGCAATCGTCTGGTTGTTGATGCTGATGACGCTGATGTCGCGGGGCACAATCACACCAACCGCGTTGAACGCCTGCAGCACGCCGACCGCGATGATGTCCGCCGAAACAATAACTGCGTCAGGCAGTGCGCCGTTGTGGTCACGGATAAACTGCTCCCCCAGCTTGCGACCATTCTCCACGGTGAACAAGCCGTCAGAATACACCAGTCCACGCAGGTCGAGACCATAACGGCCCATTTCACGCCGAAAATATGTGGCACGCCCCTCTTCGTCCACCTCATAAAAATTCGTCAGCCTCCCCTTGCCGCCGATGAATCCGACACGCTTCATGCCAGCCTTCGCACATGCTTCGACCGCGTCATGCACGGTCTGCTGTAGGTCGGGCTGCACGGAATCAAACAGGTTCGGTGCGGGATTCACATCGATGAACACACCGTATGGCATGACCTCATGCAACTTCTCAAGGTCGCTTTCGGCTATGACATTGGCGCCGATAGCCATGAAACCATCGAATTTCCCCTTCTGATTCAACATCTCGTCAAGACTGTGGAAAACAGTGAGCTCCATACGCTGCTGTTTGGCGTTATGTTCCAGCGCCGAACGCAAATCGGCAAAATACGAATCACGCAGCGTTTCGTCGGACTCCTCGTTGTCCAACAAGGCTACTTCGTGCGGAATGACGATACGCTTGGCCTGGGCGCTGTATCCCAAATCCTCGCTGGCGCGGATGATCGCGCGACGCGTCTCCTCACGCACCGACAGCGTCGGATCGCCATTCAACAGACGCGACACCGTGGCCTGCGAAAATCCCGTACGTTTCGCAATCTCCTTGATGGTCGCCATCGCTCCCTCGCCCTCCCATGGATGCCTCATCAGATTTTAGTAAAAGCATTACTAAATCCATCATATTACATTACCGAACGTATTCTTATAGCCATGACACAGCCAGAGCAATCACGGAAACCGCGAATCGCGCATCAGTCCACGGAACGGATGAACGAACTGCGTGCACAACAAAAATCCTTTGCCCTGCAGAACATGCGGAGCAAAGGACTCGGCAACGCCGGTCTGCCTTTCAAAGCGACCGGTCATAAAGGTGGCATCAGTCGGCAGGGTTCCAAACGCGGCTGACACCGTGGAGAAACGCGGTCACCGTCAGCCCCACGGGCCTGCGGCTGGAAGCGCCCGCCCTTCTGCGTGGCCGACTTGCCATGTGAGCCACCCCTCGATGACGCCACGCTCCGCATCGGTTCTACCGGACGCGTATACATCAGGCCTCTCCCCGGTGATGCTGCGGATGGAACCATACACATATCCACATTTTTCACGGAGACGGTTGCGGGGCTGCTGGCTTTCCATATACCGTCAGCGCATGGAAAGCTTCGGACACAATACATTTTTCACATTAGAGCAGGCACGGGAGGAGGCGGCGAGACGGCATCTTGAATGCAGGCAGGTGTTGTCGCGGATAAGGTCACGCTCCTCGGTTCCACTCTATGTAAGCCACGGCACAGCGCTGGAGCTGCATGGCATGATTGCCACCATGAATTATTTACCCGGATATGGTTCGGAGCTCGTTCACGTTTCGGTGTGCCGGCAACGTGACCTGCGGAAAATCCAGGGGATGAAATTCCATTACGCAAGGCATGGCGTAGACGTGGCGCACGCCGACGAATTGGTGTCAAGCGTCTCCGCGATGCAGGCGGTCTGCCAGATTGCGCCCTATGTCGACGAACAGAGTCTGGTGATCGCCATGGATTGGCTCACTTGCGCCAATCCCGATTTACGCGTCTGCACTCACGATGAGCTCTCCGACTACATCCGGAGTGCGCCGCGATTCATTGGGAGCGCCAAATGCAGAAAGGCCTTGCGCCTGTCCAAACCAGGTACCGATTCTCCGCAGGAAACGGTGCTTCGTTTGGAGAGCGATGCCTACGGGCTGCCTGAGGCACATGTCAATTATGAGATCATTGACCACATACGCGGCTCGGGCACGATGAAGGTGGATATCGCCTACCCGGATGACCGCGTCTGCATAGAATACGACGGAAATTACCACTACACCCATGACCGCTGGATGTATGACCTCGATAAGCGGAACCGGCTGAGGGATCTCGGTTTCACTCCTTTTGTCGCCACCCGCGAGCATCTGGCTTCCAAGCAGAAGCTGAACGAGCTGTTCGGCATGGTCGCCCGCGCAATAGCCAGTCACCGTTACGGCTTGGACTAGTTCCGTAGGTGGTTTTTCGCTTCCGTAGGTGGTTGGTCAGAGTATCGGGGTTGGAGAAAGGCTTTATTCTGGCCGTTTTCATGCCGGGTATTCAGACCCAACCACC
>ENA-ORND01001747-ORND01001747.1-human-gut-metagenome-genome-assembly--contig:-NODE-1747-length-14247-cov-3.014938_pt1 | contig 14247 bp, 18 predicted proteins | sample MGYA00242111_ERZ509014 | MGnify/ENA primary metagenome ERZ509014 (study PRJEB26280, sample SAMEA2338694) | human gut metagenome | biome: human gut; feature: human-associated habitat; material: faeces... | reverse complement strand
CGCGGCCGCGTCATCTCCCGCAGCGCCTGCTCGGCGGACCACGTCTCTGTCCCATCCATCTCCGCGCCCGCCTGCATAAGCCCTGGCCGTTTCTCCCGGCTTTGCGTGTTCTGTTCCTGCGCATCGCCCGTTTCCCTCTCTGCGCGCAGCGCAATCTCCCGAATTTCGGGCTGCGGCGCAGTGTCAAACTGCGCCGCAAGTCTCGTCTGCACCAGAAGAAGCCGTCTCACATACTCCAGCATCCCTCAGCTCCTCGAACCGCCTTTCATCAAATCCTGCATTTTCCTCCGGCATTTCTTCGCCGCATACCGGGCAGAGCCTTCTCTGCGCCCGTTCCCGGCAGCTCGGGCACATTGCGTCCAGCTTCTCCCGCTCATCGAGCATCATCTGCGCCGCGCAGTAGAGATAGTCCCGGTCCGTCATCCGCCGCGCCCTTGCCTCCCCCGGCAAAACGTCAAACGCCTTTAAAACGCGCCATTTGAGCCGCTCATAGTCCTCCTGAGAAAGCGCCTGCATCGCCTTTTGCGCGTTTTCCTCGCTGCAAGCGGGATTTTCCTCCCGGCAGAGCGCCGCATAATCTTCCGTCCACCGCTCGATCTGCTCTGCGGAGGCTGCCCGCATCAAAGCCTCGCCGCCGGAGAACGCCCGCGCGTCGTCCCGGTAAATCGCCCGCGCCAGAAGGCACGCGTTCATCCAGATCCCAAGCGCCTGCACATCATCCCCGCACGCGTCCAGCGCCTCTCTGCGCGCCTGCAAGACCGCAAACGCCGGAACCACGCACAGCTCCAGCCCGTTCTCCAACGCCCGTCTCCCGCTTCCGGCAAAAAGCCTCAAAAACGCTTCGTTCCTCATAACAGGTTTTCCACCCGGCGGCCCGCCTCTACCGTCACCTTTTCCAGCACGTTTCCGCCGACCTCCGCGCTCTCCTGCAAGCTCTTCCATTGGCAGCCCGTGTAGATCACGTTCCGGTCCGGCTTGCAGATCACGAGTGAAAACTCTCCCATATCCGCAAAGCTCAGCCCGTCTCGAATTGCCTCGTCCGTCGCGTAGATCCGCGTCAGCTCCAGCGTATACTGGCTCTGCCCGCGAATCGTCGTCACCGGTTCCGACTGGCCGAACGCGTAAATGGCCTTGCTCTCCCGGCTCGCCGTCACCTTATAGCTCTGCACCACCGCCACACGCACGCCGTCCACTTCCAGATAAATATCCGCCGTCGTCGGAATTTTCCGAATCGCCATACCCATCCTCCTCAAACACTGATATGGGCCGTCAGGAAAATCCGGTTCAGCCCATGCACAACCGTAAACTCAAACTCCACCAGACACGTCGTCGGGTCCGATTCCAGCGCCGTCACCGTCAGGTTGTCATACCCCTCGATGATCTCGCGCTCGATGCGGTCTTCGAGCTCCACGATCACCTGACTGTGGATGGCATTTCTCGTCAGCGCATTGTTTTTCGCCCGTGTAAACTTCGCCCGCAGGCTTCTTCGGATGGCCGGAACCACATCGTCCACAATCAGAATCGTCCCCAGCTCGCGGAACGTCGCATCCTGCGTCTGGCCGGTCTTCGTTCTCGTCGTAATGCCGCGCATCACGCTGACTTTGCCGCCCCAGCACTCGAGCGCTGTCACGCCGCCGGTGACCAGCGCGTCAATCTGCGTGTCCTCATACACCGCGCTCACACCCGTCACGCCGTAGAGCACCTGTCCGTTGAGCGGCAGCGCCGGGTCAGACTGGTCGGTCAGAACGCCCGCCAAAGCGCTCGCCGCCATGAAGCCGCCCGCCGCCTCTGTCTCGCCCCAGACGTAGACGTCCGGCGCAACGAGCACCATGCGCTCCGAGTTCAGCACCGCCGCCCGGTCGGTCAGGTCTTTGACAGACGGTGTGGACAGTCCCACAAGCCCGATACACTCCGCATTCTGCGCGGAAGCCGCCTCCACCGCGTCGCGCAGCGCCTTCTGCACCGTCTCCAGCGCACTTCCCACCACGCAGAAGCCAGCCTCCTTTTCCGCGAATACCAGCGCCAGCGCCGCCTGATACGCTTCAAGCGTATCCTCCGCCACCGGGCTTGCCAGCACCGTGCCCGCGCCGTTCTGATAGGCAAGCTTCGCCATTCTGCCAAGCTCGCTTCCCTCTGCGAACGCCTCCTTTGCCTCCGAATACGAATGCAGCCGGTAAAGTCCCGCCTTCGCCTCCGCCTGGCCAACGAGCGCGATCACCCGCTCCGTCGTGCCTCTTCCAATCACCGACGACGCGTCATAGCTCGAATACACGCCCGGTCTTTCATGGTACACAAGACTCATCGTACCTCTCCTTTCAGCATAAAGTCCGTAAACTCCGTCTCTTCCTCATTGGCAAGCGCATAGACATACGCCAGCGCCGTCGCCGTCATCTTGCAGCAGTAGCAGTCCATATCCGCCTCGAACCGGCAGCCCTCCATAACTGTCTTCGAAATCGCCAACCCCGGAATTCCGCCGGAGAGCTTCGTCAGAAGCGCACTGGAAGCCTCCATGCACGCCTTCGCTCCCAGATCCTCCGGGCTCACAACCTCCATCGTAACCTGCGTTTCCAGCCGTTTCCCGTAAAGCGAGACCGCCTTCCCGTCTATCTCCGTCACGCCCAGATATGAATAAAGCCCCGCGTCCGTCGCCTCCGCCTTCTCAAGGCCAACGGCCACAACTGCGCCGGAAAGCTCCGGAAACTCCCCCTCCGGCATCCGGCGCACCGCCTGAAAGCCCGCGTCCTTCAGCCACGTCAGGACTGCCTCCATCAGCTGCTCCACGCCGCTTCACCTCCCGCCTTCACAAGAAGCGCCCACACATAGACCGCCTCATCCGCCAGGTACCGCGTTTCGCACCGCCGCACAAGAAATTCCTCTCCCTGCGCCTCGAGCCTCTGCCCCGCGCGAAGCTCCACGTCCGCAGGCCCAATGTACACATACTGTCCCTTCTGGACCTTACCGAGCGTCTCGATGACCTTCCTTGTCGCCTGCCAGCCCTTTTCCGTCACCGGCTGCACCAGTGCCCGAAACGTCCGTGCGCTCTCGCCTTCCCGCACCGTCACAAGACTCCCGTAGCCCTGTAAAATGCTCTCCATGAGCGTCTTCATCCGCGCACCCCCACGAACGCGAACCCTTCGGGTCTGCAAAACGGCCGCATCAGCATTCTGGCCTGCCACTCGAGCTTCTGCGGCGCGCTCATCTGCGACGTATTCTCGAGCCCCGTCGTCTTCACGCTCACATCTCCCACCGTAAAGCTCTCAATGTTCCACCCCGTCACGCTCTTCTGCGTATAAATGCCGACCACCGCCATCCACGCCGCCGCGCATACAAACACCGTCCGGCAGTCCTCCGCCGTCACGCCGTCCTTGAGTCTTGCCTCCCATTGCGCCGCCGCGATTTCGCAAAGCCGCTTCAAAAGCGTCTCATCCGTCCCGGAGGGGGCGGCCTGTCTGGCCGCCTCATAAATTTCCTCCAGCATCGTCATCCGATCACCAGTACCTTCGAGGCCTCCGGCATGATCTTTCCGAAGCCGGAAATCGACGTGATGGCCGCGCGCTCGAGCTGCCGGTCAATGAGCTTGTCATACTCGACCGTCACATCGCCCGCCTGCACCATCTCAAGGGCGTATCGTCTATCCAGACCGATGATCTTGCCCGCATCCACACAGCTTGCGCGCAGCAGCTCCGCGCCCAGCGGGGTCGAAAGCGCGCCCGTGCCCTGGAAATTAAGACCCGTCAGCGGGTTCTGGAACTCGCTCAGCCCCAGCATCTTGACCATCGCGTCGGTATTCATCAGGAAACAATTGAGCTCATACGGCTCAAACTGCGCCCAGAACTCCACGAGCTGCTGATAGGTCAGCGTCCCCGCCTTGCCGGTCAAAGGAGACGTACCGATGGTGAATGTCGATGCCGCATTGTTGTTGCCGTCGCCGTTTACAAGAACATCCACTGCGTCTTTCAAATGCATCGTCTGGATGTACGCGCCGATCTGGCGCAGCGTAACGGAGAATAGGTCGAGCTTCTGGAAGCGGATCGCCTCATAGGACGCGACAAGCATCCTGCCTCTTTTGTTGAGCTTTACCAGATTGTCCTTCGTCTTGACCTGCGTGGCCGGGATGCTCGCGCCCTCCGCGACCTGCATGAGCATCTTGTCCTGCTCCGACGGCACAGAATACACGCTTCTGTAGTCCATCGCGTCAATGCTCGTCGTGCTCGCCGTGATCTTCGGCAGCACATTGTTTTCCTCCATGCCCTGCTTGACCGCGCGCGCAATATACTCCGGGAACAGAACGCTCGAGTCCATCGTGCGGAAGAATTTTTCAACCGGGTCGGAGTACGCGCCCTTCGCATGAATGTCAAAGCGCTTGAGCTGACGCTGGAATGCATCGGTTCCCTCGAGCGCCGTGCCTCTGTAGTTTTCGCTCGGGTCGAGCGACTCGAGCACCTGTGTAAACGTCTTGCCGCTCTCGCGGTACATGCCCTTTTCCAGCTTTACATGATCAAAACCCATCGTAATTCTCCTTTCCTCTTATAAAAAAAGACCGATTTTCTTGTTTGCCGCATCGACGCTGACAACAAGGCACGTTCTGCCCGTCGTTGCCGGAACGACCTCGCCGTCCTCATCCGTTGCCAGCACCGCGTAGCCAAGCGCCGGAGCCGTCGTGCCCGCGTAGCTGACCTCCACGTAGCCGCCCATCACCACGTTTGCAGCGCCTCCTCTTACGCTCGAAACGACGCCGATAAAACTGTCGTCCTTCCCGCACGCGCCGACCGTGCCGTTCGCCGTCACCTTGCAGACCTTGCCCTCCTTCAGGCCCGTACCTGCCGCGAACGTCACCATACGCTCGCCGATTGCCTCAAAAGAAATTGCCATTGCTTGTTCTCCCTTCCAAAAATCAATATTTCAGACGCGCCGGTCTTCCCCAGCGCCTTGTCTGTCTCTCACAAAGCCCCGCGCGCTTGCCCTTGTCTGCCTCGCCGGAGCCGTCTGCCGGATCGAGCGGCCCGCTAAATCAGAAACGCGCTGTTCTGCTCCCGCGCCACGTCCTTCTCCACTGTCATCTGCGGCGCCGGCGCAAAGAGCTCCGCCGTCTTGCGCTCGAGCCCCATCGTCACCGCGCGCAGATCCTCCGCCGGCATTGCGCGCAGCACCCGCTGCCAGAGCGCATCGTCGAGTCCCAGCTCCAGCAGCATCGCTGCCCGTCTTGCCCGCAGCGTGAGGTCTTCCCGATACGCCTTTCCGAGTTCTGCATCCTTCTGCAAGCGCTTCATCGCGACCTCGTCAAGCGCCATCTCGCCGCCCGTCTGCTTTTTAAGAACGCCCGCTTCCTTCTGCGCCGGCACCGCCACAAACGAAAACTCATACGCGTCTGCCGCCTCACACAAAATCGCCGCGCACCGCTCCGTGCCGTACGTCTCGCCCTTCACATGCCCGCACGTGCCATACTCCTCGCCGCAGATCGAGCACATCTTCCGCCGCACCGCGCAGCCGATCGAGACCTCCTTTTTGATGCCGCCCTCGATCTGCCGGATAAGCCCGTCCGTCTCCGCTCCGCGCAGCATATACGCCCAGCCCTTGAGCATCGTCACGCCGTTCTGCGTCAGAACCTCCGTGTCAAAAATCCGCGCCACCTGCTTTTCCGCCGACCAAGCGTGGTCCATGATGCCCGTCTTCCCGACAAAAAGCGCTGCCAGCTCCCGGATGCACGCCTCCGAGAACCGCTCGTCGTCCCGGTCGACCTGATCGTCACACAGCCGCACGGAAAACACATACACGTCCTCCTCCGCCACCTTCGCCTTCGTCAGCCGGTTGATTTTCTCCAGCTGCTCCTTGCTCGGCGCGCCGCTCAGCTCAACGCCTGCCGCCTTTGTTACCTTCATGTTGTCTCCTCCTGTCCTGCCGTCAATTTTTCCGCCTGCGCCCGGTAAAGCTCCGCGTGCGCCTGCTCCACAATGTCCTGCAAGCTGATCTCATCCCAGACGATCTCCACATCCTCCGCATACCCGTGCAGCTGCATCCACAGCCTGCAAATCCGAAGCAAGACCGGCTCCACCGTCCTTCGGATGGCCCACAGCTCCGACGTCAGAAGATCCGTCTGCTGCGCGCTCATCCGCTCGGTGGACGCCCAGTTGAGCCCCAGCAAAAACGGCGGAAGCCCCGTCTTCGCCACCAGCTGCTCGAGAATCTGCCGCACCGGTACCTCCGAATCGAGAATCTGTCCGTCCGCGCCGATGACCTTGATCTCCACATCGCCGACCGCCACAAAATCACGCACTACCCCGTGCCTTGATTCCTGCATCGCCTGCGACCACTGTGACGCGATCTGCTCGCTTCTCTCCTGCGCGTCGATCCTCCCGGCCTCGTCCTGCGGCTTATACACCACCGAGTAGCGCACATTGCCCGCCCGCTCCCAGTTCGTCCCGATCGTGCTGTAAATCTTCAAAAGCACATCCACCAGAAACGGCATGCTCCGGAACACCGACGCGCCGTACGGATTCTCCTCATCCGGGTTCCATGCCGCGAACAAAATCAGATTCTGCCTCGGAAAGATCTTCACCTCCCCGTCCTGCCACTGCCCGAACGCAAACTCCATTGCCGACGTTCCCTCCTGCACATAGAGCTTCGTCACATCGCCCCACAGAACCGCCGTGATCTCGTTCCCGCCGACCACCATTTCGCCCACAGCCCTTCCATAGACCAGCATGCTCTGCAAAAACGCCGCCAGAAAGCTTTCAAGTCCCACCTGACCGCGCCCGGCATTCACCGTCTTCAAAAACCGTTCCAGTTCACTTTCCACCTTCCGGTTCCCACATGAAACGGTAAATCCGCCCGTCAGCCGCACAAGCTTTCCGATCGCCGCGTCCAAAATCGGCACCGCGTTTCGAATCTGCCGGTATACCTCCAGCTCTCCGCCTCCCAGCGCCGTCACCCCGCCGAGCATCCCAAACGGATGCCGGGATCCATCGCGCAGCTGCGCCGCCTTGCATACACCTGCTTTCACCTTTTTCCGCATGTTCATCCTCCCTTCAAATCTTCCGTTCTGGTATGCACGCGGCAAATCCCGCCGAGCCCGCCAGAACACCCGTCACAAAATACCGCATATCGTCCATCGCGTGGTCGTTCTTCTTCACCACCCGGTCGCCGCCGGCTTCCAGATCCCAGACATACAAGTCCATCTCCCGCAAGCAGTCCGTGCACCGCTCGCAGATCACGATCCGTCCCTCTTTCAGTGCGTCCGCCGTCTTCCGGATCCCGGAGATCACATCGTTGTCCGCCTTCCGCACCTTCCAGCCCTCGCGCCGCAAAACCTCAATAAAGCTCGCCGCCGACGGGTCAACGATCACCTCCCGGATCGTCCGCCCTCCCGCGAGTCCTCGCAGCTTTCCGGCGTATTCCGCGTCCGTCATCTGCCGTCCCTCGCGCCGCGAGTCAAAATAAAACTCGTCCGTCCGGTACCACACGCCGTTCTGCTTTCCCCAGAGTCCAAAAGAAGCCGGATTCACCGTCCCGTAGTCACACGAGATGACCCACTGTTCAAAAACGCCTCCCGGCGCAGGCCGCACGCTCGCTGTGTCAAAGAAGTCGTACACCCGTCCCTCGGCCTGGCACCATTGCCCCAAAATGAACCGCCGGTAAAAAACGCCCGTATACAGCCGCTCGTACCGCCGTCTCACCGTCTGGCTCAAAGACGGATTGTCCTGCATCGTAAAATGCAGGTGCAGGCAATTTCTTTTATCCGCCTGCAAGATCCACTCCTTATAAAACCAGTGCTGCGGCCCCTCCGGATTGCAGCTGAACCACAGCCTGCTCCCCTCCACCGAGCACCGCGCGCACGCCTGCTCCACAAACGATCGCGGCATCAAAACGACTTCATCGAGAAACACGCCCGCCAGCGTCATACCCTGAATGAGCGCCGCCGAGCCCTCGTCCTTGCCGCCGAAGAGATAAAACTCGTTTTCCTGCCGCCCGAACCGCACCGTCAGCACCTGCGCCGTCCGGCTGTCCACAACCGTCATCCCGAGTTTCCTCAGCCACGGCAAAAGCTCCTCCACCACGTTCCGCCGCACGCCCCCTCTCGTCTTCCCGCACAGCGCGAACCGCCTTCCCGAAAAGCAGCTCATCGCCCACAAAAAGAACCCCAGCCCCATCGCAAGCGTCTTTCCAGACCGCACCGCCCCATCGCAGACCAGCGCGTCAACCCCCTTGTCCCGGCTCTTCGGCATCCACCACGTCATCGCCCGCAGCTGCTTTTCTGAAAAGCTACTCGTCATCTCCCCGCTCCATTCCCTGCGCCAGCGCCTGCAAGAACCGCTCTGCCCCATCGTTTCCGCCGTCTGCCAGTGCCGCCAACTGCTCCAAAACCTTCGTCCGGTCGAGAAGCTTGATCTCCACCGTCCCCTTTTCGCTCCGCTTGATCTCCGTCAGCATCGAAAGATCAAGCTTTTCAATGTCCACGTCCTCGCACATCGCCAGCTTCACGCAGTCGTTCGGCTTTCCGAACGCCATTTTCCGCAGCTGCCGCCGGATTTTCTCCAAATCCGTCTTCATGCCATCCCCCTTTTCCTGAGAACCTCTTCTCACCCTAACCGCGCAAAAAAAGGAAAGTTGCCGGAATCCCGGCAACTCTCCCGAAAAAAGCAAAAATATTTATTTTTTTCTTCCAATCCGGTTCCTGTCTGGTATAATAATCGTGCCGGTTCCGGCAATCCACCTTCAGGAGAACACCATGACCTATCCTAACGTATGCCTCCGCCGCGGCGAGGCCCCCGATGTCCGCGCCGGTCAGACGCTGATTTTTGAAAACGAGCTCGACTGGGCAGACGACACCTGTACCGACGGCTGCATCGTCGACGTCTTAGACGAGCAGCTCCGTTTCACCGCCCGCGGCTTTTTCAATTCCCGCTCCAAGATCACCGTCCGCGTCTTAACGCGCGACCAGCAGGAGCTCATCACCCCCGATTTTTTCCGCGCCCGCATCGAATCCGCATGGCGCAATCGTCGGAAGTTTGGCTTCGAGAATTCCTGCCGCGTCGTCTTCGGCGAAACGGACGGCCTTCCCGGCCTCACCGTCGATAAATTTGCCGATTACCTCAGCTTCCAGATCACCTGCCTCGGTTTAGAGGCGTGGAAGCAGGATATCATAGACATTCTTGTCGATCTCTTCCAGCCAAAGGGCGTCTACGAGCGCGACGATCTTCCCGTCCGTGAAAAAGAGGGCCTGCCTCAGATCAAGACCTGCGTCTACGGCTCCGTCCCCGATGAGCTTGAAATCCGCGAACACGACGCGCGCATGCTCGTCTCCATTCCAAACGGCCAGAAAACCGGTCACTTCCTCGACCAGCAGGAAAACCGCGGCCGTATCCGCCCATATTGCGAAAACAAATCTGTTTTGGACCTCTGCTGCTGTACCGGCGGCTTCTCTGTCCACGCCGCGCTCTACGGCGCATCGCACGTCACCTCCGTCGACGTCTCCGAGCAGGCACTTTCCCTCGTTCGCCGCAACGCCGCGCTCAACGGCGTGGAAGACAAAATCACCACCGTCTGTGAAAACGTCTTCGACCTTGCCAAAGCGTGGTCCGACGAGCAAAAGCAGTTCGGCCTCGTCATCTGCGACCCTCCCGCCTTCGCCAAAAGCCGCAAAGCGCTCGATAACGCCTATCGCGGCTACAAGGAGCTGAACCTGCGCTGTATGAAAATGGTCGAATCCGGCGGCTTTCTTGTCACCTGCTCGTGCAGCCAGTTCATGACCCCCGAGCTGTTTCTCGCCATGCTCCGCGAGGCTGCCCATGATGCGGGCCGCGACGCGCATTTACTCGAGCTTCTCATGCAGTCCCGCGACCACCCCGCCGCCCTCTCCTCCGACCATTCCCTCTACCTCAAGGGCTACATTCTTCAAATCTTCTGAAAACGCCAAAAGCGGCCGCCATCTTTGGATGGCCGCTATCATAACACGTATACGCGCGGACATATGTGTAGGTGTCAATGCCCACATCGACCCGGCGGCACAAGCCGCTTTTACGGAAATTCTCGGCGAATTCGTAGCTCTCCAAAGGGGCGATGTAGGCATCGCCCCCTACGAGGAATCTGCAAGCGCCAGCTTTTCCGCAAACCTCAGTCCATATATCGGGCAATATACTCCGGCGGATTGCTGGGATCATCGGCAATGGTGAACGTAAACGCCACCTTGTTTTCCGCCGAGAACAGATTGCACCAGTCGAGGAAGTTCTCCGTCTCAACCGGGTCTTTCGACTTCGACAAGCTGTACAGATTGTCGATAAAAACGTGCGTAATATCAAAATTACCCGCATGCAGGCCGCTGATAAAGCCCTGCAGCAGCGTATAGCTCTTGATCGAATACTCGCTCGCGTCGATCAGACGGACACGGTGGTCAACGTCATAGCGCAGCGTATGTCCTTTTTCAATGCAGACCATGCTGCCGGACTCCGTCTTAAGCGCGCGCGAAATTGCGTCGATCAGCAGCTTGGTTTTTCCGGAACCCTCAGGGCCCATCACAATATTAACCATAGGGCATTCCTCCTTTTGCACTCGCTGCACGCACCGCTCCCACGGCCGCAGCGTCTTTTATGGTCACATTCATTCTATCAGGTTTTTGCCCGAAACACAAGCCGGGAACGCGTCAAACTTCGTAAACTTTTCTTGAATACCCCCGCTTATCCGCCGAGCATCGTTTTTACAAGCGTTCTGCTCGCGCTTTTCCGGTCTGCATCAAATGCTTCTATCCCGCACGCGCATGCGCTGAGCGCGCCGGAGAGCTCAAAGAAGTAGAAGAGTTCTCCCAGCCCCGCCGCATCTAAGGTCTGCATGGACACCTGGATCACCGGCACGTCCAAGTCCGTATGTGCCTGCAAGACCGCCTGAAAACTTGCCTCCTGCGCGTCCAGAAGCGTCTTTCCCGCTAAAAAGCCCAGCCCGTCGTAGTCCTTCCAGTCCATCTCAATGTTGACCTTCTGGAAGCACCGCTCCGGAACCTGCAAAAGCGTCTCAAACACCCGCTTCTCTCCGCCCTGCATCATCGTATCGAGCCCGTCGAGTCCTCCCGGCAGCCCCACATACACCGGCAGCGCGCCCGCGCCCTCCTGACACGTGTGCCGCATAAAATACTGCTCCCACCACGCGCCGAAGGCTCCAAAGTCCGGCGTAAAGCAGCCTAAAATTTCCGCCGAGCGCCCCTTCTGCGTCAGCGCGTACCGCGCGCCCGCGTACATCCACACCGGGTTTTCAAACGCCCGCAGATCATACTGCGAAAAGCCCTCCGCCGCGCCCTCTAAAACGCCCAGCGGGTCAATCCCAGCCGCCGCCATGACTAAAAGCGTTCCCGCGTTGAGCGCGCTCGCGCCTCCTCCGAGGCAGCCGTCCATCGGAAGAAACGTAAAGCCCTCTTCCTTCGCCATCACCGCAAGACCAGACCCCTGCTTTGCGCTCACATACACGCGCTCTTTCGCGCCCTGCCCGTATCTGCGCTCCATCAGCCACCGAAGCGCCCGCGAGGCCGCGCACATTTCGAGCTCCACTCCCTCGCTGCTCAGAAGCAGCAGGCAGAAATCATGCCCCTCCAGGAGCCTGCAAAGCGCGATCCAGTCGGAGCTTGCCAGACTGTCCCCCGTAAAGAGGATCCGCATCCGATTGTCAAGCAGGTTCCGGTACCGCCCGCCGATGGCCTCCACACCGGCCTTTGCTGCCAGATACCCCTCTCCCGCGCCTGCAACTACCAACGTGTCGCACTGCCCCGAGATCGTCTCGCAGGCCTTGCGGATCGCATGCACCGTCTTCGCCGTCAGCGCGTCCGGCTGTCCGAGCCAGCCCAAAAATTCCGGCGCGTTCGGCTGGTTGCTGCGCAGATGCAGATGCGCGTCAAATAAATCCTTCTCACACGACAACAGCTGCGGCAGCGACACACAGCTCCAGATACTCGATAATTCCACATTGATCATCCGAAACCACCCTTTCCCGGTTCAGAAGCTTTCATACGTTCTTTAAAACAGTATTATACTACACGCTCCGGAAAAAGGCAAAGCATACAATTACCATATCATCCCGCCATGCAGACCGTTCCCAGCATCTGCTTCCAGATATCAAAGAATCCCAGCGCCGGGACCGCTTCTGCCGCCACCAGCTCGATCTCCCGCAGCACCTTCCCTCCGGCCTCTACCCGGAGCGTCCCGAGCCGCTGCCCCTTTTGGACCGGAGCCTGCACGCTTTCGTCTAATTCCGCCGTACACGTCACCGACCCCGCCAGCGCCTTGTCAAGCAGAACCGTCCCCGCGCCCGAAGCCTCCACCTGCACAACATCCCGTGTTCCAAGCACCACAGGAACAGCCTCCAGCGTCACATTTTCCATCGGGTCCACGATCGCGTAGTTCGCGAACCCATAATTGAGAAGCGCCTTCGCCGACTCGAACCGGTCCGGAGACGTCTTGCAGTGCATCACCACCGCAATAAGCTCCATCCCGCCGCGCTCAGCCGAAGCGGACAAACAGTACCCTGCACTCGACGTGTACCCCGTCTTGAGTCCCGTCGTCCCGTCGTAAAACCGGACGAGCTTATTCGTGTTGCTGAGCCCGAACTGCCCGTCCCGCACTGTGTCCATCCAGATCGTCGTGTACTCCTTGATTTTCTCGTGCCCCAAAAGCTCGCGCGACATGATGGCAATGTCCCGCGCCGTCGTCAGATGCTCTCCCGCATCAGCACCATCGTCCAGTCCCGTGCAGTTGACAAAGTGCGTATTCACCATTCCGAGCTCCTGCGCCCGTTCGTTCATCATCTGCACAAACGCCGCCTCGCTTCCCGCCACATGCTCTGCCAGCGCGCACGCGCAGTCGTTGGCCGACGATACCACCACGGACTTCAGCATCTCCTCAAGCGGCAGCTGCTCGTTCTCCTCCAGATAGATCTGGCTCCCGCCCTTTCCTGCCGCGGCCGCGGAGGTCGTGACCATATCATCCCAGCCGATCCTCCCATCCTCCAGCGCTTCCATCACCAGAAGCAGCGTCATCACCTTCGTCACGCTCGCCGGCCGGAGCCTTTCGTCGGCGTTATCCTCATAGAGAACCTCTCCCGTCGTCCGCTCCATCAGAATGCTCGACGGCGCGGCCAACTCCAGATCCGCCGCCCGTGCCATCCCGGTAAATATCCCCGCAATCATCGCTACCAGCGCCAAAAGCGCAGCCCATCGCTTCATAAAAAATCCCCCTTGCGTTTCAGCTTGGTACAAGCATATGAAACGAAGGGGAATTTTACCACTCTATAAAACCCGGCCTCTCACGCCGTCGCGCTCTGCGCCAGATACGGCTGCAGATTTTCGCAGAACTCCGACACGTCCACACCATCGGCCAGAATGCGCACCAGCTGCGGCGAATTAAGCTGCAGGCTCAAACAGCTGAACATGGACTTCGCATTACTCACGCCGCCCGCGCGCACAAACAGCACATCAAACGGCTGCTGGTTCGCCAGCGCCATAAACTCGGAAAGCTCCTGCACGGAGCGGAATTGGACGGTAAACTCTCTCACGGAAAATCCTCCTGTTAAAGACTGTACAAGTAAGACTTTGTCGGATATAATACCATTGTATGGCGCGGTCGTCGGCTGTATGAAAGCCCATATGAGAATCGATATAACATAAAAACTGATATATAGTATAAGCAAAAATGATAGCCGTGGCTATTCACAAATGAGACAAACATTTTTTGTCAGTAAAAAACTTGTTTGGTGGTTTTACCTATGAAATTTTCATTTTACACCCTTGGATGCAAGGTCAATCAATACGAAACGCAGGCAATGCAACAAATGTTGCTATCGCATGGCCACATGCTCGGCGAATTCGACGAGCCCTGCGACGGCTACATCGTCAATTCCTGCACTGTCACTGCTGTCTCCGACAAGAAAACACGCAACGCCATCCGCCGCGCGCAGAAATTAAATCCCAACGCCGCCGTCGGCGTCTGCGGCTGCTACGCGCAGGCGAACCCGGATGAGATCCGCAAGCTGGACGTCGACGTCCTCGTCGGCAGTCCGCTCCGGAGGAGGTCCGCGCCCTCGGTGTCGACGTGATGGTCGGAACCGCCGACCGCGAAGCCTTCGTTCTGCAAATGGAGCAAGCCGCGCAGGATAAAGCCAGCCACGCCCATTGGGAAAAGGTCGAGCCCAGCGGCCTTCCCCGCGCCTTCGAGCAGCTCCCCGCCGGCGGTCTTGCCGCGCGCACAAGAGCGCTTCTCAAAATCGAAGACGGCT
>ENA-ORND01001742-ORND01001742.1-human-gut-metagenome-genome-assembly--contig:-NODE-1742-length-14283-cov-3.540413_pt1 | contig 14283 bp, 9 predicted proteins | sample MGYA00242111_ERZ509014 | MGnify/ENA primary metagenome ERZ509014 (study PRJEB26280, sample SAMEA2338694) | human gut metagenome | biome: human gut; feature: human-associated habitat; material: faeces... | reverse complement strand
AACCGCTATCTCATCGCCCCGCAATACCGCTGGGCCAACGATTTCCACGAAGGCCGCGCCGAGGTGCAGACCGCCGACGGGCGGATGGGGCTCATCGACAAGACGGGCCGTTACGTCCTCGAACCGCACTACGAAATCGTCGAATACGACGACCGGACGGGACGTCTGCTGGCCCGCCTCGACGGACGTTGGGCCGCCTTCGACTACGAGGGCCGTCAACTCACCGAGTTCGGCGCCGTAGAACCCTGACAACGAAAATCACAACGCATAACAATCATGGAAAAAGTCAAATGTCTGATTATCGGCAGCGGCCCGGCCGGACTGACAGCAGCCAACCAACTGAACCGCCGGGGATACGAAGTAACGGTATTCGAGAAATACGAACTCCCAGGCGGCCTGCTCCGATTCGGTATTCCGAACTTCAAATTAGGGAAGAACATCATCGACCGCCGTATCCGGCTGATGGAACAGGAAGGGATCGTCTTCAAAGTCAACACGATGGTCGGCAACGAAGTATCCGCCAAAGAGATCGCCTCGACGTTCGATGCCGTCTGTATCGCCATCGGTTCCGAAGTGCCGCGCGACCTCCCCATCGAAGGGCGTAATCTGAAAGGCGTCCATTTCGCCCTCGAACTGTTGTCACAACAGAACCGTATCCTCGAAGGCATCGTCATCCCGCCTAAAGACATCATCAACTGCAAAGGCAAGAAAATCCTCATCATCGGTGGCGGCGACACGGGAAGCGACTGCGTCGGGACAGCCAATCGCCACAAAGCCGCTAACGTGACGCAAATCGAAATCATGCCCCAGCCGCCCGTCGGACATAACCCGACAACTCCCTGGCCCCTGTACCCGCAAGTGCTGAAAACGAGCAGCAGCCACGAAGAAGGATGCATCCGCCGCTGGAACCTCGCCTCCGTCCGTTTCATCGGCGAAAAGAACACACTGAAAGGCGTCGAAGTCGAAGAGGTGGAATGGTTGCCTGCGAAAAACGGCGGACGTCCCGAAATGTGGAAGACAGGCCGTACGGAAATAATCGAAGCCGACCTCGTCTTCCTCGCGATGGGCTTCATCCACCCCGAACAGGAAGGGCTGATCAAAGAACTTTCCATCGCCGTCGACACACGCGGCAACATCGCCGTCGATCCGGGCACCAACCGGATAGCCGACACTAATATCTTCGCCTCAGGCGATGCCGTCAGCGGTGCCAGCCTCGTTGTCCGTGCCATGGCCTCCGGTCGCAAAGCAGCAGCCGCTATCGACAAATACCTGCACCCCCATAAATCATAATTCATAATTCATAAATCATAATTCCCATGTGTGGTATTACAGCAATCTTCAACATCCATAGCAGCGCCGCCGACCTTCGTCAGCAAGCCCTGAAAATGAGTAAACGTATCCGTCACCGCGGCCCGGACTGGAGCGGCATCTATCAAGGAAAAACCGCCATCCTCGCCCATGAACGCCTCTCCATCGTCGATCCTGCATCCGGCGGACAACCGCTGAGAAGCAAAGACGGCAAACTGATCCTCACCGTCAACGGCGAGATATATAACCATCGCGAACTCCGCGGACAGTTGAAAGACGAATACGAATTCCAGACCGGAAGCGACTGCGAGGTCATCCTCGCCCTCTACCGCAAATACGGCGTGGGATGCGTGGAAAAGCTGAGCGGGATCTTCGGATTCGCTCTCTACGACGAAGCGAACGACTGTTACCTGATCGCCCGCGATCCGATCGGCGTCATCCCCCTCTATATCGGCCACGACGACGAAGGGCATCTCCTTGTGTCATCCGAACTGAAAGGGCTCGAAGGCTTCGCCACCGCATACGGCCAGTTCCCTCCGGGACACTATTTCTATAGCCGTGATAAGGATTTCACCCGCTGGTATATCCGCGACTGGATGCAATATGATAACGTGAAAGATAATCCTGCCAGCGTAGAGGAACTGCACGATGCCCTCGAAGCGGCCGTACGCCGCCAACTGATGAGCGACGTGCCCTATGGCGTACTCCTTTCCGGCGGTCTGGACTCGTCCATCACCTCCGCCATAGCCAAAAAATACGCAGCCAAACGCATCGAGACCGAAGGGAAGGCAGATGCATGGTGGCCGCAGCTGCACTCCTTCGCTGTCGGTCTCAAAGGAGCGCCTGATTTAGTGGCAGGCCAAGAAAGTGGCCGATTATATCGGTACTGTCCACCACGAGATCAACTACACGATCGAGGAAGGGCTCGATGCCATTCGTGACGTGATCTACTACATCGAGACATACGACGTGACGACTGTCCGCGCCTCCACTCCGATGTACCTGTTGGCTCGCGTAATCAAGTCGATGGGTATAAAGATGGTGTTGAGCGGCGAAGGGGCGGATGAGGTGTTCGGGGGTTACCTCTATTTCCACAAAGCCCCGGATGCGAAAGCATTCCACGAAGAGACCGTCCGTAAACTGAGCAAACTCTATATGTATGACTGTCTACGGGCTAACAAAAGCTTATGTGCTTGGGGTGTGGAAGGTCGCGTTCCTTTCCTCGACAAAGAGTTTCTCGATATTGCCATGCGCCTCAACCCTGAAGCCAAAATGTGTCCCGGTAGCGTGATCGAGAAGAAAATTCTCCGCGAGGCTTTCGCCGATGTGCTCCCCTCGGAAATAGCCTGGCGGCAGAAGGAACAATTCTCCGACGGCGTCGGCTACAGCTGGATCGACACGCTGAAAAAGGTGACCGCCCAAGCCGTCAGCGACACTGAAATGGCGAATGCCGCCCGGCGCTTCCCGATCAACACGCCTCAGAACAAAGAAGAATACTTCTACCGTACCATCTTCGAAGAGCATTTTCCCAGTGAAAGTGCCGCCCGCAGCGTGCCGAGCGTACCGAGCGTTGCCTGCTCCACCGCCGAAGCTCTCGCTTGGGATACCGCCTTCAAGAACATGAACGACCCCAGCGGACGGGCGGTGAAAGGGGTACATGAAGCGGCATACTGACATACCGATCTCCGTAACAAAACACACTCAAATCTGTATGTTATATAAAAAACAGAAACAAACCTCTAAACTGAAGTTTGCTTCTGTTTTTATATGACCTTCACTAATCCCGCACGCAACGGATAGGGAAATAACAAGCTCCGACTGCTGCCGCTGAGACATTATTATTAATCATATCATTGTCGCCATCCAAATATGGAAGCATCGGAATTCCCTTTGACAAGATATCGACCCAAAATAAGACAGTTCCTTCTAACTCCGTTGAATTAAACTTAGGAGTATTGGTTTTACCAAACCCTGTTGTCTGTCCCAGTGCAGGCACAGCATAAAGTGAAAGTCCACTCAAATTATCAGGAGTATTATCACCAGACTTCCACCATTGAGCAGCCACCCAATCACGACTATCTTTATTTTCCGCCACATTAGAAGCCATCATATGCCACCAGTCAAAGCCAAAAATATAATCAATATATTCCATGTCTGCATAATAATTTCCAAATACACCATGCGTAAAACTTGTCGGAATATGCCACCCTTCGGGGCAAAGACTATTATTAGTTTGTCCTTCTATATCTTGTGAAAGAATATTGTAATCTGAACCAAGATTCTGGACATATGGATCGTAATCTCCCGCCACAGCCGAAAAGTTATAATGCAAACCATATCGTTTCTTCACCTCATCGCTCTGACTTTCCACATCAAAACTATCATCTTTCTTATAATAATCATACATAGCTGCTTTCTGATACTGAGTACCTGTCGAATATTCGTTAAGATAAACAGTTTGAGACTTTTGGTCATCCGTTGCGCTCCGCTGATAAACCAAAGAAGTTCCATCCTTAAACTTTGTAGCACGCAAATTCTCTCTCATCCAATAAGACGCTCCTATCTTGACAATAGGATACTCAATACCGTCAGCATCCGAAATGGTATAGGGTTCTAACTTATACTTATCAATCCCATTTTTGCATTCCTTGACATTTTTAGATGATGTAATCATCAATTTGGAGATTTCCTCCTTCCCTCCAGTTCCCGCAATAAAAGCTGCAAGAGGTGACACATTACCATTTTCATAACTACCCCGCATTGTCCAACCAATGTTACCTCCGGCAATATTCCTACTGCCTTTAGCACCTCCTAGATATTTCGCTATATATCCATTGGCAAGGTCTACCTTGTTATCTTCACCTACAGGATAAACGGCTACGACCTGATAAGTCACGCCATTTTGCCCCGGAATACGGCCGAACCCTTCCTTACAGATCTCCGCAACCTGCTTATCGCCATCCATCACTTTCCACACGTTGGATTTATCCCAATCTATATCATTTATATCGATATAATTCTCAACTGTGACAGGCATACTGAACCGGGTTCCATCAGTCAAGATAAATTCCACATAGTCATCATAGACCTTCACATCGCTAAAGAACGAGCTACCACCGCCCCCACCGCTACCGGCAGGACCTTGTGAGCCGGTCGGACCCTGTTCTCCCGTTTCGCCACGCTCACCTGAAACTTTCGCCCACTGCTTACCTCCGTCTACAGAAAGATAAACGGCAGTATCATTCTTCTTACCCCCGCCAATCAGAATGGCATCATCCGGCAATTGGCTTCCTAATTTCAATTCAGGAGGTATACTCTGTGTATTAGCGCCGATTATATTGCCTTCAGAATCTTTCATCAGTTCGCCGTCAAGTGTCCAATACCAATTTCCATCTTCCGACTGCTTTATACCGATTAGGGGGGTATTCCCTTTTTCGCCTTTCTCGCCGTGATAGATCGTAGCCGGTTCCTGATTCTTAAAACGTATCGTATAACCGACCGTATCACTGCCTAAAACCACAGGAGTGACATCCGTGATATAGTCATTTTCGTCCATCAACTTTTGAAGAGCATCAATATTGCTACTGGCCGCAGCCTGCCAGGTTTCCAAAGCTTCGATACGGTTCTCCAATCCCGAAATCTTATTCCATAAATCTTCATCATTATAGCATCCGGTCATAAACACAGCAGAAAGAGCTAACCAAACACAAATACTCGTTTTTATCTTTTTCATTTTTCTATTATATAAAAATTCGATTAATAATACTAATCAGTCTTGACTACCGGCATCGCTGGATGCCGGTAGTCAAGACCATTCGGTGCCAGTTACCAGCACCGTTCAGTGCCGATGACCGGAACAAATTATAATTCACCCGGACGTTCTTCTTCTCCGGGAATATTTCCCACATACAAAGGATAGGGGAAGCGGTTTCGACGGGGTTCCTTCAACAACTTCTTTGAATTTGTGCTTGCCTGAGTCGCAACCTCCAAATAGTAAGCCCCCTTATTTAACTGAGGAATGATAAATGAAAAAAAAGATGGGTCGTTGCGTAGTAAAGCAGAAACCGGGACAGGGATTTCCGTTTTATCCGTATCGGACACGAAGAAGAAGCCGACCGTCTGCCCTTCAGAACCGGTTATCTTCACCCGGTTGCCTTCGCCGTTAAGACCACCGCCCGGAGTGATCCGAAGATTTTCACTGCCGGTTGCCACATCGACAACTTTCGTAATGGTCGGCAATCCTTCTTCCGTACCAGCGACAATCACACTGATGTTTTTCAAATCTTCCTTAAATTCGATACGGGGTGAACAACGTAAAGTTACATTGTTGACCGACGGATCGAATTTGGCATCCGGACCTATAAACGGACCGTCCACGCCAAGTGAATTATTCGCAAACCCGAACTCTACGGTAGAAGCATTGTAAAGTTCTATCTTAGCCTGGGCCATCAAGTCGTTATAGGCACTCTCCAACTCAGACGCCGTAAATTTACTGTTCGTTGCAGCCAGCTTGCATAAGTCTTTGACTGAACGATTTGCCTGATAAGTTACATTAAAAGAAAAGTCATCATCACGCTCCGTCAGCTTATTAGCAACTAATTTGCCGGTAATGCTACGCATTTTAGGTTCGTTTAAAGCCATAAATTTAAAATTTGATTAAGTTCGATTAGAACTATTTCCTTTTATGGCGTTTTTCAAGTAACGAAATCCATATCAACAACCAAAACACACTTTATTTTGGCAAAAAGGTTCAAACGGGTAATAAAAATTAATACAAAAACCCGTTTTGTTAGGATTTATTTTATAGATTTGCATCATTATTAACGTAGTTCTAATCGAACTATGTCTATTTTTTTGTTTCCTTTTAATTATCAATTATTATTACAAATACGAACTTCCGGCTACTTTCGTAGTACAAATGGGATTCCTGCCATTTATAAGAAATCCTCCCGCATCGGACTGAACGTGTCGATCAGAACACCAGCTTCCAAGCATATGCAACCATGCAGAATACCCGGTTTCATATATACGCCGTCACCCGGACGCACAATCTTCGTTTCACCGTCCGTCGTGAACTCGAACACACCACTCGCTACATAAGTCGTTTGCGTATGCGGATGTGTATGCGGCGTTCCGATTGCTCCTGTTTCGAACTTGACTTTGACCATCATCAGGTTGTCGTTATAACCCATAATTTGCCTAACGATACCTTCACCCGCTGATTCCCATAGCATTTCTGCCTCAAACTGAAAATTGTTACTCTCGTATTTCATGATTTTGCAATTTAATTATTACAAAAATAATCGTTTTTTCGTACATTTGATGCATTATTAAATCTATCAACATGAAAAATAGAATTTCTACTGGGGCGCTCTTCGCCATGCTTATGCTTATGGCCATGCTTCCCCGAACCGGACATTCACAAGAAATCGATCCCAACGCCTATTACGAGATCGTAAGCAGCAACAACCTGGTTCTCGACAATCAAGACAGCGAAGACGACGGGACCCAGATATTCATCAACAACCGTGTGGAGAACCGCGTGTCGCAGGTATGGCAACTGACGACTCCCGGCTATGGGGTCTATAAGATCTGCACGCCCCTCTCCGATAAATGCGTGGACAACAACAACACGAAAGAACCGGGCCCGGTTATCCAGTGGGACAACGGAGCGACCAATATGAACCAATTCTGGAAACTCACGAAGATAGGCGGAAACACCTACACGTTCACCAACATAACAAACGGGTTGAACCTCGGTATCAGTGACGACGGGCAACCAGGAAAAGCGGCTCTCCAGCTTGTCGCTGATTCGACCAGTGCCAGACAACACTGGACAAACATCAAAATTGACAAGGAGGCCCTGCGCAGTTCCAGTGACAAGGATTGGGAGAACGAAACTATCTTCGCTATCAACAAGGAGCCGGGGCATACGACTTATGTCCCCTTCCCTTCCGTGGAAAGCCTGAAAAGTTCGCCAGACTACCGCAAAGCCTGGCTTCGCCCGAACTCGCCGCGCTACCAGTTGTTGAACGGCAACTGGAAATTCAATTGGGTAAAACAGCCGTCCGAGCGTCCGGTCAATTTCTATAAACCGAACTACGATGTTTCCGGCTGGAAAGAAATTCCGGTTCCTTCCAATTGGGAAATGTACGGATACGGTACTCCTATTTATACAAACATCACGTATCCGCATCGCAACAACCCTCCTTTCATACAAGGCAAGAAAGGATACACGATTATGGACGAACCCAACCCGGTCAGCTCCTACCGCCGCGACTTCAATATTCCGGACGACTGGAAAGGAAGTGAAATCTTTATCCATTTCGACGGAGTCTACAGTGCAATGTACCTCTGGGTGAACGGAAAGAAAGTCGGGTACAGCCAGGGAGCGAATAACGACGCAGAGTTCAATATCACGAAATATGTAAAGCCGGGAAAGAACGTCCTGGCTGTCGAAGTGTACCGTTGGAGCGACGGCAGCTACCTGGAAGACCAAGATATGTTCCGCCTGAGCGGTATCCATCGCGATGTTTATCTGTTCGCGACTCCCAAGCTGCGCTTGCGCGATTACTATCTGACCGCTTCCTTCACAGGAGATGACCTGAGCAAGGCGATATTCAATGTCCGTACAAACGTGACGAACTATGGCAAAACAGTGGACGAAGCGGTTGTCGACATCACGTTGCTGGACCAAGACGGCAAACAGGTGGCCTTTATATCCGATGTTGTCAAAGACATCAGGAAAGGACAGGAAACGATCAACACGGCCAGCGTCGAAGTCAAGAACCCGCGTCTCTGGTCTGCCGAGACTCCCTACCTTTACACGGCGATACTGGAACTGAAAGACAAGACTGGCAAAACACTAGAAGCTATGTCTTCACAATTCGGTTTCCGCAAAATCGAGATCAAGAACAAGCGGGTATATATCAATAATGAGCAGGTGTTCTTCAAAGGAGCCAACCGCCATGACATCCACCCTCAGCACGGAAAAGCGGTTCCGGTCGAGTCGATGATCGAGGATATATTGCTTTTCAAGCGTTATAATCTGAACACGATCCGCACGAGCCATTATCCGAACGATGCCAAGATGTACGCATTACACGACTACTATGGCCTCTACGTGATGGACGAAGCCGATATAGAGTGTCACGGCAACCATTCGATCAGTAACAAGGAAAGCTGGTTACCCGCCTATGTAGACCGTATGGTTCGCATGGTCGAGCGTGACAAGAACCACCCGTCCGTCATCTTCTGGTCTATGGGAAACGAATCCGGTGACGGCAAAAACTTCGACACCGTATACAAGGAAGCCCGCAAACTCGATCCGCGTCCGATCCATTATGAAGGCAAAAACCGGATCGCCGACATGGATTCCCGAATGTATCCTTCCATCGAGTCGATGAAGCAACAGGACGAGGAGAAGAGCGACAAACCGTTCTTCCTTTGCGAATATGCGCATGCAATGGGTAATGCGATCGGTAACCTCGATGAATATTGGGATTATATCGAAAACCATTCCCGCCGCATGATAGGCGGTTGTATCTGGGACTGGGTGGACCAGGGTATCAACAAATATGGCGAATTGTCTGACCGTTACTACTTCGGCGGTGGCTTCGGCGACAAACCTAACGATTTTGATTTCTGCTGTAACGGTATCGTAACTCCCGACCGCCAGGTAACTCCTAAATTGATCGAAGTGAAAAAAGTGTACCAATATATCAAATTCAAACCGGTAGAGTTGAAGGCTGGTAAAGTGAAGCTGGAAAACCGCTACGATTTCCTTAATCTGAATCAGTTCGATTTACAATGGCAGTTGTTGAAAGACGGCCAAATAGTCGAATCGGGCGTATTATCTTTAGGCGATGCAGCTCCGAACAAAGACATCGAAGTGACGATTCCTTATAAAACGGCTTTGGATGCCGGCAGCGAATACTTCCTCAACCTGTCAGCCCGGTTGAAAAAAGATTGCAATTGGGCGAATGCCGGGCACGAAGTAGCCTCCGAGCAATATTCACTGACCGGAAAGATTGCAGTAGCTCCTGTCGACACAGCTTTCAACGACACACTGAAAGTCGAAGAAGAAAAAGGGCAGATCGGTTTTCGCGCTCCGGGATTCTTCATCGCTTTCAATCCAGAGACGGGCAAGATGGTTTCTTTACGCTATGCCGGTACGGATATGATCTATAATAAGGAAGGTTTCGATTTCAACTGGTTCCGTGCAATGGACAATGATAAACGGGACTATCTGCCGACCACCGTCAAAAAGCAGGCATTCGACTGGAAGCAGGCCACCGACAAAAAGTCGGTGACCATTACCACAAGCTTGGAAGCTACCGTAGGAAGCGGAACCCAAAAAGTGGTACTGCCATTCGACGTCACCTATACAGTCTATGCAAACGGTACGGTCGATATAGACGCGACTTTCAAAGCTGGCAACGACTTCAACCTGCCTCGCCTCGGCCTTCAGGTTGCTTTGAACCCGACACTCGAACAGGTGGAATGGTACGGGCGCGGCCCGATTGAAAACTATTGGGACCGCAAAAATGCAGCCTATGTCGGCCTGTACAAGAACACCGTGACTGGAATGGAAGAAGCCTACGTACGTGCCCAGTCGATGGGTAACCGCGACGATGTACGCTGGCTGACGCTAAAAAGCCTCGATAACCAAGGTATCCGAATCACATCTAAAGACCACCTGAACTTCAGCGCACTCCACTTCACCGATCCGGAACTGTGGGAACTGACTTACGGGCATGACCTCGACAATATCCGCCGTGCGGAAGTGATTCTAAATCTCGATTGCATCCAGCGTGGTATTGGAAACGGCAGTTGCGGCCCAGGCCCGCGCCCACATTATGAAATTGAAAAGAACAAAAACTATAGCTACTCGTTCCGCATCGAGAACGCGAAGTAACCTATCGGCGAATGAAGACTTAACCGCCTTGTTTCCACGCTCGACGCGGGATCGCAAAAGAACAGGCATCATCTACGGCCAGTTATAACGCGATCCTGTGCCCAGCACAGGAATAAGGCGGTTTTTATTCACCGATAAAGCATCATTCAAACAAAACAACCATTTACTAAGCCCCTATAAAGAATGAAGAAAATCTTATTGACCGCAGGCTTTACCCTATTCGCTTGGGGATCGACCTGCCTGGCGCAAAGCACGTATTTCAGCGACAGTAAAGAATGGCTCCGGAAAGCTGAGGCCTGCAAGCCGGAGTTGAGTTATCAGACTATTTCTCCCGTCAAAGTCGTCCGTTCCGTACAGGACACAAAAGCATTCCAGGGCTGGCGGATGGAAGATGCCGGACAACCGGATATCCTCTTCAACGAGCCGTTCAAAAAGCATCCAGCCATTACCCTGGATTTCGGCAATCATTATACCGGCTATCTCACTTTCTCCATCAAACCGTCCGGATTAAAAGCAGCAGACGCACCCGTCCGGCTTAAGTTCACCTTTGCAGAAGTTCCGGGAGAGTTGAACACCCCGCTCGAACCTTATAAGGGAGGTTTGGCCCGTTCCTGGGTGCAGGACGAGATCGTGACGGTCATGAGCGTCCCCCACGAGATGACGATCCCGCGCCGCCTGGCAGGACGCTACCTGAAAATCGAACTGCTGGGCATATCGGGCAGTTTCGACTTCGTGTTCGACAAGCTGACCTTCAAGACACAAACCTCCGTCACCAACGAAGCACCGGCTTTAGCCTCTACCACCGATCCTCTGGTCCGGGATATATATAAAGTAGGCTTGAATACCCTGAAAGAATGCATGCAGACTGTCTATGAAGACGGCCCCAAACGGGATCGCCGCCTGTGGATCGGCGACCTCTATCTCGAAGCATTGGCAAACGCCCATACGTTCAAGAACCATGAACTGACCAAACATTGCCTGTATCTGCTCGCCGCCTTCGCCAACGACGAAGGCTTGCTGCATGCCACACTGCTCGAAAAGCCTCAACCCCATCCGCAATACGGCACGCACACACTGGACTACTGCCTCATTTATAACGTAGCATTGTTGGAATACCTGAAAGAGACGGGGGACAGGGAAACAGCGAATGACCTGTGGCCTGTTGTTGTCCGCCAGATAGAGTTAGCACTTCGCCAGTTTTCACCGGAATGGATCTATGACATGGACAAGAAACCTCAATACTGGTTGGTATTCGACTGGAAAGACGGATATGACCGGCAGGCTTCCATGCAAGGACTAACGATTTTCGCCCTACAACACAGCTACGAATTGGCTAAAATGTTAGGCAAAGAAAAGGAGGCCGGCGAATGGCCGACAATAGCCGGCAAGATGAAGAAAGCTGCCCGCCAACATTTCTATGACAAGAAGCGAGGAGTAATGGTCAGCGGCAAAGACAAACAAATCTCCTATCTGTCGCAAGTTTGGATGATCCTATCCAACACACTGGACAAAAAAGAAGGGGCTAAGGCAATGGCTACCGTCATGTCCATGCCCGACGCTTGCTATCCGGGCTGCCCCTATGCTTACCATTATGTGATAGAAGCCCTTCTGCAATGCGGCATGCCGCAAGAAGCACGCAAACTGATTACCGATTATTGGGGTAGTATGGTAAAGCGGGGAGCCGATACCTTTTGGGAAGTCTATGACCCGAACAATGATTACCTTTCCCCCTATGGCTTCTTCGTAATCAATAGCTATTGCCATGCCTGGAGTTGCACCCCGATCTATTTCATCAACAAATATCCGGAGATATTCCAAAAATAACCTCTTTCATGCCGGTTAAGGAACTGTATCAAAATACCTATATGATTTCTCTTAGGCACGGATTACATGGACTTTTTTATTCTTTCCTCGTGTAACCCGTGCCAAAAAAACAAATAGCAAGCGAATTTTCATTTTGACCTCATGAAATCTTTCAGGAGGTGTGTCGATCAGCAGTCAGAATTTCTTCCCATCCTTCCAAAACCAAAAGTCCTCATCATAAACTCAGATAGCCATTCGCATAGAACAACTTACAATAACAAAGATAAAACAAGTATCCTCATTACTATTTATAACATAAAACAGCCCTATTTATAACAATTCATCACAAATACATTATTATTATACATTAAGACATAATTTACATATCAAAAATATCAAAACGTCGTATATTTGCATTGCAATAAAACAAAAAGACATATCAAACAAAATAATAGCGATAAAAATGACAGAACCAATCAGATTTACAAAGATGCACGGAGCCGGAAACGACTACATATACGTGAATACAATGGCTTTTCCGGTCCGGAACCCGGAAGAGCTTGCCATTAGGTTGAGTGCTCCCCATACCGGGATCGGCTCGGACGGACTGGTTCTGATCGGTTCATCAAAAATCGCCGACTTCAGCATGCGTATTTTCAATGCGGACGGTTCCGAAGCCATGATGTGTGGAAATGCCTCCCGTTGTATCGGCAAATATGTATATGACAAAAGACTGACGAACAAAAAAAACATTACGCTGGAAACATTATCCGGCATCAAGGAGTTGCAACTGACCACCCGGAAACTTTCCGGTCCCCACGAAGAGGTAACCGAAGTGACGGTCGACATGGGCTGTCCGGTAATAGGTGAAACAGCCCTTGAAATAGAAGCCGGAGACTATTTTTATACGGGAACGGTCATCTCGATGGGGAATCCGCATCTTGTCATTTTTGTCGAAGATATCACGAATATAAATCTGCCGGTCATCGGACCTTTATTGGAATGCCATCCGCTGTTCCCGAACCGGACGAATGTCGAATTTGTCCAGGCGCTAAGTACAGACGAAGTACGGATGAAGGTTTGGGAACGCGGTTCCGGCATTACGCAAGCCTGTGGGACCGGAGCCTGTGCGACAGCCGTAGCAAGCGCAGTGCGCGGGAAAACCGGACGAAAAACCAAAGTCGTCATGGATGGAGGCCCTCTTACCATCCATTGGGATGAAAGTTCCGGACACGTCTATATGACTGGCGGGGCGGTCAAAGTATTCGAGGGGGAACTGGAAATATAAACACAACAAAAAACTATTGATAGAATATGGCACTGATTAATGAACATTTCCTGAAGCTGCAAAACAACTACCTGTTCTCGGACATCGCAAAGAAAGTAAACAGTTTTAAGGTTACACATCCCAAAAAGAAAATTATCCGCATGGGTATCGGCGATGTGACGCAACCGTTAGCCCCTGCCGTCATCGAAGCCATGCACAAGGCGGTCGACGAGATGGCAAGCAAGGATACATTCCACGGATACGGCCCCGAACAAGGCTATCCGTTCCTGATAGATGCCATCATCAAGAACGATTATGCCAGTCGCGGCATCTTCCTCGAACCCGGAGAAGTGTTCGTGAGCGACGGAGCCAAAAGCGACTGTGGAAACATCGGTGACATGCTTCGTCACGACAACAGTATCGGTGTGACAGACCCGGTCTATCCGGTATATATCGACTCGAACGTGATGAGCGGACGGACCGGTACGCTGGAAAACGGCAAATGGAGCGACGTGGTCTACATCCCCTGCACCGAAGCCAATAACTTCGTGCCCGATCTGCCCAGCCGCCGCGTAGACATCATTTACCTCTGCTATCCGAACAACCCGACCGGCGCATCCGCATCCTTCGAGTTCTTTGAAAAAGTCGTGAAGTTTGCGAAAGAGAATGAGATTCTCGTGGTCAGCGACGCCGCTTATGCGCCGCTGAATTTCGTCGGCAAACCGTTGAGCATCTTCGCCGTCCCCGGCGCGAAGGAGGTTGCGGTCGAGCTCCACAGCATGTCCAAGGGATTCAATATGACCGGCTGGCGCCTGAGCTGGGTCTGCGGCAACGAGCTTGCAGTCAAGGCATTTGCAAACGTCAAGGACAATGCGGACAGCGGTCAGTTCATGGCGATTCAGAAAGCCGCGATCGCCGCGCTGGACGATCAGGCGAACATCACGCCGATGATCAGCGAGAAGTATCAGCGCCGCCTGACCAGCATGGT
>ENA-ORND01001724-ORND01001724.1-human-gut-metagenome-genome-assembly--contig:-NODE-1724-length-14409-cov-3.049742_pt1 | contig 14409 bp, 15 predicted proteins | sample MGYA00242111_ERZ509014 | MGnify/ENA primary metagenome ERZ509014 (study PRJEB26280, sample SAMEA2338694) | human gut metagenome | biome: human gut; feature: human-associated habitat; material: faeces... | reverse complement strand
AAAGAATATCGTTTCGGGTATTGCAATGGGTTCGGTTAAAGGTTAATAATTTAACAGTGTACATAGACACCGGTCGTTCCGTAAAGGACGGCCGGTTCCTTTTTTTATGCTGGTAAAAAAAGACCGGATGTGGTACAATAAATTCAAATCGTTTTTTATGGACAGGAGCGAATCATGAGAAGTATTTTTGGCAAAATCAAAGGACCGCTGAAGATATATCTGCGCTGGCCGGTGTATGGCGCAGTCTTTTTTGCTGTGGTTAATGCCATAATGTATTTCATTGACCTGCGTGCGGCAGTTGTATTTTCTGCGGCATTATTGATATATCTGGTGTTTTTGACTGTATTTATGATAACAAAGCACAATTTCTTTACCAGAAATATAATAGAGTTTGCGTCCGGTTATGCACAGATGCAGAAGCGGATGATGGACGATCTGATGGTGCCTTACGGCCTGCTTGATGAGAGCGGACATATTATATGGCTTAATAATGCTTTTACTGAAATTGTCAGCAAGGAAGACTATCATAAGGGACTGGCATCGATTTTCCCGGAGGTGGGAGAATTGGATTTTGCGGCAGGACTTGATAAGATGAATGAAGTCAGCCTTAAGTTCGGGGGCCGGGATTACAGACTTGTTATAGAATCAGTGGATATGAGTGGCATTGACATGGATGCCGGAATGGTTGACGCCGATGAGAATACCAGAATATATGCGATGTATCTTTTTGATGAGACTGAAATCAATGAGTGCCGTAAGGAACTGCATGATGAGAGATGCGTTGTAGGACTTATATATATAGATAATTATGATGAGGCACTGGAGAGCATAGATGAAGTCAGACGTTCTCTGTTAATTGCACTTGTTGACCGTAAGATTAACAAATATGTATCCGGCGGCAACGGAATCGTCAAGAAGCTTGAGAAGGACAAGTATCTGGTTGTATTCAGGTACAGATTCTTAGAGCAGTTGAGAGAAGACAGATTTTCCGTGCTTGAGGAAGTTAAGTCGGTCAACATCGGCAATGAGATGTCGGTTACTCTCAGTATAGGAATCGGTGCCATGAACGGAACATATCTTAAGAATTACGATATGGCAAGGGCTGCCATAGATCTTGCACTCGGACGTGGCGGCGACCAGGCGGTAGTCCGCGAGGGCAACAAGGTGACGTATTACGGCGGTAAGACCAATTCCGTTGAGAAAAATACGAGAGTTAAAGCGAGAGTCAAAGCCCATGCGCTCAGGGAACTTCTTGAGGGCACCGATAATGTTCTTATTATGGGACACAAGATAAGCGACGTCGATGCAGTCGGCGGAGCAGTCGGTATATATGCTGCGGCGAGAGCTTTTGATAAGAAAGCCAATATTGTACTTAATGAGATTACGACATCTTTACGGCCGATAGTTGACCTGTATAAGAACAGCTCGGATTATGATAAGGATTTATTCGTTAACAGTGAAGAAGCGCTTACCAAGGTTACAGCCAATACGCTGCTTGTGGTAGTGGATGTAAACCGAAAGGGTTATACGGAATGTCCGGAATTGATCGGAAAGTGCAAGACCACAGTCGTACTTGATCATCACCGTCAGGGCAGTGAGCCTATAGAGAATGCTACATTATCATATATAGAGCCGTACGCTTCATCTACATGCGAGATGGTGGCGGAAATTCTTCAATATATCTGTGACAATGTTAAGATTAAACCGATTGAAGCGGATACGATATATGCCGGTATTGTAATAGATACTAACAGCTTCAGCAATAAGGCCGGAGCGAGAACGTTTGAAGCGGCAGCATTTATAAGACGTAACGGAGCTGATATCATAAGAGTGCGTAAGCTCTTGAGAAGCGATATGACTGAATATAAGGCCAAGGCGGAGGCTGTAAGGCATGCTGAGGTTTACCGGGACTGTTTTGCGATATCCATATGTCCAAGCGCCGGTTTGCAAAGTCCGACTATTGTGGGTGCGCAGGCGGCGAATGAGCTTTTGAATATTTCGGGAATTAAGGCATCAATAGTATTTACACTTTATAATGATGAGATATATATCAGTGCGAGGTCAATTGACGAGGTCAATGTACAGCTTATTATGGAACGTCTCGGAGGCGGAGGACATATGACAATCGCCGGAGCACAGCTGAAAGGAATGGATCTTGAAGAAGCGATTGACCTTGTTAAGAAGACACTTGATGAGATGATACAGGAGGGCGCAATCTAATGAAAATTATTTTATTACAGGATGTAAAGGCACTTGGCAAGAAAGGACAGACCGTGGATGTCAGTGACGGATATGCACGTAACTTCATACTTCCGAAGAAATTAGGCGTTGAAGCCAATGCGGAAAATATGAATAATCTTAAGCTCCAGAAGGCACACGATGATAAAGTGGCCAAAGAGCAGCTTGAGGCAGCTAAAGAACTTGCCGGAAAGATAGAGACACTTAAAGTGGAGGTTTCCATTAAGTCAGGTAAAGACGGAAGGACATTCGGTTCTATTTCGTCCAAGGAAATCGCTACGGAGCTTAAAGCACAGCACGGTATTGAGATTGACAAGAAGAAAATCGTGCTTGATGAGCCTATAAGATGCGTGGGAACGTCAATTGTATCAGTCAGACTGCACCGCGATGTAACAGCAAAACTTAATGTACATGTCAGTGAGGCATAGGGAAAATGGATGAAGTGCTCATTAAGCGCATTTTGCCACATAGTGATGAAGCTGAACAGGCGGTAATAGCATCCATGCTTATGGACAAGGATGCTGTAGTTACGGCGGTTGATATGCTTGAGAAAGAGGATTTCTATTCGACCAGATACGGAATACTTTTTGAAGCGATGGATCAATTGTCCAAGGAAGGTAAACCGGCAGACCTCATACAGGTTCAGGACAGAGTCCGCCAGAACGGAGCTCCGCCTGAGGTATCGGGAATGGAATTCCTAAGAGAGATACTCTCATCCGTGCCGACATCAGCGAACATAAGGCATTATGCAGAGATTGTCAAAAATAAATCAATTCTGCGCAGGCTTATCAAAACGGCGCAGACAATAGAAAATGAATGTTACGAAAGTAAGGATAATATAGAAAATATTCTCTATAATGCAGAGAAAAATATTACCGATGTGACCCAGAGCGGTAGCAGTGAAGAAATACAGCCGATAAGCGAGGTTGTAATCGAAGCGCTTGACAGAATGCAGGCTGCGGCGAAGGCGGGTGGTAAAATAACCGGTATAGCGACCGGTTTTACAGATCTGGATTATAAGATGGCCGGACTGCAGAATTCAGACCTTGTTCTTGTCGCAGCCAGACCATCCATGGGAAAGACAGCATTTGTACTTAATATTGCACAGTATGTATCTGTCAAACATAATACAACGACGGCAATATTCAGTTTGGAAATGTCAAAGCTGCAGCTTGTTAACCGTATCATTTCGATGGAATCCAAAGTTGATTCCAAGAATATAAGAACCGGTAACCTTTCGCCGGCAGAATGGTCTAATATAGCAGAGGGTGCATCCAATGTCGGCATGTCGCACATTATAATAGAAGATACACCGGGAATTTCTGTCGCGGAACTTAGAAGCAAATGCAGAAAGTTCAAGCGGGATAACAATCTTGGACTTATAATTATCGACTATATACAGCTTATGTCCGGCGGCGGAAAGAGTGAATCGAGACAGCAGGAAGTATCCGAGATATCGAGAGCACTTAAGGGTGTGGCAAGGGAACTTAATGTTCCGGTCATAGCGTTGTCACAGTTAAGCCGAAGTGTTGAGTCGAGACCGGATAAAAGACCGATGCTTTCGGACTTGCGAGAATCCGGAGCCATCGAGCAGGATGCCGATGTGGTTATGTTCATATACAGGGAAGATTACTATAAGAAAGATACGGACAGGCCCGGCGTTGCAGAGATAATAATTGCAAAGCAGAGAAACGGCCCTACCGGAACGGTTGAACTGGGATGGATTGCCGATCTTACCAAGTTCGTTAATCTTGAACAGAGTAACAAGCGTAATGAAGACTTTTAATAAAGTATACCGTGGATGATTTTGATGTCGTCTGCGGTATTTTTTTGGCGAAATAAGAGATACGATTTATATTAGCGGAGGATTGACGTAATGTTATAATTAATGCGACCAAAACGATAAAGGGGTGAAAATTAATGGAAGAAAAAAGATACATAATTTCCGAGACGTCGGCAAAAACCGGACTTGAAGCGCATGTGCTGCGTTACTGGGAAGAAGAATTGGGACTGGTTATTCCACGCAATGAACTCGGACACCGGTATTATACGGACGAGCATATTGCTCTGTTCTGTAAAATAAAAGCCATGAAGGACAAGGGGTATCAGCTGAAGGCAATCAAGGCTGAGCTGGCAGGAGAGGGCATCTCGTGTGAAAAGGCTGAAATCGGAGAAATAAGACAGACGGGCATGACGGCTGCAGCAGATAAGATGGAACAGTTCAAGGCCATAATAGGCGGCATTGTTACGGAAGCATTGCGCGAAAATAATGTGATAATGCAGGATGAATTGTCATATAAGGTCAGCGATAAAGTTATTAAGGAGATGGATTATCTTCTCAGGATGAAAGAGGATGCGGAAGAGGAACGTTATAAAAGACTTGACGAAACAATAAGAAATTGTCAGAAAAGTAATAAGGAGGCCGCCGCAGGAAGTGAAGAAAGAGGGCGGCGTAAGAAAAGAAAACATTTCGGTCTGTGAAGGCTGTATACATAGAAAAACCGCCGGCGTAATATACACGCCGGCGGTTGCTATGAATTATTCTGCTGAAATAGCGCCTACCGGACAAGCAGCTTCACATGCTCCGCATGAAAGACATGCGTCCTTGTCGATTTCATAGTGTGCATCGCCCTGAGCGATTGCTCCTGCAGGACATCCGCCTGCGCATGTACCACAGCTGATGCAGCTATCTGAAATAACATATGCCATAATAAATTACCTCCTAAAGTATTAAGTATAGAATATCTTGATTATATACCAGAATTGTCAATAAGACAATAGTTAAAACTTAGAAAAAAATTTTATTTTTCTCATTAAAGAAGTGAAAGTGCTTGAATGTATTTTAGACATATTATATAATCATATTGTCTTGCAAAAAGGGGAATACTTTCACAGGACATATTCATTACAGGAGGAAATTTAACATGGCAAAGATTTCAAAAGACATGATTATTCATGATATTCTTCAGGTTGACCCGAACCTTGCCGGAGTTCTTATGGCATCGGGAATGCATTGTATAGGATGCCCTGCTTCACAGGGAGAATCACTTGAGGAGGCAGCTATGGTTCACGGATTGAATCCGGACGAGCTTGAGGCCAGCCTTAATGAGTATCTTGCAGCTAAAGAAGCAGCTAACTAGGATTTGGGACTCTCCCGGGAACAGAGGTATGCAACCGGGGGAGTTATTATTTTAAATATGTATAAGAAATTTTTTATAGGAACACGAGGAGTCGGAGTTCAGGCGGACGGCAGGGGTGAACTGGGAACGTTTGCATGGACTGTGGCTTCGGGAATAGTATATTCGCTGCAGTCTCTTTTGTTTCTGATAGTTATCACGCATATCCTCGATGATGAGGCGGCCGGAATATATAATGCCGGAATGGTTGTTGCGCAGATGATGCTTACGGTAGGCAAGTATTCGGTCCGTAATTATCAGGTGTCGGACGTAAGAGAACAGTATTCGTTTGCTGATTATTTTACTTTCAGGCTTATTACATGCATGGCAGCCATGATTGTAATGTTCATATGGATTGCCGTCAAAGGATACACCGGCGGAATTGCGATTGTTGCAGCGAGCCTTACGGTATATAAGATGGCGGAATGCCTGTCAGACGTATTCGAAGGATTATACCAGCAGAAGTTCAGATTTGATGTCAGCGGTAAGAGCCAGTTCGTCAAAGATCTGACAATGATAATAGTATATATAGGAATGCTTGTGATCACGAGGGATGTTGTAATATCATCCGTTGTGCTTGCAGCCGTATCGATACTTCTTATTGTAGTGATTGATTTTCCGCTTACCAAATATTTTGGCAGGCTGGGAGTACACTTTAATATGAAGGCTGTAAAGGGACTTATAATAGCATGTTTTGCCTTATTTGTCAGTTCTTTCCTGTGTGCGTATATTCACAGCGCGCCGAAGCTTGCGATAGAGCAGTATTTTGGCCGCGGAAGTAAATACGTTGATTTCAATGCACTGTTTATGCCGACATTTGTGGTTGACCTGCTTGCGGGATTTACTATGCGAATGTGGATCACGAAGATGGCGGTCTGTCATGACCAGGGAGATACGAAGACACTTAATAAGCTTATAATAAAGCAGATGGGCGTAATCGCATTTATCACTGTTGTCAGTATGCTTGTAATGTATTTTGCGGGAGGCTGGGCGCTGTCACTGCTGTATGGCAGGGATCTGCACGGCTATGAATGGAGTAATGCACTGCTGATGCTTGCGGGCGGAATGGTTGCGGTGTATACACTTTTTGAAAACGTAATCATTATATACAGACACCAGCATTTCAGTATAGTTATCAATATTGTGTCTGCTGTTGCAACAGTTATAATCATGCCGCTTTTTACCAGAAGTGGAGGAGTGCTCGGAGCGACACTGGCATACCTTGCAGCCAATACAATCCGTGCAATCGGATATATAGCGTGTGCATTATATTACATGAATAAGGATAAGAAAAATAATCAGAAAATCCCTGCCCGGAATTAATATAAAGAATTCCTGAGCAGGGATTTTATTACATAACGATAAATACAACGAAATATGCTGCGTAGCATAAAAGCATTATTATGCCGCCGAGTCTGGTGAGCTTTTTGCGCCTGATGACACATAAGAAGAGCAGAAGCATTACAAACATTGCCATGATGTTATCTACGATAAAATCGTTGACATATGCTATCGGGGTTATAACAGCTGTGACGCCGAGTACAAATAATATATTGAAAATGTTGCTTCCGACAATATTGCCGATGGCGATATCTGCGTTGTGCTTATATGAAGCGACTACCGAGGTGACAAGTTCCGGAAGTGATGTTCCGAAAGCCACTATCGTAAGACCGATGAGCCTCTCACTCATTCCGAAAAATTTGGCGATTGAAGTGGCAGCATTGACAGTAAGCTGGCTTCCTCCGACGATTCCGGCACCGCCCAGAATTATGAATAAAATCATTTTCCAGACAGGCATTTTCTTGATGACGGTTTCTTCTACGGCATCCGGCTGCTTCTTGGAAATGATAACCAGATATACCATGAAGGCCGCCATAAAAAGAAGGAATATTACTCCGTCCACACGGCTTAATTTGTTGCCCATGATACCAAGTCCGAGCAAGAGTCCCGTGATAACAAAGACAAATGGTATTTCATATTTCAATGTGTTTTTCTGAATCGAAAGCGGTGCAATAACGGATGCAATACCCAGGATAAGCAGCACATTCAGAATATTGCTTCCAAGCACATTGCTTATGGAGAGGTCGGGACTGCCCTTGATTCCGGCGGTTATGCTGACGGCAGCCTCCGGAGCACTGGTTCCGAAAGCAACAATTGTGAGACCTATTACTATCTGCGGGATACCTATTTTATCCGCAAGTGAGGACGAACCGTCCACGAAAATATCCGCTCCCTTCATAAGGAGCACAAATCCTACGACAAGAAGCAGGAAACTGACCGGTAATGGCATGATTAACATATCCTTTCTTAAAAAAGTTTGATTCCGAAATATTCAAGCAGAATTTTGATGCCAAGCAGAATAAGAATGACACCGCCGGCAAATTCAGCTTTATTTTTATAGCGGGCACCGAAGACGTTGCCGACCTTGACGCCGCATATTGATATTATAAACGTACACAGCCCTATAATCAATACCGCAATGAAAGTATTAAAAAGCTCGCCGGCGCTGATTATAGTGACAGGGATGCAGGAGAATGTTATACCGACGGCGAGCGCGTCTATGCTCGTAGCGACAGCCATCACAAGCATTGTTTTAAATCCGAAGGCTGCGCTTGTTTCCTCTTTTTCCTCTTTGGAAAATGTTTCACGTATCATATTGACACCGATAAGAGTAAGAAGTGCAAATGCAATCCACGGTGTAATATTGGTAATTAGTCCGACGAAACGTGAGCCGAGCAGATAGCCAATCATAGGCATAAGTGCCTGAAATCCTCCAAACCACGCAGCCAGCCCAACAGGGGCATCAGGGCCTGGAACAGACCGAAATAGCCTCCGCAGATCAGGCTGTGGCGCAGGCGCAGCCGGGGGGTGGATAGTCCCTTGCAGATGGATACGGCAAATGCATCCATGGACAAGCCGACAGCCAGCAACAAAAGTGTTGCTAAATCCATAGTAGATTCCTTTCTCGTATAAAGTATATAAAGGAATAAAATATAAATGAGACAGCCGCGTACGCTGTCTCATTATAATATAAAAATAAAAAAGAGGGGGAGATCAATGAAAAAGATTCTATGATAAAATCGGTATGTGACCGAAAACCATATAGCTCTTTAACAATTCATAGTATAGATACCCATTATGGATAAAAAATGGATAAATTATGAACAAATTGAAACAAGTTCATAAATTATGTGTTAATAAACTCCCTTTTAACACTCTTCAGCTATCTTATAAAGCAATTTCTCAGTATCATCCCATCCAAGACAAGGGTCTGTGATGGATTTACCGTAAACCATATCAGAGCAGATCTTCTGGTTGCCTTCTTCGAGGTAACTTTCGATCATTACACCTTTGACAAGTTTGTGAAAATCAGAATTATAGCGGCGGCTGTGAAGAACCTCGCTTGTAATTCTTATCTGCTCCTTGAACTTCTTGTTGGAATTAGAGTGGTTGGCATCGATAATTGCGGCCGGATTCTTGAGATTCTTAGCCATATACTGTTCATAAAGTCTCTCAAGATCTTCATAATGGTAATTCGGAATGCAAATGCCGTATTTGTTGACACCGCCACGTAATATGACATGTGCAAGGTCATTGCCGGTAGTGTTGACGCTGTAACCACGGTAGATAAATTCATGTGCGCTCTGCGCCGCAACTACGGAGTTAAGCATTACACCAAAGTCACCGCTGGTAGGATTCTTCATTCCTATTGGGATGTCCATACCGCTGGCTGTGAGCCTGTGCTGCTGATCCTCAACTGAACGTGCACCGATTGCTTCATATGAGAGAACATCATCAAGGTAGCTTCTGTTCTCCGGGTAAAGCATTTCATCGGCACAGGTAAGACCGCTCACGTCAATAGCGTCGATATGCATTTTTCGGATGGATGCAATTCCGGCATAGAGATCCGGCTCTTTGTTAGGGTCCGGCTGATGCAGCATTCCCTTGTATCCTTCGCCGGTTGTACGAGGCTTGTTGGTGTAAATTCTTGGGATAATGAGAAGACGATCCTTGGTCTTTTCGTTAACCTTTGCAAGTCTGCTTACATATTCGCAGACAGCATCTTCGCGGTCCGCAGAACATGGTCCTATAATAACGATAAATTTATCCGATACACCCGTGAAAACATCGCGGATTTCTTTGTCACGTTCTTTCTTAAGTGCAGCCAGAGCGGCACTCATAGGTATTTCCTGCTTTAAAACTTCCGGGTCCGGAAGTTTCTTGAAAAATTTCATTGCCATAATTATGTTCCTCTTCCTGATTCTGTATTTGACATTCGCTAGTGTAGCACTTTAAACCGCTAAAGTCAACTGTTTTTTCCCTTTTTATTTAGAAAGTTTATAAAAAATAAAGAAATTTGACATATATTATTCATACGGTAAAATTATAATACATATTAATCATAAAATAAAGCAGGAGATGCATGAAATGGGAAAGATAATCGGAATAGATCTGGGAACCACAAACAGTTGTGTTGCTGTAATAGAAGGCGGACAGCCGACAGTTATAGTGAATGCGGAAGGAGCGCGGACGACACCGTCGGTTGTTGCTTTTTCCAAGAAGGGGGAGAGGCTTGTCGGGGAGCCCGCCAAACGTCAGGCGGTAACCAATGCGGACAGGACAATATCCTCCATTAAAAGACATATGGGCACTGACTACCGGGTTTCAATAGATCGTAAGAAATACACACCGCAGGAGATATCAGCTTTTATACTTATGAAACTTAAGAAGGACGCGGAGAATTATCTCGGAGAACGTGTGACGGAAGCTGTTATAACAGTACCTGCATATTTCAGCGATGCGCAGCGTCAGGCCACCAAAGATGCCGGTAAAATTGCCGGACTCAAGGTGGAACGTATCATTAATGAACCTACTGCCGCAGCACTTGCATACGGACTTGATAACGGCGAACCCCAAAAAATCCTTGTATATGATCTTGGTGGGGGAACATTTGATGTATCAGTTATAGAAATAGGAGACAAGGTTATCGAGGTTCTGGCAACTTCCGGGGATAACCATCTTGGCGGGGATGATTTTGATGACAGACTTGTTTCATATCTTGTGAGCGAATTTAAACGTACAGAAGGTGTGGACATAAGTAAGGATAAGATGGCAATGCAGAGAGTCCGGGAAGAAGCTGAGAAAGCTAAGAAAGAACTTTCGTCCGCAGCAACTACTAATGTAAATCTTCCGTTTATTGTGACAACCAAGTCTGGCGCAAAGCATATGGATATCACCGTCACAAGAGCCAAGTTTGAGGAATTGACGGCCGATCTTGTCGACCGCACAGCGGGTCCTGTTATGACAGCGCTTTCAGATGCGGGAATCAATAAGAGCGAGCTTAATAAAGTCCTTCTGGTTGGTGGTTCCACGAGGATTCCGGCAGTCCGGGAGAAAGTGCGCATGCTTACGGGTCTCGAACCGAGTAAAAATATGAACCCTGACGAATGTGTTGCACTCGGAGCATCGATACAGGGCGGAAAGCTTTCCGGGGATTCGGCAGCGGCATCGGAGCTTCTGCTTCTGGATGTGACACCGCTCACACTTTCGATAGAGACAGTCGGAGGCGTTGCGACAAGACTTATAGATCGTAATTCGACCATTCCGTGCCGTAAGAGCCAGGTGTTTTCAACAGCAATGAATTTCCAGACATCTGTTGAGATTAAAGTCCTTCAGGGAGAACGCCAGTTTGCAAGGGACAATAAGCTCCTCGGAACATTCAGGCTTAACGGAATCAGACGTGCACCGGCCGGAGTGCCGCAGATAGAGGTAACTTTTGATATTGATGCGAATGGTATTGTCAACGTTTCGGCAAGGGATCTGGAGACGGGAAGAGAACAGGGTATTACGATTACAACAAGTTCCAATCTTTCAGATGCAGAGATAGAGAAAGCGATGCGGGAAGCTGCGGAATATGAGGAAAGCGACGGAACGAGAATGGAGGCTTTTGAGACGATTAACGATGCCAGAGCAGCCATAGATGATGCGCAGATCAAACTCAGGGAAAACCGCAAGACAATTGATAAGAATACCAAACAGCAGGTTAAGGCGGATGTGGATTACGTATCCAGACTTATCAGAAGAGCTACGCCTGAGAAAATGTCGGAGGCAGATATAGCTGAACTTAAATCAGCAATCGACAGACTCAAGAATTCTGTCTCAACGATTTAATATTGTCATTGACGGAACATACCGGTTACGGTTATAATTAGAGTATAAATTAAGCGGAGGATGATAAATGCAGCCCTTCGCTTATTATTTATTTCAGGAGGCTGAAGATATGGACATGAAAGAGATTCTGGCGAAGTGTGATCACACACTTCTTAAGCAGACAGCCAGATGGAGCGAAATCAAGAAATTATGTGATGAGGGCATTGATAATGGATGTGCGTCGGTGTGTATTCCGCCGTCATATGTAAGGGATGCAGCAGATTATATAAGAGATAAGGAGACTATGCTTAAGATATGTACTGTCATAGGTTTTCCGAACGGTTATAATACCACGAAGATTAAGGTCGTGGAGACCGAAGATGCCATTCTTAACGGTGCAGACGAGATAGATATGGTGATTAATCTCGGCTGGGTTAAAGACGGCAGATATGATGACATAATGGATGAGATTATAGCTGTCAAGGAAGCATGCCACGGAAGAATATTGAAGGTTATTGTTGAGACATGTCTCCTGTCACAGGAAGAGAAGATTCAGATGTGCGATGTTGTGACAAAGTCGGGTGCGGATTACATCAAGACATCAACAGGATTTTCCACAGATGGTGCGACACCTCAGGATATAGCACTTTTAAAGGCTAACGTAGGCAATAATGTGAAAATAAAAGCGGCCGGAGGTATCTCATCACTTGAGGATGCGGACCTTATGCTTAAGCTTGGAGCATCAAGGCTCGGAACCAGCCGTATAGTTCCACTGTTTAAGGAATTGGAATCGGGAAAAACCGAATAAGACACATAATGCCCGCCATCAGGCGGGCATTGGTTATTTCTACAATTCTTTAAGAACTTCAGGGTCAAATCTGTATTTTCTGTAATTCTTACCCTTGATATATAACTTGAGTTTGTTCTTATGAGCTGCCAGATATGCATTTGGATTATCGTATATATCATTTAATATATAATCGTGTTTGCGCCTGCCGTGGAAATCTTCGTAGTGGCAATATAATACAAAAGGATGCCTGCCGTTCTCATCTGTGACAGATGTCTCGTAAACAACTCTGTCCACGTCAACATAGATGTATTTGCCGCCTTCCACGATCATATCCACATCACCCATGACATTGTGACGTATGATTAATCCGGCAAGCCCCGCAAGGAAAAATACGGCGCCCGATATCGTAAAAATAAGAGCAATCTGTGAACTTATGGCATAATTGATCGGAGTTTCATAGTTTTCTTTATCAAGATATATGGTTATGTGGTCTCCGACAGACGGCGTGTTGAAAGCATAAAGCTCTTTGTTTTTAAATTCAAGTCCGTCGTAAGTATAATCCACAAGCACTGTATCACCGACACTTGTAACCACGGCATCGGTTTTAAGATGAGTACGCTTTCCGTTAGCAACCCCTATGTGGCAGAAAGTGGCAATTCCGAGCCCGATAATTCCCACCAAAAGGCAGAATATGAAAGAACCCTTGGGGATGATCCTTGCTTTTTCTTTCTGAATGTTATTGTCCCGGGTATTGGTATCCATAATAATAAATCTCCTGTTCCGACAACCTCACGGAAGTCTTATTATAATATAATGCAAGGTGAGCGTTCTTCCAGTCAGCGGCATCCGTTGTGATATCTGTATGATATATCGGTGACGGATAGTACAACAGCTGAGGAAGTATTGCGTTCGGGTCATCAGATGAAGCAAGATACTCTGCGCGCGTCGTAAGTGCCGAATCATAATATCCGGCCTCTCCGTCCATAACGGAATAAACAGCATCCAGGCTCAGAGGCAGCCCGTTAAAATATGCCGAGCCGTCATCAGCTTCCTCAACACTTATAAGTCCGACACATCCTGCCGTAAACAGGATAAGCGATATGCTGAAAACAGCTGTAAACCTGCGCGGAATTTCACAGACAGAGGATAATCCCCTGACAAATGCGGTGTTTTCGAAGCGCTCATGTATCCAGCCCATGAGATATATAAGCGATATCGTCATAAAACCGTAATAGGCAAAATAAATAATATTCATCATGCGGTATGGCATATGAATTCCCTGTGCATAGAAGACCGGTGTGCCCTGTGCGCAATATACACAGTAGAAAAATATTATAGCAGCCGCCGGAAAGCGGAATTTAAGACCGCTTGATACGGCAATCCGGTAAAAAACAGGAAGCAGTGCAATCCACATAACGGCAACCGGGAAGGTGGTTGAATCCGCGATATTATATGCTCCGTATGCAAAGGAATAAACCAATGCCTTGAGAACGCCCGGGCCGGCACCGACAGATGCCTGGCGAATGGCATTGCCGGGAGCCATAACGCTTATTCCCAATGAAACAAGCGAAAGGACGGTAATAACAGCAAGAATTATAAAAGATTTATCTTTATGCTTTATCTGCCATGCCGTAAGCAGTACCAGGATTATCGATGTAAAAAGTGCTGTCGCATAATTACCGCCCCCTATCATGAAAGCCAGAGGCATCGATAATACAGAACATATTACGCGAGCAACGGTGTTCTCTGATTTGATAATGGTAATCACTGATGTAAAAAGAAAAAGCATCAGTGAAAAGAAAAACGTATAATAAATAGCACCATTATACCAGTAAAATGAATCCGACGGTTTATATGTAAACTGTAATGCAGCGAAGGTAAGCACGGTACCTACGGCAACGGAAGCTGTCCGCCCTGCTTTAAACCAGCGTCGCAGAAACGTATATATAAATAAAAACATTGATATAACAAAAGTTGTGATGAGAATGACGGGTGCAATTACATAATATTGTTCCCCGAAAATTCCCGGCTGCAGGCGCATAAGAAATATGGCGG
>ENA-ORND01001722-ORND01001722.1-human-gut-metagenome-genome-assembly--contig:-NODE-1722-length-14419-cov-3.615497_pt1 | contig 14419 bp, 6 predicted proteins | sample MGYA00242111_ERZ509014 | MGnify/ENA primary metagenome ERZ509014 (study PRJEB26280, sample SAMEA2338694) | human gut metagenome | biome: human gut; feature: human-associated habitat; material: faeces... | reverse complement strand
CCACGGAAGCGGGGTCGCCGCCGTGTTCGCCGCAGATGCCGCACTTGAGCTGCGGTTTCACATCGCGGCCCTTGAAGACGCCCGTTTTGACGAGCTGTCCCACACCGTTCTGGTCGAGCGTCTGGAACGGGTCGGCCTTGATGAGCCCTTTGTCGAGGTAGACGGGCAGGAACTTGCCGATGTCATCGCGCGAGAATCCGAGCGTCATCTGCGTGAGGTCGTTCGTGCCGAACGAGAAGAAATCGGCTACCTCGGCTATCTGGTCGGCAGTCACGGCCGCACGCGGTATCTCTATCATCGTCCCCACCATGTACTCCATCTTGTCATTGCGTTCGGCGAAGACCTCTTCGGCGACATGTTCGATGATATCCCGCTGGTAGCGGAGCTCCTTGTGGTTGCCCACCAGCGGCACCATGATTTCCACCTTGACCGGAATGCCGCGTTTTTCGACGTTCATGGCCGCCTCGATGATGGCGCGTGCCTGCATCTCGGTGATTTCCGGATAGGTGTTGCCCAGGCGGCATCCGCGGTGGCCGAGCATCGGGTTCACTTCGTGGAGCGCATCGACGCGCGCTTTGATTTTGTCGTAGCTGACATTCATCTCCGCTGCCATTTCGCGCTGGCCCTTCTCGTCCTGCGGAACGAATTCGTGCAACGGCGGGTCGAGCAGGCGGACGGTGACGGGATAGCCGTTCATCACCTCGAAGAGCGCTTCGAAGTCGCCGCGCTGCATCGGCAGCAGCTTGGCGAGCGCCACGCGGCGGCCGGCTTCGTCATCGGCGAGAATCATCTCGCGCATGGCCTTGATACGGGTATTTTCGAAAAACATGTGTTCCGTGCGGCAGAGACCGATACCCTCCGCACCGAAAGAGAATGCCGTCCGGGCGTCGCCGGGGGTGTCGGCGTTGGCGCGTACCCTCATTACCGAATACTTCTTGGCCAGGCCGAGGAGTTTGGTGAAATCGTCGTTGAGTTCGGCGGCCTTGGTCGCTACCTGGCCGAGATAGACTTCGCCCGTCGAGCCGTTCAGGGAAATCCAGTCGCCCTCCCGGATGAGGGTGTCGCCTATGCGGATGGTCCGGGCTTTATAGTCTATGATGAGCTCTCCGGCACCCGATACGCAGCATTTGCCCATGCCGCGGGCCACTACGGCCGCGTGCGAGGTCATGCCTCCGCGGGCCGTCAGGATACCCTCCGCCGCATTCATGCCGCTGAGGTCTTCGGGCGAGGTTTCGATGCGCACGAGGATGACTTTCCGGCCGTCGCGGTTCCACTTGGCGGCGTCCTCGGCGAAAAAGACCACTTCGCCGGTCGCTGCGCCGGGCGAGGCGGGAAGACCCTTGGTGAGTACCTTGGCATTTTTCATCGCCGTGGCGTCGAATACGGGATGGAGCAGTTCGTCCAGTTTGGCCGGTTCGCATCGGAGTACGGCCGTCTTTTCGTCGATGAGCCCTTCGGCGAGCATGTCCATCGCTATCTTGAGCATGGCCGCGCCGGTACGTTTGCCGTTACGCGTCTGGAGCATCCACAGTTTGCCGTCCTGTATGGTGAACTCGAGGTCCTGCATGTCGGTGAAGTAGCGCTCCAGATGCTCCTGTATGTCGAACAACTCCTTGTAGGCGGCGGGCATCGCCTCCTCCAGGGAGGGGTATTTGGCCTTGCGCTCCTCTTCGCTTACCCCCTGTGCGGCGGCCCAGCGGCGCGAACCTTCGAGGGTTATCTGCTGCGGGGTGCGGATACCGGCCACGACATCCTCTCCCTGTGCGTTGATGAGGTATTCGCCGTTGAAGATGTTTTCGCCGGTCGCTGCGTCGCGGGTGAAGGCTACGCCGGTCGCCGACCGGTCGCCCATGTTCCCGAAGACCATCGCCTGTACGTTGACTGCGGTACCCCATTCGGCCGGGATGTTGTTGAGTTTGCGGTAGAGAATGGCGCGTTCGTTCATCCAGCTCTGGAACACGGCCATGATGGCGCCCCAGAGCTGCTCCCACGGGTTGGTGGGGAAATCGGCTCCCGTGCGCTCCTTGACGGCCGCCTTGAACTTCACGACCAGTTCCCTGAGGTCGTCGGTGGAGAGCTCCGTGTCGAGCCTGACGCCGCGCTCCTTCTTCATCTCGTCGATGATGACCTCGAACGGGTCTTCGTCCTCTTTGCTCTGCGGTTTCATGCCGAGCACCACGTCGCCGTACATCTGTACGAAACGGCGGTAGGAGTCCCATGCGAAACGGTCGTTGCCCGTACGCTTGGCAAGTGCCTTCACGGCGGTGTCATTGAGCCCGAGGTTCAGAATGGTATCCATCATGCCCGGCATGGAGGCACGGGCTCCCGAACGTACCGAGACCAGCAGCGGCATGGTGTCGCTGCCGAACGTCATGCCCGTCTGTTTCTCTATGCCTTTAATCGCTTTCTCCACTTCGGGACGTATCATTTCGACCACGGCGTCGCGTCCCTTCTCGTAATATTCCGTACATACTTCGGTGGTGATGGTGAATCCGGGGGGGACGGGGATTCCCACGAGGTTCATCTCCGCCAGGTTGGCGCCTTTGCCGCCGAGCAGTTCCCGCATCTTGCCGTTGCCTTCGGCCTGCTTGTTGCCGAACGTGTAGACTCTCTTGACTGTTGACATAGGATTTTAGTTATTTATCTGTTTACAACTGAAGTGACATTTTTAACCGTGTTTTCCGGTTTCTTCCCCGCGGAATGCACAGAGGGGTGCAAGGGGACGCGAAGATACTAAATTTTTAACCCATCTGCAAAATTATCTGCTTAAAATAACAAATACCGGGAGGTGGTCGCTGTATCCTCCCAAATATCGTGCCCCGGAAAAGGTTCTGAAAGGATATCCGCGCCTTTCCCGGGAAGGGGTGTCCGCCCCGTCTCCGGTGAGCAGGTATTTCCTTACGAATACCCCGGCCTGCGTGATATGCAGTCCTTCGTCCCCCGCAAGGGATTCCGATACGAGGATGTTGTCGTACAGCAGCCATTGGCCATTCCAGCAGTATGAGCCGAATCCGCCGCGGGCACATTCATGGAGCGCGTTGCGGAACTTCCCTTCTGCGTATGCTCCGTTCCGCCCGCGGCCGAAGGCTTTCCGGAATGCCGGTTCGTGCAGCTCTCCGTTGAAATCGCCCATGATCAGAAGCCGTTCGCATCCGGCCTTGCACAGGAGCGAATCGGCCACAGCCGCGAGCCGGACGGCCGCACCGGTACGGTAGGATTTGTCGTTGAATTTCGAGGGGAGGTGACACACCAGCAGGCCCGTTTCGTGTCCTATCAGGTCGCCCCGGACGAAGAGGAATTCGCGCGAGGTGCCGGAGGGTATCTGGCTTACCTCCGAAGGGAAGAACTTGTCGCCTTTGTAGAGCAGCGCGATGTCGATGCCGCGCCGGTCGGAAGTGGTGCGGTGGATGAAGTTGTAGTCGTCTGCCAGCGTGGCTGTCAAATCGCGTACTGCCCTTTCGCTCTCCACTTCGGCGAGAGCCACGATATCGAAGCCCGCGTCGTCTATCGTCCGTGCGATGCGGGAAAGTTTCGTCCGGTAGCGTTCCGCGTCCCAGCGATAGCGGCCGGAAGGGGTGAAATCGCTGTCGTTGCGGAACGGACTGGAGATGGTGTCGAACAGATTCTCGACGTTGTAGAAGGCTGCCGATACCTTTCTGTGCTGGGCCGCGGCATCCTCCTGCGGCAGGAGAGCGGAAGCCGACAGGAAAAGGAAAAAGAAGAGATGCGGCGCAGCGGCAGAAACCCGGCGCGTTCGCGCCTTGTCGGGTCTGCCGTTGCGGGTATGCTCTCCCCTGTGTTGCATCGTCCTGCGATTTTATCTCCTAAATATAGTGATTTTTCGCGGAACGGCAGCGGCGGCAAGACGGTTTCCGATAAAAAAGTTACGGACGGTCCCTGTTCCGTGCCGTCCGTCGGCGGGTATGCGAAAGGAGTGTCGGAATATCCCGGATTATGTCGTAATTTTGCAATCGTATGGAGAATGGCAAGACAAGGGTTGTGGTGGGGCTCTCCGGCGGGGTGGATTCGTCGGTGGCCGCCTACCTGCTGAAGGAGCAGGGGTACGATGTAGTGGGGCTTTTCATGCGTAACTGGCACGATACCGCCGGAACGCTCGAGGGCGACTGTCCCTGGTACGACGACCAGGTCTTCGCCGAGCTGGTGGCCAGACGGCTCGACATCCCTTTCCATTTCGTGGACCTCAGCGAACAGTACCGGGCCCGTGTGGTGGATTACATGTTCGCCGAGTACGGCCGCGGACGTACCCCGAATCCGGACGTACTCTGCAACCGGGAGATAAAGTTCGATGCGTTTCTCGAAGAGGCGTTGAAGCTCGGCGCCGACTACGTCGCTACGGGACACTACTGCCGCCGCCGCGACGAGGAGGTCGGCGGAAGGGTATATCACCGGCTGTTGGCGGGTTCCGACCCCAACAAGGACCAGAGCTATTTTTTGTGTCAGCTCTCGCAGGCGCAGCTTGCGCGGGCCATGTTTCCCATCGGCGACATGTTGAAACCCGAGGTGCGCCGCATCGCAGCCGAGCAGCAGCTCGCCACTGCCAAACGCAAGGATTCGCAGGGCATCTGCTTCGTGGGCAAGGTCGACCTGCCGACCTTCCTCCAGCAAAAGCTCGCCCCGAAAAAGGGCAACATCCACGAAATACTCCCCGCATGGCCGAAATACGTGCGCGAGGAGGTCCCTGCGGAGGCTGCCGCTCGGACGGGACTTGAGGAGCTGGCGCTTCCGTACCGTTATACTCCGGCCGACGGCGTGAAGGTGGGCGAACACAACGGTGCGCACTACTACACCATCGGCCAGCGTAAGGGGCTCGGAGTGAGCGGACGGGCCGAACCGCTTTTCATCATCGCTACCGATACGTTCTCCAATACGGTCTATGTCGGGCAGGGGCAGAGGCACCCCGGCCTTTACCGCCGGGCGTTGCGGATTCTGCCCGGAGATGTGCATTGGGTGAGTCCCGACAGACGGTTCGCAGCAGGGAAGCAGGCGCCGTTCTCGTTCCGGATACGCTACCGCCAGCCTTTACAGGGCGGGGTGTTGCACCTTCGCGCCGACGGGGCCTACATCGTGTTCGATTCGCCGCAGCGCGGCATCACCCCCGGACAGTTTGCCGCGTGGTATGCGGGAGAAGAGCTGGTCGGTTCGGGTGTCATCGCTGAATAGCCGCCGGGTACACAACTCTGCCGTATCCGTTCCGGGAACCGCACGGAGGACGCTCTTTTCGTCTTCTCTTCGGCGGGATGCGGATATCTCTCTTTTCGCCGGTATTGTCGTTCGCAGACCGTTTGCCGGGGGATGTGGCATGTCGTTTGCAGTTTGATATATCGTTACAGATTGTTAAAATCGAAATTATGGAAGAAATATTGGAAAGTGGCCGACGGCGCTATCTGGCGCCGGCCGTCGAGTCTTTGTCGTTCGCTGCGGAGCGGGGAATAGCCGTTTCCGTCCAGCCGACGGGTAATTCAATCGAGAGCGTCGGGGAGGATACCCTGAACTCGTCATCTGCGGATTTTTGGGAATGAGGTGTTTTATGAAAAACGTCGGACATTTTTTGTGCGCTGCGGCGAGTGCGCTGGGCATTCTCGCTTTCGTAGCCTGTGACAAACAGCAGGACGGTGTTCCTCCTGTTTCGGATTTCGTATTGTACGCTTCCATCGAACAGCCTGTATCGGCTGCGGCGCCTGCCGCCTTGTTCGGGGAGGCTGTTGACGGCAGTGTCGCCCAGCGTACCGTCATTCAGGAAGGAACGGTGCCCCATCCGATAGTATGGAAGGCCAACGACCAGATTGTCATTCATTTCGATACGGGCGTTCAGGGAGCTATGCGTGTGTTCAATCTGCAGAGCGGCGTCGGCACGGGGCAGGCCGAATTCGTTTACAGCGGATTCGGGTATTCGAGCGACCCCGATGTGCAGGTGCCCATGGAGTTGCCTGATACCTATTCTTCGCTGATTGCCGGTTATCCGGCCATGTTTGTCACCATAACGCCGGAGAACAGGGAGGTCGTTCTCGAAGCTCCGCGCGAAATATACCTCGGAATCGAAAATATCGTCGATTTTCCCATGTACGGTGCGGCGGGTGCCGACGGCAAGGTGAATTTCGTGTGTCCTTTCGGTCTAATCTGTTTTCCCGTGACGGGAGACAACATCTCCGTCAAGACGATTTATATCGATACTACCACACCGCAGAAGGAGATAACCGGCCGCTTCCAGGTGGATGAGAATACCTATGAGACCACCTTTCTCAACTCCTCGCACGGCAGCGAATTTCAGATAGTCTGGACGGGAACCGTCCAGCTTACCGATGTGCCCTCGGTATTTTATGCCGTATTGCCTGCCGGCGAGTACGGCGCGGGTACGGAGTTCCGGTTCACTCGGGCGGACGGCAGCGTGATTACCAAACGTACCAGGCAGCCGTTTACCGTCACGCGGGCGCGGGTACTCAACCTGCCAGCACTGGATGTCGGGAATTGAGCCGGCCGGCATGCCGGTGCCCGGGAGGGTGCATAGAGCGGCAGTCATGGAAGCGGGGGCGGATGATTCATCCGCCCCCGCTCTGTCGTACCGAAAATATTCCGGATAAACGGTCATTCCGTCGGGAGGACGGTCTGCTCGTATTCCGTATAGTCCGTTTGTCCTTCCGGCCCGAAGAGCCAGTCGAAAAGGTTCAGTATCCGTGCCGCACGGTCGGTGCGTCCGTAATTTTCGGCGATGCGGTGCAGTTCGGCGAGTGCGGTCAGCTTGTCGGCGAACTGGTTTTCGATGAGATACTGCCGGTTGTCCGGGAAGGAGAGGAAGTAGTCGACGTACTCTTCGAGATTCTTCGCATAGCTGTCGAAGAGGGCGTCGCCCTTCTCGGTGGCTCTTGCTTCGTAGTAGGCCCGGATGTAGGGGAGGTATTGATAGGTGTATTGGAACTGCGATACGGGCATCTGTTCCAGTCCGTAGTCGAGCACTTCGACCGCTTTCTCCTTTTCGCCGCGTCGGGCGAGCTCGGCGCCCAGCCTTGCGAAGGCTATCCGGATGTTGGTTGCGTTGAAGTTGTAGTTGACGAAGGTGTCCACGTAGACGCGCGGGTCGGCGACGTTGCCGTACCGATAGACCTCCATCAGGTTATGGTAAAGGAGGTCGGTGTCGATGCGGCCTGCATTCCAGAGGTCCGTGTAGGTCGTCTTTATCGGGACGAGCCGGTAGGCATAACCGTCGAACTGCAGGTAATCCTGCAGACCGAAATTGGCGACCAGCGAGGGAGAGGTGACGTAGAGCGGCCGCTCCCAGTCGAAGTTGGCGAGCAGGTCGAGCAGCATCATCTCCGATTTGCGCAGCGACGATGCCTGCAGGTTGATGGTTATCGTATCGACCATCAGGTGGGCGTCTTCCGGCTTGACGATGCCGCTTTTCACGGCATTCTCCTTGTTCACCGGCAGCAGAAGCGTCCGTGTCGGGATGAAGTCGACGGCGAGTTGTTCGTCGAGTTTGATGCGGCTGATGGGGGCGTCGCTGCGGATGAAGTCGATGACCTGCTTGATGGGTTTGGGCTCCTGGAACACATCTTCCACGTAGATGAAGTCGTTCTCCGCCATCGCGTATTTATGCTGCGGCAGCGAGAAGGGTACCGGGGCCGACTCGTTGTAGCGGTGCTTCATTTCGTCGATGTACCAGCTTCCGTCGAGGTAGCTCGTATTCATGATGCGCACGTCGGGCCGCACGCCTTCCACCTCCTGGTTGTACCACAGGGGGAAGGTGTCGTTGTCCCCGAAGTTCATGATGATGGAGTTCGGCAGGCAGGTCATCAGGTAGTTGTAGCCGATATCGCGCGCCACGTAGCGGTGGCTGCGGTCGTGGTCGTCCCAGTTCTGTGCCGCCAATATCGCCGGTACGCAGCAGCATACCGCAGTGGCTATCGCGGAGGTCGCCACGTTGTCTTTGCGGGTCAGTTTTCCGACCCACTCCCTGACGCACATCACACCCAGCCCTATCCAGATGGAGAAGGCATAGAACGAACCGGCATAGATGTAATCCCTTTCACGCGGTTCGGACGGGGTCTGGTTGAAGTAGAAGACCAGCGCGATGCCCATCATGACGAAGAGCCACATCACCACGGTGAAGTTCTTCGGGTCGCGGTTGAGCTGGTAAATCAGACCGATGATGCCGAGAATGAAGGGGAGGAAGTAGTATTTGTTGCGCCCCTTGTTGTCGGCCATCTCCGAGGGTAGCTCTTTCTGCGGGCCGAGGTAGAGCTGGTCGATGGGGCCGATGCCGGAGAGCCACTGTCCGTCGGTGATTTCGCCGTAGGACTGGTTGTCGCTCTGCCTGCCCACGAAGTTCCACAGGAAGTAGCGCCAGTACATGAAGTTCATCTGGTAGCTGAAGAAGTAGCGCAGGTTCTGGGCGCCGGTGGGGACTTCGTAGCGCTCTCCCTTGTAGAAGACCGTCTTCCCTTTGTCCATCTGGCTCCACTGTTTGTACCCTTCGATGTGGGAGGGGTTGGTGGACCACATGCGGGGAAAGAGGGTGACGAACTCGGCCGGATAGGTATAGTCCGCCACGCTTTCGGTAGCGCGGTATTTGCCCTCCGTGTCGAGGTAGTATTTCTTGGCGTACTTCACGTCTTCGATGGGGGCATCGGGAATGGAGAACTGGGCCCCCGTCAGCAGCGGTACGGAGCCGTACTGGTCGCGGTTGAGGAGGTAAAGAAGCCCGTAGGCATTGTCGGGGTCGTTGCTGTTCATCGGCGGATTCGCCGCGGCGCGGATAACCACCGATGCGTAGCTGCTGTAACCTATCAGGATGACGCCCAGGCAGAGCAGTATGGTGTTCCATACCGCCATTCCTTTCCGGTAGGTGAGATAGACGGCACCGGCAACCAGCGTGATGAGCAGCAGCACGAAGGTCAGCAGTCCGCTGTTGACCGGCAGTCCGAGCCCGTTGACGAACCAGCGGTCCACGACGGCGCCCGCCGCTACGGTATAGGGAATGACGATGTTGTTGATGAAGAGCAGGATGGCGGCCGCTATCAGCGTGGCTTTGACCACGCCCCATGCGGTCACCTTCGGCGTCTTCTTGAAATAGTAGATGAAGACGATGGCCGGAATGGCGAGCAGGTTGAGCAGGTGTACACCGATGGAGAGCCCCATGAGGTAGGCGATGAGCACGAGCCAGCGGTTGGCGTGGGGCTCGTCGGCCACCTCCTCCCATTTGAGAATGGCCCATACGACCACGGCCGTAAAGAACGAGGAGAGAGCATAGACCTCCCCTTCGATGGCCGAGAACCAGAAGGTGTCGGTGAAGGCGTAGGCCAGCGCACCGACGATGCCGGCGCCCAGAATGGTCCATGTGCGGGCCGGTGTGAGTTCCTGGCCGCGGTTGGCCGTTATCCTGCGTCCCAGGTGCGTGATGCTCCAGAAGAGAAAGAGGATGGTGAAGGCGCTGGCCAGCGACGACATGGTGTTCACCATGACCGCGGCGTATTCCGCTCCGGGGGCAAAAAGGGTGAAGAAGCGCGATATCATCATGAAGAGCGGTGCTCCGGGGGGGTGTCCCACTTCGAGTTTATAGGAGGTCGCGATGAATTCGGCGCAGTCCCACAGGCTGGCGGTGGGCTCCATGGTGAGCAGGTAAACGGCAGCGGCTATGGCGAACACGAGCCATCCCGTTATCCTGTCGTACTTCTTGAAATAGTTCATCTGTCTGCTTTCGTATTGTCCGAGCGGTTTTTAATCGTTAGAACGGAGAAAATGCGGAAAAAATATGCTCCGGTTCACAAAAGTAAAAAAATAAAGGGGTAAAACTGCAAATCTTCCGGACTTATCGGCTAAAGTTGCTATTTTTACCATCGCAAACGGCGGCTGCCGGAACCGTCGGCGGGGCTGTGCTGCCGATGCGTACCGCAGGGCTTCCCGCCGTGCGGGATTGTCCCGAACCCGAATTTAAAAGATATCCGCATATGAAGTCAAAGCTGATGCTCCACAATACCCTCACCCGGCGCAAGGAGGAGTTCGAACCGGTGAATCCGCCCCATGTGGGCATCTACGTCTGCGGCCCGACCGTCTATGGCGACCCGCACCTGGGGCACGCACGGCCGGCCATTACTTTCGACCTGCTGTTCCGCTACCTGCGTTCGCTCGGTTACAAGGTGCGCTACGTGCGCAACATCACCGATGTGGGCCATCTGGAGAACGATGCCGACGAGGGGGAAGACAAGATAACGAAGAAGGCGCGGCTCGAGGAGCTGGAACCCATGGAAGTAGCTCACTACTATACGGAGCGTTACCACGATGCCATGCGTGCGCTCGGGGTGCTTTCGCCCTCCATCGAACCGCTCGCCTCCGGTCATATCATCGAACAGATAGCCTATGTGCAGCGCATTCTCGACCGCGGTTATGCTTACGTCAGCAACGGTTCGGTCTATTTCGACGTGGAACGCTACAACCGGGATTACGATTACGGCATCCTGTCCGGGCGTCGGCTCGACGACATGCTTTGCGGGACGCGCGACCTCGACGGACAGGGCGACAAGCGATGCCCGGCCGATTTCGCGCTCTGGAAAAAGGCTTCGCCGGAGCATATCATGCGCTGGCCCTCGCCGTGGAGCGACGGTTTTCCCGGCTGGCATATGGAGTGCTCGGCCATGAGCACCAAATATCTCGGCGAGACTTTCGACATACACGGAGGCGGAATGGACCTGATGTTCCCCCATCACGAGTGCGAACTGGCGCAGAATACCGCGGCCGAAGGGCACGGTGCCGCACAATATTGGGTGCACAACAACATGATTACCATCAACGGGCAGAAGATGGGCAAGTCGCTGGGCAACTTCATCACCCTCGAACAGCTCTTTACGGGGAACCACGCCCTGTTGGCGCAGGCTTATTCGCCGATGACTATCCGGTTCTTCATCCTGCAGGCCCACTACCGTTCCACGCTCGATTTCTCGAACGAGGCGCTGCAAGCCGCCGAGAAGGGACTGGACCGCCTGATGAAGGCGGTCGAAACGCTCGGCAAGCTCACCCCGTCGGCCGTTTCCACCGTGGAGGTGGACGACCTGCGGGAGCGTTACGAGGAGGCGATGAACGACGACCTGAATTCGCCTCTCGTGATAGCTGCCCTCTTCGATTGGGTGCGCATCATCAACCAGATTTACGAGAAACAGCAATCCATAACGGCGGAAGACCTCGACCGGTTGCGCGTCCTGGTGCATACCGTGGTGTTCGATGTGCTCGGCCTGTGCGATGAAAAGGCCGCCGAGGCTGACGATTTGGTGACGCCGCTGGTGGAGATGCTGCTCGACGTGCGGGCCGAGGCCAAGGCTGCGAAGAATTGGGCCGCTTCCGACCGCATCCGGGACCGGCTGAACGAAATCGGCATCCGTGTCAAGGACCGTAAGGACGGTTGCGACTGGGAAATCGAATAGGTGCCGGAACGATACCGGTACGGCGGCGGGAAGATATTCGAAATATCCTCCCGCCGTTTTCGTTTGCCGGCATCCGGTCGGTATGTTGCCCGCTTCACAACGCTGTACTGTTTGCGGACAGAGCGGAAACCGCCGTCACTTGTACCGGAGCGGTGCGGAAAAGTCAGATGACCTTGATTTCGTCCGGATGCCTGCGCATCTTGCGTATCTGGAAAAAGAGGAGCACCCCGGCGAGGAATGCCGCGAGGCAGTCGGCGATGGGCATGCTCGCCCATACGCCCATGGTGCCGTAAAGGTCGGGCAGGACGGCCAGCAGCGGTACGAGGAACAGGAGCTGGCGCGTGAGCGACAGCAGGATGGCCTTCTGCGGTTTGCCGATGTATTGGAAGAAACCGGAGGAGACGATTTGGAATCCGGCTATCGGGAATGCGAGGAGCGATATCTTCAGTCCCATTTCGGCTACGCTCAGCAGCGTGGGGTCGTCGGTGAACATACCGGCCACGAGGTGGGGAAAGAAGTGGCCCAGAATGAAGCCGAAGGTGGTGACGCATACGGCGCACACGATGTTCAGTTTCAGTGTCCGGATGACGCGGTCGAACTGACGGGCGCCGTAGTTGTAGCCCACGATGGGCTGCATGCCCTGGTTGAGTCCGTTCACAATCATCACGAAGAGCATCAGCACGCGGTTCACGATGCCGTAGGCGCCGATGGAGATATCGCCGCCCGTTTTTTTGAGGGCATTGTTGATGAAGATGACGACGATGCTGGCGCATACGTTGAGCAGGAAGGGGGCCATGCCGATGGAGAGCACCTTGCGTACGATGGTGCCGATGAAACGGAACGTACCGCGTTTGAGGTAGAGGAAGTGTTTCCGGTTGAGAAAGTGCGTGAATTCGAGTACGAGCGCCACGCACTGTCCGGTGATGGTGGCGAAAGCCGAGCCACGGACGCCCCAGCCGAATCCGAAGATGAAGAGCGGATTGAGGCAGACGATGATGAACACGGCCGTAAGCATGATGCCCATCGCTTTTTTCGGATAGCCGGACGCACGCAGAATTTCGTTCATTCCCATGAAGACATGGGTTATGACGTTGCCCGACAGGATGATGCGCATGAAGTCGCGGGCGTAGGGGATGGTCTGGTCGCTTGCGCCGAAGAAGTAGAGAATGTCGTCGAGGAAGATGAGCCCCAGCGTGGTGAAGGTGAGTCCTATCACCACGTTCAGCATGATGGCGTTGCTGAGTATCAGGAATGCCCGCTGTTTGTTGCCCTGTCCCAGACGTATGGAGATGAGCGAGGAGGCTCCGACGCCTACCAGCGACCCGAAGGCCGCCATGAGGTTCATCAGCGGCATGGCGATGGCCAGCCCGCTGATGGCCATCGCTCCGACGCCGTGGCCTATGAAGATGCTGTCGATGATGTTGTAGAGCGATGACGACGACATCGCTATGATGGCTGGCAGGGCGTACCGCTTCAGCAGCCTGCCGACGGGTTCCGTTCCCAGCAGTTCGGGATTGTTTCTCGATAAGGTCATAAATGCTTGCAGCCGGAAAGGGGAATCGGGAGACAGGCATGGGAATGCATAGCCTGGTGTCAAGGCGGGGGTCCCGTCCCTAAGGCGGGGCAAAGGTACGGAATATCCTCGAAAATCCGGTATGCGTCCGTTGTTTTTTATCCGGTCGGGCGGGGAGCGGAAAGGGAAGGGCGGGTTGGCGCATGTGGGGTCGCCGTGTCTTCCGTCTTCCGGTCTGTCGGGGATACTCCCCGCGGACCGGAAGACGGAAAGGATGGGGCATCTTCGGGCCCCCTCTCTCTCTTTTCCCAACGGAGAGCCGCTCTCGGTTCAGGGACGCGATGCGGTCGGATGCTGCCGGTCTGCCGCGATTGCGCAGCAGAGCGATGCGGCGGCGCATACGACGAAGACGATGCCGGTGGTCTTGAGAATGTCGCCCGTTCCTACGATGGGCGAGACGATACCGCCGAAGGCGAAGCAAACCGCACCGAGAATGGCCGATGCACTCCCGGCATATCGGCGTTCGCTCTCCATGGCGAGCGTTGTGGAGAGGGTGAAGGTGAGTGCCATGGTGAAGAGCAGCAGGAACAGGATGCCTTCATATACCCAAAAACTGCATCTGCACCACAGGGCTGCGAGTTCGGCGACGGAGAGCACGCACATCCCGATGCAGCTCGCCATGATGCCGTCCTGCGGGCGGCGGAAGCGAAGCGAGAGCGGGGCCGCGGCCATGAATGCGAGCGAGTTCACGGCGAAAACGATGCTGAATTCCAGTGCCGAAAATCCGTAGTGTTCCTGTATGATGAATGGAGAGGAGGCGATGTTGGCGAAGAGGATACCCTGGGCGAAACCGAGTTGGAGGACGTACAGGATGAAGCGTTTGTTGCGCAGGATGGTTCCGAAATTCCCGAACGTGCGCAGCAGGCTCTGGCCGGCCCGGCGGCGCGGAGGAAGCGACTCCCGGAACAGCATCGAGCTTCCGAGCAGGATGACGCCGATGGCCAGCAGGATGACGAAGATGCCGCGCCACCCGACGGCATCGGTCAGTACGCCGCCGAGTACCGGAGCCGCCACCGGAGCGATGCCGTTGATGACACCGATGACGGCGAGGACCTTGACCAGCTCCTTGCCGCGGTAACGGTCGGTGGCCACGGAACGGGAGATGACGATGCCGCCGGCGGCCCCTATGCCTTGGAAGAGCCGCATGCCCACGAATACGTATACCGTGGGCGAGAAGATGCAAATCACTGTGGAAGCGACGAACAGCAGCAGGGAGACGAGGAGCAGCGGCCGCCGGCCGAACTTGTCGCTCAGCGGGCCGAACAGCAGCTGTCCGAGCGCGAGACCGGCCATGCTCGTCGTGAGGCCCATCTGTACCATCGACTGCGAAGTGCCGAAATAAACTGTCATGGAGGGGAGCGTCGGCAGGTACATGTCCGTCACGAGCGGACCGAAGGCCGTGAGGATGCCGAGCAGG
>ENA-ORND01001719-ORND01001719.1-human-gut-metagenome-genome-assembly--contig:-NODE-1719-length-14438-cov-3.821317_pt1 | contig 14438 bp, 8 predicted proteins | sample MGYA00242111_ERZ509014 | MGnify/ENA primary metagenome ERZ509014 (study PRJEB26280, sample SAMEA2338694) | human gut metagenome | biome: human gut; feature: human-associated habitat; material: faeces... | reverse complement strand
TCTGCCAGTGATACCGTGTTGTCAGCTCCGCCCGGAACAGCCGCAGGGACTTCTGTGTGAGCTCGTCCATCTTCGCGTCGAAAGCGTAGCGCTCCAGCTTTCGGTTCAATTCCTGCTTTTCGGCCTCCAGTTCCCGCCTCTTTACGAAATAGAATTGGTTTTGCAAATAGGGAATGACCTGTTCTGGGGAACGGATAAACAATTTGAGCGCATTACGGTTGAATCGGAACATGATGGATATTTTTTGCAACAGGCCCAAGCGAGTCTCACGCTCTGCGTGCTGTTCAAATTCCATCCAAAGCGCAAGAAGCTTCTGCGAGGACAGTTTGTCCAGGCTCTCCATTGGTGCGTCACTGTAACTTGCGTAATATTCCTCAAAATAATGCTGCTCCGGGTTTAGCTGCAAGAACTCCTGCTCAATTTCCGCAATGCGGTTTTTGGCATTGAGCATTTCGTTCAGTTCTTTGGAGAGCGCAGTCGTTTCCTGATCTAATTGCTGTCGTTCCTCCGGGGGCATTTCCCAATCACTCATATTTGGATAGGCGCCGGTCTGTGCATCCAGAAACTTCTCTTTGTTGGCAAGACTGCCGAGAAACGCGGTCAGAAAAGCAGCGTTTTTCTTCTCCAGCTTTTCCGCAACATTATGCGTTGCGGAATTGTTGTTGGAGACAACCGCCACGGTTTTTCCGCTGCGGACAACATTGGCAATGATATTCAGGATCGTCTGTGTCTTTCCAGTTCCCGGTGGCCCCTGAATGATACTGATTTTGGAGGAAAGCGCCCGTTCTACCGCCAGCTTTTGACTCTGGTTCAGGCCAAACGGATAGATCACTGCCTCCGGCATCTGGGGCATTTTGACGTCTTTCTGCGGTGCAAGATAGCTTGCCAGTACGGTATCCTCGCTGACCTGCTTGATCTTATCGTACTGCATGCTCAGAATGTTGATGCCTTCCACCTCGAGGCTAATTGCCGCGGCAGTCTCCTTGAAATATTGGAATGTTTCTTGATTTTTACCATCTGTCAGGCAATTCTGCTGGAACTGCACTTCGCTCCTGTGGAACGATAAATCTCTCTTTCCCTTGCGGACAATACGATAATACCCACCGAAGTCGAGCAGCTCATCAATTTCGCTGATGGTCTGCCCATTTGCGGTGACAATCACCTGCGCAGGGTCAATTTTCTTTTGCAGAGGCAGAATCTCCACATTGCTACTCTGAAAGTTATATGTCTTATTGGGCGCACTGGTATAGACGACCTCGCACTTCCCGTTGCGGAACTGAAAGCTCGCAACCGAGTCCGTCTGATCTTTTCCCTTTATGATGATTAAGTGCTTTCGTGCGTCCATAGGCAATCCTTTCACTTGAGAATGCGAGCTGTTGACTTATGGGTTGTCCCCGCATATTCGCACTGGATTATAGCTGTACCCACCAGCCACATTTTAGCGGTAGATGCACGTCCAATCCCCTGCACAAATATGTTTCCCTAATCAGTTCAAAAACGTCTCCTGCTCGATTGTAACGCCATAGCTTAGGATTTTTTCAATAGCATCTTTGAACAGTAAGTATCTCCCGCTTTTTAAATCTGCTGCCAATTCAGATAAGTATTCTTTGGAGCGCATAAGACCATGTTCGTGAAATTTTTCAACAAGTTCACCTGACATACGCATGGGCAGCACAGACGAAATTAGCTTCTGCAAGTTGTCGAACATTTGGAAGCCACCCGCATCGATATCTGCCCAAAATCGCGCTTTAACATCTTTAGATGCCGCACGAACGATCAATGTAACCAGCTTTCGCTTTTGTGGACTGAGAAATCCACCATGATAGATCACCAGCTCGTTCGGCTGTTTTTCCGACATCACATATTCATCATAATTGGTTTTGTTCTCAATGAATGTAATACATTGAATTTCGGCCAAGTCAATTGAGATGATGGAATCAATCAAAGTGCTGGGTAAGGCCAAACCGTATGGCGCGGCACCAATACAGATATTTCCCTGCTCTGTTCGAACCTGACAGTTTCCAGCAAGCTCATATAGCTCCGGGCGAGCATAGATGCCCAAATATGCCAGCTGTTCTCTTTCCCCCAGGGCGTTTTCATCGCAGGAAATCGCCAAATCCGCATCGTATTTTCTTGCAATCCGCAAAAACAGGTCCCGCACATTTCGCTCAAAGTATTTCGTGTCGGAAAAGCACTTGCTGCTGAATGCGCGCATCGTTATACTGCCGGACAGAGCTGCATACTCGCAGAAAACGCAGAGCAGATCCTGCAATGGGGTATCGTCCGTCCTGCAAAAGGCTGGGATTTTCAGCTGCTCTGCAGCCAATCTACAAACATCTGCCTTCCAAGCTATAATCCAGGGAATCGCAACGTCCTTCAGACTGCCGTCTATCAATTGAATAACTTGAGTTGCCCGCACTTTTGGATGCACTCTTTCGGCAGAAGCATAGCACTGTGGAATCTGATCCAAACGCAGCACAATGGCCGAAAGCACCGGACGGCCTTTCACCCACTCAAGCTGCACCAAATGCTTCTTTTCAAGCTCCAGGGCCGCTTCATTATAAGCATCCCGTATCACGGCATCCTCATAGATATACGCAGGGAGGTCTCTCTTTTCCACTTTTAGCATGACTCTTCTGGGGGATGTCCCAGGATCAGATAGATGCCTGCTGTTTTCATATTTATCCAACAGTCGGTTTATAATGTCGCCTTGCTCTGTCATTGCGCAATCTCCTTGCCAAAGGGCAGAATATGCATTCTGTATTTGTCCTTGTTTACCAGCAGCGTACGGTCTGCAATCGGCATAATATCCGAAACCTTATCCGGCGGTGTACAAATAATGGCCTGCAAGCCCATCCTTCGCAGGAGGCGGACGCTCTCAATAATGCGATCACTATCCATTTTGTTAAATGCCTCATCAAACACTGCCAATCGGACGGTGTTGCCGAAACTGGATGTATCATTCACACGGTAGAGCTGAGCGAAGGAAGCCAGAACCGCAATATAAAACGGAGTCTGTGTTTCACCGCCGGACTTTGTGTTCAAGGTCTGAGAAAGCAGCTGCTTTGTTCCGTTTTGATCTGTGGTTTCCAGGTCAAACTTCAGGTATGTCCTAAAATCGGTATATCGTTGGATATTTTCCTGCAGCTCGCTTTGTTTTCTCGCATTTAACTGTGTATCATCCGCCGTAGTGATCTGGCTGAACAGCTTCTCTATCAGCTGGCCATATTTATCCTGGAAAGGCCGTGCGAACAACCCTACATCGCCTTCCATAAGCTCCGGATCCATAATCATGTCATAATATTCTGCATAATCCGGATTACGCTCCACACGGAACTGATAACTGTCCGTTCCGAATTGAGCCTGGCGCAGTGCGCGATTTAGATTCTTCACCTGATCCTGCACTTGGTCGATGCTGGACTTCAATTTGGCCAGAAAATCATTCTGGAACTGTTCCATCGCACTCTCTCGGGCGGCGTTGATCTTCTCCCGGTATTTGGGCAGCTCACTTTCCTCCAAGAGCCTCCGCTCCGATTCAAACTCATCATTATCCATGGCTTCCACACGGAAGGAACATGGCTTAAACCGGTCCGTATACTCCCTACGTGCAATGAAAAGTTTTTTTCGGGCAGTATCCTGTTCCTTTACGCTCTGCTCCAAACGGCTGCTGAAGTTCTTATGGACGATGTCTGCGCGCTTCAGACGGTCGAGCTCCTGCTGATACCTGGGAAGGCCGATGCTTTCCTGATATTTGGAAGGAAATTCGTCTTGCAGGCGATCCTCCATATAAGTTAGCTGCTGGTAATGATCCGGCAGCACCTCATAGTCGAGTTGGCGAATACGTTCCTTGTACTGGCCGATCTGAATTCCTTTCTCCTCTTTTTCTTTATTCAACGCTATAATTTCATCCCCGAGCGCAGCAATTGTGCGGCGCTGTTCGTCCAGCCACAAAAGATCCAGTTTTGAAAGCTGATCATCGATATCAGTCACTTCATTGACAATCTCCATGCCGCGCAGGTATGCTTTTTGCTTTTCGGCCACGGTATTTTGGACAAAAAAGTGCGTAAATAACGGTTCTTTTGACTGTGACAAAAGCTGACGGATAGGGTTCCAATAACGCAGCTGGTCTTCAATCTGCGTTAACTCCTCTTCCAATCGAGATACACGCAGACTTACCGCATAACGGCCAATAAATGCGTCATCCATCAGCTCACGACGAATCGAACGGACAACATATCCCTGGTAGAGCAGTCCGTCTGCTGTAATAGCGGTTTTGAAATTGCGCAGCTGTTCAGCTTTTTCACAACATACGACGCGCCCCAACAGATAGTCAATATAGCTGCGCGCCAGCTTGTTATCCGTATCAACCTTTCTGGCAAGGCTGTCATCGCGTGGGCGAATCGTTTCTCGTTCGCGAAGCTTACCGATGTCCACCAACCCGAAGGATGCAAAACCGAACTCTTTTTTGATCCTGTCAAAGATCAATAAGGCGCTCTTATAATACGCCGGATCAACCAGCAGATAAAACCTCTGCGCATTGAGATATCCCTCCACGGCTCCGCGCCACCGTTCGTCCGCAAGCTCCAGGACATCCGCAAGAATATCTATTCTCACAGGACTGCCGATCCGGCTGTTCAGCTCAGATTCCAAGCGGGCCTTCAATTGCAGTAGACCTCGCGGATAGTCTTTAATGTCCTTTCGGAGATTTGCGAGGACGGTGCGTTTTTGGTCCTGCTCCTCCTTCAACTCCGCCAGTCGATCTTCTGCTATGTGCAGCGCATTCCTGATGGTCTTAGTAAGCTCAGCCGCCGCCTGCTGGGCGCTCTCAAAGGGTGCTGATGAATAGGAAAATATCTCATAGCTTCCGGACACAAAAAGCGAATATGTTTTTAGTACACTTTCGGCAGCCTCCTGCACAGGCAGAAGTACTTCCTCTGCATTCTGCTTCAATACCGAGTCACACAGTCCGTTCAGCTGAAAGGATTCCTTTTTTATTTCCAATGCCAAGGATTGGAGATCCTGCATCAGCCTTTTTTGCTCATCCAGCAGTGCCTGCTTCCGATTGCGGAGTTTTTCTTCCTCCTGAAACACACTGCTCTGCGCGCAGGCCAAGTCAAGTTCGCGCCTGCGGTTCTCCTTCTGCGCGATTCGATCAGAGATCGTCATAATACTCTTTTCAATTGCGGCTAATTCTGTGGTACTGTCTCTCTTTTCAAGCTCAAATCGGTCAATTTGGGCTTGTTCTATTTCTTTTTTGGACCAAAGCACCAAAAATGATTGCACCCGCCAGCGGTCGATGGCCTGATTCATTTCACGATAGAGTTTGCCAATCTCCTGTAAAGCAGTCAGTTTCTCCTCCTGCCGCTGTGCCAACATTTCATGGCGTTTATAATCCCGGATATTCTGCTGCATGGCCTCGATATCAGGCTTCTCCGGTATGTCGCAGATGTTCTCGGTAATGAATTTCTGGATATCTACGATAGGGCGGAAGGATACCGCCTTTTTCATCATTCGAAGGACCTGCTCATTGTGCACATTCCATCTTGACAGCATATTCCTGCGATATTCCTTCTGCGTGTCATAGATCTCCGCCTTAACGTAATTCTGCTTCAAAAAACGGCGCAGCGCAGGAATCTCCATAGCCTCTCCATTTTCAACAAAGCAGTTCTCGGGCAGCGTTCCCACACAAATGAAAAAGCGTTCCTGCCTGCTTCCGTCACTGCGGCAATCAAAAACAACGCCCGTGACAAAACTGCTGCCCACTACGTCATCTTGGAACTCACAAGCAATGTAGCTGGAGAAATCTTTTCCCCGGCGGGAATACGGGTTATTTTCATCCATATCTGCCCGCAAATAACCGTCCAGCGTGCGCTGAGACTTTTCATTGGCAGCCTGATTAAAGTTGCGGGCATTTGTTTCTCCCAATAGAACGATTTGAAGGGCATCAATTACCGTGGATTTTCCCGCACCGTTTTTTCCAGTCAGGAAATTAATATCACCTACCTCGATGATCTCTTTGCTGAAATACAGCCAATTAATCAGCAGGATCTTCTTCAGTTTCTTCATCGGTATCGCCCTCCTTCCGTAGCACAGACACAACATCGTTCAGCTTTTCACTGGAGACTGCAGCCAACACGGTCGGTAATATGGAAAATTTACAACCGCTCTGATTGAACTTTCCCTCAATCCGCTGAATAATCGAGTGATTTTCCAGCAATGTCAACGCACGCTTCACTTCGTCCATATTGGGCTTTGCTGGAAGGATTGCGTAATCCGTGACGACCTTTTCTAAAACATCACGCACGGTACAAACGGCATCCTGCTCCAGACCGAGTTGTTCCTGATTTTCTTCATAAATCATGCGTAGGGCAAGGAGAATGGCCGTTTCTTTTTTGTTCAGGTTGCAGCGGTTCGCTTCGTCCGTATTGATCACATAGAAATAGCCGTTTAAATCATCTTTGCGCAGATCCCAATCCAGCAGACTAAGATATTCTTGCACCGCTTCGTAATGCAGAGATAAAAACGTATAATCCGGGTTATTCACCCTTCCTTTGCCCGGCCGAAACAGTGTTCGCACAATATAAGTCCGGCTAAGAAGCTGGTTGCAAACGGACTTGAACTGTTCTAATTCCTTGGAGGTCGCACTACGAATGAAGTCAAAATCCATTTTTCTTCTCCTTCCGTCGAATCTGCATCTGGGGGATGGAATAGCCATTCTCATGAAATGAGCCGCCCAGCTCTTTGATCTGATGGCCTGCGGCAGAATCTCCGCTGGTCAATACAGCCAGCAAACTCATAATGTAAGATTTATCATCCTTAATGTTTAAATCTTTGGAGTAGCGAACATCTGCGTCCCCCAACCATCCCTGCACATAGGCGACAATAGCCGCACGGCCATATTCGGAACGCAATAGTTGTGCAGCCTGCGCGGCTGCGTCTGCATCGGGAGCGGTTTCCTGAATAAGAACCGCGGCAGCTTTTGTCCGTTTTCCGGGGCGCTTCCGATACCACAAGCTTTTTTCAGAAAGGAATGACTGCTCATAAAGCTGAAATACCGGTTGTATCTGGTCTACTAAATCACCGGCGCGCCGATTGCGAGACAATGCCGTGAGCAGTACATTCAAGTTTCCCCGAACATTTTGATCGCGATTTGTCAGGTTTTCTACCTTTTGCGTTGCTGCTCTCGTATAGCGGCGAACCTGCGCATCTATTTCATCGAGATAGTCATGCTCTATATTGTCATATCGCTCGTCGATCCAGAAAATCTTTCGCAGCAGATCGGAACGGCAGTTTTCCACTGTATCTCCTCGTTTATCCTGCAAAGTTGCGTTCGCCATGGCAAGCAGCAGAGCATCATCCTCAGCCCAGCTTCTCAAAACAGATTGAATTGGAACGCGATACTTTGGGACGGAGTCCTTAATTTTCAACGGTCGTATGTATGCCTCAACTACTTTCTGTCCAAACTCGTTGAAGTGAGAGGCCAATACCTGATTGACGTCCTGCATATCTATCTGCATCTGAAAATAATGCTTCACATTGTGATAGACCATTTGCAACAAATTTATGAGAGCACTGGTGTTATCATAGGCACTGTAAATTGCGGCCATCTTATCGTAAACGCTTTCGCTCTCATCAGCGACCTTCAGAGCAGAGTAGGTGCCAAACACATAGGAAAATCCGCGGGCAGGACGATCATCCCGGAGCTGGTGAAACAGCTCCAACAGCCGGCTGCTGTAACTTGGGACGGTAATATACTCCTCAAAATCGTCACCCCGTTCCTTTTCAAACCAGCCTTTACCGCAGAGCTTCCGAATCAAAAAGCGTGCACGGCCGGAGATATCCCGCAGCTCCTCCTCGTCAATATCTTCTCCTTCAAATGTGGCATCCGCCAGCTGCTGCTCCAATCTGCTGCGGAGCATAGAATACAGCGTGTCCTCGCGTATTTTTAGGTTTTCACGGTATGCGGTGTACAGCACATCCAGAGCATCTGCGTATAGTGTGCGGTTGGGCGAGGCCAAAGGTGAAAAAAGCTCACCAGGAACCGCTTCAAAAAACTTCATGAACCTTCCTCCTACAGGAGACGACAATTATGATTGGACGATTAATTTGGAATCAGGATAGGCCAGATATCGTATTCGATACGGGGACACTATATGGCGGGCTTCACTGTGGAGACTGCTTTGCATGTTGGCTGGATGGGCGCTGGCTCGATGTTCGCCTGGAATATATGAATGATTGGGTTCTGATCCACAACGGTCTTTTTGTTCCAGTTCGCTATGGCGTTTCTGTGCGAATTTAATCAGCCCACTACCAACTTGTTCGCCTTCTTCAAGAACTTCGCTGGGATCGGGCGGTCCAGCTGCCAGGTGATATTCATCGGCCTGCTGCCCTCGTGCTTCACGTAGTTCGCCGTGCCCAGATAGGTGTACGCCTCCGCACCGCCGGTCATACGGTCCGCCTTAAACTCACGGACAAACAGCAGCACCTTGCTGCCGCGTTCCTTGTGGTGGATATAGCGCTGACCGGTGGGCGAATTCTCCGCCGTGGTGCTCTGGCTCTGCCAATGGAACAAGCTCTCATTGATGGAATAATCGTTGTACATGGTGGTTGGCGAATAGTCCTTGTCCGCCTTGTTCAGCGTCACAAAGAACACGTCGATGTTTTTCTCCGGCAGCCACTTCACGCCCTCACGAACGGTGGACGGCTTCATAAAGTCCAGCGCTACCAAGAGCTGGTCGCGGGTATAGGTGCAGTGCAGATCCAACGGGCAGTCAAAGCCCAGATCCACCGGCTCGTCGATAAAGTCGATCTGCTCGAAGCGATAGCGCAGCAGCTCCAGGAGCTCACCGAGCAGAACTGTGCTGTCAGACAGGGCATAGAGGTTACTAAGCACCTCTTCGTCGTCCCAGTCCTCCACCACGTTGCCCCAGACGGTGACATAGAACATCTGCATCATCCGCTTTTCCGCATCCGGAAGCGCTGCAAAATCAAGGTTGTCCAAACGCGGAAGAACATCCAACAGGAACGAAATCCAGCGGCGGGAATCAGCTACAGCAAGCTTTGCAAACGCTTTGGTCAGGATGTCCTCCAGCGGCTCCGAAAAGTCCTCGATGGCATCCGCTCTGGCACAAATGCGAGAGAAGGAGGAAAACTTGTAGATCGCCCGTGGGTCAAGATGGTAGTAATCCAAGAAGTTTTTGAGCGTCAGCTCCAGCCCACTGTCCTCCGCAAAGGAGGCTGCACGAGCCACCAACCCAGCCGTATTGCCATAGGACGCGCGGATATTCTCCAAAATGTATTTGGCCGCCTTCTTCTCCAGCTGGATATAGCAGCCCTTGGGAACGGACACAAAACCGTCCTTGATCTCCCGGCTCACGCTGCGGGTGGTATTCGACAGCAGCGCCGCAAACTTATCTTCAAAATTGTATTTTCGATTTGCCTGACCGATGAAGTCCAGCACGGTCAGGCATTCCTTGTCCTCGGATAGACGCAGACCGCGTCCCAGCTGCTGCAAGAAAATCGTCAACGACTCCGTGGGGCGCAGGAACAGAACCGTATTGACTTCCGGAATATCCACGCCCTCGTTGTAGATGTCCACGACGAAGATGAACCGCACCTCGCCGGACACCAAGCGCCGCTTGGCCGCCGCTCTTTCCTCGTCCGAAGATTGCCCGGTGAGGCACATGGACGGGATGTTGTGGTCGTTAAAATAGCGGCACATAAATTCCGCGTGATCTACCGTCACACAGAAGCCGAGGCCCTTCACCTCGTCAATGTCCGTCACATATTTCAGCAGTGCCGTCACCACATGGTCGGCGCGGCGGTTAGCAACCGCCCCGCTGAACGTGTAGATGTGCTCCAGCTCGCTCTTTTGGTAGCCACCGGCAGACCATTTGAGCGCATCCAGATCCACTGTATCGGTAACGCCAAAATACTGGAACGGGCACAGGAGCTTTCGGTCAATGGCTTCCGGCAGACGGATCTCCGCTGCAATGCGATTATGGAAGTAGGGCAGGATACTCTTGCCGTCCATACGCTCCGGAGTAGCGGTCAAGCCCAGCAGGATGCGCGGCTGGTAGTAGGACAAGAGCTTCTGGTAAGTCGGCGCGGCGGCATGGTGGAATTCGTCCACGATGATGTAATCGTAAAAATCGGGACTCGTCTTTTCCGTGAAGCTCTGTGAGTTGAAGGTCTGGATGGACAGAAACAGGTTGTCGATGCTCTCCGGCTTATAGTTGCCCACAAACAGCTCACCAAAGTTTGCGTCCTTGAGCACGGCGCGGAAGGTGTACAAGCTCTGCTTGAGGATTTCCTCTCGGTGCGCCACAAACAGCAGGCGGCAGGGTCGATCCGGATTCTGCTTGCGGAAGCGCTTGTAATCCAGCGCAGAGATGACCGTCTTGCCGGTACCGGTGGCCGCCACCACCAGATTGCGCGTATAGCCACGAACAGTGCGCTCTGCCTCCAGCTTGTCCAAAATCTCCTGCTGGTAGGAATAGGGGTTGATGTCCATGGTGTAGACGTCGGCATTGTTGGTGTCGAAATATTTTTCCGCTTTCAGCGCCCGCGCCAAGCGCTCTCGCTGATCCTCCGCGTAGTATTCAAATTCGCGGTCATTCCAGTAATACTCAAAGGTAGCGGCGATCTTGTCGATGGTTTCGGGTAGGTCGCGCCGCGTTACTTTTGTGTTCCATTCAAGGCCGCTGGTCAGTGCCGCATTGGACAGATTGGACGAGCCAACATAAGCCGTCGTGAAGCCGGTTTCGCGGTAAAAGATATATGCCTTGGCGTGGAGGCGGGTCGTCTTGGTGTTGTAGCTGACCTTGATGTGCGTATTGGGCAGCTTTCGCAGTTCCTCAATGGCTTTCACATCGGTAGCGCCCATGTAGGAGGTGGTGATGATGCGGATCTCGCCGCCGCTGTGCGTAAACTCCCGCAGCTCGTCCATGATGAGCCGCAGACCGCTCCACTTCACGAATGAAACCAGCATATCCACGCGGTCAGTGGACTGTATTTCCTTTTTAAGTTCGCTCATCATACTCGGCTCGTGGATAGAGCCGGTGAACAGGGAGCTTGCCGCGAGGGAGGTTTCCGGGCGTACCGGAGAAAACTCGCCGGTTACAACGGTGAGCGTGTTCTTCTTTTCGGCTACTGCAAGGAGCTGTTCGGCGCGTTCGGCAACGGACATTCCGTCAAAATCGCTGTCTCCGGTAACATCGGCTATGGCTGAAACTATCCTGTTCGCAAGCGAAAGCTGCCCCGAAATATCATCGGAGCTAACCTGACGAAGCCCTTTTTCCACCAGTTCGCTGATATAGTGCGAAAGTATCTGCGGAGCCTCGGCGCCGTCCAGTTTTCCGGTGCTTGTTACGATATCGTCAGAGCACTCCAGCTCACGGTCGAGAGATTTGTTGATTACCTGCTCGTATAATCCACGTTTCAGCATGATTTCCACCCCTTATCTTTGATAATCATTGTACCACAAACTGACTATATGTGTCAAGGTGAATATGGTATCATTTTTGAAACAGATTTTTGTTGTCAATATCAATTTGTACATTGACATATTATCTCCATGTAGCTATAATATCAGCTATCCGTTTATAACGGCACACAGAAATTTCCCCGAAGCGTAATTGCTTCGGGGATTTTTTGTGCCCGGGAGAGGAGAAGAAGTATGTTCAACAATCAGCGTTATGTCACAAGAGGCATAACAAACACCGTGCCGCTCGTCACTCAGATAATACTCTGGGACTGCATTGACAGCATGAAAGTCGAGCGAAAAGATTACCTGCAAGTCTTTAAGCTCATAGCGAACGGCGCAAATCAGCAGGTAACGCACAGTCAGGAAGAACCAGCCTATGAGCGAACTTTTACATTCCCAACTGACAATCCAATCACAGCAAAAATCTTCGTCATAGACGACGAAACCCATTCCACTATGCTTTTGGCAGAAGAATATTGACTTAGGAGGACTACACCATGGACAACACCGAAAATACACGCCCCGTTTGCAGTTGCTGCGGAGCAACGATTGAAACCGATGACTACTACACATTTGAAGGCAGCATTTTATGCGATGACTGCTACCACAGCGAGACAGTCGTTTGCGAGCATTGCGGTGACAGAATCTGGGCTGACGACAATGCAGGCTCAGACAGTATGCCACTTTGCAATTCATGCTACGATGATTACTACACGACCTGTGAATGTTGCGGCAGAATCATTCATCGGGACTATGCTAACTACGATGATGAAGACGATTACGCCTATTGCGACAGGTGCTATGAGGAACGTCAAAACAGTTATACTCACGAGTACAATTACAAACCCGCCCCGATATTTTATGGCGACAGCAAGCGCTATTTCGGCGTGGAACTTGAAATCGACGAGGGCGGCAAGAACAGCGACAACGCTGATACGCTTCTGGGTATCGGCAACAGGGTTGCGGAGCATATCTACATAAAATCTGACGGAAGTCTGTCGGACGGAATGGAAATCGTAACTCACCCGATGTCCCTGAAATACCACAAGGACAAAATGCCCTGGTCGGAAATCATGCGTTCAGCAATTCGTATGGATTACCGCAGTCATAAGACCAGCACTTGTGGATTACACGTCCACGTCAACAGAACAGCCTTCGGCAGTACCCGGGAAGCACAGGATGAGTGCATTTCCCGGGCGCTTTATTTTGTGGAGCATCACTGGCTGGAGCTACTTAAATTCAGCCGCAGAACCGAGTATCAGATGAACCGCTGGGCTGCACGTTACGGCTATAAGAACAGCCCGAAAGAAATTCTGGAGGACGCTAAAAAGGGTTGCAACGGCAGATACGCCTGCGTGAACATCACAAACTACCACACTATTGAATTTCGTATGTTCCGCGGCACGCTGAAATACAATACGCTGATTGCAACTCTGGAGCTCGTGGACAAAATCTGCGAGCTTGCAACAGACCTGACAGACAACGAGCTGAAATCTGTAAGCTGGTCTGATTTCGTAGGTTCGCTGGACGACAGCACGGAACCCGAACTAATAACCTATCTCAAAGAGCGCCAGCTCTATATAAACACGCCAATCACAAGTGAGGAGGACGAATAATTATGTGTGCAATTTTCGGCTTGATAGACTACAACCACACCCTTAATGCGAAGCAGCGTGAAAAGCTACTTCGTGTGCTTTCCGAGGAGTGCGAGGAGCGAGGAACCGATGCTACTGGTTACGCATTCAACCACAATGGCAAACTCACAATTTACAAGCGTCCGTATGCTGCTCACAAAGTGCACCTGCGCTTGCACGATGATTCCAATGTCATAATGGGACACACCCGAATGGCAACGCAGGGCAACAAGCTTGATAACCGTAATAACCATCCGTTCCCCGGCAAGGTTGGAAATACGAGCTTCGCTCTAGCGCACAACGGAGTGCTTCACAATGACGTCAGACTTCGCAAGCAGATGTCGCTGCCGAATACTCCAGTCAAGACGGATAGCTACATAGCTGTGCAGCTTCTGGAACAGCAGAAATCCCTCGACATACAGTCCATCTCCGAGATGGCTGAGCTTGTCGAGGGCTCTTTTGTGTTTACCGTGCTTGATGACAAGAATAACATCTATTTAGTCAAGGGCGATAATCCACTTGCATTGTACCATTACGAAACTTGCGGACTGTATGTCTACGCCAGCACGGAGGTGATTCTCGACCGTACTCTCACTAGGCTCGGAATCATAAGCATAGAGCACCAGAAAATCAACACTACTTGCGGTGACATTCTGAAAATCGACAGCACTGGTGCAATGGAACAGGGAACATTCGATACTACAAATCTGATGATGTACGATTACCGCTATTTCCGTAGGGATTGGTGGAATGTTCCAGAATCATGCGAAAGTGAACCGCAGGACGTGAAACAGCTGAAGGACTTCGCAAGCTCCATAGGTGTATCCCGTGAGGACATTGACCTGCTCCTGAGCTACGGATATTTCGTTGAGGAAATTGAAGAAATGCTCTACCAGCCCGGTGTAATCGAGGAAGCGTTGCGCGAAATCCTGAACGAGTGCGCATACGACTACTGCGGTGAATTCTGATGAAGAATTTCGTATTTGGATATGCACGAGTTTCAACGGAACAGCAGAACCTCGACCGCCAGTTTGATATGCTTCAAAAATACGGTGTGGATTTCATCTACAATGAAAAGATGACCGGAACGAAGCGCAACCGCCCGGAGCTTGAAAAACTCCTCGAACGCCTGACAGAGGGGGACACTGTAGTCGTGGAATCCCTCTCCAGGCTCGGCAGAAGCACCAAGGATCTGATATGGCTCATGGAGACTTTCAACTCGAAAGGCGTGAATCTTGTGTCCCTTAAAGAATCTATCGACACCACAACTAGCACAGGGAAATTGCCGTTCACGCTGATGTCTGCACTGGCGCAGTTCG